>Ga0209320_10000884_pt1 | contig 15443 bp, 20 predicted proteins | sample Rifsed13ft4_FD_184008 | JGI IMG/M metagenome (GOLD analysis project Ga0209320, IMG submission 184008) | Soil microbial communities from Rifle, Colorado, USA - sediment 13ft 4 (version 2) | ecosystem: Environmental > Terrestrial > Deep subsurface > Rock core/Sediment | place: Rifle, Colorado... | reverse complement strand
TGGAAGGAAGCGATGGGGCCGTCCGGATTTGAACCGGAGTCTAGTGGTCCCGAACCACCAAGGATAGACCAAGCTACCCCACGGACCCAACGGGCGGCCGCGAAAGGAACGACCGGGGTATAAGAATTCCGCGCGCCGAAAGAGGACCGTTCGATGAAGCCCGCGTCATGGATCAGGGTCGGCCTACGTCTTCGGGATCTCCTTCTTCGGATCGATGAACGGCTTCTCAACAACGACGGCACCTCGTTCCCCGCCGGGCGTTTGAACGGTGAGTTCGCTGCCAACCGCGGCATACTCGATCGGCACCATCGCGTATCCAATGTTTTTCTGCAGACGAGGGGAGTGAATTGCAGACGTCACGGATCCAATGCGCGTGTGGTCTCGCGCCACGGCCCACTTCGTCATGTTGAACTCAATCGGCGGGCCTTGGATCTCGATTCCGACGAGCTTCCTCTTGACCCCCTCCGTGGCGATTCTTTTCAGGGCCTGCTTGCCGATGAAGTCAGAGGACTTGTCGAGGTCGACAAGGCGGTCGAGGCCGACCTCAAACGGGTTGTCCGCGATCGTCATGTCTGCTCCGTAGTTCAGGATCCCCGCCTCGATCCGCCGAATGTCCGATGGGCCCGTCGGCCGGATCCCGTATGGCTTCCCCGCCTCCATCACCGTCTCCCACAACTCGTCCCCGCGGCTGCCGTCGCGCAAGTAGAGCTCGTACCCGACCTCGCCCGTCCAGCCCGTCCGGGTAACGATCAAGGGGATGCCGTCCAAGGACGCCTCCAGGAACTGATAGTACGGCAACTCCGTGATGCGTTCGCCGAAAAGAGCTTTCACGACCTGCTTCGACTTCGGTCCCTGGACCTGCAAGGGGGAGACATCGGGCTCCCGTAGGTTCACGTCCAGGTCCGCGTGGACCGCGACGCCCCTGGCCCACAGGAGGACGTCGCTGTCGGCGAGGGCGAGCCAGAAATGGTTCTCCCCGAGGCGCATCAACACGGGGTCGTTGATGATGCCGCCATCCTCCGCCGTGATCACGACGTACCTTCCCTGGCCGACCCTGCACTTCGTCAAGTCCCGCGGGGTGAGCAGGTTCGTGAACGCGAAGGCGTCGGGGCCGGTGATCTCCACCTGGCGCTCGACGGCGACGTCCCAGACGGCCACATGATTGATCAGGTGCCAATACTCGGTCACAGGATCGTCGTAGTGGCCCGGCAGAAACATGTGGTTGTAGACGGTGTACGCGCGGCAACCGTATCGCTGCGTAGCGTTGAAATAGGGCGAACGTCGGAGTCGCGTTCCTTGCTGGATTAGACTCATGTCGAGAGATGGGGCCATATTGATTGCCTCGCGCACCTGGGCGACGAGATGGCCGCTACTTAGATGAAGCTGACCCGTGGGGGCCTCTCCTTCGGGTGACCGAGGACGACGAGGTACCCCGTGATCGACGGCCGACACGACGAGGGCATGAACTCCGCGCTACGTGCGCGGTGGATGCGAGCTCGACTCCTACTGTGGCTTGTCCCAGTCCTCGGTCATCCACTGCTTCCAGCCCCGTCGGACGAAGCCGCGCGCCCAGACGGAGCCGATGATCGCCGCGATGCCAACGATGACAAGTCCGATCGCGCAGAAGGTCGCGAACGTGAGCGGGATCGGGAGGATTTTTAGTTCATTGAGGAAGATCAGCGCTCCGATAAACAGCACGATGACGCCGAACGTGACACCGCCCACGGCGATCCCGCGTGAAGGTCCCAACGTCATTCCGCGCCTGGGCCCCGGATTGACGCGAACTACTTAATGATACCCGCCGCGCGGCGTGAACCAGGATCTCCCGAGGTCCCCGCGAAAAATGGAAAACTCGACACGTGCCGATAGGCAGTTCGACATCTTTATATAGACTCGCTCGCGTCCCGCCCGCGTGCAGTCGCTCTTGCGGGAGAAAATCGCCGGCGAGATCACCCTCTCCGAGCTCCCGGGGAAGACGATTCGGAAGTGGCGGCAGGAGTTCCACGTCACCCAGACGGAATTGGCCCGCCAGATGCGGGTCTCCCCGAGCGTGGTCTCGGACTACGAGTCAGGCCGGCGGAATTCGCCCGGGATCCGGACGATCCATAAGCTCGTCGACTCCCTCCTCGAGGTCGACACGAAGTCCGGCCGGCGAATCGCAAAGCGCTACGAGGAGTTCAGCGATGTAATTCCAAGCATGCGGGAGTTCGCCGTCGGGATGCGGGCCGCGGACTTCCTCCGGAAGATCGACGCGCGGCCCCTCTCGCGGAATCTCCAGATCCGCCGATCGATCTACGGCTACACGGTCATCGACTCGATCAAGGCGATCACGACCCTTGACGCGAGCGACTACCTCAAGATCTATGGCACGACGAGCGAGCGAGCCTTGCTATTCACAGGCGTGAAATACGGCCGGTCGCCGATGATCGCGATCAAGGCCCATCCTCTGAAACCGGCGATGGTCGTGTACGTTCAGCCCGAGAACATCGACGACCTCGCGGTGAAGCTCGCGGAGCTCGACAACGTGATCCTGGCTCGGACGGAGTTGACCCCGCCCGTGTTGATCGAACGACTGGAGAGGATGCAGACATGACCGGCGGAATCGTGAGCTATGGCGGGTACGTCCCGCGGTACCGGATCGCGCCGAAGGCGATCGGCGCGGTCTGGGGCGCGGACGGCGAGGCGGTGGGAAAGGGCCTGAACATCCGCGCGAAGAGCGTGCCGGGCCCGGACGAGGACGTGATCACGATGTCCGTCGAGGCCGCGCGGGCGTGCCTCGCGCGGGTTCCCTGGGTGAGCCCGAAGGACGTCGGCGCGATCTACGTTGGGTCCGAGAGCCACCCATACGCGGTGAAGCCGACCGCGACGATCGTCGCGGAGGCGATCGAGGCCGCGCCCGTGATGACGGCCGCGGACTTCGAGTTCGCGTGCAAGGCCGGGACGGCCGCGATCCAGACGTGCATGGGCCTCACCCTCTCGAACATGTACAAGTTCGGTATGGCGGTCGGGGCGGACACGTCACAAGGCGCGCCCGGGGACGCACTCGAGTACTCCGCGTCGGCAGGCGCCGCGGCGTTCCTGATCGGAAACGAGCGGCCGATCGCGATGATCAACCACACCCTCTCGTACACGACAGACACCCCCGACTTCTGGCGGCGGGAGGGCCAGCGGTACCCGAGCCATGGCGGGCGGTTCACGGGCGAACCCGCGTACTTCAAGCACGTGATGAGCTGCGCCCAGCTCCTGTTTGAGAAGGCGGGAACGAAGCCGGGGGACTACGACTACGCCGTCTTCCACCAGCCGAACGGGAAGTTCCCCCAGCGGGTCGGGAAGATGCTCGGGTTCTCGGAGAAGCAGGTCGACACGGGCCTCCTCGTGCGAGACATCGGGAACACGTACAGCGCCGCGATCATGGTCGGGATGTGCGCGATCTTCGACGTCGCGAGGCCCGGGGACCGGATCTTCGCGGTCGGGTACGGGAGCGGCGCGGGGAGCGACGGGTTCGATCTCACCGTGACGGATCACATCAAGGAGCTCAAGAAAGCCGGCCGGACGATGGCGGACATGGTGAGCGACGACGTCCACTTGGACTACGCGACGTACGCGAAGTACCGCGGCAAGATCCGGATGCGAGAGGCGACCTGATGCGGGACGTCGCCGTGATCGGGATCGGCGAGACGCAGTTCGGCGAGCTGTGGGACAAGTCGTTCCGGGAGCTCGGGATCGAGGCCGGGTTGAAGGCGATCGAGGACTCCGGAATCGCGGCGGAGGACCTCGATGCGATCTACGTCGGGAACATGAGCGCGGGCAAGTTCATCGACCAGGAGCACGTGAGCGCGCTCGTCGCGGACTACTCAGGGCTCGCGGACCAGCACCTGCCGGCCGTGCGCGTAGAGGGCGGCGGCGCGTGTGGCGCGATCGCAATCCTCCAGGCCGCGATGGCGATCGCCTCCGGGATGCACGACATCGTGATCGTCGGAGGCGCGGAGAAGATGACGGACGTCGGGGACGTCCAGGCCGGCGCGATCCTCAGCGCGACCGCGGACCAGGAGTGGGAGAGCGTCTTCGGCGCGACCTTCGCAGGCCTGTACGCGATGATGGCCCGGCGGCACATGTACGAGTTCAACACGACGCGGGAACAGATGGCTCAGGTCGCCGTGAAGAACCACAAGAACGGGGCGCTCAACCCGCACGCCCAATTTCAGCGAGAGATCACGCCGGACATGGTCCTGAAGGCACCGTGGGTCGCGGAGCCCCTCTCGGTCTTCGATTGCGCGCCGCTGAGCGATGGCGCGGCGGCCGTCGTTCTGTGCGCGATGGACCGGGCCCGAAAGTTCTCGGACACGCCGGTCAGGATCCTCGGGTCCGGACAGGCGAGCGACTTCCTCGCGCTCCACGACCGGCGGGACCTCACGACGATGGACGCGACCGTCGTTGCGGGGAAACGGGCGTTCCACGCGGCGGGGGTGACCCCGGACAAGGTGCAGGTCGCGGAGGTCCATGACAACTTCACGATTACGGAGATCATCGCGATCGAGGACCTGCGGTTCGTGAAGAAGGGGCTTGGCGGGATGGCGACAGAGGACGGGAAGACGGCCCTGAACGGGAAGATCAGCGTGAACACGAGTGGCGGGCTCAAAGCGCGCGGCCAGCCCGTAGGCGCGACGGGAGTCGCGCAGGCCGTCGAGATTGTGCGCCAGCTGCGGGGCGAGGCGGGGAAGCGGCAGGTGTCGAATGCGGAGATCGGGTTGACGCACACGCTTGGCGGGACGGGCGCGACCGCCGTCGTCCACCTCTTCGGGCGGATGAACTGACATGGCGATCCCGAGGTTCTGGCGGGAGATCCCGAGTCGGTACAACCTGTACGGCTCGAAGTGCGGGTCGTGCGGGTCCCTGGACTTCCCGCCGCGGGCCGTGTGCCCGCGGTGCGGGAGGAAGAGCGTGGGGAAGATGGAGCGGGTCAAGCTTAAGGGCCGGGGGACCGTCGTGTCGTACACGGTCGTCCACGAGGCGCCCGCGCAGTACGAGATGATGAAGCCGTACGTGCTCGCGATCATCGAGATGGAAGAAGGGTGCCGCCTCACATCTCAAATCATTGATGTCGACCCGTCGAAGGTCAAGATCGGGATGCCCGTCGAGGCCACCTTCCGAAAACTTGGACAGGAAGGGGAATCGGGCATCATCCACTATGGATACAAGTTTCGGCCCGCGTCCTAGCCCGTGCCATCGCTCGATGGGAATCGCCTCAATCCGTGTAGACTTCGATCACGTATCCGTCGGGGTCTGCGCAACGGAAGCTCATCCACGAGCCGTGATCTTCTAGCGGTCGGGGGATTGAGACTCCGTCGGCGGACATCCGGTCGTGCATCGCGCGGACCGCCTCTCGGTTCGGCAGCCGGAAGCCGAAGTGGAACCAAGGGGGCATCGGATCGGGGTTTGAGTCCTCCATGAACGCAAGGTCGAATCCGTCGGCGTTTCGAATGATGAGGAACCCTTCCTCCTTCACGCCTTCCTTCACGAATCCGAAGTACGTTTCGTAGAACATCTTGTCTCGAGGGATGTCGCGAACGTGGAGATGAAGATGGTTCAGGTCCATGGTCTCCCCCTCGGGGGAATCGCGCGGGACTGTGTTAAGCTTGGCCACGGTCAGACATTGAAGCCCGGAGGAAGCTCCGAAATGCGCGTGGCACGCGGCGAGCATGCGGGATCATCCCTAGCTCGGTCACTTCCGCCCGAGGAACACTCGCTTCAGGTCTTCGTTCGCGAGGATCTCTGCGCCGGTTCCCTTCATCTCCGTTTTCCCCGCTACGAGCACGTACCCCCGGTCCGCGATTTCCAGCGCCTTCTTCGCGTGCTGCTCGACGAGAAGCACCGACACGCCCGAGTCTCGAATGAGCAGGACGCGTCGAAACAGCTCCGCGACCATCCTCGGCGCGAGGGCCGCGGTCGGCTCATCGAGAAACAATACGGTCGGGCGAGCCATCATCGCACGACCGACCGCGAGCATCTGGCGCTCCCCGCCGCTCAACGTCGACGCGAGCTGTTCGAGCCGCTGCCCAAGGATCGGGAACAGGCCCACGACACTCTCCATCGTGGCACGGATCTCAGACGGATCGCGGGTGAGGTACGCCCCCATCTCTAGATTCTCACGGACCTTGAGGTCGGGGAACGTGTTGTCGATCTGCGGCACGTACTGGATGCCGAGGGTCGATTTTTCCTCCGGATTCAGCGACGTGATGTCGCGGCCGTCGAGGTACACGTGGCCTTCGAACAGGTTCGCGAGCCCATAGACGGACTTGATGAACGTGCTCTTCCCGCTCCCGTTCGGACCGACGAGGGCGACGAGCTCCCCTCGGCGGAGCCCGATCGACACGCCCTGGACGACGACGGCCTTCCCGTATCCCCCGTGGATGTCCTCCGCGTCGAAGATGAACTCGCCGATCCCTTCACTCTCCCAGGTACGCGTCGACGACGCGGGCGTCGTTCACCGCCGCCTCGGGAGTGCCGTCGAAGATCAGCGTCCCCTCGTGCATCACGAGGACTCGCTCCACGTACTCGAGGAGCACATCGAGCCGGTGCTCAATGATCAGGAACGAGAGGCCGTGCTCCTGCCGCAGGGCGATGATCGTCTCGAAGATCTCCGTCGCGAGCTTCGGTGCAATGCCCGCCGTCGGCTCGTCGAGGAGCATGAGCTTCGGCTCGCCCATGAGGGAGCGGGACACTTCGAGGAGCTTCATCTGGCCCCCGGAGATGTCCGTCGCCCAGTTCAGCGGGACCGCTTGCAACTGGTTCCGCATCAGTGTGTCGAGGGCGTCCGATGCGAGCGCGGTCTCCTGGTCCTCCCATCGGGCGGGAATCGGAGCGTTCACGACCCGCTCCCCTTTCTGGTCCCGCGGCGGGACGAGCACATTCTCGAGGACCGTCATCCCGCGGAACAGCCGCGGGTTCTGGAAGCTCCGAACGACGCCTCGCGCGAACACGTCCCACGCGTCGAGCCCGTCAATCCGCTCCCCGCGGAACGCGATCGTTCCCGCATCGGGCTTGTACACGCCTGAAATGACGTTGAAGAGAGTGCTCTTCCCGCTCCCGTTCGGGCCGATGAGGCCGACAAGCTCACGCTCGTCCACGACGGCCGTCACGCCGTCGACGGCCCGGATGCCACCGAAGTGCTTCTTCACGTCCGTGAGGCGAAGGATCTCCGGCAGCTCCCGACCTCCGCGTCCCTCCGGCCTAGAAGAACTCGAGCTCCTCCGTCGCGAATCGCCATAGCGCGAATGGCTGATACGTCGGCGCGTTCGTCGTTGCGTCCCGGACGACACGCCATCCCGTATAGTCGGCGAAAATCGCATCCCCATTCGCGTCGAGCATCTTGTGGCCGCTCGCACCGATGAACTTTTCCGCGACCCCCGGCAGGGCCGTCGCGATCGCCTCTCCGTCGTACCTACCGGCCGCGAGGACCGAAAGCATCGCGAGCCAGGCCGAGTCGTACGAGTAGTACGAGTACGGAGACTTCTTCGGGTCGCGGCCCGGGTACGCCGCCGTGTACGCCTGCTCGAACGCGGTCGTGACTGGGTTCACGGGCGGCGTCGCGAAGAAGCCGGTGAACTGCGTGTCGAGGAGGAACTGGACGACCTGCGGGACCGCGGACTCGTTCAAGAACGCGCTCCGCCTCGTACTCTCGGACCCGAACCAGCGGACCCCCCGTAGGTTTGCCTGGAGCCGCGCCTCGTCGACGATCTCGAGCCCGTCGCCCTCGAACGCGACCATGAGGACGGCGGTGTTCGCTCCGGGCCCGAGGGACTGGACGTTCGCGTTGAGCTGGGAGACCTCCGTCGCGAGGTCCGTCGCGTCCGTGGCGTACATGATCCGGAGGACCGTCCCGCTGTACACGGTCTCCATTCGGGACTCGAACAGGTCCGCGAATCCGCGGCCGTAGTCATCGTTCCTCGCAATGATTGCGACCTCGTCGTATCCGAGATCGTCGACGAGCTGGGCGAGAGCTTTTGCCTGCGGGATGTCCGTCGGCGGCGCCCGGAAGACATAGTCGTTCGGGATCGCCGGGCCAACGCCCGTCGACGACGGGCTAATCGAGACAATCTTGTTCTGCGTCACGAAGTCGCGGATTGCGCTCACCTCGCCCGTCGAGAGGGGACCGACGACGACCTTCACCCCCGCCGCCGCAAGAAGCTGGAACGCTGCACGTGCCCCATCGGCGGTCCCCGCCGTGTTCTCGTTCGTCCACACGAACCGCACAGGCGAGCCCGCCGCTTCCAACTGCGCGTTCATCTGGTCAACCGCAAGGATCGCGGCGTCCCGTCGGATCGGACCGTCGGTCTGATACGCGGCGCCCGTGACGGCAATCGCCCCACCGATCGTGTACGTCACCCGCGCCTGTCCTGCGGGAGCCGCGAGCTGGACGAGGGCCCATCCCAGCGCGCCCGCAAGGACGATGACGAGGGCGATTAGCACAATCAATATCGGTGACCACTTTCTGGGCTTCTGCTCCTCCATGGCCATGTTTACCCCCGCAACCGCATCGACCCAGGGGTTATATAAGAATCATCCCCGCCCAGGTGGCTCGGGTTCGGGGTTCGACGAGGGAGACGGCCTCGCGCGTCTGCGTGCGACCTTCAGCGCGGACGTCTCGACGGGCCGTTCCGGCAGGAGGCCCTGGGGTCGGAACATCAAGACGACGATGATGATGACGCCGATCGTGAGGTACCGGACGTAGTTCATGTCGAACGGCGGTCGCCAGTAGATGTCGAAAAAGGTCGGGAACACGGGGCGGGTCACGAGATCGAGGAACGTCATGAACGCGGCGCCCACGAGGGTTCCTTTGTGGTTCGCAACGCCGCCGACGATGACCATCGTGACCGCGAGGAACGAGACAATCGGGATGAAGTCCGCCGCGTACACGTTTTGGACATAGAACACGTACAAGGCGCCCGCGATCCCCGCCATCCCGCTCCCGATCATGAGGGCACGCGCCTTCACCTTCGGCGTGTCCTTCCCGTAGACGCCGGATGCGAGCTCGTCGTCGCGGAGGGACTTCAACAGACGGCCGAACGGGCTGTTCGTGAGGCGGATCGCGAACACGTACAAGCCAAACGCGATTACGAGGACGAGGACGGCGTACACGGCGTCGACGACGCGCGGCGGGAGCCACGCGAACGGGTTCGGGACTCCGGAGAGGCCAAACACGCCGCCCGCGATCGGCTCGTAATTTAGGACAAAGACGCGACTCGCCTCCCCGACCGCGATGAGGACGATTGCGAGGAAATCACCCCGAAGCCGCAGGGCGGGGTACGATGTGAGCCAGCCGAACGCGGCGCCGACCAAGGCCGCAAGGGCGAGGGAGGCGATGAAAAGGCCGACGATCGCGGCGGGGTTCGCCCGCGCGACCGCGAATCGGACGGCGCCGCCCGCGTCCTCGAGGAACGGGACGTCCGCGGGGGAGCCCGCAAGGGCCCACAGCGCGTGGGTCGTGAGGGCGCCGGCGACGTACCCACCGATCGAATAGAAGAACACCTTTCCGAGGTTCGGCTGACCCGCATATCCGTATTCGATGTTGAAGCTCAGCGCAAGGATGAGGAAAATCCCAAACGTCGTCCCGAGGAGTGGGAGGAGGAACGCGAGGTCGACCGGCACGCTATCCCCTCCCGAGCGAGGCCCGCATTCGCGCGAACCACCGGCGGGCAAGTTTCCCGAAGTCTCCCATCGTGACCCCTGTAAAGCCCTGCGGTCGAATGAGGAACACGAGGACGATGATCACGAGGGCGATCATCGGGCGGTACGAGAGGGACACGCCGAACGCATTGTGGAGCGCGCTAATCCCGAGGTTCTCCGCGAAGCCGACGACGTAGCCGCCCGCGATCGTGCCCCAATACGAGACGAAGCCACCGAGAATCGAGGCGGCGAAGAGCCACAGGAGGATGCCCCAGCCCGTCTCCGGCGTGATTGGCACATTCACGGACCAGAACGCCCCGCCAAGGCCCCCGAGACCGCCCGCGAGGAGCCACGTGAACCGACGGACCTGCGCGGTCTTGATCCCCGCGACGCGCGCGAGGTCGAAGTTCGAGGCCATCGCCCGCATCGCCTTCCCGAGTCGCGTGCCCGTGAACAGGAGGTAGAGGACAATCACGAGGGCGACCGTCGTCGGGATCGCCCATGCGTGAAGGTTCGTAAACGGGGAGCCGCCGATCGAAAAGAGGGTCTCCTTAATGATCCGGGACTTCACGACGAGGAAGTCGTACGAGCCGACGACGATTGAGAGGACGTACCGGATCACGAGGCCGAGGCCGATCGAGGCGACGAGGAGGTGGAGGGGCGTCGCGCCCCGCCGGAACAGGGGCTTGAACACGAGCTCGTCGCTCGCGAGAGCGACCCCCGCGGAGGCGAGGAACGCGAGGACGAACGATTCGACGGGCCCGCGGCCGAGGACGTTCACGACCGCGACGGACGTGTACGCGCCGACCGTGATGAACTCCGCGTGGGCGAAGTTCGGGACCCGCGTGACGGCGTACGTCATCGTGAGCCCGACCGCCATCATCGTGTACAGGCTCCCGAGGAGGAGGGACTGGAGGATCGGATCTGCGAACTCAACGACCATTCCGCCCCAACCTAGAGCGGGAAGCGGAGTGCGGGATAAAGACCCTTGTCGGTCTCGGGTAAGAATGGCCAGGTCATGGGGTCGCCTTGCTGGAAACCGGGAGGCGAAATTGTTTTGACGGCCGAACGCTCTTCAGTGAACCGGAGGGGATTCGATGCCGAAAATCGACCCCGAGGCGGAACTTCGGAAGGTGTACGGATCCAGGCTTGATCTACACCGAGGCTTGTACGACGCGTCGAACGCCCACCGAAAGGCCCACGGAAAGGACTGCGACGTGTACCCGAGCCGTCGTTCCCAGGCCCCGTTGTGGCCCCTCCTCGCGGCCCTCACAGGCGCCCGACGATTCCTCGAGATTGGCTGCGGACTCGGGTACACCGCAGCGGTCATGGCGAGCGCGGGCGGGACGCGGTGCCGCGTCGACACGATCGAGTCGAACCCGGTCCATGCGGACCTCGCGGAACGCAGACTCGGACGGAAACGCCTTGCCACTCGGGTCCGGGTGCTTCGGGGCGGGGCCCTCGATGTCCTGCCGACACTCAACGGGCCCTACGACGTGATCTTCCTGGACGGAGACTGGCGGGAATATCCGAGGTACCTGCCCCATCTTGCACGCCTCACGCGGCGGGGGAGCGTGGTCGTGACGGCGAATATTTCGCCGCTCATGGGCGGCTGAGGGACGAATCTGCCCGGCAAGAACGAGATCCGCAGATACCTGAGACGCCTGGTACGGGATCGCCGGTTCCGGACGTACATCACGCGCGGCGAGTGGCACGCGTACAGCCTGCGGACCTAACCTTGCTGTCTGTGCTTCAACGTCCGCAGCGATCGGGATTCGTTCGACTGCTCGAGCTCGTGGGAATGGGACTTCTCATGTCAGGAAGCTCGTCGACGATTCTCCACCGCAGGGTCGTCGGACGGCTCGGACCCGTTGCGCTCAGCCAACAGTTGCGGGGTGGCTACCGCCGGAGCGGTTTGACATCCATGGCGTCGAGGAACCGGTTGATCATGTTGAAGTGTGAGGCGACTGCTGTGACCTCGAGGATGGCGCGCGATCCGAGGCCGACCCGTCGGAGTGCATCGACGTCCGCGTCCCCGATGCTCGCGGGAGAACGCGTGACTCGGAGCGCGAACCGCACAAATTTCCTCCTCCCGAGGCGCGCCGCGGAGGCGATCCGGCTCTCGAGCGAGAGTGTCGACGGTCATCGGGTCGGCCCCAAGGGCCCGGAGACGGGCCGTGTGGACAGCGATGCAGTACTCGCACTGGTTCGCCGCGGACACCGCCACCGCGATCATCTCCTTCTCCCGCCGGGGGACCATCGTGTCGTACACGGTCGTCCACGAGGCGCCCGCGCAGTACGAGATGATGAAGCCGTACGTCCTCGCGATCATCGAGATGGAAGAGGGCTGCCGGCTCACGTCGCAGGTCATCGACGTGGAGCCATCCAAGGTGAAGATCGGGATGCGGGTCGAGTCGGCATTCCGGAAGCTCGGGCAGGACGGCGAATCGGGTATCATTCATTATGGATACAAGTTCCGTCCGGCGATTTAGAACCGGAGCAGCTCGCCGTTCTTTGTGAGGCCGGGGAGCCGACGCAGCTGGCCGGGTCCTATCCCAGCTCGACGTCACCCTTGGCCTCGAGGGGAGCGCGACCGTCGACGGGATTGACGGGGGTTTCGTCCAACGGCTTGGCGGGTCATGACGTCGAGCGGCCGCGCGTTTTGTCCGTCTGCGGGGGCGAGTTGACCTGCTGCCCGACTGTAGTCTGCCCCTCCTGCCAAAGTGTCCAGGAACGTTCTCCGCCAGCCACGGAAAGACTTATATCGGAAAAGTGTTCCCCCGCCGGGGAGTTGGAGTTGGCAACACTTGTGCTTGAAATGACCCATGCGCCGGACCAGTGCCCGTCTGCGAATTCAGTGATTCGAAAGATGACCGCGACTCTCGGCGATGAGATGCCGAGGCTGTCGAAGAAGTTCGGACTCAAGTTCGTGGCGGGACCGTATGTGACGAACGAACATCGGATGGTCGCGATCGTGGAGGCGGCGAAGGTCGAGAACGTTTCGGACTTCCTCCTCGAGAGCGGACTCCTCCAGTGGAACAGCACTCACATCACGCCAGCCCAGGCGCTCGGAGAGGGCATCGAGAAGATCAACAAACTCAAGCCGATCTACTGAGGAAGACGGGAACCGATCAGAGCCATCGGGGGTCGCGTCCCCCGCTATGCGTGAGCCGCAGCGGTGATTTGAACCCCCGATCTGCCCCTTACTGAGGCGCGGGCAAGTCATGTTTACATACGTCGCGCGCCTCATCCGACCATGGCCGTGAGACCGTGGACCGGGGAGGTCGTTTCCCTCCATATCGCGCCGAAGCGGGAGGCCCCGACGCGATCTGTCGAGCGCGTCCGGGCGGTTCCGGGACGCGGACTTGAGGGGGACCGTTACTTCTCCGCCACGGGGACGTACTCCGACCGTCCGGGCCCAGGGCGGGAAATCACGCTCATTGAATTCGAGGCGATCGAGGCCTTGGGCCGCGACAACGAAGTTCACATCGCATCTGGCGACGCGCGGCGGAACATCGTCACGCGGGGCGTGCCCCTGAACCATCTCGTCGACCGGGAATTCCTCGTGGGAACGGTGCGGTTGCGAGGCGTGCGGCTGTGCGAGCCGTGTGCCCACCTTGAGGGACTCACGCGCCAGGGGGTGCTTGCGGGCCTCGTGCACCGGGGCGGACTGCGGGCACAAGTCCTCACGGAAGGCGAGATCCACGTGGGCGATCGGATCGAGCCGGTCGAGGGAGCGACCGTCCGCCCTGAGCCGCGAGCGCGGGCGACGGACCACTAGCCCCGACCTGCCCACGTCATCGGCTTGCTAGAGCTTCATCTTCCGCGCGTACGCGAGGTCTTCGTCATCCGTTCGATCCAGCGAACGGTTCACGAGCCACATCGCCATGAACGAAGGCATGTGTCTGATCGATACCTCCCCCGTCGTCGTCACGAGCGTGCCTCCCTCGGCGGGCGCGTACGCATTGTCGAACCGGGTGCGGGAGCCGTTCTCGAACACGGTTTCGTATTCGTAGCGGGTGGGAGGCTCGATCCGGTAGCGCCACGTCGTCCTGGCTCGGCGACCGGCGACCTTGACGACGCGCTCAGCAACCTTCTCTCGGGGGAACGCAAGACCGTTGAACTCGATCACACCCTCCTCATGGACCGTCCGGCCACCCAACATCCAGGGATGGATCTCGCGGATCCGGTCCTCATCGAGGTGCGCGTGAAGGACGTTCCACAGCGCGTCGATCGGAAGCGGAAAGACTGTCTCCATGTGCAACGACTTCGCAGACTCCCTCCCGGTGCGCACGGCCGAAGGTCGGACCGGTCTTGAAGCTTTCCGCCGGGGTGAACGAAGCGCGCTCCTCTACTGAAGAGGCTTTCCATGTATGCGGCAGCGGCGGACCCGCGCAAGACTTATCACACTTCACGGCCCTCTCGGGGTCCGACCAGCGGAGGCATCGACATCATGGCGGGACAGACTGTTGGACAGAACTGGAGTGGCCCCGAGTATCGAATCAGCGTTTCGTTCCGGGCTCCGCTCGATTTTGCGTTTGCTTGGTGCACGGACTTCACTCCTCAGGATGCAAGCCTAGAGGGAGAGTCGTATCGACGAAAGATCATCGAACGCACCCCGCGTCGCGTCGTCTTCGAGGATCTCGAAGAGTCGGACGCCGGGTGGGAGTGGTCGCGGGACGTCGTCACGTTGCTTCCCCCGAACCGGTGGCACATGGACGGTATCGGGAACCACCGCGACGTCACGGCGGATTACGTCCTGTCGCCTCTCCCGAACGGCCGGACCCGGCTCGACCTCCGGTGGAGGCGACGACCGAAGACCCCCGAGGCGAAGAAGAAAACGAAGGCGGAGCGGGAAGCGTCCGCGATCCGCGCGTGGAAGCGGTTCGGCGCCGCCATGGAGCGCGATCGCCGGCGCACCCCGCGAGCCCAACGCCACCGAGCCAAGTGAACACGCAAGTACGCCTTCGGAATCACGCTCCCCCCTCATGATGGGCCCTGTGAGGTGGCAATCTCGACATAGTGACTTCGCGTTCGCGAGGCGTAACCTTAAGTAATACACGTATTATTCGTGGTAGTGGCGCGGCGAATCTTGTACAGCCGCCACGCGCGGCAGCGGATGATTCTCCGCGGCATCTCCGAGCGGGAGATACATGATGCGCTACGGAAGGGGACAAAGAGAACCCAAGAGGGCAAGATCGTTGCCTCGTACATGTACTTCGAAGTCGTCTACGTAGTGCGGGGGCAAGACGTACGGGTGATTACCGTTCAATTCAGGTGGTGAGATGATGGTCGAGTGTCCCGTTTGCGGCAAGGGAAAACTGCGTCGGGGGAAGGTCCGGGAAGAGATGTTTGGGATCGATCTGGGCGAATACTCCGCGGAAATATGCGATTCATGCGGGGAATCCTTCGTCGACCAGGACGCAATGAAGAAAATCGAAGCCCGGGCGAAGGAGATGGGGCTGTGGAGACTCGCCAAGAAGGTGTCGATCGCCAAGTCTGGAAACTCCTTGGTCGTCCGGATACCGGCGGAACTGGCACGGTTCTTGCGACTCAAGGGCGGGGAAGACGCCCTCGTGCGACCGGAGGGGCGCGAGAAAATCGTCGTCGAGCTAGGCTAGCAGCCGACAGTGGCGGCCCGTCGTGTAGCAATCGCGTCATGACATCACGTCACTGTCAGGCCCGATCCTGGCCATTGAGGCCGACTCAGGGAGAGGAATCTAGGTCTTAGTGACCCGGGGATTCTCACGCCTCGAGGAGTTCTATGCGCCCCTCCG
>Ga0209320_10000876_pt1 | contig 15514 bp, 20 predicted proteins | sample Rifsed13ft4_FD_184008 | JGI IMG/M metagenome (GOLD analysis project Ga0209320, IMG submission 184008) | Soil microbial communities from Rifle, Colorado, USA - sediment 13ft 4 (version 2) | ecosystem: Environmental > Terrestrial > Deep subsurface > Rock core/Sediment | place: Rifle, Colorado... | reverse complement strand
GGAACTCCACGCGCGGGCGCTTGGCATCTTCGAAGCGCCCGTGCTGCCCGGCCGCGGAGAGGCGAAGTCGGTCAGCCGCGAGACCACCTTCGACACCGACGAACCGTCGCCCGAGCGCCTGAAGGCTGTGCTCCGGGGGCAGGCCGAGCGCATCGCCCGGGACCTCGCGAAGCAGGGCAAGAGCGCCCGCACGGTCACGCTGAAGCTGCGCTTCCCGCCGTTCGAGACCCTCACGCGGTCGGCCACGTCGGCGGCGGCGATCGACCTCGCCGACGACCTCTACGAGGCAGCGGTCGCCCTGTTCGACCGCGCGTGGCGTGAGCACGAGTACCGGCCGGTGCGGCTCATCGGTGTGGGGGCGACGAACCTTGGCGAACGGGCGCGACAGCTTCGCCTTGGCGAAACGCTGGAGGCGGAGCACCTCGCGGAAACGGTGGCCGGTCTGCGGGAGCGGTTCGGGGATGATGCCGTCCAGCGGGGCGCCGAACTGGCGCGGCACGAGCATCCTCATGGAGACGATTGACAGCGGCTGCGCAGTAAACGACAGTTTGCCGAGATTTGGGAGGTTCGCGGTGTCCGACGACGCGTCCACTCGGCAGCACTGGATAACCCTCGGGGCGGCGAGCGAACTGCTCGGGGTGAGCGAATCGACCATCCGCCGCTGGGCCGATGCGGGGGAGGTGCGCTCGTTCCGCACGCGTGGGGGGCACCGGCGGATCCTCGAAGAAGACCTCCGCCACATCGTCGAAAGCGCCGCCAGCGCGCCCTCCCGCGACACCGACCGCATCAGCGACATCGCGACGGCGCGGGTGAAGCGCCGGCTCAGCCGCGGTCGCCAGACGCATTCGATGGCGGTCTTCGAGGGTCTCACCGAGGAGGCGCGCGACCGTTTCCGGCTGATGGGGCGGCAGGTGGTCGACCTCTTCGCGCGTTTCATCGCGTCCAACAGTCGCAGCGAGCGATTCACGGAAGACGCCCGGACCATCGGGCACGAGTACGGGCGCGTGCTGGTCGGGTCGGGCGTGAAGCTTTCGAGCGCCGTGGCGACATTCAATACGCTGCGCCGGTCGCTCGAAGAGACGGCCTCGCAGATCGCGACGGAGAGCGGCCTGGCGACCGACGACGCGGTGGAGGCGATAGAGAGCATCCTCGAACTGGCGGACGTCATCCTCGAGGGGATGGCCGAGGTCTACGAGGGCAGCACCCCGGCGAACTGACTCACTTCGCCGGGTCCATCAACTCCTTGAAGCCGTACCGGTCGTGGGGGCCGAGGACGATGATCTCGAAGATGCCGACCCCCTTCGCTCGCCCGGCAGTGACCTGGGAGACGGTCTGGACGTGGGGATGGGCCATCGGATCTTCCTTCGCGAGGTCGTATTCGACGCCGTCGACCGCGTCCGGGCCGACCCACACGCCGTGGCCCCACTGCGGGTCGCCGTAGCCGATGCCGCGCATGAGGAAGTGGTAGAGGGGCTTGAAGGTGATCTCCATCTCGCGGCCCTTCTCGGGCCTGAGGACGATGCTACTGCCTTCGCCGATCCAGCGCGTTCCCTTCTGGAACACGAGGTTATGTTCGACCGCCGCCTCCGTGGCCGAAGCAGCCGGGTAGGGCTTCAGGATGACGCCCGACTCGTGCCAGGGAGTCCCGTCGGAGTGCTCGGAGACGGTGTAGAGGGTGCACATCTCGGGGAAGTTGAGCGGCGCCCAGGTCCAGAAGAACTGCGGCGGTTGCGACGGAGGCGCGCCACGCGCGTCGCGCCCGCCAACGCCGCGAATGCCCCACGAGTGGTCGCGCGACCCCCACCACGGGCCTTTCGCGAGGTCGAAGGCTTTGCCGTCGAGGCTGAGCTTTCCGCTCCACGAGCCGTGCTGGGTCATGCGGGTGTAGTCCATGGCGACGACGTTGCCGCCGCGGCGGAAGAAGTGCGGTTCCTCGCAGGGCAGGGAACGCGCTTCGAACACGAGGTCGGCCGCGATGCCCCATTTGTTCCTGGCGAGGCGCACGCGGAGGCGCTTCAGGGGTTCGACGACCTGCACGCTGATAGGGCCGACAGCCGTGTTCATGCGGTCGCTGCCAAGGAGGCGCGAGGCGCGGACGGTCCTTTGCTTCCCGTTGGAGACGATGCTGAAGGCGGCGTCCATGATGCCGAGGTTTGGATAGCAGCCCATGGCGACGGCGAAGTAGGTGTCGCCGTCGCGGCTGTAGCCGTTGAAGAAGTAGCGGTCGTAGAAGTTCCGGTCGCTGGTGAAGACGGTGTCGACCGTGTAGGGGGTCTGGTGGGTGAGGTATTCGTCGCCTGCGGTGAGCATTCGTCGCTCCGGACTGCGGATGGCGCGAATCTACGCAGGATTTACCGATCGGTCAAAGAGGCCTCAGCCATCCAGGCGGACGAGCACGTCGAGCACGGTGATGGCAACCATGGCGAGCCACGTGAGCACGACAGCCGTCATCGGCGAGGAGTACCAGCCGTCGCTACGCCGGTAGTCCAATCCCGCGGCCGCGCTGAACGGGAGTGCCGCGGCAATCATGAGCCAGAGCCCGGCCGAGCCGGCGGTGGTCGACGGACGGTAGAACTCACGGACGCCGCCGCCATCGGCGCCGAGCGCCCCCAGACAGGCAAGCACGAAGGCGCCGGTCACGACGAAGCCGAGCGTCGCCGTGATGGTCCGGAGGCTGGTGTCGTTCTCACGAAGGGCCAGTACGAGCAGCCAGCCGGCAACCGCGATCACGCCGAGGCCCGCGGGCAGGATCGCTGCGCCAACGATGCCGTCGCCAGTTTTCCCCGCCCTGGCAAGCACGAGCGCGATCGTCCCCAGCGCCGTCGCGAGCGATGCCGCCCCTGCTGTCGTCCCCCACGCCACCCAGGGCATCAGTGTCCGCTGCTGTCCGATCATCTATAGCCTCCACTAGATGTAACGACGGCGGCGCCGGAAAAGTTCACACGATTCACTTCACCGTTACCCAATGGCCGCACTACGATGTGGCCGTGGCAGCCGGACCCATCCCAAGCCTGAAGTTCGAGCGCGAAGCCTGGCGCTCGGGAGCGATCTGGGTGGCCGGCATCGATGAAGTGGGCGTAGGTCCACTCGCGGGGCCCGTCACGGCGGGCGTGGTGGTGTTGCCGAAGGGCCGGCGCTTTCGCTGGTACAGCCAGGTGCGCGACTCCAAAGTCATCTCCGAAGCCACGCGTCTCATACTTTCCGCGCAGATCCGGCGCGACGTGTCCTTCGCCATCGGCTGGGCATCGCACGAGGAGATCGACCAGATCGGCATTCTCCCCGCGCGGAGGCTGTGCATGATGCGGGCACTCGAACAACTCGATATCCGGCCGGACCACATCATCTCCGACGCGCTCGACCTGCCGGTCGAAGGTGTCCGGCCGATCATCGATGCCGACGCGCTGAGCGTTGCCGTGGCGGCCGCATCGATCGTGGCGAAAGTCGAGCGCGACGCCCTGATGGTGGAGTACTGCGGGCGCTACCGCGGCTACGCGTTCTGCCGGAACAAGGGCTATCCGACCCCGGAGCACAAGCGCCTGCTTCGCCAGCGCGGCCCATGCGAGATCCACCGGCGCAGCTACGCCCCGGTCGCGCAACTCAACTTCGACTGGTGAGCACGCGCAAGGACCTCGGCGAATTCGGCGAGCGCATCGCCGCGCACCGCCTGGAAGCATCGGGGATGAAAGTTGTCGCCCGGAACGTGCGCACCCGGGGCGGAGAGATCGACCTGATCGCGCATGACGGAGACGACGTGGTGTTCGTGGAGGTCCGGACGAGGCGGGCCATCCCGGGTCTTGCGGCTGAATCGCTTGGGTTGGAGAAGCTTCGTCGTATGTGGCAGTGCGCCATGGACTACTGCGACTCGTCGGCGATTTCGCCGGAGCGGGTGCGGATCGACGTGGTCAGCATCGACCTTGCCCCGGGCGACCAGGCTGCGCACATCGAGCACTTCAGGGGGATCGAGATTCCGGATTGAGCGCCCGGGCGCTACCATAAAGCCGTGCCTATCTACGAATTCCGCTGTGCCGAGTGCGGCAAGATCACCAACTACTTCACCCGGAAGATCGACACCGAGGTGACGCCGGCGTGCGAGCACTGCGGGAGCGCGAAGACTGCCCGCATGATTTCGAAGTTCGGCCGTAGCTACTCCCGCGCCGACATCATGGAGAAGTATGGCGACCCCTCGGACGGCGGTCCCGATGCCTACCGCGACCCGCGCCAGATCGGCACGTGGGTGGAGAAGCGTTTCGAGGAGTACGGGATGGACCTGCCCGAAGGCGCCCGGGAGATGATCGACGCCGCCCGCGAGGGCGAATTCCCGGACCCGGTGAAGGACCTGTGAGCCGCGAGGCGCCCGACCTTGGCTGACACCTCTCCGCTGGAAACGGTCATCCCGCGCATCCTCGAACACTTCGCCGAGAAGAACGCGGCACGGGAAAAGGTGCTGGCGGCCAGCCGCGCGCTCATCCGCATGAGCGCGAACAGCATCCGGGCGGTCCACCGGGGCGAATTCGACGAGGCGGAGCGGACGCTCGACGAGGCGCGGCGCATCCGCGACGACGCGGTGGCGGCGCTCGAAGGGCACGGCGACATCTACTACGCGGGCTTTCTCCACGACGCGCAGAAGGAGTACGCCGAGGCGCGCACGACCCTTGCGCTGATCCAGGGCGGCCCGATGCCCACCCCCGAAGAACTCGGGGTCGAGTACCCGGCCTACCTGAACGGCATCGCCGAGGCGGTGGGGGAGATGCGCCGCAACCTGCTCGACCGTCTCCGGCGGGGGCAGTTCGAAGGCTGCGAGGAACTGCTCCAGGCGATGGACGACATCTACTCCGTGCTGGTGACGATCGACTTCCCGGACGCGATGACCGGCGGGCTGCGGCGGACGACGGACCAAACGCGGGGCATCCTCGAGAAAACACGCGGCGACCTGACGATGGCCATCCTCCAGCGCGATGCCGCCCGGGCCATGGGCGCCGAATGGCGCAGCGAACTCGAAAACGGCGAGTAGAAGGAACGCCGCTACAGACTCACACCTTCGGGACTGCCCGCTCGATGACCGCCTTCGTGAAGGACATCGTGTCGAGCGTGCCGCCGAGGTCGCGGGTCGATTCGCCGGCGGCGATGCAGTCGTGCACCGCGTCGACCAGGCGCCGGCCCATGTCGAAGTGGCCGCAGTATTCCAGGAGGTAGCCGAACGCCTCGATGGCGCCGGAGGGGTTGGCGATGCCTTTCCCCGCGATGTCCGGGGCGGTCCCGCCGGCCGGGTCGAAGATGCCGATGCTCGGCTGGTGGCTGGGCGTGAAGGCGTACGAGGCGCTCGCGCCAAGGCCGATCGAGCCGATGAGCCCGTAGACCGCGTCGCTCAGGAAGTCGCCGTATTCGTTGGGCGTGACGATGACGTCGAAGCGCTCGGGGTGGATGACCACCTTGGCCAGGAGGGAGTCGAACAGCTCCTTCTGGTGCGACACGTTGCGGTACTCGTTCGCCACCTCGGCGACGATCTCTTCGAAGAGGCCGTCGGCGGCGCGCTGGATGGTGTACTTGCTGGTCGAAACCACGCTGCGGCGGCTCCGTGCGGCCAGCCGGAAGGCGAAGTGGGCGGCGTGCTCGACCGGGGTCCGTTCCATGATCCGGATGCTGACGGCCGAATGGAAACCGATGCGCTGGCCGGCGTCCTCGTAGGTCCCGCCGGTGGCGACGCGGACGACGTGCATGTCGATGTTGCCGGTGTAGTTGCGGCTGACGCCGGGGTAGCTGCGGCAGGGGCGGTGGATGACGGCCAGCCCCAGCTGGTCGCGCAAGACCTGGTTCGGGCTGACGGTCTCGGTCACGGTCGGGTACTTCATCGCGGCGCCGAGTTCGCGCGTGAGTTCTATCCCCTCGTCGAGCGAGGCGGGGTCCGACTCCCTTCGCTCCACCGACCAGTCGACGGGGCGAAAGGAAAGCGGGCTGCCGAGGGCCTCGTTGAGCGCGTGTATGGCATCCCGCAACTCGGCGGCGATCCCGTCCCCGTTCAGTTCAGCAACTTCGCGCACAGCAGGACCGTCCTCTCGCTCCGAATGCTCTCACTGTAGTACGCGCGGGGGAGTGACTGGAATGGAGTGTGAATGCCAGTAGAATCGGCTTTCGACAGGCTTTCGGCCTTTCCCTGATGCCCGGCGGCGACTTTCAGTGAGCTGTGAGCGAAGACAGGTGCGGTCACCTGCACGGTATCGTTGCGGGGAGTGCCGCGGGGCAGATGGGGCGAACCGCCAAAGGATGGACAGCAGATGGAAAACCTATTGATTGCGCTTGCCGCCGGCATTGTCGCGCTCCTGTTCGCAGTGGTGCTGACGCGGCGGGTGCTCGCCGAGGACGAGGGCGATGAAACCATGCGCAAGATCGCCGCCGCCATTCAACAGGGTGCGTCGGCGTTCCTGAAGCGCGAGTACTCGTTCCTCGCGGTCTTCGTGGTCATCGTGGCCGCGGTCCTAATCGTGTTCGTCGACTACGACGTGCTGGACCGCTTCGGCGAACAGCGCGGGGAGCTGACTGACTTCCCGCGGACGGGCATCGCCTACATCATCGGCGCGCTCGCTTCGGCAACCGCCGGCTACGTGGGCATGTACGTCGCGGTCCGCGCGAACGTGCGGACGGCCGCGAAGGCGCGCGAAGGGCTGAACGCGGCGCTGCGGGTGGCGTTCTCTTCCGGCGGCGTCATGGGCATCACGGTCACGGGCATCAGCGTCGTCTGCCTGACCCTTATCTATCTCGCGACCAAAGATGTGCAGCCCCTGACGGGCTTCGCCTTTGGCGCCTCCTCCATCGCATTGTTCGCCCGCGTGGGGGGCGGCATCTACACGAAGGCCGCCGACGTTGGCGCCGACCTCGTCGGCAAGGTCGAAGCGGGCATCCCCGAAGACGACCCGCGCAACCCGGCGACCATCGCCGACAACGTGGGCGACAACGTGGGCGACGTGGCCGGCATGGGCGCGGACCTGTTCGAGTCGTACACCGGTTCGATCGTGGCGACAATGGCGCTGGGCGCCATCGCCGTCACGGGCGTCAGCGCCGAATTCGGGCAGAACGCCCCGTTCGACCCGGGTGCGACCGACACCTACACCTCGAACGCGTTCGTCCTCCCGCTGCTGATCATGGGGCTCGGGATCTTCTCGTCCATCATCGGCACGTTCCTCGTGCGGACCAGCGAGGACGCCACCATGGGCCGCCTGCTCTGGGCACTCCGGACGGGGATCTTCTCGGCGAGCGCCCTCGTGCTCGCAAGCACGGCCGTGGCCCTCTTCATTCTCGACCTGCCCTTCGTCCTCTTCTGGGCGGTGCTCGTCGGTCTCCTCGCCGGCCAGATCATCGGCACGGTAACGGAGTACTACACCGCCTACGAGTTCAGGCCGACGCAGAACCTCGCGAAGACGGCGGAAACCGGCCCCGCGACGATCATCATTGGTGGCCTGGGACTGGGCATGCTTTCCACCGCGGTCCCGATCCTCACGCTCGTTGCGGCCATCTGGATCACCTTCGAACTCGCGGGACTCTATGGCATCGCCCTCGCAGCGGTCGGGATGTTGGCCCCGCTCGGCATCACCCTCGCCACCGACGCCTACGGCCCCGTGGCCGACAACGCCGGCGGCATCGCGGAGCAGGCCCACCTGCCCCCGGAGGTACGCCAGCGCACCGACGCTCTCGATTCGCTCGGTAACACCACCGCCGCGACCGGGAAGGGCTTCGCCATCGGTTCGGCCGTGCTGACCTCCCTCGCGCTGATGGTCACGTATGCGACCGTGGTCGGCATCGAAGCCATCGACATCCTCGAAGTTGAGGTGATGATCGGGCTCATCCTCGGCGGGCTCATGCCGTTCGTGTTCGCCGCGCTGACGATGGGTGCGGTCGGCCGGGCCGCCATGGCCATGGTGAACGAAGTGCGCCGCCAGTTCCGCGAACACCCGGGCATCATGGACGGCACGGAGGAACCGGACCACGCGCGCGCGGTCGCCATCTCGACTGATGGCGCCATCCGGGAGATGGTCCTCCCCGGCGCCCTCGCGGTGATCGTCCCGGTCGTGGTCGGCGCGGTCATCGGGCCGGAGGCGCTGGGCGGCTTGCTCATCGGGGCGATCGTTTCCGGCGCGGTCCTGGCGCTGATGATGGCGAATGCCGGCGGCGCCTGGGACAACGCGAAGAAGTACATCGAGGCCGGACACCTCGGGGGCAAGGGCTCGGATGCCCACAAGGCCGCCGTCGTGGGCGACACCGTGGGCGACCCCTTCAAGGACACCTCCGGCCCGGCGCTCAACATCCTGCTCAAGCTGATGTCGATCGTGGCGGTGGTCTTCGGGCCGCTGTTCATCTGAGCCGTAGTTCGAATACCAACCAGGGGCCTGCTCGACGAGCGGGCCCTTCTCTTTGCCCGGGATGCCCGATTGCCAGCGGGCACGTCGATGGCCTACTATTCGGCACCTGATGGCGCACGGGACGCACAACGCAGCCAAGGATTCGTCCGGCATGAACACCGCCGGCCGCACCCCGCTGTGGGCCCCTTCGCCATAGGAATACCGGCATCCGAAAGCACTGAAGGCCCACCCACCCGGTGGGCTTTTCTCGTTTCCGGGGGTCGCAACGAGGAGCACGATGATGCAATCGCCATTCGAGGGCCAACTCGTCCGGTTACGCGCGCGGGAGCCGGAGGACGAACCGTTGCTCTACAGGTGGTTCAACGACCCGGAAGTGACGCAACACCTGAGCCTGCGGTACCCGGTGTCCCACCGGCAGGAGCGGGGCTTCATCGAACGCGTCGGCGATATCTCCTACGAAGCGGCCGAGTTCGCGGTCGAACGGCTCTCCGACGGCGTGATGATCGGTGGGGCGGGCCTCCATGCTGATGCGCCGGAGAACCGCTCGGCGATCCTCGGGATTGCGCTCGGCGAGAAGTCGTGCTGGGACGGCGGCTATGGCACCGACACGATGCGGACGCTCTGCCGGTTCGGTTTCGAGACGATGAACCTGCACCGGATCCAGCTCGACGTGTTCGCGGGCAACGATCGCGCGCGGCACGTCTACGAGAAGGTGGGATTCCAGGTGGAGGGCTGCCGCCGGCAGGCGTTCTTCAAGCATGGCCGCTACCTCGACATCTACGTCATGGGGCTGCTCGAAGGCGAACTGCGCTAGTCCTGCGCGTTAGCCAGGGCGCTGCTACGCTCCGGCTATCTCCTCGTGGTGATTTCCTTGATTGACAGCATTGGATGGCTCGCGGTGGTGCTGAGCCAGGTGTTCTATGTGCCAAACACCATCCGCATCCTCCGCACGCGAGACGTTCGGGGCTATTCCCTCGCGGCATGGTTGATGCTCTCGGCCGGACTCGCCTGTTACCTGGTCTACTTCATCGCCCGTGGGGACCCGGTGGGGATCGTTGCGAACATCTTCGGGGTATCAGGCGCCAGCCTGACCACGGCCTGCGTCTGGCGGTGGCGGAATGTCACACCCAGGCCGGCAGCAGTCGTGCCGGGTCCCAGCACGGCGCCGGGTGGCGGGCAGTAGAACACATTTACGCGATTTCTCACTGTTATGGATACCTCGATGGTAAATTTGTGACGAAATTCGCAATGTGCTCTTGACAGGCCTGCTAACAGCTTGATAGCTTCCAGATGCGGGGAGCTTACAAAAGCATAACCGCAACGCGCTTGGATGATTTCGAGCAAACCTGCCCAGTGCACCGCGAGGTGCAGCGGGGGAACCAACTTTCGGGGTGAATTTGCTCCCGTGTGTCCGGGGGAGCGATAGGGCGCCCTTCCGCCCGAACCCGTCAGCTAACCCCGTAGGCAGTCGAAGGGCCTGGCGAGGGACGCTCGCTTCGAGGTCTTTTTTTCTGCCCTCGAGAGATTCGAATTTCGTGTGAGGAGGATTCGCAACCATATGCCCGCTCTACAGGAAGCACCACCCAAGTCGTGTCCCAAGTGTCGCGGCTCGATGATCGTCGAGCGCGACTGGCACGGCACCTACGGCAGCTGCATCATGTGCGGCTACGTGCACGAGGTACTCACCTCGCCCCCCGTGGACCTCGCTGCAGAAGAAGCAGCTCTGCCCCAGCGCCAGCGCCGTCGCCAGCCGTCCCACGGCAAACTGCGACTCTGAGGCTAACCTGCCGCGATGAGCAACTGAGAGTGAGCCTCCGCCTGCCGGAGGCTTTCTCTATTACTCCCGCCCCCCGTGGGGCTATGATTCGGCAAACTACAACAGAGGTTCTTTCATGACTTACATCCGTCTTTCGATCGTTCGCCCCCGGCGAGGCGAGGAAAAGCGGGTCGAAGAGCTTATCCGTAAGCTCGCCGAAGCCCTCGCGACCACCGAAGGCTGCCTTGGGAGTTACGTGCTCCGCCCCGCCGACGAAAGCGGAGAACTGGCCCGGATCGCCATGTACGAAAACGAAGGCGTCGCCGAGAAGGCTGCGAACACCCAGCACATTATGTCTTTGCGTTCGGAACTTCACCTTTTCACCGAGCCCGAGCAGGTAGAGCGCGCCTTCTTCAGCCTGTAACCGCCTGGCCGGCGTCTGACTGACGCGCCGGCCCAAGATGCGCCGTTAAGGCAATGGAATGGCCGGATTTCGTTGCGATTTGTTTACACCCAGCGCGCATGATACGGGTTGTACCGTCGTTCGCCGCCGCCTACGATGAGGCGACGATACCGCGAGGTTTGCGATGTCTCGGACCCGAAAGACCCCGGCCCTTGACCGACCGTACAGTTCCGGCGGGAGCGTCGCAGCGCCCGACAGGACTGAATCGGAAAACGCGGAACGGATCGCGAAGCTGCGGCAGCAGGTGCGCGAAGGCACCTATGTGCCCGATCCCTACGAAATAGCGCGCCGAATACTGGACGAAGGCCTCTAGGCCGCTCGCTAGCCGCGTCCCCTGAAGCTTGGATCTGCGTGGTCGATCCAGCAGTCCGCGAAGCGGTGCTGGTAGCCGTCTGAGGCATCGAGCGGCAGGTTCTTCACATACGGCCAGGTCAACGAAACCACGCGTTCGCTCACGAAGTTGATGCCCGCGTTCAGCTGAAGCAGTTTGCGCTGGATGTCGTAGCCGATCTGCCGGCGGCGTTCCTCGTTCAACTCCACGCGCTGCGCGGCAATGAGTGTATCCATGTCTGTATCTCGGAGGGGGAAGGTGTTCTTCGTGCCCTCGCTGTGGAAGTAGGGGAACACCCAGTCGTCGAGGTCGATCCACCCGTCGTCGGGGCCGACCGCCCATGGCGCTTCGTCGGTTAGCAGCCGCTTGCCGAGGTCGGCAGCCGTCGTCGGGAAGACGGTGATGTTCAGGCCGAGCGTGCTCTTGAGCTGTTCCTCGATGAACGAGCCCATCCCGACGGACCGTTCCGCCTCGTCGACGACGATCAGCGTGAGCGGGTCATCCGGCAGCTTGTTTTCGCCCTTGAATGCGTCGAGGAGCGCCTTCGCTTCGCGGATGTCCTCTTCTCGTCCCTGGGAGCCGGGGCGGTATCCCGGAAGCTTGACGAGTTCATCCTGGGGCAGGCTCCACTTCGAGATGGGCCAGCTAATCCAGGGGTTGATTTCGCCGGAACCGGCGAAGAAGCGCTCGAGCATGGCGCGGCGGTCGATGGCGATCGAAACGGCGGTGCGGAAGTTCACGTGGTTGTAGGGAAACTGGGGGAGGAAGAACCGCATGCCGAAGAACCGCGAGTGGCCGACGGTCGCCTCCTGGAGTTCCGGGATGACTTCGCGGAGCTTGTCGGCCTGGGGCCGGCCGAGGAAGGCGGCGTCGATACGCTTGGTCCGGAACCATGCCTCCACCTCCGCGCTGTCCCGCGGCTGGAACAGGTCGATCCCGTCGAGGTACGGCCGGTCGTTGCCGCCGAACCAGGCAGGATTGCGGGCAACGCTGGCGAACGACTGCTCGGACCATTCGACCCAGGTGAACGGGCCTGTGCCGCACTGGGCATCGGCGGTGAATCCCGCCTCGTCCATTTCGGGCGCGACGATGAAGGCGTTGACATCGGCGAACTGCTGGGTCATGGCGGCTAGCGGCGCCTTCAGGCGGATGGTGACCGTATCCGGGGACGTGACGTCGATGCCGTCGACATTCGTCCAGCGCGCCTTTCTGATGAACGAGGCGTCGCCCTGGAGTTGGCGTTCGATGCTGTACTTCACGTCTTCGCCGGTGACCTGCCGGCCGCCAACGGGGGCGATCTCGTGCCAGCGTGCCGTGGGGTGCAGCCGGAACACATAGGTCTGTCCATCCGGCTGTTCGGGCATCTCTTTCGCGAGGTCCGGGACGATGGTGCCCTCTGCCTGGCTTTCGTATGTCAGGAGGCGGCTCATGACGAGCGACTGCTGGCCGTAGACGGGCCCCACCTGTGTCTTGTGCGGGTCGAACCGGCCCGCGGAGTCATCGGAAACGACGAACCCCGTGTGGCGGAGCGTGCCGCCGAAGTGGGCGCCGGACGATGGCGTCGTCGAAGGCTGGACGGAGCCGGCGGGCGCTGCGGTCGGGCTGGCGTCCGACTGCGGGGTGGGCGGGGGGCGCTTTTCGCCGTTACATCCGACCGCTGCCAGGCCTGTCGCGCCCGCCGCCCCCATTGCCGCCCGGAGAACCCATCGCCGTGTGCGCCGTGTGCGCGAAACCCGTTCCCAATCCATTACTCAATGCATACTATCTCCGGGCGGGTTTACAGGCTGGCAAGCCACAGGGGGTAAGGAGATGGCCGAGAAGATGCCGGTGGAGCAGGTCCGCGAGGCGGCCGCGCAACTCGAGGGGTGGACTGCCGAAGGAAACGACCGCCTCTCCCGTTCGTTCAAGTTCAAGGACCACATCGAGGCGATGGGGTTCGTCACGCGGGTGGCAATGGCGGCGGAGGTGATGGACCACCACCCGGACCTCCGGATCGTCTACAACAACGTCGAAATCCACCTCAGCAGCCACGATGCCGGCGGGGTCACCGACCGCGATATCCGGCTGGCGACGCGCATCAACGAGTTGGTCTAGCGAAGGGGAAGCAAAGAGGGCAGGCGATTTGCCTGCCCTCGTCATGGTGGTGGCAGCCGCGAGACGGTCAGGCGGTGACTTTGCGCGCCTCGCGGACTTCGTTGACGAGTTCCTTTTCTTCTTCGCTCAGGGCATCCCAGTCCTTCAGGATTTCGTGCTTCAGCGGGAAGATGTGGACGGCGTCCCAGCCGCAGACGTCTTCGCAGAGGCGGCAGCCGGTGCACTTCTTTTCGTCGACCGTGCTGACGCCGAAGAAGTCGTCGATGCGGTCGGTGTGCTGGAGGCTCAGAGCGTCGAACGGGCAGATGTTGATGCACAGTTCGCAGCCGGAGCCGATGCACTTCTCCTCGATTACGACGGCTTTGGGCCATTCGGTCTTTTTGAGAGACCGGCAGACATTGTCGTAGGTATCGAGGATCGCCTCGGGCGGGCAGACGAGCCCGCAGGCGCCGCAGTCGATGCAGAGGGTAGGGTCAATGACGTGCAGCTGGTTTCGCTCGCCTGTGATGGCGTTGGTCGGGCAACGCTTCGTGCAGGCCGTGCAACCGATGCACGTTTCGATGATCTTATACGCCAAGAGAACGTCCTCTCGTCGGGTTAGGCTCCCATCAATCTTATCACGGGGGTCCGTGTGCTCGCCTCAGAGCGGCCCCTGGGCGGCGAGCACACGTCCCAGCAGAGCTTCCGCGCTGCCATCGAACGGGAAGGCCTTCGCCTCGAGGAGTTCGGTCGCCAGTGCGACGCCCCGGTGGGCTGCCTCCACCACGTCGCCCGGGTAGCGCATCGCCCGCCGGTTGCGTTCGAAGGTCTCGGCGTCGCGTTCGAAATAGGCGAGCGAGGCATCGGCCATGACGTCGAGATCGAGGTCGACGAGTTCGATACGGCGGCCGTTCATCGTGACGGGCAGCGCCGCGTCGCACTGGTACTCCATCACCCGCCCGGAATCGTCGAACGAGACGAGGACGCTCAGCGGCAGCTCGCTGCTGAAGTATCGGAGCGCATGGACGACTTCGACGCCGCCAACTTCATGTGGCGGATGGTCGTAGAAGACGGCGAGCCAGCCGTCGGGGGTGGCGTCGACGAGGTCGCCGTCCCATGGGGGCTTCGCGCTCCCGTCGAACTTTCGCTTGATAGTGGTGACGGGGTTGCGCACGCCGCCCGGCCTCTCAGTCGAGGTATTTGTTGATGGCTTCCTTGAGTTCGCGGATCTCCGGGTAACGGCCCTCAGCCTTCTTCGAAAAGACGGTGTCGCCATTCACGACGACTTCGAACTGTCCGCCTGAGCCGGGTATGAGTTCGAGCCCGCGGGTGTAGTCCGCGTAGGTGTGCAACAGTTCCTGCGCCGTCCACGCGGCGCGCGCGGTGTAGTTTCAGGGCACGCAGTAGGTGATCGAAATCGTCAGCGGCCGTTCGTTCGTGGTCATGGACGCTTCACCCCCCATTGGTCCCAGTATGTCACAGCCTCGACCGGCTGCCGCAAGCCCTCGCCGAAGCGTCCTTTCGGCCAGCCGACGGGGATGAGCGCGGCTGTGTCGACCGTCGCGGGGATGCCAAGCAGTTCGCGCACCTCGTCTTCGAAGAAGCGGTGGAGGGTCGTGAGGGTCGTCCCGAGGCCGAGCGCGCGGGCGGCGAGCATCAGGTTCTGGATGGCCGGATAAATACTCGCTCCGGCGGCAATTCCCGCGTTCACCGTTTGTCCGAAGGCGCAGGGGACGATGAGCACGGGCGCTTCGCCCATGTGGTCGGCGAGGTACTGCGAACTCTTCAGCACCTTCTGGTTGCTCTCCGCCTGGTCGGGCGGGAGCTTGGGGTCGGGCGTCGTGTAGCCCTGGACGACGTAGCTATCCCAGGCGCGCTTGTAGATTTCGCCCAGGCGCCGGCGCTTCGCCTCGTCGGTCACGACGAGGAACCGCCAGGGCTGGCGGTTGCCGCCATTGGGCGCCCTGGTCGCCGCCCAGATGATCTTCTTGATGTACTCCTCGGGCACGGGGTCGGGTTTGAGCCGGCGCATCGCCCGCTGCGTGCCTATTGCGGTGAAGAAATCTGCTTCGAGTACCGTCGGTTCAGCCATGCGGCGAGTATAGGCGAAGCGGGGGTCGTGAGTGCGGGAGGCCGGGGCCGAAGGTAAGCTTGGGCCACAGGCGAGGCGCCGACTGCAGCCCTCGCAGACCAGAGATCGCGGAGGGCCCGATGGCCACTTATGAGAACGTGCTGCTCGATGTCGGGGATGATGGGGTTGCGACCATCACGCTCAACCGCCCCGAGAAGCTGAACGCCCTGAGCCGGGGATTGCGAGACGACCTCGAAGCGGCGCTTCGCGAGGTGCGCCCGGGTGACGCCGTGCGCGTGGTCCGGATCAAGGCGCTGGGGCGGGCATTCTGCGCGGGCTATGACCTGACTCCGGGCGGACGCTACGGCCGGGGCGCCGACGGAGGCGCCCGGGGCACTCGGGCGTGGGAACTCGGGGAGTCGCGCATCGCGGTCGACCGGGAAGGCCTGCGGGATTCGGTGGACCGGTG
>Ga0209320_10000875_pt1 | contig 15523 bp, 13 predicted proteins | sample Rifsed13ft4_FD_184008 | JGI IMG/M metagenome (GOLD analysis project Ga0209320, IMG submission 184008) | Soil microbial communities from Rifle, Colorado, USA - sediment 13ft 4 (version 2) | ecosystem: Environmental > Terrestrial > Deep subsurface > Rock core/Sediment | place: Rifle, Colorado... | reverse complement strand
AAATCAACAACGGACTGCACAACGGCAGAATCAAAAGGCCGATCACGGAGCCTCCACTCTTCAAGCTCACGGTGAGTGCCGCCCCGAGCGCGACGAGAATGCTGATCGTCGGTGTCGCGAGCACGAGCGCGGCGACGAGAACCGTGAGCGCGTCGACGGGCAGATAGAAGGATAGCGCGACCACCGGCACGAGACCGACCAGCGGCACGCCGCTCGCAATCCAGTGCGCCGTGACTTTGGCGAGCACGATGATGCCGAAAGGCGCGGGGCTCAAAATGAGCTGCTCGAGGCTGCCGTCGTCGGCATCGGCGCGGAACAGCGAGTCGAGCGACAACAACGACGATAAGAGCGCCGCAATCCACAAGATTCCCGTGCCGATGGTTCGAAGCTCGTCGGCCGTTGGCGAGACCGCCAAGGGGAACAGTGCCGTCACGATCATGAAAAACAGCAGCGGGTTGGCGAGCTCGCTCCAACGCCGGAACGCGAGCTTGAGGTCGCGTTTGAGGACGATCAGGAACGAATTCACGCGGCCAACCTCATAGTTCCACCAACGTCGTACCGGGGCGCGCGAGCTCTTCCGGCTGATGCGTCGCCACGACCGCAATGCCGCCCCCGCGTAAATGCTCGTCGACCCAGCCGGTCACGAGCGCGCGGCCGGCGGCGTCGAGATTCGTCATGGGCTCATCGAGCAGCCACAGTCTCGCATTCGCGAGCTTGAGCGCCGCGAGCCCCACCCGACGACGCTGCCCGGCCGACAGGAATCGCGTCTGCCGGTCGGCGACGTCATGCAGGTTCAAGGTCATCAATAATGAGTCGAAGACCGCCGCCTGCCCGCGTAGTGCGGCCGAGAACGATAGATTCTCTTCGACCGTGAGCTCCTTCTTCAATCCGTCGAGATGGCCGCGATAGACGAAGTCGGCGCGCTCCTCCGGCGCGAGGCGAGGCACGGCAGTGCCGTTCCACAGCACTTGACCCGATCCGTAAGGCGCGAGCCCCGCGAGGACGCGGAGCAGGCTCGTCTTGCCCGCCCCGTTCGGGCCAACGACGAGTGCCAGTTGCCCGCCGCCGACGCTGAAGCTCAAGCCCCGAATGAGGCACCGCTCGCCGCGCCAGATGTCGATGTTTCTGGCTTCGAGTACCGGCACGGGCTGTTGCAATCGCGAGCTCCCTTAAGGGCTTTAAGCCGCGCATTGTCGCGCAGCCGGCCCAGGATGCAAGCGCCGGAGTCGCAAAGAATTCGAGGAAGAACAAGGCTTAAGGGCGGGATTCTAGGCTGGGCTATACAAATCTAGTTTACATAGGCTGCCGGCTGGCATAGACTCCCCATGCCGTAATAAAGATTCTCAGGAATCAACCACAACCCACTGTTAAAAGAAGGAAAAGCGGCACTGGGAGAACGGGCCACCGCTGTTTCTCCCAAGGGGGCGCAAAGCATTGCGACCAACGGCGGAAATGCGGTTGGGGGAGCCCTAAAAGGGCTCCCCCAACCTCTCTTTTAAAGATCCCACTTGATGTCGATTTTAGCCGTCGTGCCGACGTTCTGTTCCAAGATCGTGACACCCGCCTGCTCGAGCTCGACCTTCTCATCGAGCATGTTCTGCATTCTGAATTTCAGGCTCAAGCGCTCAGTCGGATAGTACGTGTACACGAGATCGAGCGAATCGAACGGCTGCTCGTAGGTATCCTGCGCGCCGCCCCGGCCGGCGAAGAACAGACGCTCGCCGAACGTGTTGTAAACGAGGGACCAGCTATGCACGCCGTTCGGCGAATCGAAGCCGAGCTGCACGTTCGCGATGTGTTCCGAGTGCCCGGCCATCGGCCGCTCGGGATTCGTGAGGTCCTGTGCGATGTCCCCGACGACGAGCGTCGAGTCGCTGAGCGTCAGATTGCCGGCCAGAAAGAACGGCTCGACCCAGCGTCCCCAGCGGTCCGCGCGCGATGAGAGGTTGTACAGCCATTCGACCTCGACGCCCGTGACCTCGGCCGATTCCGTGTTGACGAACGTGACGAACACGTTGTTGTCGCTGCCGGCACCCTCCGCCGTCTCGATCGGCGTCTCGATGTCCTTGTAAAAGAGCGATACGGTGAAGTTGTCGCCGCTGTCGAAGAACCACTCCGCCCGGATGTCGAAGTTCGTGATCGGTGAGGTCGTCAGGCCCGCGCTGCCCCTGACGCGCGCCTCGGTAAGTGGATCGATATAGGTCGATTCGGAGATCTCGCGCAGATCGGGCCGCGCAACGGTCTCACTGACGCCGAAACGCAGCTGAAAAGTCTCGGCCCAGAAATTCGGGCGCATGTACGTGGCCTGCAGCGCCGGATAAAGCTCATCCTCCTTGAACACGATCGGCAACAGGTTGGCGGCGTTCTGATCCGGATCGCTGCCGGTCACGCGTATGACGCTCTGTCCAACGCTCGGATTGAACTCGAGCAGGTCGATCGGCAGGGAAAGTTGATAGAACTGCTCCCAACGCACGCCGCCGCCGAAGCGCCAGCTCTCCCCGACCGTCGCGTCGAGCTTGAGGAACGCCCCCTCGACGGTTTGCGCCGCAAGGTAGCTTTCCGAGCCGATGCCCCCGATCCCGAGCCCGAACGCGTTGACCGGGTTCATGATGTTCGCATCGGTCAGGACGCTGCCCGGCGTTCCGACGAGAATCGGGCCGGCCGCGGGCGCCGTCGTACCGAGCGTCAGCTCCGTCTGCAAGTACTCTCTGGCCTTTCGTGAGTAGTCCCAGCCGCCGCTGAGCTCGAGGTCGAAGTTGCGAGCAGCGATGGGCTTCATGAGATCCCAGCCATAGCTCTCGACTTCGTCCTGCAAGTCCGTATAGCGATAGTTTGCAGCCGAGCTCGAGCGCCGCATTGCCGTCGAGATCAGGCTCCCGGTTACCGGATCGACGGTGTCCTCAGCGGAGATCAAGATTTCACTCGGAATACCCGTCTCCGCCGTGGATTCGGAGTAATACCAGTCGTAGGTCAAGCCGTCGAACAGGGGCTTGTCGAGGAACGGCAAAATGTCGACGGTATCGGGACCCACGACGTGGCGGCCGCGGATTTGATCCGAGCGCAGCTCGCGCTCCTCGAAGCGAATTCGATAGTCGCGGAACCCGCGCCCGGTCTCCTGCTGAAAATTGAACGTGTGGCCGGCCGCAATCGAAGCATCATCCTCGGTATTGCGGAGGAACAAGCTGCTCGTGTTGATTTCGTGATCGTCGGTGAAGCTCAACCCGAGATTGACGACCCCGGTCGCCGACACCTGATTGGTGGTGCGCTGCTCGTCGAAATACTCCTCCGTGGGGTTCAGCACCTGCCGGACTGTGCGCTCTCGGTTCCGCCAACTATTGTCGTACGACAAGAGCCCGAGCGTCCCGAATCGCCACTGCTCGCTGTCGCCGAAGTACCAGCTGTTGCCGAGTGCTGCTTCGAGCCCGCCGTCGGGGCTCAATGACTGTTGCCGGAAGTCGATATTCCGGTAAAGGGACGTCGCGAGCCCGCGGTTGATCGTCTCGGCCTCCGACAAGAGGTGCGGATTTCCGTCACGGCCCAATGCCTGATAAATGCCGACCGTGCTGATGTTGCCTTGGTACTCCTGGATCGCCGAGCGAATCGTCGCCGGCAACGCGCGTGTCCCGTCGTCCGTGCCGAGCGAGTCGTCGTGACCGCCCACGTACGTGAGGCCGTCGCCGTCGCTCTCGGAGTTGAAACCCGACGTGAGCTCGACCGACACGATCGGACGCTCCGGTATCCCGCGCGTGATAATGTTGACGTTGCCCCCGCCGAAAGCCGCCGGCATGTCCGGCGAGTATCCCTTCTGGACGGCCAGCGCCTCGATGATCTCGGAGGGAAATATGTCGAGGGGCAAAACGTTCCGCGTCAGGTCCGGCGAGGGGACCTGCGCGTTGTTGAGCAAAGTGCTCGAGTAACGCTCACCGAGTCCCCGCACGTAGATGAATTGATCGTTGACGAGCGTGAGGCCCGGCATACGCCGCAACGCGAGCGACACCGTACTATCGCCGGTACGCGAGATCTGCTCGGGCCCGAGGTAATCGCTGACGACTTCCTGCTCCAAGCGCTCTTGGACGACGTCGACGGCGCTCGATCGCAGGCGCCCGATCGCGAACACCTCCTCGACGCCTTCGAGTGACGGCGGATCCGACGGCGCGTCGTCGTCCTGTTGCGCCGCGACAGGGGCGCTCAAGGCCAATGCAACGGCCGCGGCAATGAGCGTCAACCCTTCCCTCGCCTGGCTTTTCATGACAGAACCTCTTCTTGCATTCGTTTTCTTAAGGGTTGCCGAACCAGAGCGCTTGGCCTTGATTCGTCGCATGCAGCCCGTACGTCCAGTCCACCGTCCAGTCGTTGGCGCGCGTGACGGCGCCGAGTTGGCCGCTCGCCGGCGTCATGACGATCGCCGTGCCGGTGTCGTCGACGAGAGCCGTCGCGGTATAGAACGAATCGAGAATGACCAAGTTCGAGTTCGCGAACAGATCCACGACGCTGATGACCCTGTTGCCCGCGTTCGGGTAAGCCACGGTTCCCGTATTCGTGAGCCAGGCCGCGACGGTGTCGCCGTTCGGCAAAGTCCCATTCGTCGCCTGCTCGCAGGCGATCAACGTGTTGTTGACCGTGGTTGCGCCCGTCTCCGCCCAATTGTTGGTCACGCCGTCGACGGCGAGCTCGAAGCACTCGTTATTGTTCCCCGCATCATCTTGGTAAGCGCCGAAAACGATGCTGTCGGCCATCTGCATCTGCGGGCCGCGGCGCAGCGTCGGACCTTCCGAAACGTCGGCATGCGTGCCGACGTCCTGGGCGCTGACGATGCAGGTCATGTTGAGAATCGTCGGATTCGTGAGCGGCGCCGTATCGAGCGGCACGCCGGCGGCAGCGCGGGTATCGCCGATGCCGTCGCCTTCGATGCAGCGGTTACCGTCCATCTGGGCCTGAACGATGAGCGCCGTATCGATCGTGCCGACATAGCCGTCGGAAAAGTCGATCGTGTCGTCGCGGACGTAGACGGCGACGTAGTGATCGAGGTCGACGGCGCCGCCGAAAAACTCGATGCCGTCGTCGTAGGTGCTGTACGTCTCGAGGTAACTGATGACCGTCCCCGAGCCGACTGCATTGAACGTAATGCCGTTGAGCTCGTCGCCGGGGGCTACTTCGGAGCCCGTATGCTTGACGACGACGTAGCGCAGCACGCCGGAGCTCTCGCTGTTGTCGTTGCCGCCGTAATAGACAGGCTGGCCTTCGGATTCGACGTGGCAGTCGTTCGCGGCGCGTTGAGCGTCGGTGCAATTGTTCGTGATGCCGTTGCCGTTCAAGACGACGCCGCCCCACTGCTGCACGTCTTCGGGACCGACCGTACCGAGCACGGCGTCCGTGACGCTCGTCAACGTGATCGGCGCGGTGGCCGTGCCGTCGGCGATGATTTGCGAGCCGCGGTTGATCACCAGGTAGTCCGACGTGTCGTTGAACGCGAGCGTCGCGCCCGCCTCGATCGTCAAGACCGGGCCCGTGCCGCCGGCAGGCGCGACACCGGAGCTCACGTTCTGGCCGACGGCCAGCACGTCCTGGAAAATGTGCACACCGCCCGGGAGAGCGGGAATGTCCAAATCCACCCTTAAGGGGTTGACGAAGCTCACGAACGTCGGGGGATACGTGCAATCGGTGCCGTCGAATACGCCCTGCCGGACCGCGCCGCCGCTCGTCGTGTACGACGCGCATGGGTTCGTCGAGCCGCCGCCGCCACCGCCGCCCGTCGTCGTGCTGTTGTCGATGTTGGTCGGCTCGAGGTTGATGTCGCCGCTTTCACAGCCGACGATGAGCGCACTGGTGCCGAGAGCCAGCAGGTATCTGAGTTTCATGCGATTACTCCAAGGAATTGCGTTTTGTTTGACGGGGCGAGGCGGCACGTTACGGATTCATTATTGAAGGAATGTGATCGAAGCGTTGCGAATGTGTTACGGCCCGGCATCAGCCCTCGACCGAAAAGCGATAGCCGAAGCCGCGCACGGTTTGGATCATGTCCTCGCAGCCGAAAGGCTCGAGCTGCTGACGCAAGCGGCGCACGTGCACGTCGACGGTCCGGTGCCCGGCGCGGATGTTCTTGGCCCACGCGCGCGTCAAGAGCTCGTTGCGGCTGAAAACGCGGCCTTGGTTCTCGAGAAAGAACGCCATGAGCCGGAACACCGTGGGCGCGAGCTCGACGGCCTGATCCTTGACGAACATGCGATGCACGGCGCGGTCGAGCATGAGGGGTCCCGCAGTCAGCCGATCGGTTTGCAGGCTCGCCGGCGGGCGCCGCAGGCACGCGCTCACGCGTACGAGCAACTCTTCGCCGTCGAACGGCACGGCGACGCAATCGTCGGCGCCGAATTCGAGCGCGTTGATCGCCGCCCGTAGGTCCTGGCGCGGCGCCAGCACGATGATGCGGCTGTGGCGCGTCGCGTCATCACGGCGCAACTGCCGTAACGAATCGTGAACGGGACTCAAGGCAGTCCACGAGATCAACATGAGGTCGGGCCGGCCGCCGCCGTTGAAGGCGAGCTCCGTAGCCTCGTGGACCAGATGGCCCGCTCGCTCGAGAATGCCGCGTGCGTTGCGGCGCAGCTGCTGTTCGCCGTGGACGATGAGAATCGAGCTGCCCATGTCGCGCCTGTTCGGAAACAGGAGCCCAGTGGAGCATTCGATCTTTACAGCTCTTTTAAGCTTCCATTACGGCGGTGTTACACGTCGATGACTTCTGTGCGCCTTGGCCGTGTATAGTCTTATAAGTTTCTTTAATAAAGATAAAGAACTATTTGATTTTATTGGTGCCCAGGGCCGGAGTCGAACCGGCACGGCCTTTCGGCCAACGGATTTTAAGTCCGTTGCGTCTACCATTCCGCCACCCGGGCCGGGCGGGCGAAGTGTAGCAGCACGCCCGCCAGCCTACGCTACCCGAAGAAATGTGACCACGGTCCTGGGGGGCACCTTCGGATCGATCTTATGCTCCGCGAGTAATCGCGGAGGTGCGATCCATGTTCTTCCCACGAGCTCTCTTCCCGCTGGCCGTGACCTGCGCCTTGACGGCATGCACCGGCATGAGCGAGCAGGCATGCCTCGTCTCGGATTGGCGTACCGTCGGCTTCGAGGACGGCACGCTCGGCCGCGCTGTCGGCACGATCGGCAGCTACCGTGAGGCGTGCAGCAAGCACGGCGTGACGCCGGACCTCGCCACCTATCGCGCCGGGCACGCCGAAGGCGTCGAAATCTATTGTCGGCCGAGCCAAGGATTCGAAGTCGGGCACCGCGGTGCGAGCTATCAGGGCGTCTGCCCCGCCGATCTCGAAGCCGAATTCCTTACCGCCTACAACTCCGGTCGCCATCTGCACGAGCTCGAATATGCGCTGCGCGAAGTCGACAATTTGATCGCGGGCAACTACCGCGCTCAGGAAAACATCAAGCAGGAGCTCACGACCATCGCGGCGTCGATGGTGAGCAACGAGACGACCGCGGAGGAACGCGTGCTGTTGGTTTCCCGAGCCGCAGAGCTCGGGCGGACCTACGGCGAGCTATCGGCGTCTATCGACGAACTGAAGCAAGAGCGCGTCTTTCACGAGCAGAACCTTCGCGCATACCAGGAGACTCTCGCGTTCGGGGCGTAGCGAAACTCCAGATGGTCCGTCAGCGGCGTTTACCCGGCTCTGTCCGTGTTCCGCTGGGTCACGCCCCATGCCATTTCGGTAAGTGCTGATGTGCGTCGCTGTGTGAGGCCGCTACGCTGACTCACCGCTCGAATGAGCCCAGCAATCGAGAACGCGATGCCGGATACCGACTCTGCGCCGCCCGCCCCGCTGTTGCGCCTCGACGATCCGGCGCCCTATTTCGAAGCGCGGTCGACTCATGGAACCGTGAAGCTCACCGACTATCTCGGCAAATGGCTCGTGTTCTTCGCCCATCCGGCAGACTTCACTCCCGTGTGCGCGAGCGAGTTTGTAGCCTTCGCGAAGCGTACCGACGAATTCCTTTCCCTAAACTGCTCGTTGCTCGGTCTTTCGGTCGACAGCGTCTACTCGCATCTGGCCTGGCGCGAAAGCATCAAGCAGCACTTTGGCGTCCCGATCGACTTTCCGATCCTCGAGGACGTGACCATGGATATTGCGCGGCGCTACGGTATGGTGCAGACCAAGGGCGGCCATACGAGCGCCGTGCGAGCGCTGTTCGTGATCGATGATCGGGCGATGCTGCGCGCGATGCTCTGGTATCCGATCACGACCGGTCGATCGGTGGCCGAGGTGCTGCGGCTTGTGCAAGCATTGCAGACGGCGGACCGGCTGCGCGTCGTGACGCCGGAAGGCTGGAAACCGGGCGAGCACACGGTCGAATACCCGCCGGATACCGTGGCCGACACCGAAGTCCGGCGCGACGATGCTTACGGTTGCGTGGATTGGTATTACGTCACGCGCCCGCCGACGCCGTAGGCGGCGACTATCGCAGGTACGCTTCTGTCGCGTACCGGCGCATCATACGGTGGCTGTTGAAGTACGAGGCGTTCTTCGCGATCGCGCCTTTCATGAGCTTGGGCCACGCGGCGGAATCGGCGACCGGCGCATTGAGCGGCAGAACGACGTGCTCCAACTTATCGTAGAGCTCCGCGGCATCCGCGATCGCCCAGCCGGTGACGCCCTCGATGCACCCTTCGATCCACCAGCCGTCGGCCACCGAGAGGCTCGGCACGCCGTTGAATGCCGCTTTCATGCCGCTCGTGCCCGAGGCTTCGAGAGGAGGCAGCGGCGTGTTCAGCCAAACGTCTACGCCCGCGACGAGTAATTGCGCCAGCGCCATATCGTAGTTGGGTAGGAAGGCCACCGGAACCGTGCCCCGAAGCGCTCGCGCACACGCGTGCAGCCGCTCGATCAATCGTTTGCCCTCCTCGTCGCGCGGATGGGCTTTACCGGCCAACACGATTTGAAACGGATACTTCTCTGCTATTCGCTTGAGGCGCTCCAAATCGAAGAACAGCAGGTCCGGACGCTTATATGCCGTCATGCGGCGTGCGAATCCGAGAAGCGTGTTTTGCGGTTGCAGGGCAATGCCCGTAAGCGTACGTACCTTTTCGATGAGCGTGTGCTTCGCCTGCGCATGCGCCTCGACGATTAAGGCGTCCGGAATCGTGTCCGCGCGCGTAAGCAGCTCCGGCTCGTGAGACCAGCCCGGTATGTAGTGGTCGTATACCAAGCGAAAGCTTTCTGCCGTCCGCCAACCCTTTCAGCGTGAGCGGATCCAGGGGCGCGTGCACGGTCTGCGCGCCGCCGTCGAGCAAACGGCTCACGAGCTCATAGGGAAAACGGTCGTGGCCGGCCTCGACCGGCGTATGCGTCGTAAAGCAACACAGATCCCGCACCTTCGGCACGTTGTAGCGGGGCTCGCCGGCGCGCACGTCCTCCGGCGCGTAGGCATGGCGCTGCAGCAGCTCCACGCCGAGCAGCGCCGCGTGTCCCTCGTTCATGTGATACGTGCTGATCTCGAACCCAAGCGCCTGCAGCATGCGCACGCCGCCGATTCCGAGCACGATTTCCTGTTTGAGCCGATAGGCCTCGTCACCGCCATATAAGTAATGTGTGATCTCGCGATCTTCGGAGCGGTTCGCGGCGAGATCGGTATCGAGCAGAATCACGGGCGCCCGCCCGCCGGCGTGGCATTCGAGCACATACAGCCAAGCGCCGATCCATACCGGCCGATCCGCGATCCCGACGGCCAGCTGCGCGTCGAGCCGCCGTGCCCACCGCTCCGGCTCCCATGTGCTCGCCCGCTCTACCTGGCGACCGTGCGGATCGATTTCTTGGCGAAAGTAACCCGCGCGGCTGACGAGGCTCACGGCGACGAGCGGCAAGCTCAGATCGGCTGCGGCGCGCAACGTATCGCCGGCGAGGACACCGAGCCCTCCGGAATACGTTGGGATTTCACTGCGTAGCGCAATCTCCATGGAGAAATACGCAACGCGCGGTTTGTGCAAGAACTCTTCCAACATGTGCCTCAGACCTCACTGCGGGCCGAGCGACCTACAGAGCCCTTCGCTGCCGACCGGATGCGGCCCATCATCGCCCGCCGAAGGCGCTGCCACTGCCAAATTAGTCGACAACGAATAAGCGGAGCGGCCGCGGCCGAACGTTGCCTCGCCGAATACGGCGATGTACCCCGCGGCAGGCCGAGGCATCGTGAGCACGTAGGCATCGTCTCTACGCTGCTCCCGTCCGTCTTCCCAGATTGCATCCCGGAAGTCCCGATCCGCGGACTCTGCCGTCCAAACGCGCAAGACTCGCGGAGCGGGGTCCGAGCGCACGCACAGCGTGAGCGCGTCACTAGCCCATCGATATTCCCATTCGAGCTCCGGCAGGCGCGCAGCCGACGACGCTGATTCGTGCAGTGCCCCGAGCGTCGCGATCAGCCGCGCATAGTCGCGGATGCTGTGCCGGTCGTTCGGCAAGTACAAGAGATACTTCGGTCCGTCGAGCTCATCCCAGTAAAGATTCGCCGAATCGACGGGAAAATATGCGTCGTTCGTAGCAAGCACGATGAGCTTGGGTTGTGTGATCGCCGTACGGTAGCTGAAAGGATCAACTATCTCGCGCAGGGCGCTCCCCTCTTCGGACGCGAGCACATTGTGCAGATTCAGCTCCGTATATGGCCGGATTTCTTCCGACGGTTCACCCCAAACCTCTGATTGATATGGAAAGTGTTCGGCCATGTTCAGCGCGTCGATCACGACCGGTGCGAGCGCCGTAACGCGCGAGTCCACGGCCGCGGTCAGCCAAGCGGTCCACCCACGCTTCGATCCCCCGAGCACGGTGAAGGTCGACAACGGCATGTTCCACTCACGGCGGGCGACCTCCGAGCTCGCATCCATCGCTCGGACGGTTCCCTTCACCATCGGCAACAGCAGCGGCCATTCGGCATCGCCGGTCCGCAAATACTGCTCGAACGTGTAGGCGATGAGCTCATCCTCCCTGCGATCGAACAGCGGTTGAAACGGCACTTGACCAACCACCGCCACGACCGTCCGTAGGCGGCGCGCAATCGCGACGAAGATCTCCGCACCGTCAGGCAGCAAGGAGGAAATCGGCACGCCGTCATACTCCTCGCGCCACCGCCCTCCGCCGATGATCAACAAGCCTTGGTTCTCGCCGACGATACGATCCGGCTTGATGAGCAGAAACTGGTGTTTCCAGAGCACGTCTCGCCATGTTTGTGAATGCAAGCGCAGCTCGATGATTTCCGCGCCGCGGTGCGCGTAGCGAGCGTGAATCTGCCACGCGTAGCTCGCGTCCGGTTTTGCCACGTACGCGGCCAGAGCTGCGTGCGCCTCGATCGAAGCGCCGTCTTGCGCTCGCAACCCGATGGGGCTCGCCGCGAGCAAAAGCGCGATCAGCCCGCTCCGCACGATGTCGCGCCTAAGTTTCGATAGTCGGCGGCTTGACAACGAAGACGTCCACATTGCTGCGATGGAGGACACGCTCCGCGGTGCTGCCGACAAGCAAGTGCGCAAGCCGGCCGCGCGCGAGCGCTCCCATGACGATGAGGTCCGCTTCGCCGCGCTCGATCATTTCGTCGAGCACGGCGTGAGGTGCGCCTGCGACGAGCCGCGCAGCCCTCCCGTCAACACCGGCAGCGCGCAGCAAATCATGCAGCGCGTGCTGTCGATCCTGCACTTCCGTATCCCGTGGAATCGACGACCCGCCCAAGTCCGCGCCGAAGTATCCCATCGGCGTGAAGCAGTGCAAGACGGTCAGCCCCGCGCCGGTTAGCGCTTGCAGTCTCTTGGCATAGCTCAAGATCAGGGAATCGAGATCAGCGGGCTTGGCGTGCGCGTGAAACGGGTCGACGGCCGCGACGATATGGCGATACTTCGGCGCACCGTCGCTTTTGACCAGAAGCACCGGCGCCGGGCAGGTCAATACGAGCTGCCAGTCGCTGTGCGACAAACCGCCGACATGGCTTTGCATGGGCGCCGTCACGACGAGATCGGCGTGCTTCGAAGCGGCTTCTCTCGCGACGACGCGGTCGAGCGGATGATCCCAAAGAGCCGTCGCGGAAGCTCCGTATCCCGCATCCGTGAAAACTTTCGCGAGCGCCTGCACGCGGTCGCGCCGCTCTCGCAGTACGCGGTTGCGCAGCCGCTCGTAGATTTCCTTGTTGCCGAGATAGCCCTCGAGCAGCGGCTCATAGACGGCGTCGAAAACCTCGACGTCGGTCGCGGCATCCGCGCACAGCAACGCGCGACTCACCACGGGTTGATTCGGATCGTCGGAATTCGGAATGACCAGGATTTTCTTGAACATAGGCCCGGGATTCTATTGGCGTCCGAACTGCGTTGTATTCGGACTAGTACGTATCCGCCGCCGCATCAGGAATTTGTCGAGCTCGTTGGCGAACGCTTGAATGTCGGTCTTGTTCAATGCGGGCGGTCCACGCGTGACTTCACCCGCGGAGCGCAACCCGTCCATGAAGTCACGGCGCGCCAAGTGCTCCTCGACATTATCCGGAGTGTAGAGCGTGCCGCGCGGATTGAGCGCGAACGCTTTCGCGGCAACGACCTGTGCGGCCAGCGGCACATCCGCAGTCACCACGAGATCGCCTGCGCCTAGACCGGCGAGTATCCGTCCGTCGGCGACGTCGAAGCCGGAATGCACTTGCACGGCCTTGATGAACCGCGACTTCGGCACGCGCATCGCGTGGTTGGCGACGAGCACCGTTTGTACCTGCACTCGCTCCGCCGCTCTGAACAGGATCTCCTTGATCGGAGCCGGGCAAGCGTCCGCGTCGACCCAAACGACCATGACTAGCACGTCACTTGGCGACGGTCAGCAGGCGGCGCTTACGGCGAAGCGCCGTACGTCTCGCCGATGCGATCGAGCACGCCGCGCACCGGGCATCGGCCGGCGTCGAAGTCCAGCGTTTCCCATTGAGTGAAACGCGCGATCAAGACGCGCTCGCGTTCATCGAAGGATCCTCGACGGTAACCTTGTTCCCTGAAAGTGCCCCCTTACGGGCCTGGGAGGCGGTTCCTATACTAGACCTAGCTTCCATCAGAGACCAAATCCGATCCTGCGAAGCTCGCAGGCTTAGCCGGCGTCGAGAAGCGGCGCGCCGATTTCGACGATCCGGTGTCGCTCGATACGGCCCTCAAGGACATCGATCGCGTGCTGATCATCTCGACGGATCGGATCGACATTCCGGGCCTGCGGCTCAAACAACATCGTAACGCCGTCGACGCGGCGGTCCGGGCGGGCGTCGAGCACGTCTTGTACACGTCCATGCTGAACCCCGAGCGCTCGCTGATTCCGTTCGCGCCCGACCACTTCGGGACCGAACAGGTCATTGAGCAAAGCGGGCTCGATTACTAGATCTTGCGCGTGAGCTGGTATGCGGAGAACCTGCTGGGCTCGCTGCCCGGCGTGCTTGCCTCCGGCAAGTGGTTTACCTCGGCCGGCAGCGGCCGGATCGCCTATGTCCCGCGCGAGGATGTCGCGCGCGCCTGCGCCGGCGCGCTGGCCTCGCGCTCCGGCACGCGAGAGCGGCTCAACATCACGGGGCCCGTGCCGCAAACGATCCCAGAGATTGCTGCAATCGCGAGCAAGCTCTTCGGCAAGCAGATCGACGTCGTGCAGATTTCGGACGACGAGCTCAAGGAAGGGCTGCGGGCGGCCGGCATCCCGGCCGCGTATGTACCGTTGATCGTCGCAACGGACGCGAGCATCCGCGGCGGCCACTTCGACGTGCCGACAGATGCGGTCAAACGGCTCACGGGTACGGACGCCCAGTCTGTCGAGTCGTACTTGCGGGCGAACCGTGCCATCGTGTCGGGCGCAGCGACCAAATAGCGGCGAGCTTCGCCCGATCGGCGTCAGGCTGGGCCGCCCAGGAACCCCTCGTCATCGAGGGCGAGGGTCAGGGACAGAATCGCACCGACGTAAGAGTGCTCGCGAAGACCCATGGAAATTCCGGTCGCGAAGCGCGTGAAGGTCGAATCCCACGGTCCGACGGGAACGCCCCTCGGATGAGAAGGCGCCGCAGTGATATTGGCGAAGTGAACCTCGAGAAACGGCTTATAGGTCTCGACGAGGGCATGCACGGTGGGGATGCCATAGACGGTGAGGCCGGCGGGATTCACGATCCAGGCATCCACGTCATCAGCGTGCTCGTGAATGTACTCGAGAATCTCTCCCTCGATATTCGATGAGAATGTCAGGATCTCCACGCCGAAGCGCTGCCCTACCGCGACGCAGAATGCCTTCAAATCGTCGAGCGAGCCGATCTCGCCGTAGACCCTCTTCGTCCGTTTTCCGAGGTTGCTCGTGTTTGGGCCCTCGATGATCGCTATGCGGTAGCGCGCAGAACGTTTCCGCGGGTATACAGAAGTGGGGGAATCGGTCGGCATGAGTTTCTCCTTAGCGCTGACAGTGGAATGCCCAAAGGCCCCGAGGGTCATCTCGATTCCGCGAGCTCGAGCACAGCGGCGTACACGACATCCTCGAGGTCGATCGATCCCCTCTCGATTCTCTCCGCTCGGAGCGTCGCTGAGCGTTCGAACGGAAGGCGGACCGGGACGTCAGCATCGAGGCGCCGCGTAGCGCGGAGGTGCGCCGCGTACTCAGACACATTCCTTCGGAACTCTTCGGGATCGACGAACAGGTCCGGGCGGATCGCGAGCACGAAGAATCCGAAATCCCGGAGCCGACCAGGCAGGATCGGCGATCCTGCCAACACGCCCAGTAGCTGCACGACGAGCCCGAGCCCCGAGCCCTTGTGGCCGCCCCAGCTGACGAATGACCCAGTCAGCGCGGCGGCGGGATCACGCGTGGCGATGCCGTCGGCATCGTAGGCAACTCCGGCGGGCAGCGGCTGGTCGGTGCGGTGGGCTATGACCGCTTGGGCGTGAGTGATCTCTGACGTGCCGATATCCCAGATCAGCGGCACCTGCTCGCTCGGAAAGCCGAAACAGATGGGATTCGTCCCGAACCGCGCTTCGGATCCGCCGAACGGTGCGACCCACGGCGTCGCGTTCGAGGCGAGCAATGCGACCATCCCTTCGGTCACGACCTTCTGCGCGTAGTAGGAGAGCATCCCGGTATACCAGGTGTTGTTCGCGCCGACCGCTCCTATTCCTGACGCTCTCGCCTTTTCGATCGCGATTCGCGTGGCCTCTTCGCCGACGAGGTAGCCCAACCTGTCGCCGCCATCGAGTTGCGCCGAGACGAGAGACTCGCGCGTGACTCGCATCGCTCCGCCTGCGGAGGGATTCGCCGACAACCGATCCGCAATGCTCAGAATACGCGCCAGCCCGCTGTATTCGAGTCCACGCAGCTCGCAGTCGATCAGATGGCTTGCGATTGTGCGGCATTCCTCCGCCGAGTAGCCGAGGGCGCCAAGGCTATCTTGCGCCAGCTTCTCCGCTTGCTCGAGACTGACTCTCATTTTGTCTGTTGGAGGCTGGTAGCGTCTCTGAATCGCCGACGACGTACTCGACGCCGTGCCGCGCAAGGAGTTC
>Ga0209320_10000874_pt1 | contig 15537 bp, 7 predicted proteins | sample Rifsed13ft4_FD_184008 | JGI IMG/M metagenome (GOLD analysis project Ga0209320, IMG submission 184008) | Soil microbial communities from Rifle, Colorado, USA - sediment 13ft 4 (version 2) | ecosystem: Environmental > Terrestrial > Deep subsurface > Rock core/Sediment | place: Rifle, Colorado... | reverse complement strand
GCCTGGAGTGCCACACGCTGACGGTGGATTCGCCTGTGCCCGGCATTCCGACGTTCCACAATCAGGCGCAAAAATATCAGGCCTGCACACTGTGTCACGTACAGATCCACGGCTCGAACTTCAGCATGGTTTTCTTCAAGTAGGGGGCGCTATGCAAAGCACTATCCAATCGGCAAAAGATTCTCGCACGGGAGTCGCCCATCTGGCTCTGCCGCGTCTCCGCTTTTTTCGGGAGTGGCTTATGAAACTGAATCATTCGCCTCTGAGGTTCGCCTTGTTCACCCTGTCGGTGGTGCTTCTCCTGGCTGTCACGGCGGTGGCGCAAGAGCCGACCCCGCCCGGCGAGGGAATCAACTCGGGGAACTACAACATCAGGCAGACGTTTGAATTCGGCTACCGCCACACGGACTTTACCGGCAGCCGGAATGTGTACAACACCTTCGTCAACCTCAACCCCGGACCGCGGCTGCTGGAACACACGCTGGCGATGCGCTCGCTCAACCACCAGGGATGGCTGTTTGACGACTTATTTGTTACCAGCTTCGGCTACGGCGGGGATCCGAACAACATCACCCGCCTGCGGGCGTACAAGAACAAGTGGTACAACTTCAGCGGGACGTTCCGGCGCGACCGGAATTTCTGGGACTACAGCCTCCTGGCAAACCCGCTGAACCCGGCGACGCCGGTTGCGAACGCGCCGGCTGGTTTCTCGCCGGTGATCACCTCTTCGCCGCACCGTTTCGAGATTACGCGGCGGATGAGTGATTTCAACCTGACCCTTCTGCCCCAATCGCGCGTGCGCTTCCGCCTGGGGTATTCGCGCAACATCAGTGAAGGCCCGTCGTTGACCAGTTTCCACGAGGGGACCGACGTCCTGCTGTTCCAGCCCTGGAAGACCACGGTGAACGCCTACCAGGTTGGTGTGGATTTCAAGGTTCTGCCCAAGACGAACATCAGCTATGACCAGTTTCTCTACTACTATAAGGGCGACGCCTCCTGGGTGGACCAGAACCTGACTTTCCAGCTCGGGCCACCGCCGCCGGCCGCGCCGATACCGGTGGACTTGGGACTGATTTTCAACACCGCGGCGGGCCAGCCGTGCGCGACGCCGTTCCTCGCGCCGCCGGCGCCGCCGGGAACAGTGAATCCCGCCTGCAACGGCTACCTGAGCTATAACCGCTTCGGCCCCGGGCGCACTTCGTATCCGACCGAGCAACTGAGCTTTCAATCCAGTTACTTCAAAAACATCGACCTGTCAGGCCGTCTCGTCTATAGCTCGTCCGATGGCGAGATTGCCAACTTCAATGAGTCCTTCCAGGGGCTGGTGACCCGCACGCGCCAGCGCCAGTTCGCCGTCACCGGGCCGGCGAAGCAGCGGCGCGTTTCCGTTTCCACCGATTTCGGGTTCACCTGGCGTGTGACCGATAAGTTCCGCATCGTGGATATGTTCCGGTTCGCCAACTTCCGTATCCCCGGCCAGTGGCTTTTCGGGGAAACATCGCTATTCGGTACCTCGATGCTCGTTGCGCCGAACACCTTCGTTCCCGGCCCCGCCCCGCCTTCCAACTGCCTGACGATTACTTCACCGGGTTGCCCGCAGCACAGCAGCAGTTCGCCGGCCGACATCATTTCCGGAACGAGCAGCTTGTTCCTGGGGCAAAACCTCAAGAACAACCTGTTCCAACTGGAATATGATTTCACCAAACGCCTTGGCGGGCGGCTGGGCTACCGCCACCGGCACCGGACAATTGTTCACCGGGAGACGGTAGCGGAGGACCTCCTTTTCTTCCCGACCTTGCCTAACCGCGGTGCCTGCGCGGGCCAGCCGCTGCTGCCCGACGGCTCCTGCCAGGTTTCCATCGAGGAAAGTGACGCTGACGAAACCGAGATCAACGAGCACTCGCTGCTGTTCGGGATCTGGACGCGGCCGACGGACGCGTTGCGGCTGAGCTACGACATGGAGTTGATGTCGGCCGATAGAAGCTTTACCCGCATCAGCCCGCGGCAATTGCAGCATTACAAGTTCCGCGCCAGCTACAAGCCGGTGAACTGGGCGATCCTCGGCGCGTCGTTCAACATCATCGAGAATCGCAACAACGTGACCGAGATCAACAACCTCCAGCACAACCGCAGCTACGGATTCAGCGCCGTCTTTGAGCCCAACGACAAGTTCGGGTTCGACTTGGGCTACGACTACAACGGCATCTTCTCGCAGACCAACATCTGCTTTGTGGGTACTCTGCAACCTCCCGGCTCGAGCCCGTGTCCCGGTGCAGCCGCCTTGTTTCAGCAGAATTCCTTCTACAACAACACGGCGCACTTCGGTTACTTCAGCGCGATGTGGAAGCCTATCAAGCGCGTTACCACCAACCTCGGATACGCGGTCAGCAGCACCAAAGGAGAAACCCTTATCCTGAACCCCAATGCACCGCCCGGGCCGCTCGCATTCAACTACCACAAGCCGTACGGCGGGTTCGCCGTGGACCTGACCAAGGGGTTCATCTGGAAAGCATCTTGGAACTATTACGGTTACAACGAGAAGTCGGTGCCCGATCCGACTGGTGCACGCGATTTTCGCGGGAATATGGTCACGACGTCGATCCGCTACGCGTTCTAACCTCACACACCGATCACGGGACCGGAACAATCAGTTCCGGCCCCGTAGTCTTTTCTCGCAGACTTCGGCTCCCAGGCAGTTTCTAGTCGAATTCGCCCGGCCCGCCAACCTCACATTTTGTCCAGCCCATACTGGGACAGTTCTTTTTCCATTCTAACGGTTAGAATGGAGAAGACCGCCAACCTCACATTTTGTCCATACCATACTGGGACTCTTCCCTTCTCCTCACACAATGCGTCAATTGGCTCAGCCGAGCGCTCAAAGCAGCCGGGCGTCCTCTGCTTGCTGCCCGTAAGTTATTTGAAATATTGAGACTAATTGTCAATAATCTACCTGAACCGGCTGACCGGAACGGCCTGACGGTTGCTGTCTAGAAGAGAAGCTAGCACCGTGCCCCGGTGTCACGAATGAGCCAGCGCGGCATCCATAATCCGATCGGGATGCTTCTCCTCCTTGGGCTACTATTGGTGGGGCTTCCCTCGGCTCGAGCTGCCAGCCCCGAGGAGTGCCTTGCCTGCCACGGTGAAAAGGAATTCCAAAGCGATTCCGGAAAATCTCTGTACGTAGATCAGCGCGCGCTGCTGGGGAGCGTCCATGGCAGATTGAGCTGCCAGTCCTGCCACATGGACGCCCGGGGAATGCCGCACAAACCGAAGCTCGCGCCAGTCAACTGTGCCCGTTGCCACGCCGGAAAACCGGACGAAATCCGGCGCGGTGTGCACGGTGTTCTGGGCGAGCAGTCAGCCAGTTGTGTCGCCTGTCATGGAACACATGCCGTTCGGCGTCCCGAATCGGTTGGTACAGCCCTCTGCGCTGCCTGTCACACTCAGGAAGTGAAAGACTATAAGGCAGGTGTCCACGGCCGTTCCGCCGCCAGGGGAAACGGCGAAGCCGCTCGGTGCCAGAGCTGTCATGGTCCGACGCACACCGCGCTTGCTGCGACTGATCCCAACTCAGGCGTGTCCCGGCAAAAACTTCCATTAACCTGCGGCGGGTGTCATAGCAATCCGGCACTGGTGGCACGCTATCACATTCCTATCGCCCGTCCTCTCGAGGCCTATGAGTTGAGCGTGCACGCTCGCGCGATGCGCCAAGGAAAGACGCAGGCGGCCATCTGCTCCGATTGCCACGGCAATCACCTCATCCTGGCTGCCGGCAACCCCGCCGCGAAAATTTATTGGGGAAATGTGCCGGCGACGTGTGGTGCGTGTCACACCAGAATATTTGCTGAGTACAAGGGGAGCGTGCATGGCCGAGCGGTTGCCGCCGGCCTTCGCGACGCTCCCGTATGCACCGATTGTCACGGCGAGCACGACATCCTCGGCCCCGACCAACCCGACGCAGCCATTTCTGCGGCGCGTCTTTCCTTTGCCACCTGTGGCCGGTGCCATGGCGACGAGCGCCTGTCCAGGAAATTCGGCTTTCCTCTAGATCGTCTGCCGAGCTATGCCGATAGCTATCATGGCCTGGCGTCCCGCTCCGGGGCGCTGACGGTAGCCAACTGCGCGAGCTGCCATGGGGTTCACAACATCCTGCCGTCCACCGACCCGCGCTCCTCGGTGAGCAAGGCCAATCTCGCCTTCACCTGCGGAAAATGCCATGCCGACGCGGGCACGCGCTTCGTTGCCGGCCCGGTCCACGTGCTTCCCGCCTCGACAGACAACCCCTGGGTTTATTGGATTCGAAGGATTTACATTTTTCTCATTGTCTTCACCATTGGCGGCATGGTGTTGCACAACGGGCTGGACTTTTTCGCCAAGATGGCCCGCGGTTTTACGCGTCACGTGAACGGGGAAACCGTCGAGCGGATGAACCTCCATTTCCGGATCGCCCACTGGCTGACCATGATCAGCTTTCCGGTGCTGGCCGTTACGGGGTTCGCCTTGAAATTTCCCAACAGCTTTTGGGCTGAGCCGCTGCTCAAATGGGAGAGCCAATTTGCCCTGCGAGGCACCATCCATCGCGTGGCGGCGGTCATCTTGCTGGCGGGCCTTGGCTATCACTTCGTGCACGTGGCTTTCTCGCGGCGGGCCCGGCGTTGTCTGCAGGGCATCGGAGTCCGCTATACCGACGTACGCGATCTCCTGCGCGCCATCGGCTACAATCTTGGCTGGAGTAACCGCCGGCCCCAATTCGGAAAATTCACTTATGGCGAGAAGGCGGAATACTGGGCCTACATGTGGGGCTCGCTGGTGATGACGCTAACCGGATTTCTGCTCTGGTTTGAGGATTTCGCTCTGCGCCACTTCGGAAAAATCGGAACAGACATCGCAACGCTCGTGCACTACTACGAAGCTATTCTGGCCACGCTGGCGGTCATCGTCTGGCATCTCTATACGGTCATGTTTGACCCGGAAGTGTATCCCATGGAGTGGAGCTGGTGGCATGGAAAGGTCTCTCTCGACCACATGAGGCATCTCCGGCCAGCGGGCTATCCTCCTGGTGAGCCGAAAATCGAAACTCGAATGGTTCGGCCGCGCTCACCACAAGAAGCGAAACTCGAAAAGCCGGCTATGTCGCCGCTGCTCCGGCCTTCTGGAGAGCCCGAATCGGAAGAGTCCAAAAAAGAAGCCGCGATCACCACAAGCGGGGACGACCCCGCTCTGCCGCCGGGCCCGGAAAAGGAGTCGAAGAAATGACTCGATGCGCTACCTGTGGAATGCAAGTGGACCCTTCGCGGGCCTTGCGTCTCGCTGAGGGTGGAACCACTTTGTTCTTTTGCTCGCCGGGCTGCCGGGCCATCTATCTTCAACAACGGTCCCGGCGCACCGGAACGGGCCGGGCTCCGACGCGCCGCCCTCGCCCTGAGCCTGCCACGGCGGGCCGAACAGATCGCCGGCGCAACCATCCCCAAAGGCCGGGCTGACCCGCCAGCAACAGGGCGGGAGACCCCGGCAGGTAAAAGTATGCCTGGATTCCAGACCATTCTTTGCCCCAGTGACTTCTCAGAGTTTTCCGGCCGGGCGCTCCGGTGGGCGGCTACATGGGCGGCTCGGGAGAAGGCGCGGGTGGAAAGTGCCCCCAGGATGCTTTGAACATGAGTTCCCCTTTGGATGCCATTCTCCGGCCGAAGTCGGTGGCGGTAGTTGGCGCCTCGGCTCGGCAAAACTCTTTGAGCTACCAGATCTTGCACAATTTGATCGAATACGGTTTCACCGGCCTGATCTACCCGGTCAATCCGAAGGCTCAAGTTCTGCACTCGATGAAATGCTATTCCTCGGTGGCGGCGATCCCTGAGCCGGTGGATCTGGCGATCCTGGTGGTGCCGCGTGATGCTGTGCTGGAGGCGGTGGACGACTGCGGCAGGAAGGGCGTCAAAGGACTGGTGGTGATCACCGCCGGTTTCAAAGAGACCGGCCCGGAGGGAGCGAAGCTCGAAGCCGAGCTTAAGCAAAAATTGGGCATCTATGGCATGCGCATGGTCGGCCCGAATTGCATGGGCGTGATCAATACCGACCCGGATTGCCGCCTGGACGCTACCTTTTCCCCGACTTTTCCGCTCGACGGCAACGCGGCCTTCGTTTCGCAATCGGGCGCCCTGGGCGTTGTCATTTTGAATCTTGCCCGCGAGGTGAATCTCGGCCTTTCCTATTTCATCAGCATGGGGAACAAGACCGACACCTCCGGCAACGATTTTCTCGAGTATTGGGCCGAGGACCCCCGCACCAACTTGATCTTGATGTACCTGGAATCCTTCGGCAACCCGCGGAAGTTTGTGCAGATTACCCGGGCGCTGACCAAGCAGAAGCCCATCCTGGTGGTGAAATCGGGCCGGACGGTAGCCGGGGCCCGCGCCGCCGTTTCTCACACCGGCGCCCTGGCCGGCACCGACGTCTTGATTGATGCCATGCTCGATCAGTGCGGTGTGATTCGCGCTGGGTCGGTGGAAGAACTTTTTGACCTGGGGATTGCCTTTGCCAAAAATCCCTTGCCGGAAGGGAACCGCGTCGCCGTGCTGACGAACGCGGGCGGCCCGGCGATCCTGGCCACCGACGCGCTCGTCGGCCATGGGCTGAAGATGGCCTCCCTTCTGCCGGAAACGACGCGGCGACTCAAGCAACGCCTCCCCGCCGAGGCGGCGGTGATAAATCCAGTGGACATGTTGCCGGCCGGCGATGCCCCGATGTACGAGTACGCCAGCGACTTGCTTCTTCGCGACCCGGGCGTGGACTCGCTGGTCGTCGTGTTTGTGCCGCCGCTGATGGTGCACGCCATGGATGTGGCCCGAGCGGTGGAAAGCGTTCGCCGACGCTACGCCAAGCCCATGGTCGGCGTGTTTATGGCGCCGGAAGAATTTCGCGCCGAGCTGCGCCAGGCCATGCCCGACCACATGCCGATGTATCCCTTCCCGGAAGCAGCCGCCCGCGGCCTGGCCGCGCTCGAGCGCTACCGCCATTGGCGCGCCAAGCCCCTCGGCCAGGTACGCCACTTCCACCTGAACCGGGAACGGGTGGCCACCGTCTTCGAGCGAGTGCGGGCGGCCGGCCGGGCTCAACTTCACCTTGATGAAGCCTTCGCGGTGGCGGAAGCTTGTGGCATCCCTCTTGCCCGCTACAAGGTTTGTCATTCCGCCGAGGCAGCCGAGAAGGCAGCCGCCGAAATCGGTCTTCCGGTGGCGCTGAAGATCGCTTCCGGAGATGTCGTTCACAAGACCGAGGCGGGCGGCGTGGCGCTGGGGCTCGCGACCGCCGAACAAGTCACCCGCGCCTACGCGGGCATGGTTCGGCAAGCTCACCACAAGTTGGCCCCGCCGGGCGGGGAGGGCCGAGTCATTGTGCAGGCGATGGTGCCCGGCGGGCTCGCCCCGCACTCTGCGGGGCGAGAAACCATTCTCGGCGTGACCGCGGATCCGCATTACGGTCCGGTGCTGATGTTTGGCCTGGGAGGTATTTTTGTGGAGACGTTGCGCGACGTTGTGTTCCGCATGGTTCCCATCACCGACGCCGATGCCGACGAGATGATCCGCCAGATTCGCGGCCATGCCTTGCTCGAAGGCGTCCGGGGCCAACCGCCGGTGGCCTTCGGCATCCTGCGCGAATCCCTCGAGCGCCTCTCCCAGCTCGTCGCCGAATTTCCGGAAATCGTCGAGGTGGACATCAATCCCTTTTTCGCTTCTCCCGACCCGCAAATGTGCCGGGCCGTGGACGTTCGCATCCGCATCAATCTCTAGTGTAGCGCCGCCGTCCCGGCGGCCATTTCAAGAGGAATCGCAGATCATGCCGGCAGGGTCCGGTTTTTGGACTCCGACGGAGTCCACCGGACTCCAGAAATCGGAGATGCCGGCGCTACTTGCGTTGGGCCAGCGTCACATCGGCGGCGATGGTCTGATTGCCGCGCAGCACCTTGACGTGGACCAGATCGCCCACTTTGTGCCGGCGCAGGCCGTAGGTGAAGTCGTAAAGGTTCTTGACGGGCTGGCCGTCAAATTCAATCAAGATGTCGCCGGGCTTTAATCCCGCCTTATCGGCGGGGCTGCCGGGGCGGACATCGGCAAAGCGCACTCCGTTCGGAATTTCTTCAAAGTCGGGAATGGATCCAAAATAGGCCCCGTATCCGCCGCCACCGCCGGCAGCCGCGGGGGCTGCTTCCTGAACGCGCACGTAGGCTGGCCGCGTTTCGAGATTGTCCAACGCGAGCGTCACCGAGGCGACCAGCTCGGCCACTCTTGCTTCGGAAGCCGAATCGATCTTGTCCGGCGTATCGGTGGGTTTGTGATAGTCGCTGTGCAGGCCGGAGAAAAAGAAAAGGGTAGGAATTTGCCTGGCGGTGAACGAGGTGTGATCGCTCGCGCCGTAGCCGCCGCTTGAATAGGCGATGTCAAATTTCAGATTGCTATTCGCCTTCTCCAGGATATCGCGAAAGACGGTCGAAGTCCCAACCCCGCCCACGTAGAGCTTGCTGTTTCGCACCCGCCCGATCATGTCCATATTGATCATGGCGACGGTCTGTTCGATAGGCCAGGCCGGATGCTTGGTGTAGTAAGCTGAGCCGAGCAAGCCCAATTCCTCCCCGGCAAAGGTTATGAAAACCAGGCTGCGGCGGAGCTTTTCTCGCTCGGTCGAAAACGCCCGGGCCAGCTCCAAGACAGCGGAAGCACCGGAGGCGTTGTCGTCGGCACCGGCATGAATCTTGCCTACTTGATCCGGCGCGAGCGAGTGCCGGTCACCCAGCCCCAGATGGTCGTAGTGCGCACCGATGAGGATCGCTTCTCGGGCGAGTTTCGGGTCAGTGCCCCGGAGGATGCCAATGACGTTTTCCTCCCGGCGCACGATGCGCCGAATGTGGATGCTCATTTGCATCTGAAGCGCCGGGCCGAGCCCAAAAGATTGCCGCTTCAGCTCCTTATCGATGGCTGCTTGCAGGTCGGCAAGCTTCTTGCCCGAACCGGCCAGCCCCGTACCGTGACGGTACGGGGCCAGCCAGCGGTCCACGACCGCTTGTTTCACCTGCACCACCGGCAGGCCGACATTTTCCGGACCGACCATGCTGCCGAATTTCATCAGCAGTTCTTCTTCCTTTTGGTGGGGCAGGGGATCGTTCACCAGGACCAGCGCCCGGGCGCCATGATTGCGCGCATTGATGATCTTATTGACCAGCAGGGAATGGGAGGTCAGGTCTTTGCCCTGGAAGACGCTCTTATCATCGTCTTCCTGCGGTTCATGCCGCATGGCAATCACAATTTTGTCTTTGGCTTCGATCCCGGCGTAGTCATCGTAGTGGTGCTCCGGCGCGGTAATCCCATAACCGGCAAAGACCACTTCGCCGCTCGCAGTCCCTGACTCGGAAAAGCTGAGTGGAAGGTAGTCCTGGTTGATGGCGATTTTCTCGATGGATCCATTACGACGCGCCTCGAGAAAATTTCGGCCAACGAGTTTGGCACCCACCGTGACAGGGAACGATTGAAAATAGCTCTTGCGCTCGCCCAGGGGCTCGAGGCCGGCGCGCTGGAACTCACGAGAAATGAATTTTGCGGCTTTGTGGAGCTCTTTGGTTCCGTTGCCGCGGCCGCGCAGAGCCGGGCTCGCGAGAAAATTCACATCCTGTTGCACGCGCTCGGCCCGGATCGGGGGAGGTGTCCCGACAGGCCGGGACTGGCCCCGGGCGACACCCGCCCAGAAACTCGTCCAGGCCAGGCTGCCAAGCAGGGCAAGAAGAAGAGCCAATCGGGATAGCCAACGCTGATGGAGCCTTCGCTCTTTTTTCATACGGGCTATTCTAAATTCTTGGCGAGGATTTGGCCAGAGGGCCGGTACGGACCACGTGGATTTCCCGAGCGATGTCTCGCTCAGGGGAGATCATAGTCTCGGGCTCGGAGGTTTGCCAAAGGCATACGAGACTTGCTGGCTAGCATGTCTGTCGCTGAATACGGCCAGAGCAGCTCATCTGCCGCAGTGGGCGTGCATTTCATCTACTGCCGAAAGGGTTTCTTCAGCCCCTTCCAGAAGTTACTGATTCCACCAACAGAGTTGCGGGAATTCTGTGCGGGTCAAAAACTCAACCTTTTGGCACGATTTTAAGGGCAGCAGGCTGACAGGGTGCAGCAGGTCTTGAAAGCGCGCCGCCTCCGAGATCCTATGTCCCTGCTGCCAAGCCAAGTCAACTCAGGGGGCTCAAGGGCGACGAAATTCCCGCTTATAGCTTTCCCACTCGCGCTTCAAGTCGGCAAGCAAGCGGAGAAATTGCGGATGGTTGTGCAGGGAGGCAAAGTGCGGGTCGTCGCGGAACAGGGGATAGTTGGGCAGGCCGATCCTCGTGGCCTTCCGTAAGACAGAGATAGCCTGCGCGGTTTTTCCGATGACAGCATAGGCGGCCGCAACGGCGTGATAGGCATGATGGGAATAAGTGAAGATGCGCTTTTCACGTAGTGTTCGCTGCGCCGCCTGTTCGACCTTGCGTGGCTCACCCCGTTTGGCCCAGAGCAAAGCTTCCCAGCTCGCCACCAAGGGGTCTTTTGGTGCCAGTTGCGTCGCCACACGAATCTTTTCCTCCGCGCGATCCAAGCGGCCGACGTAGAGAGAAATTCCCGGAAAGAAAATGTTTCCCCAGAGGTGAGAGGGCTCGAGGGTCAGTATGCGGGCAAAGTATTCCTCGGCTTCCTCAAATTCTCCGGCAAACTGCTTGGAATGGCCCATGGAGAAAATCGTCATCGGATCGTCGGGATTGGTGGCCATGGCGACGGCGGCTTTTTCGATGGCTTCCTGGTGCAAGCCCACATGGGAAAAAACGATGCTCGTCCAGAGCCAGGCTTGATGGCAACCTGGATTCAGCCGCACGGCTTGGTCAAACGCGCGCACAGCGGGGCGATGTTGGAATCCTTTGACTGGGGCCCACAGCACGCGCCCGCGGGCACAGAGGGCATTTACATTGGCCGGGTCGAGCGCTAGCGCGCGACGCACCGCCCGCTCGGCTTGGCGAATCCACTTCGGATTCGGGTCAAAGGAAATCGCCATTAACAAGCAGGCTTCGGCGAGCCGCGCCCAAGCATCTGCAAAGCGCGAGTCAAGCTGAGTCGCATTCTCCAGCATCTCGATGGCGGTGCGTGTGTCCCAGCGATTCAGTCGTTGGAGGCGTTCCACTGCGCGCAGGAACAATTGATAGGCGACTGGATTCTTCGTCGGCGGCTCTGCCGGGCCTCCCGCTGTAGGTTTCGTACCGAGCGCCCGCGCCAAGCCATCGGCAATTTTGTCTTGCAGCCCGAAGAGGTTGCTCAGCTCGGAATCGTGCTTGCCGGAAAGTAGCGTTGCGCCGTCGGCGGCGTTCCAGGCCTGCACGTGCACGCGCAGCCGCTGCCCCAGCTTCTGGATGCTGCCGTCCACGACGACCTGGACGTTCAGCTCCCGCGCCGCGAGCAGGGGGTCCATAGGCTGCTTGGCGTAGCGCATTACGGTGCTCGTCGGCCGCACCAGCAGCTCGCTGCTTGCCCCCAACTGATTGATGACGGCGTCCGCCAGCGCCACCGACAGGTACTCGTCCTCGGCGCTCGGGGTCAGCAACTTGAAGGGGAGAACGGCAACCCTCCGTTTGCCGGCGACGACGGTCGGGAGCACCATCCCAAGTTCGAGGTCGCGACTAAGGTTGCTCAAGTCCACCTGCACCTCGCGCGCCGACTGGTAGCGACGCTCCGGCTGCTTCTCAAGTAACTTGTGTACAATCCGCGCCAGTTCGCTGGGCACACCGGAGGCGATTCCACTCAACGGCGTCGGAGTATCGTTCAGAATCTGCGTGACCAAGGCCGTCGTTGTTGGCCCCAGGAACGGACGGCGATTGGCTGCTAGCTCGTAGAGCACCACGCCCAGCGAGAACAGGTCGGCGCGGGTGTCGCCGGCCTCGCCACGCAACTGCTCGGGCGCCATGTAGGCAAGCGTGCCCGCGATTTGTGATTCCGGCAACCAGGAGGCTATGGTGGCCGTGCGGGTGCGGGTGACGGTTTCGGCGGCCACGTGGCGGGCAATGCCGAAATCGAGCAGCTTCAGCCGACCATCCGGCTGCACGACGATGTTTTCCGGCTTGATGTCGCCGTGCACAACTCCTTGCGCGTGAGCAGCCGCTAGTGCCTCGGCCACCTGCGCCCCAAGGCGAACGAGAGTTCGCGGGTCTGGAGGCCCTTCGGAAAGCATCGCCCGCAGCGTCTCCCCGGAAACTACCTCCATGACGATAAAGACTTGCTCCTCCTCTTCACCCACTTCATAGATGGTCGTGATGCTGGGGTGATTAAGCGCCGCTGCCGCGCGGGCTTCGGCCAGAATCCGGGCGCGGCGCTCTGCGTGGCTCGCAATTTCCTTTGGAAGAACCTTGATGGCAACTGTGCGGCGCAGACGGTCGTCCTGGGCGCGATAGACTTCGCCCATCCCACCTTCCCCGATCTTCTCCAGGATGTGATAGTGGCCCAGTGTCTGCCCAATCATGGAAAGAGAACCTGCCGTGGGTGGGCATCTTAGGCCTGCACCGACAGGTATGTCAACGCACGCCGCATATTAAGCTCAAACTCCAGAACTTCCACTTGGGAGCGTGTCGAGACGTTTTCTTTTTCGAGTGTCGTTAGGATCATAAGGTCAGGTCACAGGCGCCAACGAAAACGCCAGACGTTGAGGACTCAAAAGTAATACAGTTGTTTCTACTTCGAGGGGGTAGGCGGAGGATCGACCCCGACATCGGTCTGCGTGGGTCCGCCAGCGACCCAGTTGATGTCCCAGGCACCATCAACGGTAATCAGCACCAAACCACCGTCCGGCAGCCAGGCCTGATGAACCATCTTCGCGGGAATGTAGTTGAAGGAGCCTGGCCCAAGTACGTCGCGCTTCCCTTCGCATTCAAAAACCATAGTGCCTGCAAGAATGGTGTGGGTTTCATTCGCGCTGTGCCAGTGAAGGGGGACATGGATTTTTCGCGGGTTGCGGATGAGCAGGTGCGTGGCCTGGGTCTTCGGGTCAACCCGCAAGATGGTTATTTCGGGCGAATCGTTGCCCAGTTCAGGAACAATCTTCGACCATGTGGCCTGCTGATACTTCACAGAAAAGTAGCTAGAGACGGCGGTAGTGACTTGAATGTGCTCGCTCTTAGGTGAACGCGCAGATCCGATCACAGCTAGCGTGAAGACGCTTGCCAAGGCAAGCCCCCTGGCTGACATTCTTGTCATTTTTTGCCTCCCCGAGGGTTGTAAACGCGCCCGCTATAGCTTGGCGCCAGTACCCAGGTCATGTTGGGATTCGAGGCGTCATATTACATCCAACCAGGCAGGTAGTCGATGAAGACCTTGCGGGTCGGTTGCCTCGTATGCCGTAACGGTTAGGTTTTGGGCAGGGTTTCGCGATGTGGTTCGATGCCGAACAGTTGTGCCGACGGGTCTTCTTTTCCTTCTGAGTGCCACTGGTAGGAAACACTGATAATGTTCTAGCAGGCCTGCTATGGCCCTATGCGCACCACGTGGATTTCCCGAGCGATGTCTCGCTCCATGGCAATTTGGGTTTGCTCGCACTCGACGAGAAACGCCGGCGTTGTCTCGACCAGGCGAATGACTGCCCCGGCGGTCAGCCCGTAGGCCGCAAGCCGATCGAGCCGCGCCGGAGACTGGGTAGCGATAAAAGCCACGCGCAAGCGTTCCCCGGGCGAGGCCGCATCCAGTCGCATGATAGGCGCAGGCTCCACCCCGGCGTGCTCCGTCTGCTCGGACCGGTTTCGCGCCAGCAAGCAACACGCTCCCGGGGGAATGGGTTTGTCGTGCGGGCAGGTTTCCGGATGGCCGAGCAGGGTGCAGATGGATTCCGTGATCGTGTCGGCAACCAGATGCTCGTAGGCGCAGGCAGCGTCCTCCATGCTCTCCGGCCCCATCCGGAGCACATCCGCGACCAGCCGCTCAGCCAGGCGGTGCCGGCGGATGATGGCTCGGGCGCGCTCGTGGCCTTTGGCCGTCAGCACAAAGCGATGACCGGCGATGCTCAGCCAATCTTCCCTTTCGAGTTCGGCGAGCAATTCGGCGGAAACGTTCGTCCGTGCGCTGGCTCGGAGCCGTTCGAGCGAGGTCTCACTGGCTTCCATGGATGTCCAGGCGGCTTCCAGTGCCTCCTCGATGGGCTGGCTCAGTCGAAATTCGTATGAGTCAGGGCCCCATTCTTTGTTCGACGTATTCATCGCAAGCCAAGCGCCGGAAGCAACCAGCGCATCAGGTGGTTCAGCGTGCCGCCAACCAGCACCGCGAACGGAATCACAAAAAGAGCCAGGATGGTCGCCACTCTGCCGCCAAACTCTTTGACGATCATGAGCAAATTCGCCAGGCAGGGCAGAAAGAGCGTGAGCGTGACCGCCGCCACGATGATTTGCACCGCGTCAAACTGTCCCCCGCGGGCGAGCGCAAACAGGCCGGCGGCGCCATAATCGCGGCGAAGGAAACCCATCAGCAGCGCGGTGGCTGCCTCGGCGGGCAAGCCGAGCCAGTTCACTACCAGGGGTTTGCTGGCGGCGATCATCTTCCCGAGCCAGCCCCAACGATCAAGGAAGAAAAGCAGCACCGCGCCCAACACAAAAAGGGGCAACGCTTCGCCAAGAAACCATCGTACCCGCATGGCCGTTTTGCGCAGCAGATTTGACCAGCGCGGCATACGTAAGGGCGGAATTTCCAGCATGAAGTCGCCTTGCTTGCCGGGCAGAATCTTCGAAGAGAAATAGGCGACGAGCACGACTTGCGATCCCACTGTCGCCACTACCGTCATCATGCCCCAGAACGAGGATCCGGCCAGCAGCCCCATCAGCACTCCTAGTTGCGCCGAGCAGGGTATGCCGACCGCCAGCACGAGCGTGGTGATCAATCTTTCTTTGCGCGTGCTCAGGACGCGGGTCACAAGCGTGGCCATCGTGTCGCAGCCCAGGCCAAGCACCAGCGGCAGCACCGCTTTGCCATTCATTCCGAAGCGGCGCAACTGTCGGTCGGCAAGGATCGCCAGCCGGGGCAAATAGCCGCTGTCCTCGAGCCACCCGAAGAGCAAGAAGAATCCGGCAAGAATGGGCAGCAAGATAGCCAGGGCGTAGGTGAGGCCCATCGAGACAACCCCGAAGCGGCCGACGAGCAGCTCGCTCAAGAACGGGCCGGCATCGAGCGCGCCCAGCAGCCATTTCACCCCGGGCACCACGCCTCCGCCAAACAGCTTCTTCTCGAGTAAATCTACTGCCCACTGCGCCGCGACCACGCCCACCAGCAAATAGGTCACTGCCAGGATGGCGAGCAGAATCGGCCATCCGGTGGCCGGTCGCCGCAACCATCCGTCCATACGATCCACCCAGCCCTGTACCGTATTGGTACAGGGCCAGCCGCGTGACGAAGCTTCGGCAACTCGCAGCACGCTCTCCGCCAAGGCATTGGCGGTTGCTTGGCGCCAGGCGTGGATGAGGGGACTGCTGCCATTGCCATTTTGTGACAGGGCGCCACC
>Ga0209320_10000866_pt1 | contig 15620 bp, 11 predicted proteins | sample Rifsed13ft4_FD_184008 | JGI IMG/M metagenome (GOLD analysis project Ga0209320, IMG submission 184008) | Soil microbial communities from Rifle, Colorado, USA - sediment 13ft 4 (version 2) | ecosystem: Environmental > Terrestrial > Deep subsurface > Rock core/Sediment | place: Rifle, Colorado... | reverse complement strand
TGGCTCCCGGCGATCAGGTCTGGATCCGGTTTCTCTCAGACCCGGAGACGGGCGAGCCGGCCGAGCGGCGCACCCCGGTCCTCGCCGTGGTGGGCGCGAAGGAGGCCGGGAAGACGGCGCTGATCGAACACCTCCTCCCGGAATTTGCCCGCCGTGGCTATCGGGTGGGCGTCATCAAACACGACCCCCACGGCTTTGAGGTTGACCGCGAAGGCACGGACACGTGGCGCGCGGCCGCGGCCGGCGCGGAGGCGGTGGCGATCGCAGGGCCCGGGGAGGTCGCGGTGATCCTCCGCCCGGCCGGTGAGATGCCGCTGGCCGATGTCGAAGCGCACCTGCGCGGCGTCGATCTGATCCTGCTGGAAGGGTACAGTCAGGAACCCGTGCCGAAGGTGGAGGTGCAGCGGCCCGGGATCGCAATGGACAAACCGGCGCCGGCGGGTCCGCGCATTGCCGTGGTCACGGCCACAGACGGCACCGGCGGGGCGATGAGGTTTGACAACATCCCGGAACTGGTGGACCGGATCGAGCGGGAACTCCGGCTCAGGCCGCGTCGACGGGGACCGGCGGGACGGCAGCCCTAGGACTTTTCGCCCCCACCCTCCCGGGCCAGGTACTCTTCGACGAAGAGCAGGCCGTCCTCACCGGCGCGCCGCACGACACTCAACAGCTTGTCCATACTGGAGACCTCCTCCAGCTGCTCTTCGACGAACCACTGGAGGAACTGCTGCGTCGTGTAGTCGTTCTCTTTGAGCGCGAGTTCCAGCAGGCCGTGGATCTGTTTGGTGACCTCCTGCTCCCACTTCAGGGAGAGCTGCACCGCCGCTTCCGCGCTGGCGATCGTGCTCTTCGGCGCGCCCACCGCCGGGATGGCGACCTTCGCCCCCGCGTCGATCAGATAGCGGACGAAGCGCATGGCGTGGTCGCGCTCCTCCTCGGCCTGGCGGTAGAAGTGCTTCGCCAGTTGGGGCAGACTCTGCGCGTCGAAGTGGGTGGCGACGGCGATGTACTGCAGAAAGGCGCCGAACTCGCGGCCGATCTGCTCGTTGATGGCGGTGTTCATCTTCTGACTGATCAGCATGGGACCTCCTTGGGGCACAGCATGATCGGGCGGCCGGACAGCCGCCGGGACGCTGACTTGTTAGTGCGTGCTGCGCTCTAAGGATAGCACCGGGCGCTCAGGCTCTCCATCCCTGCAGCACCCGGATGTAGTTGGCCCGTTCGAAGGCGGCCGGATCGGGGCAGCGGGCCAGGCTCATGCTCCCCTGCATCTGCCGCAGGGAGGTGTACTCGTGTTCTTCCATCCAGGTGGACATCTCGTCCAGCACGGTGCGCAGGTACGCGGGCCCTCCCCGCAGTAGGGCGGAGACCATCTGCACCGCATGGGCGCCGGCCATGATCGCCCGGATCGCGTCCCGGGCGGTGTGCACGCCGCCGGTCACCGCCAGCGAGCACCGCACCTTTTCGGAGAGGATCGCCAGCCAGCGCAGCCGCAGCAGGAGTTCCGAGCTATTCGACAGCTCCAGCCTTGGTGTGACCTCCAGCTGCTCGATGTCGATGTCGGGCTGGTAGAAGCGGTTGAAGAGGATCAGGGCGTCGGCCCCGGCGACGTCGAGTTCGGTGGCGAAGTGCGCCAGGGAGGAGAAGAAGGGGGATAGTTTCACCGCTACCGGGATACTCACGGTCTGCTTCACGGTGCGGAGGATGTCCAGCGTGCGCTGCTCCACGGTCGCCGCCGGCTCTTCCGGGTCCGTGGCCAGGTAGTAGACATTCAACTCCAGCGCGTCGGCGCCCGCCTCCTCCATGCGGCGCGCATATTCCACCCATCCTCCCGCCGTCGTCCCGTTGAGCGAGGCAATGACGGGGATGTGTACTGCCTTCTTGATCCGCGCGATCTGCGCCAGGTACTGCTCCGGACCCAGCGCAAACTCGCCGGGGCGCGGAAAGTAGGAAAGGGCCTCGCCGAACGACTCGGCGTGGACGTCCATGTGGTAGATAGTGGCCCACTGCTCTTGGAGGATCTGCTCCTCGAAGAGCGAGTGCATCACGATGGCGGCGGCGCCCGCCTCCTCCAGCCGCTGCACCGTGTCCAGGCTGTCCACCATCGGCGAGGCGCCCGGCATCAGCGGGTGGGGCAGCCGGAATCCCAGGTAGGTCGTGGAGAGGTCCATGGGGTCACCCATCACTCACCCGCCGCGGCCTTGCCGTTGACCGGCATTTTCGCCAGCTCCTCGTATGCCCGGTAGCGGGCCCGCACGTCCTGCCGCGCGGCCTCCATCAGGTCGTGCGCCCGCAGGCGGTCCACGTTCTCCACCATCCGGAAGCGGGTCTCGTTGTAGGCGAACTTCGCTAGGTCGATCTTCGGCGCGCCGGAATCCAGCTGCAGCGGGTTCTTCCCCTCCGCCCCGCGCCGCGGGTCGAAGCGCAACAGCGGCCAGTACCCCGAGTCCACCGCCAGCTTCTGCTGCTCCGCCCCGTACGCCAGGTCGTAACCGTGGGCGATGCACGGGCTGTAGGCGAGGATCAGCGAGGGTCCGGGGTAGGAGTCCGCCTCCAGGAAGGCGCGCACGGTCTGCGCGTCCTTCGCCCCGAAGGCCACGCGCGCCACGTAGATGTTGCCGTAGGTCATCGCCAGCATCGCCAGGTCTTTCTTCGCCGTGGGTTTGCCGGCGGAGGCGAACTTCGCCGCCGCGCCGCGCGGCGTGGCCTTGGACTGCTGGCCGCCGGTGTTGGAGTAGACCTCCGTGTCCAGGACCAGGACGTTCACGTCGCGGCCCAGCGCCAGGACGTGGTCCAGCCCGCCGTAGCCGATGTCATAGGCCCACCCGTCCCCGCCGACGATCCACACACTCTTGCGCACTAGGTAGTCCACCAGCAGGTCCAGGCGGCGCGTCTCCGGGCCAACCAGCCGCTCCAGCCGCCGCCGCAGGCCGGCCACGCGCTCTCGTTGCGCGGCGATCCCCGCTTCATTCGACTGGTCGGCGGTGAGCAGTCCAGTGACGAGGTCGGGATCGAGGTCGGGCGCCAGGCGCGTCAGCAGGTCGCGCGCCTGCTCCGCCAGCGTATCGACGGCCAGCCGCATGCCCAGGCCGAATTCCGCGTTGTCCTCGAAGAGGGAGTTCGACCAGGCGGGCCCGCGTCCGTCTCGGTTAGTCGTGTATGGCGTCGTCGGCAGGTTCCCCCCGTAGATCGACGAGCACCCGGTGGCGTTGGCAATGAGTGCGCGGTCGCCGTAGAGCTGGGTCATCAGTTTGACGTACGGCGTCTCCCCGCAGCCCGCGCAGGCCCCCGAGAACTCGAAGAGCGGGACCAGGAACTGCGAATCTTTCACGTCCTGCTTCAGGCGCGTCCGGTCAAATTCCGGCAACCGCAGGAAGAACTCCCAGTTCTCCCGCTCCTGCTCGCGCAGCGGCGGCTGCGGCGCCATGTTGATGGACTTGTGTTTGGGGTTGGCCTTGTCCTTGGCCGGGCAGACCATCACGCAGAGGCTGCAGCCGGTGCAGTCCTCCGGCGACACCTGGAGCGCGTACAGATAGCCCTTCAGTTCCTGGCTGCGGTAGGGCATCGTCTTGAACGTCGGCGGCGCGGCATCCAGCAGCCCGTCCGGCTGGAAGATCTTCGCCCGGATGACCGCGTGCGGGCAGACGAAGACACACTTGTTGCACTGGATGCAGATGTCCGGATCCCACTCCGGGATCTCGTTGGCGATGTTGCGCTTCTCCCACTGGCTCGTCCCTACCGGCCAGGTCCCGTCCGGCGGGAAGGCGCTGACCGGGAGCAGGTCGCCCTGCCCGGCCATCATCACCGCCGACACTCGCTTGACGAAGTCGGGCGCCGTCTGCGGGACGAGGGCCGGCCGCGCCCGGGCGGCGGTGGTCCCCGCGGGCACCTTTACCTCGTGCAGGTGGGCCAGCGTCTCGTCCACCGCCTGCCAGTTGCGGCGGACGACCTCTTCCCCCTTGCGCCCGTAGGTTTTCTGGATCGCCTCCTTGATCTTGGCGATCGCCTCATCCCGCGGCAGCACGCCCGAGATGGCGAAGAAACACGTCTGCATAATGGAGTTGATCCGCCCGCCCATGCCGGTGCGCTTCGCCACATCCAGCGCGTCGATGGCGTAGAACTTCAGGCCTCTCTCGATGATCTGCTCCTGCACGTCGCGGGGGAGGTGATCCCAGACCTGCTCCGGGCCGGAGGGGGCGTTCAGCAGGAAGACCGCGCCCGGTGCCGCGTACCCCAGCACGTCGTACCGCTCCATAAACGGGAACTGGTGGCAGGCGACGAAGTTGGCCCGCCGGATCAGGTAGGTGGAGCGGATGGGTCGCGGGCCGAACCGCAGGTGCGAGATGGTCATCGCGCCCGACTTCTTGGAGTCGTAGACGAAGTAGCCCTGCGCGTGGTTCTCCGTCTCTTCGCCGATGATCTTGATGGAGTTCTTGTTGGCGCCCACCGTGCCGTCGGCGCCCAGGCCGAAGAAGACCGCGCGGGTGACCTCCGCCGGTTCGATGTCGATGTCGGCGTCGTAGGGCAGCGACAGGCCGGTCACGTCGTCGGTGATGCCGATGGTGAAGTGGCGCTTCGGCCGGGTCTTGGCGAGTTCCGCGAAGGTGGCGATCACCATGGCCGGCGTGAACTCTTTCGAGGAAAGGCCGTAGCGCCCGCCGATGACCTTGGGGTCCGCGGCAAACGGCGCGGTACCGTCCTCTCCCGCCTCGCGCAGCGTCGTGACGACGTCCAGGTACAGCGGCTCGCCTAACGCGCCGGGCTCCTTGGTGCGGTCCAGCACGGCGATGGCCTGCACCGTGCGCGGCAAGGCGGCGATGAAGTCCGCCGCCGCAAACGGCCGGTAGAGCCGCACCTTCAGCAGGCCGACCTTCTCATCGTGTCCCCGCAACCACTCCACCGTCTCGTGCACTGTCTCTGCGCCGGAGCCCATCAGCACGATGACCCGCTCCGCCTCTGGGTGGCCGACGTAGTCGAAGAGGTGGTAACTCCTCCCGGTGACCTCCGCGAACCGGTCCATGGTCCGCTGCACGATCTCCGGGACCGCCAGGTAGAAGGGGTTGATCGCCTCGCGCGCCTGGAAGAATGTGTCCGGGTTCTGCGCCGTGCCCCGCAGCACCGGCCGGTCCGGGGTCAGCGCCCGGCGGCGGTGCGCCTCGATCAAGTCCTCGGGCAGCAGCGCCCGCAGGTCCTCGTCGGCGAGCAGGTCGATCTTGTTCACCTCGTGCGAGGTGCGGTAACCGTCGAAGAAGTGCAGGAAGGGCACCCGGGCGCGCAGCGTCGCCGCGTGGGCGATGGCCGCGAAGTCGTGCGCCTCCTGCACCGACCCCGAGACGAGCAGGGCAAAGCCGGTCTGCCGGCAGGCCATCACGTCGGACTGGTCGCCGAAGATGGAGAGCGCGTGGGTGGCCAGGGTGCGCGCCGCCACGTGCATCGCGTAGGCGGTCAGTTCCCCGGCGATCTTGTACATGTTGGGGATCATTAGGAGGAGGCCCTGGGAGGCGGTGAACGTCGTGCTCAGCGCCCCGGCCTGCAGCGCGCCGTGGACGGCGCCCGCCGCGCCGCCCTCCGACTGCATCTCCACAACCTGCGGCACCGTGCCCCAGATGTTGGGCATCCCCTCCGCCGCCCACTCGTCGGCGAACTCGCCCATGGGCGAGGAGGGCGTGATGGGGTAGATGGCGATAACCTCGCTGGCGCGGTAGGCTACCGAGGCAGTCGCCTCGTTGCCGTCGACGGTGACCATCCGTCGCTGGGGTGACGCAGACATGCGAATCCTCCCTCGGGTCCAGCCGTTCTGGGCCTCTGCTGTGACTTTAGACCAGGGCTGGCGTCAGAAGTATCAGGTCTTCACCCGATATGGCATCGGGCAATCTGGCCCCTGCGGCAGCCTTAGGCCCAGCCGTATGGCGTGACGCTGGTGTAGGCCCGCCAGGTGAACGCCGCGATGGCCGCCACCAGGACCGCGGTGAGCCACCCCGGGAAGGGCGCCCATACCTGCACTCCGAGCATGACCATCGTTAGTACGGCAAAGAGGCAAACGGAGGCCAGGCGCTTTCGGCGCAGCCGCAGGGTCTGGATCTGTGCGGCGAGGTCTTTGGTCATGGTGCTCCCGCCCGCGGCGGCGAACGACCGGTCGATGGCCGGCTGCAGGGTGAAGTGGACGTAGAGAAGGACACCTGCGATCAGAAGGAGGAGCAAGAACTTGGCCCCCAGGACTGCGTTGGTCACCAGGACGCCGAGGCCTACACCGCGGAGCAGAATGAGGGTCAGACCGGTAATCAGAGCCGTGGCCTGGAAGACGAAGCAGGGAATCGTACGGTTCTTGATGATGCTCTCCATGTAGGTGTCGACGCGGTCACCGAGAGGGGGTCCCAGTCGGGCGCGGTTGTTGACGGCCACCAGCGCATAGAATGGCCAGGCCATCAGGACGGCGGTGACGACGTGGAGGACCTTCAGTATCGAGACGACCAGTTCCATGTCGAACCGACCTCCCCGCTCGGCCGACGACGCATCCGGCCCCTTGCGCCTGTCATCACCTTCCAACCGTCACGAACCTGATGGCAATCGGGTGGAGAGCGTATTTCCCGTGATTACCACCCGCTGGAAGATGCCCAGGACCCCGGTTTAGATGGTTTGGGCTGATCGCGAAAATACACTCCTCACCCGATACCCGCCCCCCCCGACCCCTGCGATAAATGTGCTAATGACGGCTAAAAAGAGCCCAAAGCGTTGCCGGCAGAATCTGGAGGCGCGGCCATGATACAGCAGGAACTCCCGACCCGGCAGAGACTCATCCGTCTGATTCGCGAATCCGGCGGGTCCACGCTCGCCGATCTCCGCCGGCGGACCGGACTGTCGCGTTCTACGCTGCGGCAGCACCTGGGCCGCATGGCGCGCGACGGCGTCGTCCAGAGCTACCTGGTAAGGCGGCCCTCGGGGCGCCCGCCGCTGATGTACCGGCTGACGCCGCAGGCCGAACTGGCCAGCCCCGAAACCTACCTGACCTTCCTGCGGGCGGTCTTCGACGCCCTGCGCAGTCAGGGCCAGGAGCGGGTGGACGCGCTCTTCCGCGAGATCGCCGAGCGCGTCGCGGCGCAGCATCCGGAAATCCGCGCCCTCCCCGACATGAGCGCCCGGCTGGACGCGGTGCGCCGCCTCTTCTTCAGCGACGCTGAGGCCACGCAGGTCGAGCGCACCGACGGCGGCTACCAATTCTCCCTGTACACCTGCCCGCTCGCGCCGGTGGCCATGGAGTTCCGCGACCTGTGCTGCGTCACCCGGGAGGTCATCCGGGGGTTAGTCGGCGAAGAGGTCGAACAGTCGGAGTGGATTATCCGCGGCGACCCCCGCTGCACCTTTGAGGTGCGGGGTGGGGGGAACGGCAACGGCGGCGGCAACGGAAAGACTAGAGCGGCGGTGGCGACGGTGGAGCGTGTGGTGAAATCCCGCCTCAGTCCGGCAGTGGAGATTGCGGCCGAGCCCATCACCTTCGCCTTTGCCGGATCCCGCAGTGATCCGGTACTGGCACAGATGGCGCAGGGGCTGCGCGAGGTCTTCGGGAGCCACGGCCACCGCTTCGCCCAGAGCGAGGACGATGACCTCCGCCTGGTCTTCAACTTCATCGACGCGGCCCGCCCCCGGCCCTTCCGGCGGAAGGGGAAGGGTACCTTCTTGGTGACCGTGGCAGTCACCGACCGCCGTCCCGACAACATCCTTAAGGAAGGCTATCCCCTCCTGATCCGGTCCCTGGGCAACCTGATGATCTACCTGGTGCGGTCCGGCGGCCACGTGGAGACCCACTTCGTCACGTTGGAGCAGGGCACGTACCAGAGTCCCGACCTGACTGGGGACGCCTACTTCGCGTACCTCTACGAGCGGTTGCTGCCGCTGGCGTGCTCCGAACTGGTCATCGACAACGAGTTCCACACCGACCTGCCGCCCGAACTGTGGAAGGGGGACGAACTCACGGCGCAGCTGGCCGAGGCCGGCCGGCGCCTGGACGCGTTGGACCTGCTGCCCACGCCCTTCCCGATGCACGAACTGCTTCCCGCCCGCGACATGCGGCACATCCAGCGCCTCTTCGGCCTCGGCGGCCTCTCCTACGGCAACCTGAGCGTGCGTAAGGACGCCACCCGCTACTGGATGAGCGCCTCCGGCGTGGACAAGGGGCACATGGCGGAGATCGGGCGGGACATGCTGCTGGTCAAGGGCTTCGATCCGCAGCGGAAGGTGATGCTCCTGAGCGTCCCGCCGCACGTCAAGCCGCGCCGTGTCTCGGTGGACGCCATCGAGCACTGGATGATCTACACGGAGCACCCGGAGGTCGGCGCCATCGTCCACGTGCACGCCTGGATGCAGGGCGTCCCCTCCACGGCGATCAACTATCCCTGCGGGACGATCCAGTTGGCGCAAGCGGTGGCGGAGAAAGTGCGCGAGACGCCCGACGCGGTGCACGCAGTGGTCGGTCTGAAGAACCACGGGCTGACCATCACGGGGCATACCCTCGCCGACATCTTCGACCGGCTGGAGGAGGGCTTCATCCGCCAGGTGCCGATGTCCTGAGGGCCGGCGTCGCGCTGCGCGTACAGGCCTCCCGGGCCGCCGTGGCGAAGTCCTGAGCGCCGATGCGGGCCCTGCTCTTCAACCCGACCATCCCCCGGTTCGCCGCGACCAAGCTCTCCGGCGTCTTCAGCCGGCGGTCGCTGTGGGGTCGGTTCTCCCCGCTGCAGTTCACCGAGGTCTCCGATCCGCCGCTGCCCGCGGATGAGTGGGTGCGCGTGACTACGCGCCTGGGCGGCATCTGCGGCAGCGACCTTTCCATGCTCCACCTGCAGACGAGCATGGTCACCTCAGCCTACACCTCTTTTCCGTTCGTCCCCGGGCATGAGAACGTCGGGATCATTGCCCAGGTCGGGCCGGCGGTGCAGGATCTCGCGGTGGGGCAGCGCGTCACCGTCGAGCCGGTGCTGCCCTGCGCCGCGCGCGGCATCGACCCGCCGTGCGTGCACTGTGCCGCTGGCGACTACAACCTGTGCCTCCGCTTCACCGAAGGGAAGATCAGCCCGGGACTGCTCATCGGCGCCTGCCGCGACACCGGCGGCAGTTGGGGCGAAAACTTCGTGGCGCACCGCTCGCAGGTCTTCCCTGTGCCCGAGCAGGTGACCGACGGCAACGCCCTGCTGGTCGAGCCCATGGCGGTGGCCGTGCACCCGTTGCTCCGCCACCGGCCGCACGATGGCGCGACCGTTCTGGTCATTGGCGGTGGGGTGATCGGCCAGTGCGCTATCGCCGCGCTGCGGGCGCTGGAGATCCCGGCGCGGGTGGTCGCGCTCGTCAAGTATCCGTTCCAGGCGGATATGGCCCGAAGGTTCGGTGCCGATGTCGCGGTCTTACTTGGACGGGGCGATGCGCACTACGAGGCCATCGCCGAGCTCACCGGTGGGATCCTGCGGCGGCCGATGCTCGGCAAGCGGGTGCTCATCGGTGGGGTGGACCTGACTGTGGAATGCGTCGGCTCATCCCGCAGCATTGATGACGCGCTGCGGCTCACCCGTTCGGGGGGGACCGTGCTGATTCTCGGCCTGGCCTCCGTGCCGCGCAACGTGGATTGGGGCCCGGTCTGGCTCAACGAACTGAACATCACTGGAAGCTACATTTACGGGGTGGAACACTGGAACGGACGCCGCCTCCGTACCGTGGAGGTCGTGCTGGACTGGATGACTGAAGGGCGCGTCGACCTCTCTCCGCTGCTCACCCACCTCTACCCGCTGGAGGCCTACCCCCAGGCCTTCACAGCGGCGATGGGCAAGGCCCAGACCTCCGCCTTCAAGGTCGCCTTTCACTTCCCGCAGACCGGATCAGGAAGAGAAGAAGCCGCCCCCAGAGGTTAACCGGCGCGCCGCAGGCGCGGATCCAGCAGGTCGCGCAGGCCGTCGCCCGCCAGATTGAACCCTGTGACCGCCAGGAGAATGGCCAGGCCCGGGAACGTGGGCACCCACCACTGCGTCGTGATGTAATCGCGTCCCTCGCTGATCATCACGCCCCACTCCGGCGTGGGTGGCTGCGCCCCGAAGCCGATAAAGCTCAGCCCGGCGGCGATGAGGATGGCCTCGCCCATGTTGAAGGAGGCCTGGACGATCAGGGGCGACAGGGCGTTGGGCAGGATGTGGCGCGCGATCACGCGCGCGTCGCTGGCGCCCAGGGCGCGCGCGGCCTCGATGAATTCCTGCCGTCGCAGGACCAGCGTCTGTGCCCGGCTCAGGCGGGCGTAGACCGGCCAGGTCACCACGGCGATAGCCACCATGGTGTTGATCAGGCTGGGGCCGAGGGCTGCGGCAATGGCCATCGCCAGAATGAGCGAAGGGAAAGCAAAGAAGACGTCGGTGATCCGCATCAAGACATTGTCGATGCGGCCGCCGGCGAATCCGGCGACCACGCCGACCGTCGTCCCGAGCAGCCCGGCCACGGCAACGACGACCAGCCCGACGAGTAGTGAGAGTCGCGCGCCGAAGAGCACGCGACTGAGGATGTCCCGGCCGAGCTGGTCGAGTCCGAGGGGATATCCCGGCTGCGGCGGCCCCAGGCGGCGCTCCAGCAACTGCGCCAGGGGCGAGTGAGGAGCCAGAAGGGGCGCGGTGATTGCCGCCAGCATGTAGAGGAGGATCACCAAGCCGCCTGCGGTGACCAGAGGACTGCGGCGGAGCCAGCGGAGCGTGGCCGCGCTGCGGCGCCGGGCGATCCGCGGGCGGTCAGTCATAGCGCACCCGTGGATCGAGCCGCGCGTAGATGAGGTCCACGATCAGGTTGACCAGGGTGTAGATGACCGCGGCAACCAGCGTGACCCCTACCACTGCGGGGAAGTCCAGGCTCACCGCCGACGTCGTGGCGTAACGGCCCAGCCCGGGCCAGGCGAACACCGTCTCCGTGAGCACGGCGCCGGAGAGGAGGTTGCCGAAGGAGATCCCGATGATGGTCAGGGTCGGGATCATCGCATTCCTCAGGGCATGCCAGAGGTGGACTCGCCAGGCGGAGAGGCCTTTCGCCCGCGCCGTGCGGATGTAGTCCTGGTAAAGCACCTCGAGCATCGCGGAACGGGTCATCCGGGCGACCACCGCCGTGGAGAAGAGTCCCAGGGTGAGACCGGGAAGGATGAGATGGCGTAGGGCATTCCCCCACGCGATGGGATCTGCGGACAGGAGCGCGTCGACCAACAGCAGCCCCGTGCGCGCCGGTGGGGCATCGATCGTTATGTCCAGTCGCCCCGGGCCGGGAAACCAGTGCAGACGGAAGTAGAAGTTCCCCAGCAGAAGCAGTCCCAGCCAGAACACGGGCATGGAGGCCCCGATCAGCGCCGCGATGCGGGAGAGGTGGTCGAACGCGCGATCTTTGAAGATCGCCGAGAGAATCCCCGCCGGGATTCCCAGCATCATGGCCACGAGCCAGGCCGCGGTGCCCAACTCGACGGTCGCCGGCAGGAACTGCCGTAAGTCAACTGCGACGGGCCGCCTGGTGCGGATGGAGACACCGAGGTCTCCCCGCAACAAGCGGCCCATGTAGATGACGTACTGCACGACCACCGGCCGGTCCAGGCCGTACGCGCGACGGTAGGCCTGGATCTGATCCTCCCGGGCGTGCTCTCCGAGCGCGACCAGCACGGGATCGCCCGGGACAACATGCGCGATGAAGAACGTAAGGGCGGACACCCCCACGAGGACGAGCCCCGTGGAGGCGATCCGCCCGAGGATATACCGGCTCACATCTTACTTGCTGACCGTCTTGAACTCGGCAAAGGCCATGGGGTTCCAGACGAACCCCTGCACGTTCTTCCGCAGAGCGAAGCGCGTCGTCGGCTGGTACAAGATGACGTACGGCCCCTCGTGCAGCACCCTGTCGGTGAGGCGTTTGTACAGCGCCCGCCGCTTCGCCAGGTCGGTCTCGAGGGCGGCCTGCTTCGCGAGCTTTGCGGCCGCAGGATCATTGTACTGGTTGCGCCAGGCGATGGACTTGGCCTCATAATCGGTGAAGGGTGTGGCGTTCCCATCCGGATCGGGGAAGTCCGGACCCCAGAGGATCATAACCAGCTGCCCCTTCTGGGCGCGGTAGACGTTCAGCAGTTGCGCCTGCGCCGTTTCTTTGATCTTCACGGTGATACCGGCTTTCGCCAGGTCGTTCTGGACCTTGGCGGCGATGTCCGACCACTTGACCCCGCCCGGAGCCGGACCTGTGGGCAGGAGGAGCTCGACGGAGAAGCCGCCGCCCACGCCCGCTTCCTTCAATAGCGCTTTGGCCCGCGCGGCATTCGCCTGGAACGGCGCGCTCGCATTGAACCCAAAGAGGCCCTCGGGGATGATCGTCTGCACCTTCCGGGCTTCCCCCCGCAGGAGGCTGCGCACGATCCCGTCGTAGTCGATGGCCGTGCGGATCGCCTCGCGCACCTTTACCTTGTCCAGCGGCGCGTGTTTTGCGTTCATCCCGATGTAGACGAGCTGCAGGAGTTTCCCGCGCTGGATCTTGACGTTCGCGTCCGAGACCATCTCGCGGGCCTGCTCCGGCGTGAGGTTGGCGGCGATGTCCGCGTCTCCAGCTGAGACCATGAACTTCTGCGTGCTCGTCTCCGGTACGTGCTGGATGACCACGCGCGAGAGCTTCGGCTTGGCGCCCCAGTAGTTGGGGTTGGCGACCATGATCGCCCGCGACTCCGGATCCCACCGTTCCAGCATGTAGGGGCCGGTGCCGGCAGAGTGATCGCGCAGCCACGCTTCGCCGCGGTCGTTCCCGGTCTGGTGGGCCAGCGCCTCGTCCGGATCGACAACCGCGCCGACCGTGAAGGTCAGGACCGACAGGAAGGCCTGTGGGCTCGCCGTCTTCGGCAGCGTCACCTCCACCGTGTCGTCGCCGACCGCCTTGGTGTCCCCTTCCTTCAACCCGGCTACATCTTTGAAGAGGAAGGCGGGGGACTTGTTCAGGCCGATCACGCGGTCAAAGGAGAAGGCCACCGCCTTGGCCGTGAGGGGCCGACCGGTGCTGAACTTGACGCCGGTCCGCAACTTGAAAGTGACTTTCCAGGCGCTGCCCGCGTCCTGAATCGTCCAGGACCGAGCCAGGCGTGGTTTGAGGGTGGTCAGGTCTTCTCCCTCGAAGGCGACCAGCGTATCGTAGATGTTCTGGGCCACGAGGATGCCGCTGAACTCGTAGGCCACCGCGGGATCGAGAGAGATCATGTCGCTGATGTCCGATGCGTACACCAGCGTGTCCCGGGCAGGCGCCGCAAGCCCCACGCCCCCGGAGGGCACGAGCAGAAGACTGGCCAGCAGTACTGCAACAGCGAACCTCACCCGCATCCACCCCCCTCTTGCCGGTTCAGGATTGGCAATAGCGTAGCGGAACCGCGGAGGCGTATCTAGAGGGACTACCGCCAGAACCAGATGTGCGCGTTCCATGTGTGCGGTGGGTCCTATCCCCGTCGAGCCCGAGGAGGAGACGAACGGCGGCAGCAGCCGGACGACGCGGGTTCGATAGGACTGCGATCAGCACCTTTCCGATCCATCGGAAGAGGGGTCTAGGAGGCTGCTGGCGACTCCACGGAATAGAGCCGCCACTCACCGGGTACGCCCTTCAGCGCGGTGCTGCCGCGGTCGCGGAACGGAATCCCTGAGCCGGCGACGAGATCTTTGACCGTGTTCGAGACAAGAATCTCGCCTGGCTGCGCCTCGGCCGCGACCCGTGCGCCGATGTGCACAGCAATTCCCCCGACCTTGCCGTCGACCAGTTCGCACTCTCCCGTGTGTAGCCCCGCCCGTACGTCCAGCCCTAGGTCACGCACGCCCTGCGTGATGGCGAGGGCGCAGCGGATTGCCCTTGCCGGCCCGTCGAAGCTGGCGAAGAATCCGTCGCCGGCGGTGTCAATCTCGCGGCCGCGGAAGCGGACGAGATGCCGGCGGACGAGAGCATGGTGCCGTGTTAGCACGTCACGCCAGGCCCGGTCTCCCATGGTGGCCGCCTTTTCTGTCGATCCCACGATATCGGTGAAGAGGACGGTGGCCAGCATGCGGTCGGTCTCGGCTAGGTCCCATTCACCCCGTTCCCGGATCCCCCGGAGGAAGCGCTCCACCTCTCTCGTGATCGGCTCGGGGTCGACGAACCAGGCGTGGTCCCGGCCGGGCAGGACGACCAGTTCGGCCCCCGGAATCCGCTCCGCCATGTAGCGGGCCTCCGCGAGCTCGAAGATCTGGTCGTCCTTGAAGTGCAGGACCATAGTCGGGACACGGATGGTCGGGAGGACATGGCGCACATCGATCTCCATGTTCATCCGCGACAGCTGGGCGGCCGCGCGCGGGCTGGCGCTGGTGCGGACGTATCTGGCCCACCAGCGGCGGGCGCTCTCGTCCCGGGCCATGCTCGGCGCAAAGCGCTCCAGCAGGTAGTCCATGTACTCTGGCGTTCCCCACCGCCGCTCGCGCTCCTCGATGTGGCGCAGGTGTTCCTCCCGGGTCGAGGCCCAGGGGTAATCGTCGGAACGAAGGTAGGATGCGCCTGTTCCATAGAGGATCGTGGCCGCCGTCCTTTCCGGGTAGGTCGCGGCAAAGAGCACCGTCATCGGTCCGCCTTCAGACACGCCCATGACGGCGGCGCGCTTCGAGCCGGCGGCATCCATCACGGCGCGGACGTCATCCATCCTCGTCTCCAGGTCGGCGATGCTCGCTACCCGGTCGGAGAGCCCAGTGCCCCGCTTATCGAAGAGGATGAGCCGCGAGAACGAGGCGAGCTGGCGGAAGAACCTGGCCGGTGGCCCCTCCCAGGCGTACTCCTGGGTCGAGAACACTGAGCCCGCCACGAAGACAAGGTCGAACGGGCCATCGCCCACGACCGAGTAGGCGATGTTGACATCACCGCTACTGGCATAGCGCACTTCAGGGGCGTCCATTGCCAACAGTCTCCCACCGGGCGGCGGGGGTGGCAAGCCGGGCAAGACCCGGCACGGTCGGGCAGCGGTCTATGCTACGATGCCCCTTAAGCCTGCAGTGTTCGAGGGAGGTAGATCATGGACGTGGAGAAGGCCCGCCTGGAGTGGGAGTTCGCTCTCCCGCCAGAGGACATTGCCGCCATCACCCGCAGCAGCGTGGACTACATCGAATCATGGTACACGGCGAATGGAGAGCGGATGCGGCAATGTCTGCACCCTGACCTCGCCAAGCGCACCGTCAAGCGGGACCCGGGTACCGGCGGGTGGGTGCTGCGGCACACGGACGCCCCGATGCTGGTGACGTATACAAAGGACGGGCACGGAACCGAAACGCCGGCGGCCGACCGGACCTACCGGGTCAGCATTCTTGACGTCTTCCGGAACACCGCCTCCGTGAAGGTTGTCTCCCATCCCTTCGTCGATTACCTGCACCTGGCCAGGTTCAGCGATCGCTGGTTGATTGTGAACGCACTGTGGGAGCCCCGGCAGCAGGAGGCGTAGGCCCCCGGATCCGATCTGGTGCTGCCTTCCAGGCGCGGTTCACGGCCACACGTTGATCTCCAATCCAAAGCCACTTTCAATCAATTCTCTGAGTTGTCTGGCGAAGCGCGCAGCGGGTGCCCCGTCGACAATGTCGTGATCTACGCTAATTGTC
>Ga0209320_10000865_pt1 | contig 15640 bp, 14 predicted proteins | sample Rifsed13ft4_FD_184008 | JGI IMG/M metagenome (GOLD analysis project Ga0209320, IMG submission 184008) | Soil microbial communities from Rifle, Colorado, USA - sediment 13ft 4 (version 2) | ecosystem: Environmental > Terrestrial > Deep subsurface > Rock core/Sediment | place: Rifle, Colorado... | reverse complement strand
CGAGCGCGATCTTCAGCTCGGCCCGGGCAGCGCGCGGCTGACGGATGGGTCGATTTTGCGCATCGAGCGTGCGCCGTGAGTCTTGCGGGAGCGAGCTTCGCTCGCGAACGAAGAATCGCGAGCGAAGCTCGCTCCTACAGGGGGATGTTCGTAGCAGTGGCGGTGCTCGGCGGCGCGGCCATCGCGCAGGAAACGCCGGCGCCGCCCGGGCTCGAGTTCGCCTTCGAGGTGCGCGCCGAGGTCGCCGATCCCTTGGTCGTCGGCGAGGTGGCGAACGGCACGCGGCGCATCATCGATATCCTCGGCGGCACGTTCGAAGGTCCGGCGCTCAAGGGCAGGATCCTTCCCGGCGGCGCGGATTGGCAGATCATCCGCGCCGACGGCTTCACCGAGGTCGACGCGCGCTACACGCTCGAGACCGACGCGGGGGCGCTCATCTACGTCTCGAATCTCGGCATCCGCCACGCGCCGCCCGACGTGATCTTGAGGCTCAATGCCGGCGAAGCCGTCGATCAAGCGCAGATCTACTTTCGCACCGTGCCGAAGTTCGAGACCGCGGCGCCGGAATTGCAGTGGCTCACGCGCTCGATCTTCATCGCGACGGGCGAGCGCTATCCGAAAGGCGTCGTGATTCGGTATTGGCGTGTGCTCTGAAGGAAATCTTTTATTCGCGAGCAAAGCTCGCTCCTACAGGACGGGCGCTAAGCTCGCTACACGATCGGAGTAATCAATGTCTCAACAGCTTACGGCAAGATTCGTCTCGGCATTGTCGGCGTGCGTGGCGCTCGCCGCGGCGGCGGACGCCCAACAGACCAGCATCGGCATCGCGCCGGTCACGCTCGGCGATGAGCCGTACGTGTTCGATACGGCCGAGCAACACGGCGTCCGCGTCGACGTCGTGGTGCGCGGCCTCAAGCATCCGTTCAGCTTCGCGTTCCTGCCGAACGGCGATGCGCTCGTCGTCGAGCGCGGCGCGAGTCTGCGCTTGGTCGAGCTCGCCACGGGCCAGGCCAAGCTCGCGGCCGAGCCCGTCGCCGGCGCACCTCCGCCGGCCGGTTTCCGCGGCGGCGGTCTGCACGACGTCGTGATCCACCCGGATTTCGCGACCAACGGCTTCGTGTACTTCACCTACAATCAGCCCGGGGAGCCCGACCCGAATTCCACGCCGCCGGGACGCCGCCCCGTCGCCGTGACGCTCGCACGCGCGCGCTACGAAGGGGGCCGGCTCTACGACGCCGAGGATCTCTTCGCGGGCGAGATGCTGCCGGGATCGAGCGGCTCGCGCATCGCGTTCGCGCCGGATGGGATGCTCTTCATGACGACGGGCGCGCCGTTCAGCGACGCCGCGCAAAAGACCGATACCGTGTACGGCAAGGTGCTGCGCCTCACGGCCGACGGCGGCATCCCCGACGACAACCCGTTCGTCGGCGTCGCGGGCGCGCGCGGCGAGATCTATACGCTCGGGCATCGCGATCAGCTCGGGCTCGCGGTCCACCCCGTCACGGGCGCCGTGCTCGCCGCCGAGCACGGGCCGAACGGCGGTGACGAGGTCAACTTGATACTGCGGGGCCGGAACTACGGCTGGCCCAACTTCAGCTTCGGGCGAACCTACGAAGGTCCGCGGCAGTCGCCCGTGCCGCTCGGCCCCGACACGGAGCAGCCGTTGATCCTCTGGATTCCGTCGATCGGCCCGACGGGTCTCGCGTTCTATACGGGCGAGCAAATCCCCGCCTGGACCGGCAACCTGTTCGTCGGCAGCGCGCGCCGCGGCGAGATCCCGCGCACGGGCAGCCTCGAGCGTGTCGTCGTCAACGAGAATCTCGAGGAGCTCAGGCGCGAGTCGCTGCTCGGGCAGTTGCATCAGCGGATTCGCGACGTGCGGCAGGGCCCCGACGGCCTGCTCTACGTGATCACCGACGAGGACGACGGCGCGCTGCTCCGAATCTCCCCGAGCAACTTGTAGGAGCGAGCTTCGCTCGCGATCTTTCCTCGGTCGCAAAGAATCGCGAGCGAAGCTCGCTCCTACAAGGTGGTTCGCGAGCGAAGCTCGCTCCTACGTGGGCGAATGACGGTTGCTCATGATTTGAATCTTGTTCAAAATAGCGGCTCCGAGCAGCCGGCGCCTTCGCATGAGCACCAAAGAACGCCGCCAGCGAGAGATCGCCGAGCGTGAGCAACTGTTCCTCGAAAAGACGCACGAGCTCGTCTGTCAGGACGGCCTGTTGCAGTTGCAAATGGCGCGCATCGCCGACGCCTGCGACTACGCCACCGGCACTCTCTATCAACACTTCGCGTCGAAGGAAGATCTGCTCGTCGCGCTGCTGACCGCGCGCTCCGAGGAGCGTATCGTTTATTTTCGGCGGGCCGCGAGCTGGAACGCGCCGCCGCGCGATCGGATGTTCGCATTCGCGGCCGCCGACGTCGCGTTCGTCGAGCGCAATCCCCAGTACTTTCGCATTGCGCAGTTCGCGCAGACGGAAGTGGTCTGGAGCGCGGCGTCTCAGGAGCGCCGCCAGGCGTTCCTGCACGCGATGCAACCCGCCGGCGAACTCGCGCTCGGCATCGTCTCGGACGGCGTCCGCTCAGGCGACCTCGAGCTCGGCGACGCCACGGCCGAGGAAGTCGCGCTCGGGCTCTGGTCGATCGTCGTCGGCACGCACACGCTCGTGCACGCCGCGGGGTTGCTCGAGTTCTTCAACGTCAAAGAGCCGTACCGCTCGATGGGACGCAACATTCACCGCTTGCTGAACGGGCTCGCTTGGCAACCATTGTTCGAGACCTGCGACGGCAATGCCTGCGAGCGCTACGCAAAGCGCCTCATGAGCGACGTGTTTGGAGAGACTGCATGAACGCAAGGATGGTGACGATGCTCGCCGTTTCCGCCCTCGTCTTCGGGGGTGTGTTCGGCTTCAAGTGGTTCGGTAACCGCATGATGAACCAGTACTTCGATTCGGCCCCCGTGGCACCGGTCACGGTCTCCACGGCCGAAGCGCTGGCCGACACGTGGGCGCTGTCGCTGACCGCCGTCGGCACCGTACAGGCGGTCAAGGGAACCGACGTCACGACCGAAGCCTCCGGCATCGTCGACTCGATCCAGTTCGAATCGGGCGATAGCGTCGAGGCGGGCACGCTGCTCGTGACGCTCGATCGCTCCACGGATCTCGCCGACCTCGCAGCGCTCGAGGCGCAAGCCGAGCTCTCGCGCCAGGAGCTCGATCGCGCGGCGAGCCTGTTCGAGCGCAGCGCCGTCTCCCGCTCCGAGCTCGACCGGCGGGCCGCGGAAGCCCGGGCCTTCGAAGCCAACGTCGACGCCCAACGCGCGCGCATCGCGCAAAAGGTGATCCGCGCACCGTTCGCAGGCGAGCTCGGCATCCGCGAGGTGAATTTGGGCCAGCACATTTCCCCGGGAACGCCCATCGTGAGCCTGCAATCCCTCGATCCGATCTACGTCAATTTCAAGATGCCGCAGCAGATGCTCGCGCAGGTTCGGACGGGTCTTACGGTCAAGATAAGTCTCGAGACCTTCCCGGATCGCGAGCTCATCGGGGAGATCACGGCGGTCGACCCCTCGGTCGAGATGTCGACGCGCAACTTCGAAGCGCAGGCCACGCTCGCCAACGCCGACCACGTATTGCGCCCCGGGATGTTCGCGCAAGTCGAGGTGGACTTAGGCACGACCGAGCCCGTGATCGTCGTCCCGCAGACGGCCTTGAGCTTCAATCCGTACGGCGATTCGGTTTGGGTCATCACGGACGCCGACGGCGACGCGTTCGCTGCCGAGCGCCGCCTCGTCGAGATCGGCCGGCGGCGCGGCGACCTCGTGCAAATCGCGAGCGGGCTTACGGTCGGCGAGCGAATCGCGACTTCGGGGCTCTTGAAGCTCCGCAACGGCTCGACCGTCAACATCAACAACGAAGTCCAGCCTTCGGCGGAATCCGCGCCGAAGCCTCCCAATAGCTGAAGCCCGCGCATGCAGTTCACGGATCTCTTCATCCGCAAGCCCGTGCTCGCGACCGTCGTGAGCCTGCTGATATTTTTGCTCGGCTTACGCGCCGCGTTCGAGCTCACGGTGCGCCAGTATCCGGAGATCGAGAACGCCGTCATCAGCGTCTACACGGTCTATCCCGGCGCGCATGCCGAGCTCGTGCAGGGCTTCGTCACGACGCCGCTCGAGCAGGAGATCGCAAGCGCCGAAGGCATCGACTACTTGCGGTCCACGAGCCTCGCGGGCGCCTCGAGCATCGAGGCGTACGTCCGTCTCGGCAGCGACCCGGACGACGTGCTGACGCAGGTGTCGGCGAAGGTCAACAAGCTCCGCAACGAGCTGCCGGAGGGCAGCGAGGATCCCGTCATCGAGCTCACAGTCGGCGAAACGACGGCCGCCATGTACCTCTCGTTCTACAGCGAGGTGCTCGACAACGGCCAGATCACCGACTACTTGACGCGCGTCGTCGAGCCCAAGCTCGCGACGATCGCAGGCGTGCAACGCGTGCAAGTTGTCGGCGGGCGAACTTTCGCGATGCGCATTTGGCTCAAGCCCGAGCGGCTCACGGCGCTCGGCGTGACGGCGAGCGACGTGTACGAGTCCCTGCGGCGCAACAACGTTCTTTCGGCCGTCGGATCGACGAAAGGCTCGATGGTGAGCGTCGGCCTCACGGCCGATACCGATCTCACAACGGCCGAGCAGTTCCAGGACCTCGTGGTGCGCGCCGAGGACGGCGCCATCGTGCGCCTGGGCGACGTCGCGGACGTCATGCTCGGCGCCGAGGACTACACCACGTCGGTCAGCCGCAACGGCCAGAGCGCGACCCTCGTGTCGATCGAAGTCGCGCCGGATGCGAACTCGCTCGACGTCATCGATGCAGTCCTCGAGGTGCGGAACAACGACATCCTTCCGCAGTTGCCCGAGGGCTTGGAGGCGGACATTGCCTACGACACGACGGAATACATTCGCAACGCCATCCGCGATGTCGTCACGACGCTCATCGAGGCCGTCGTCATCGTCATTGTCGTGATTTTCCTGTTCTTGGGCTCGGTCCGCAGCGTCCTGATTCCGACGATCGCCGTGCCGCTGTCGCTCGTCGGCGCCCTGTTCCCGATGCTGCTCATGGGCTTTTCGATCAACTTGCTGACGCTGCTTGCGATGATTCTGGCGATCGGTATCGTCGTCGACGACGCGATCATCGTGCTCGAGAACATCCACCGGCATGTCGAAGAAGGCATGACTCCCCGAGAAGCGGCGTTCAAGGGGGCGCGCGAGCTCGCGTGGCCCGTGGTCGCCATGACGACGACGCTGGCCGCGGTTTATCTGCCGATCGGCTTCCTGGGCGGCTTGACGGGGACGCTCTTCATCGAGTTCGCGTTCACGCTAACGGGCGCCGTGCTCCTCTCCGGCGTGATCGCGCTCACGCTCTCGCCGATGATGTGCGCGACGCTCTTGAAGCCCCATACCGGCGCCGGCACCGACAAGCTCGCCGACTGGCTCGACCGGCAGTTCGCGAAGCTCGCGGAGAGCTATCGGCGCCTCCTGCACGGCGCGCTCGACGACAAGCACGTGATTGCCGTCTTCGGCGCGATCGTGCTCGTCTCGTGCTACTTCCTGTTCGTCACGAGCCCGACGGAGCTCGCGCCGGAGGAAGACCAAGGCGTCATCATCGCATCGGCGGAAGCCGATCCTTATACGACGCTCGACTACCTCGAGCGCTACACGAGCCAGCTCGAGGACATCACGTTGTCGGTGCCGGAGATCAACAGTGTTTTTCTGCTCAACGGCATGGGTACGTCCGCGGCGGTCGGCTCGAATACGTCCATCGCGTTCAGCGTGCTCGATCCCTGGGGAGAGCGCGAGCGTTCGACACAAGAGATATTGAACGAGGCCGTGCTTCCCCAATTCGCCAATATCGCCGGCATTCAGGTCGGCACGTTCACGATGCCGCCGCTGCCTTCGGGCGGCTTCCTGCCGATCGAGTTCGTCATCGGCACGACCGACAACGTGCTCAACCTGGAGGAAGTCTCCCGGCAGGTCCTCGAGACCGCCACCGCGAGCGGCCGCTTCATTTTTCTCAATACGGATCTGAAGATCGACAAGCCGCGCCAGGATCTCGTCATCGACCGCGACAAGGCGGCGCTGCTCGGCATCGACATGCGCACGTTGAGCCAGGACTTGTCGGCGCTCCTGTCGTCGGGCTTCGTCAATCGCTTCGAGATCGCCGACCGCTCCTATAAGGTCATCCCGCAAGTGCAGCGCGTGGACCGCCTGAATCCCGAGCAGCTCGCAAGCTACTACACGCGCACGGGCACGGGGGAGCTCGTGCCTCTCGCGACGCTCGTCACGTTGGAGGAAACCGTCGAGCCGCAGCAGCTCAAGCGCTTCCAACAATTGAACAGCGTCACGATCTCGGGCGTCGCGCGTCCCGGCGTCACGCTCGGCGAAGGGCTCGCAGTGCTCGAGGAAGCGGCCGCGGCGTCCATGCCGTCCGGCTACTCGATCGACTATGCGGGCCAGTCGCGGCAATTCAAGAACGAAGGGGCGCAATTGACGCTCGCGTTCTTCTTCGCGTTGATCGTGATCTACCTCGTGCTCGCGGCGCAGTTCGAGAGCTTCCGCGATCCGATCATCATGCTCGTGACGGTGCCGATGTCCGTGTGCGGCGCGATGCTCTTCGTCTCGCTCGGTCTCACGACGCTCAACATTTATACCCAAGTGGGTCTCGTCACGCTGATCGGCGTGATCTCCAAGCACGGCATCCTCATCGTGGAGTTTGCGAATCGCCTCCGCGAGCAGGGCCGTTCCAGGCGCGAGGCGATCGAGCAAGCGGCCGCGATCAGGCTCCGCCCCGTGCTCATGACGACGGCCGCGCTCGTGATGGCCATGGTCCCGCTGCTCACAGCGAGCGGCCCCGGCGCCGCCGCGCGGTTCTCGATGGGTCTCGTCATCGCGGCCGGCATGACGATCGGCACGGCTTTCACGTTGTTCGTCGTGCCGGCGATCTATCTGTATCTCGCCCATCGCGAGACAATGGCGCAATGACCTTATTTCAGATCGTCGTCCTCGCCGTCGTTCAAGGCATCACCGAGTTTCTTCCGATCTCGAGCGCGGGGCATCTGATCCTCATCCCGCGTTTTCTCGAATGGCCCGATCAGGGCTTGGGCTTCGACCTCGCCGTGCATGTCGGCACGCTTGCAGCCGTCGTGATTTATTACCGTGCGGACGTGGCGCGGCTCATACGCGACTGGATCGCCTCCCTGCTCGCGCGCAAGCCTCAAGGCGAGAGCACGCTCGCCTGGGGCATCATCGTCGCGACGATTCCCGTCGGCATGGTGGGCCTGCTCGTGCGCGATCTCGTGGAGACGTCGTGGCGGACACCGACGCTCATCGCAGCCACGACCATCGGCTTTGGGCTCCTGTTATTGATCGCGGACCGCCGCGCGGGCGCCCGCGGCGATCATGAAATGACCTGGCGCGACTTCCTCGTCATCGGCTGCGCTCAGGCCATCTCCTTGGTGCCGGGCACGTCGCGATCGGGAATCACGATGACGGCCGGCATGCTTGCCGGGCTGTCGCGGCAAACGGCGGCGCGCTTCTCTTTTCTATTGTCGATACCCGTTACGGCGCTCGCGGGCTCGCTCGTGGTCGCGAGAATCATCGTCCGGGATCCGACGCTCGATTGGGCTTCGGTCGTGCTCGGCGCCGTATTGTCGGCCGTGACGGCGTTCCTGTGCATCCACTACTTTCTCAAGTGGCTGACGCACTTCGGCATGTTGCCGTACGTGATTTATCGCCTCGTGCTCGGCGCCGTCGTGCTTGCCGTGCTCGTCGTCTAGTGGCTACGCCGCCCCGTCCTTGCGGGATCGTGCATGGCTCGCCATCATCACTTCGCCCTGCTCGTCGAGCACCTGCGTGATATTGCGCGAGAACACCGCGAGCCCGGCGTTGATGAACAGGAGCGGAATCGCGATTCCGAGCCCTAAGACCGTCGCGATCATGGCCTGCCCGATGCCGGTCGCCATGAGCCGCGGGTCGCTCGTGCCGGACGCGATGATCGCCTTGAACGTGATGATCATGCCGACGACGGTGCCGATGAGCCCGAGCAGCGGACCCGCGGCGACCGCCAGGCGCAGGAACGACTGAAAGCGCTCGAGCTTCGGCGTCTCGCGGAGAATCGCTTCCGATATGCGCAGCTCTGCAAGCTCCGTGTCCCCGCCGCGCGCGGCGGCGGACTTCCCGGCCAACAATACGCGCCCCAAGGGATTCGAGTTGGTGGGCCGATCGAGATTGCGCAATTGCGCGCGCACGGCGAAGCCCGTCACGATCAAGTAGGCGTACTGGAACAGCGCGAGGACGACGCCGAGGATACCGACGGCCACGATCACGTATCCGACGACCTCGCCTCTCTCGATGCGCTCGAGCCAGTTGGGGCGTTGCACGTAAACCCCGAGCAGCGAGCCGCGCGACATGTCGACGATCGCGGGCACGTAGCCGCTGTCGGGCGGCGCGTCCTGGAGATCGCTTGCAACGCTGCGAAACTCGCGCGGCAGGCGCCCGCCGAGCAGCGTTACGGACCGCCGGCTCGGCAGATAGCCGAGAAACTCGCCGTCGCTGACGGCCGTGAACGGCCCCACGCGCACGACCGGGCGCGTCTCGCCCGGTGCCGCCGGATCCGTCGACAACACCTCCGTCTCGAACCGCACGACTTTGGCCGCGTCGGTCATCTCGCGCAGCAGCTCGTACCACAGGCGCTCGAGCTCGTAGATCGACGGCAACGCGCGCGCCGCCGCCAAGCGGACCAGGAACTCCGCGCGTTCCTCGGTGCCTTCGGGCGTTTGGTACTGGGCGCTCAAGAGCGATTGGCCGAGCGTGGTGGCCGCATCGCCCGCGACTTGGCGCGTCACGCCGAAGAGCTCGCCCAAGTTGCCTTGGTGTTGAGTCAGGAGGTCGGATAATTCGGCAATGCGCCGGTCGTTGGCCTGCCACTGCCGATCGAGCTCGTTGCCGCGCGCCTCGGCCCTATCGCGGCGTGTCTGAGCCTCGCGTGCCAGCTGCTGCTGTCTTTGCAGCTCGGCGCGAAACTCGGCTTCGCGTCGCTGCGCGAGCGCAGTCTCGCTCTCGCGCAACTGCCGAATCAGCGGAGCGAGGCCCTCGAGCGTAACCCGTGGCCCCTCCGGCTGCTGGGGCTGCTGCGGCTGCGGTTGGGGCTGCTGCGGCTGCTGTTGCGCCTCGCCGCTCGGCACGAGCGCCAAGCTCAAGATCATGGCGAGCGCGAGCCCGGCGAGACGAGAACGAGTCATGATCACCGCCCTACCCGCGAATCGATGGCCTGGAGGTACGTGCCGGCCATATTCCGATGGCGCTCCGACGCGCGCGCCCGCTCGAACCAGGGGCGAGCCTCGCGGTACTGCTCTTGGTTATAGAGCGCCACACCCATGAGGAGCTGTGCGCCCTGCGTGTCTCTCAAGTCGCCTTTGCCGAGCGCGCTCTGCAGCGCGGTCGCGGCGGCCGGCCAGTCCTCGCGCGTCGTGTGCACCTCGGCGAGGCGGACATAGAGGGTGCCGTCGTCGGCAAGTTGTGCGGCGCGCTCGAGCGGCGGCAGAGCCTTGTCCATCTCGCCCGCGCCGATCCAGCAGTTGGCGAGCTTTTCATAGAGCGCGGCGTCGCGCTCGAGCGTCTGGTCCTCGATACCCTTCTCGAGGATCTGGGCACCACGGTAGGGAATGTTGTTGTACACGAGCAAATCCGCGAGCCTGCGGATGTCGCTGTCCTCCGTGAGGAGACCGGCCGAGTATGCGAGCTGCATGGCGGCGAGCGCGCGCGGGTAATTCTCGAGCTGCTGATAGACCGAAGAGAGCTGCATCCAATAGTTCTTCTTGCTCGGCGCCATCGTGACGAGCCGCTCGAGGTAGGGCACGGCGCCCTCATAGTCCTCCTCCTCGACGAGGAGCGCATACACGAGCTGCACCCAGCCTTCCTGCGGCGCGTCGGTCAATTCCACGGCCTTCTTCGCGGGCTCGAGCGCGCTTCCTGAGTCGCCCTGTTGGTAATAGGCCATGGCCAGCATGTAATAGGCGGAGGAGTTCGGCATCGGCTCCAAACGGAACCACTCCTCGAGCGCGGCGATGGCTTCCGTCCACTTCTCTTCGATGACGTAGAACGTCGCGAGCTGATAGCGGGCTCCCGATATTTCCTGCGCGTTCAATCCCCCCGATGCGATCGCGGCGCTCAGGTGCTCGCGCGCGGCCGTATAATTTTCGCCCGCATATTCGATGGCCGCGAGCAATTGCTCCATGCGGCCGCGCTCATAGGGGCTCAAACGGTCGACGCGCAGGTCCGCGAGCCGCGCCTTCGCGGCCGCGTAGTTCTCCATGTTGAAGAGCTCGATCGCCTCGGTCAGTATCTTGCCGGTTGCCGCATCGACCGTCGTCTGCGGTGCGGCCGGCGCCTCGTCGTCGGCACCCGCGCGCTGCGCGTTGCCGGGCGAGGTCAAGAGACATAGGATCGCCGCCATGCCGAAGGCGCTCATGAGCCGCACGCGTGTGATCGAAGTCATGACTCAGTCCTCCAGCACGAAGCGGATGATCGTTTGCACGCCGACGCGCTCGACGGCGACGCCTCCTTCGACGCGCGGATTGTAGCGCCAACGGGCGATGGCCTTGAGCGCCGAGTCCTCGAACATGTTCTTGGGCATCGCATCGACGACGAGGGCATCCTTGACGGTGCCGATCTCGGTGATCGTAAACTGCACGAGCACCCACCCCTCGATGCCGCGGGCGGCCGCGCGCGGCGGATAATCGGGCGAGATGCGCACGAGCGGCAAGACGTCCTGGTCCGACCCCGCCGTCAAGCTGATGCGGCCCATGCCGCTCAACGGGTCGAGGTCGGGATTCAATGCCACGATGTTGTTGTTGACGCCGCTCGCGCTGAACGTCATCCGCGGTGTCTCCGGCACCACCGGGGGCCGCTCACGCTCGACTTTCTCCTCGCGCTTCGTTGCCGTTTCGGTGTCGCGCCGCATGCGCGTGAAATCGATGCGCGTCGCTTCCGCGAGATCGCCGACGTTGATGGGTCCGGTCACGAGGTGCCACAAAACCCAGAACAAGCCTCCGGCAAGTGCGAAGGCCATCGCGGCCGTTGCTGTAAACCGTGTTGCCCACATAGCGAATCCCTCCGTTTTGCGTCAGCCGCCGTCCGCATTGGGGTCGGCTGCGATCGCAACCTGGGTGATACCCCCGGCCCTGACCTCGTCCATCACGCGCGCCAGCATGCCCGCGCCCGCGGCGCGATCGGCGATGATCACGACCGAATCGTCGGGCCGCTCGATGTGCAAGCGCTCGATCAACGTGCGGACGTCGCGCAGCTCCACTTGCTGGCGATCCATCCAGATATCGCCGTTCTCGCGGATCGCGATGAGCAGGTTGCCGGTGTCTCTGAACTCGGCCGTCACGGCCGCGGGCCGGAAGACCGTGATCCCGGTTTCCTTGATGAACGACGTCGTGATGATGAAGAAGATCAACAGATTGATCGTGAAATCGAGCATCGGGGCGAGATCGATGCCGTGGTCCTCGGATTCGGGTGCGTGCCTGCGTGCGTGCATAGCTCAGTTCTGCGTGATGAAAGTGATGTCGTAAATGCCGCCTAAGTGAACCTGATCGACGACCTCGACGAGCGTGCCCGTCGGCGCCCTCTCGGCAGCGATGATGAGCACGCCGCTGTCCGGCGATACCGCGCTCATGCGCTCGACGTTCGCGCGCACGGCGCGCGTGTCGACAGGACGATTGTCGACCCAGACCTCACCGTTGTCGAGGATCTGGATTTGAATGCTTTCGGGGGCGTTCTCGGGCGGCTGCTCGAATCCCGTGGGACGATTGACGTCGAGGCCGGCCTCCTTGACGAACACGGCCGTAATGATGAAAAAGATCAATAGGTTGATGACGAAATCAAGCATCGGCGCCAAGTCGATGCCGTGACTGCTTTCCAAGGCGCCTGCGTCTCGTCGTCTGCGCATATCAGACCTCGAGGGTGTCGGCGAGCCTTTCGGTCTCGCGTACCGTCCGCGTACGGAAATAGTGTACCGGGTACAGGCCGCTGATGCTCACGGCAAGCCCCGTCATCGTGCAGATCATGGCTTCGGAAACGCCGCTCGCCATGCTGCGCGCGTCCGCGGTGCCGCGGATCGCCATCGAATCGAAGACATCGAGCATGCCGCTCACCGTGCCGATCAAGCCGAGCAGCGGCGACATCGGCACGAGCACCTGCATGACGGGAAACCCGGCGCTCATCGAGGCGTTGAGCCGCGAGATCATAGCGCGCCGAATTTGGCGCGCGCACCAGGAATCGCGCTCCGAGCGCGCCTCCCATTGCGCCTTGAGCGCCGCGGCTTGACGCGGCAGCACGCGGCTGAAGTACCAGTAGCGCTCGAGGATCAATGCCCACATCAGAACGCCCGATGCGAAGATCCACAGCACGAACGGGCCGCCGTCGGCCGCGAGCTCCCGAATTCCGTCGAGCAGCGGGACCGCGTCAAGCACGGCGCTGCCTCTCGATGCTTTCGGCGAGCATGCCGGCGCTTTGCTCGTCGAGGATTTGCACGACCGTGCGCGACAACGAGTTCAAAAGCGCATTCGCGAACAAGAGCGGAATCGCGATGCCGAGGCCGAGCACCGTCGCGATCATGGCCTGGCCGATACCCGTCGCCATGAGCTTCGGGTCGCTCGTGCCGGATTCCGTGATGCTCTGGAACGTGAGGATCATGCCGATGACGGTGCCGATGAGGCCGAGCAGCGGCCCGGCCGCCACGGCGAGCCGCAAGAATGCTTGGAACCTCTCGAGCTTCGGCACTTCGTGCAGCACGGCCTCCGAGATGCGCAGCTCCGCGACGTCCGCATCCTGCTCGATCTGCGTCGAATCGCCTTTGAAGGCGAGCAGCACGCGGCCGAGCGGGTTGGTGGTCTGCGGACGATCGAGGTCCTTGAGCTGCGCGGCGATTGCGATACGCACCTTGATCAAGTACACGAGCTGGATGAGAAAGAACAGCGCGCCGGCGAGTCCTACGAAGATGATGACATAGCCGACCTCTTGGCCGAGCTCGATGCGCTCGCCGAACGTGGGACGTTCCACGTAGAGGGCCAGCAACACGCCGCGTCCGCCGTCAACGACGGCGCGCGCATAGCCGCTCGTCGTCTCCGTGAAGTCGGCAGCGACCTCCATGAACTCTGGAGGCAGCTGGCGCGGCAGGACACTGAATATCCCCAAGGTCGGCAAGTAATTCAGGAACTGCGCATTCGACGTCGCGGTGAACGGACCGATGCGCACGACCTCACCGTCAACGGGTTCGCCGCCCGGCTGCACGACGGTCGCCGCATATCTTGCGACTTGCCCAGCCGCGGTCATCTCGCGCTGCATCTCGAGCCAGACGCGTTCGAGCTCGGCCGCGTCGGGAATGCTTTGCGAACCGGAGAACTCGCGCAAGAACGTCACGCGGTCGCCGCCCGGCGAATTCGGCGGAAACTGCGTGCTGATCAACGACTGCTCGAGCGTCACGGCGACCTCGCCGGCGGCCTGGCGCGCGATACCGAAAACCTCGCCCAAACCCAACATGTTCGCCTTTTGGATGAGCTGCCTATTGAGCTCGATGACGCGGGTCTCGTTGTTCGTATAGGTCTCCGTCAAGGCGTTCGAGCTCGCCTCGAGCGCCGTACGCTCCTGCTCGGCGCGCCGCAGCATGCTCGCTTGGTTGGTCGCGTTCGCGGCGCGGAACTCGGCGGCCCACGCCTCACGCTGGGCAGTCTCCGCGGCGCGTATGTTTCTGACATTCTCGAGCAAATCCTCGAGGCTCGCGACCTCCGTGAGGCCCGAATTCGGGTTTTGGGCGAGTGCGCCGCCGAGCGGCAGGGCGCCGAGCGCGACGGCAACCCACAAGACGCGAGAGGTGGTCATTGACGCACCTCCACGGGCGCGGGAACGGGTACCCTGAGCAAATCAGGTGCGCCGTCTTCCCGTGCGACGCGCAGAGCCTCGGCGATGTCGTCGGAATAGTCCTCGTCCGCGATCCACTGTTTCGCCATGTTGTCCCAATAGCCGACCTCGGAGCCGTCGAGAGTTCGATACATGAGCGAAACCCGTCCGAGCTGGATGAACTCGACGGTGCGGTCGTCTGGGAGACGTCCTTCGTAAGCGGCGAGCGTGCGGCCGTACTCGAGCTCGATCTGGTAGGCCTCCATGATGCGTCGATACTTCTCCGAGATCGCGACGTCGGCCCGCCCCATCAGGTCCTTGAGATTCTGCACGCGGTTCGTGCGCTCTTCGATGAAGATCGGCACATCGAGCGAGACGAATGTCTCGAGCGCCATGACCATCTTCTCCATCAGAGGCTGCACTTCACGATTCGTCGTTTCGATATCGACGAGCTGCTGCTCGATCGACGCGATCTCGGCTTCCAGCGATTCGACTTGCTCAGCAAGCTGCTCGTTGTAGTCCTCCAGGCTCTCGGCCTCGGCGAGAAACTGCGCGTACCTTGCAGCGGCGTCGGCCGTTTGGTCGCGTATCCCGTTGACCTCCTCTTGTGCCTGACCGGCCGCGCGATCGGCTTCGATTTGCGCGTTGAGCGTCCGGTCGAGCTGCCCAAACGACGGTGCAGCCATCAGAGCCGCCGCGCCGAGCAGCGTGAAGCGCGCTAATGCGGGCGTGCTCCGCAAGAAAAATGATGTCATGCAATTCGCCCCTGTTGGTTTTGTAATCACACTAGGCGCACGAACGTTGGACATCCATGCGAACCTGTAGGGCGGCGCCCGTTAAATCCATAGTAATAGCGCCCCCTTCGGTCGCCGCTCGCGCGCGCCCAAGGCCAAGTATACACGGGCAACCTAGGGGAAACGAAAGAGGCCAATCGATTTTTTTTCCGCGCTCAACGATTCACCGGGGATGCTTTCGCCGCAACGAATCCGTAAAGTTCCCCGACGGGACCTACCTGCTGACCCGCGAGTCGGCCGCCGAAGTGCCGGTCGCAGCAGCGTGGTAACCTATGATGTAAAGCACCCTCGGTGCTCTCCCCATCAACGAATCGAGAACACGCTTCTATTCGAGGAAAGATCAATGGCTGACAAGAAAATCATTGCGGTAGTGGGTTCCACCGGCGCGCAAGGCGGAGGCCTTTGTCGCGCGATTCTGGCCGATCCGTCGGGTGGCTTCGCCTGCCGGGCGATCACGCGAGATCCGAGCAAAGACAAGGCGAAGGCGCTCGCGGCGAAAGGTGCCGAAGTCGTAAAAGCCGATATCGATGACGTCGCGAGCCTCGAGAAGGCGTTCGCGGGTACGTACGGCGTCTACGGAGTCACGAATTTCTGGGAGCACTTCTCGGGGGAAAAAGAAAAGACACAGGCCAAGAACATCGCGGACGCCGCGAAGGCGGCCGGCGTCAAGCACGTCATCTGGTCGACGCTCGAGGACACGCGCAAGCTCATGAAGGCGGACGACAAGCGCATGCCGATGCTGCAGCAGAAATACCGCGTGCCGCATTTCGATGCGAAAGCGGAAGCCAACGCCGCGTTCTCAGGTCTACCCGTCACCTACCTCGTCACCTCTTTTTATTGGGACAACCTCTACATGTTCGGTCTGGCGCCCAAGAAAGGCGCGGACGGCACTTACAGC
>Ga0209320_10000843_pt1 | contig 15843 bp, 15 predicted proteins | sample Rifsed13ft4_FD_184008 | JGI IMG/M metagenome (GOLD analysis project Ga0209320, IMG submission 184008) | Soil microbial communities from Rifle, Colorado, USA - sediment 13ft 4 (version 2) | ecosystem: Environmental > Terrestrial > Deep subsurface > Rock core/Sediment | place: Rifle, Colorado... | reverse complement strand
AGATTAAATTATTTTTATGACATAGGTAGCTTATATATAAGATTGGATTATTAACAAAAAAAGAAGCGACAAAGCCGAAGAGTAGTTCAGTCAGAGTTGTAGATAATGAGCTATATTTGGGTTATTTTAAGCTAGATACCCATGGGGAGTTTCATCTAGTCATGGAACTTTTTGTAGGAGAGAGCTATGGCCTCTTGGCTTTATCCAATTTCCAGAAAAGCCGACAGGATGTTTCTGGTGGGACGAGACAAAATCCCTGTCTCCGCGAGCTCCTTCCGGGCTCTTGTTCTTGACGGCTGCATTAATATTCGCACTAAGCCGTGGTATGTGAACCAGGGATTTAGAGCTGCTGAACCTGACGATGACCTTTTCGTATATGTGGGAAGAAACGATGGAGATCTTGGAATAATCGGTATTGGCAAGATACGTGCTGTTAGGTGGATCAAGGACTGGGGAAAATGGGCCTTTGACATCGTGTTCGATCTTAAGAAATCGAGACAACTACTTGACCATCCAGTTCCTGCGAAAATAGTTAGAAAGTGGATCCCCTTCCCACGTAGCCCAGTTATATCTCTAAGCAGAGTCGAAAGGGATCTTCACATGCATCTCCCGTGGGCGTCCGCTTCTGATTCTAAGCGCGGCAATGCACCTAAGCTAAAACCAGAGAAGAACGTCACCATACACATTGATTCGCGAGTCGAACGTAGAGAGCTTGTTCATGACTCAATCTTGAAACCGATTCTCTCACATCTAGAAAGGAATGGGATGACCGCCGTCAAAGTAAAGTTCGGACGTCTTGTACCTGACCTATCCGCACTCACTGGTTGGGGTGGATGCGTTCTGATAGAAGCAAAGAAGAACACCAAAGCCTCGACGCGGGATGATGTAAGGCACGCACTGGGTCAGCTTCTTGAGTACGCCTGGTGGTATCGAAGAGAGAAGCCAAATCAGCCGGTTCTACTCTGGATTGCCTTGCGTCAGAAACCTCCTCACGAAGTGGTCAGGTTTCTTCAAGATCAATGTGTGATAGTTAGCCTATCCCATAAAGGGAGATTATCTTTTATGGGCGACAGTACCTTGAGACTTTCTAGGTTTACACGTCATGAGAGGGATACCCGCAGCGGCTAACATATAATAAAGGCACCATGTCAAGAAAAAAATATGTATGCAGCTGGAAAGCGGGGATCCGTTTTTATTAATCCTTTTAGCTATCAGCCAGTTGATGATCAGCTTTCAGTTGACTGCTGATTGCCCACTGGTTCTCTATTTCTAACGCGGCACAGAAAGACTGAGTTAGAATTTTTGAAAATTTTGCTTACACTGTTTTTTATATAAGCTAGGTAACTACATGAGAAAGCGGAAAGCAAAACAAGGTGAGAAGATATATTTGATTAAGGCAACTATAAGCGATTGGCTTAGTAGAGTTGGAGGAAACCCTTATAAGGTTTTAGCTATTCCTGAAGGATTAACATTGTATAAATTAGCAGAAGCCATCGTAGATAGTTTCGATTTTAATTTCGACCATTGTTTCGGGTTTTATGACGATATAAAGAGATGGACTGATTCAGATGAGGGTTATGAGTTGTTTGCCGATATAGGAGAAGAGAGTAGATTTATAGGTGTAGAGAAGACTAAAGTAAACAAAGTTTTTGATAAGATCGGCAAGAAAATGCTATTTCTCTTTGATTATGGTTATGAGTGGCATTTTATTGTTGAACTTGAGAGAGTGGAATCATCCAACGAGGGGGAAAGGTATCCATTCGTTGTGGAGTCAGTTGGAAATTCCCCTCCTCAATATGGATAGTCAGCTGACTTTTAGTCTGCGAATTTGGATGAGTTTTATAACCCCAACAATAATCATGGCAATTGACATAAACTGGGCTAGAGATAGATGAGGAATGGGACTCGGAGTGGTTGCTCTTACAAACTCTATAAGGAACCTTTCAAGTCCAGCAAGTATTAGGAAAATAGAAAATAACCATCCGGTCGGCGCCGATTTCTTTCTGATTTTCCAGAGATAGATAAACACTGCCCCCATTAATATAATCTCGTAGATTTGGGTTGGATGTACTCTCTCGTTTGTAGGAGGAAGCCCTTTTGGAAAAGCCATCGCCCACGGAAGGTCTGACGGAACTCCGTAATCATCTCCTACAAGAAAGCAGCCTATACGTGCTATGGTGTACGCAATAGCAAGACCAGGAGCAACGGCGTCTCCAAGGGTCCAGAAGCTCATCTTGTTTCTGTGAGCAATAAACCACATAAGTAAAGCTGCACCAAGAAGTCCACCGTAATACGTAAGGCCTCCTCTAGCAAGAAGATAATGAATCGGATTTCTTGCAAATTCACTAAAAGTAACGTTCTCTAAGAGGTAAACAATCTTTGCTCCTACAATACCACCTACCATTGCACCAATAAGAAAATTACCTAGAAGCCTTTCATCAAGCCTGCGCCTTTTAAACTCAAGCGACGAAAGCCAATAAGCAGCAAGAAATGCAAATGCTACCATTACACCGTAAGATGAGATTGTAAAATTTCCGATCCTAAAAAGCTCTGGATACATTCAGTTAACCTCCTTTTTTTCTGTTGCGTCCCTGAGAAGCTTAATTTCCTTTTTAAGCTCAGCATTTTTCTTAACGAAATAGCAAATTAAAACAAAAAGAAGAATCCAAAGAATAACCTGAACAATGAAAATAGTAAAAAGATGGTTCATATATCATCTCCCGGTATTTAGCTGCAATAAATTTAACTTATAAAGGCGTCTTTTCAATTTATATTTAACGGCATAACTTTCTATAATTGACATTGCGAACACATTCACAGAGTTTACACTGAGCGTAGTGAATGTGTTCAGTATGAACTCCGTGAAGCAATCCATTTGAGATTCCTCACTGTGTTCGGTATGACACTACGTGTCAGATTGCTTCGTCGAGGAGTTTATCCTGAGCGAAGTCGAAGGACTCCTCGCAAAGACAGTCGAGGGGTTCTTGCTCTCTAACATGACAAAATAAATTATAGCATTGCATCCGCAGTGTGGATGCAATGGAAATAAACGGTTTATCGTTTTACGATATAAGAAACATGAATCAGTCTCAACTTGCAGCGCTAATTAAAAAAAGGTAAATTTAATTTGATATGCTTACTTCTCCTGTCTTGGTTCTTAATCGTTATTTTTTTCCAATTACAGTAACGAGTGTAAAGAGGGCATTTGTCATGCTCTACTGTGGAGCCGCAAAGGCCGTCGCTGGAAACTATCAAACCTTCGATTTTGAGTCATGGGCCGAGGTTTCAGCTTTGAGGGAAGAGGATGCTATCAAAACAGTAAGTAGAGTAATTAGAATTCCACGGGTGATAGTACTTCTAAGATATGACCATATGCCAAGAAAGGAAGCAAAATTTAATCGTATCAATATATTCAGAAGGGATGCTGATTCCTGCCAGTATTGCGGAAGAAAATTCGCACGCTCGGAGCTTACCCTGGATCATATAATCCCAAGGTCACTCGGTGGAAGGAGTGTGTGGGAAAACGTTATTTGTTGCTGCATGAATTGCAACCGAAAAAAGGGTGGGAGGACGCCAGACGCTGCAAAAATGAAGATTATAAATAGACCTAAAAAACCAGTTTGGACTCTACTAACCAATTTTTCTATAAGAGCTGTGAAGTACAAGGAGTGGGCACCGTTCCTTAGCTTTGTTGATGTATCATACTGGAATGTTGAGCTTGAAGAGTAGAATATTTTTTAATTTGCAAAGGATAAAATCAACCTTTGGTTTTCATTAAAGTGTAAGGAGAGGTTGTAGACTTACTAAACGTCGGGTTTGAAGGATAGGTGGTACTTTTAACTTTAGTAAGCGTGTTTGAAGCCTAATACTTATCCTACATCCTTGTATGATAGAATTATCTCAGGTTTTATTCTATATCATAAACAATAGTGAACAAGTGTAAATTTTATTTCATAAAAAAGCCCTAGAAATTAACTTTCTAGTCTTTATAATAATACGTCAAAAACTAAAGTGGGAAGATTATGAGATACAAGATATTAATTGCATTTTTAACTATAGCTATTGTTTTTTCAACCGACATCTTTGCAAGAATAATTATTCCTCCGATTCATGGACCAATCATAAAAAAGATTTCTGTATTTGTTCCGGAATTATCAAATGTGTCCGCAGGTGGCACTGACGGAAAAGCTCGGGAATTCATTAACGTTATAAGAAACGATCTGCTCAATGCTGGGTTCTTTGATGTTCACGATGCAAGTGGAGTTAGCACAGACGGAAGCGGCAATATAAACTTTCAAGCGTTTTTCGATGCTGGTGCAGAAGCTCTTGTAAAAGGTGAGTACCAATCCTCAGGAGACAGGATAAATGTTGCCATAAGACTATTTGACGTAGTTCAGGAAAGAGAGCTCCTAGGGCGTTCTTATGAGGCTAACTCGGGAAGGGTAAGAGAAGCAGCTCACAGATTCGCAAACGCAGTTATGAAAGAGCTTACTGGTATAGATGGCTTTTTTACATCAAAGATTGTTTTTGTTTCAGGCACAGGACAGAACAGAGATCTTTATATAATGGATTACGATGGGCATAATGCAAAAAGGCTTACCAGTCATCGTTCAATTATCCTATCACCCGATTGCTCTTCAGATGGAACAAAGGTTGTCTTTAATTCTGATAAGGTATGGAGTCAGGATATTTATGCTATTACACTTTCTCCTAGAGTGGAGGAGAAGAGGATTACCCGTGGACTTAAGCTAGAGCAAAGCCCGGCATGGTCTCCTGATGGAAGAAAAATAGCCTACAGCGTGAATGGTGAAATCTTTGTAGCAAATGCTGATGGAACGGGCGCAGTTAATTTAACTCGCCATAATGCGATTGATGTTTCTCCTACATGGTCTCCAGATGGGAGGCAGATAGCATTTGTATCTGATAGAACAGGTTCTCCGCAGATATATATAATGAACTCTAATGGTAGTAATGTTAGAAGAATTACCTCTGGTGGTTATAATACAGATCCTTCTTGGTCTCCAAATATGAGTGTTAATAGAATATCCTTTGTAAGAGTAGAGGGCAGTGAGGCAAATATATTTACGGTAAACCCTGATGGCTCAGATTCTCAAAAGCTTACCTCTGGCTCAAGAAGAAATGAAAACCCGGCATGGTCTCCTGATGGTCATTATATAGCTTTCGGTTCGAATAGAGATGGAGCTAAGAACATTTATATCATGTACTTGAATGGAGAAAACCAGCGTTCTCTTACTAAAGGCGGTGGCAAATCATTTCCAACCTGGTGTAGGTAAAGAAACTTAGAATAAGCTACTATTAACCGTTTAAAATCACTATCTATATTATTTTTTTAAGGATTATAGCATTCAAAAGTAAGTGCCTATTATTTCTAAAATAATATAATGATTTAAAGTACTTAGGGTATAACCTCTTTTTTTCTTGATAAATTCCTAAAAACCTTTACAATTCTTTTAAGCAAGCTCGGCTTGTCTTTTCTAAGAAACGAACTCTTTAAATTATCCAAACCGTAACATAGGAGTTTAATATGAAGGTTTTTCTTTCTGAGGCGGCTTTTATGGGGCTTGTTTTAAGTTCGCTAGAGGTTTATAAAAAGGAGTGCCTTGGACTTCTTCTTGGCTACAAACTTGAGGATAGATACATTGTTGAATATAGCGTTGCGTATCAGAGCGCAAAAAGGATGAGAAACGGAGTCTCACCAAATCGTCTTAGGCACAGTCGAATCGAAGGCGTTCTTCCCAAGTTTGATAAACTCGAGCTCCTAGGTGATTTTCACTCACATCCTCAGTATGGTTCACTTAAAGGTATTCCAAAACCGAGTTCCCTTGATATAAACGACATGAAACAGGGAAAGCTTTATATGATTGTAGCGATCAACGACAACGAACATTCAGTAAGATGGAGAGAAAATCAGGATGGCACTATATCAGGGACGCTTAATGACTTCCACTTTAAGATATCGGCATATAATTTTGAGGAAAATAAGACAAGAAGGATCCTGATAAGGTGTCCTTTTTGTTTGGTTATTGAAAATTAACGATTTAATGTTTTTGAATTAGGGTCTGAATCTTTGAGGGTTTTTATTGCTGCAATCATCCCGGAAGAAATAAAAATAGAAATTGATAGGTATTTAAAAGAAATAAAACCTAACTGGGAAGGGGTAAAGTGGGAGAAATATAATAAGCTTCATGTAACACTTAAGTTTTTAGGAGGGGTAGAGGAGTCATCGGTAGAAAAAATTAAAAGCATTCTCGAAGAGTTAGTTCTTCCATACTCACCATTTGAAATGACAATTTTGGAATTTGGAGGATTTCCCAATCTAAAGAATCCCCGTGTCCTTTTTATCGGTTTGTCTGAAAACCTTGAGCTTTTGAAGCTTCAAGGCGAAATCGAAGAAAGGCTCGAAGTGCTAGGCTTTAAAAAAGAAAACCGTAGATTTGTTCCGCATGTAACGGTGGGTAGGATCAAAGGAAGGTCAAAATCAAGAGGCATTTTTCCAGTACCAAATAATACACATTTCTTCATATCTCAAATCGCTGTCATGAAGAGTGAACTTTATCCAGAGGGTTCAAAGCATACACCGCTTTCTGTGTTTCGATTGGTTAAGTAAGCCCACTACTCGTGGCTTGCGTATCGTGTATCGAATTACGAATCTCGAGCCACGAATCACGATTCACTAAAACCAAATTTGACAAAGAATAAGAAATCAGGCAAAAATTTACCTGTTATTGTAGGAGGAATGACAATGCAGGCTGTTATTAAAACAGGCGGGAAACAGTATAGAGTAAAGCCTGGTGATATTATAAAAGTTGAAAAAATCGAGGGAAATCCTGGGGATTCAGTGGAATTCAATGAAGTCTTGATGGTTACTGACTCTCAGAAGGGAAACAAATTAGGTCTTCCTTTACTTAAGGATTATAGTGTCAAAGGTGAGATTCTTGATCATGTAAAGGGCGAAAAGATAATTGTATTTAAATTTAAAAGAAAAAAGGGATACAGAAGGAAGAAGGGACATCGTCAGGTTTATACTTCTATCAGAATAACAGAGGTTAATGGTTAGGAGGTGAGGTAGATGGCTCATAAAAAAGGTGGAGGGAGTTCAAGAAACGGTAGGGATAGTGAAGGCAGAAGGCTTGGAATAAAAAGATTTGGTGGAGAGTTTGTTAAAGCTGGCAATATACTGGCGAGACAGAGAGGAACCAAGTTTCATCCTGGTGAAAATGTAGGACTCGGTAGGGATTTTACACTTTTTTCGCTTGTTGATGGGTATGTAAAATTTGAAAGATTGGGTAAGGACAAAACAAAGGTAAGTGTAGAACCACATTCGAACTGAATTCTTTTAACAAACAGAATTACACAGAGAGTAAGGTTAAGGTAGAAAGTTAACTTTCCGATATTGGTTCCTTGAATCACAACACATTTTATTCAAGTCAGGTATATTCCGCATATAGGGTCTTGAATCATAACCAAATAAGTGATAAAGATATTCTCTGAAAAGACCCTATGGTTATTTCATGCCACTTTACTTAGCAATTATCATCTTTAGGGGTCGGTGTGAAGATGCGTAGGCATAATTTAGGTTTTTTTGGCTCCAGGGCTAAATCTTGCATAGTCATTGCTTTGATCTTCATAGTCTTATCTATTACCATCTCGGTGTTTAATTCCTTTTTTAATTATTTTCAGTTCTTTGAGTATCAAGCTAAGGAAGTTGAAAAACTATTCGACGGTGGAAAAGATTTTAGTATGCTTGCCAAGGATTTGCTTAATACAAGATCGGACATTGCTTATATAAAGCTCTTAGATAAAAACGGAATTATGATAGATAGTCTAGGAAGAGAGAGTTTCATTGACATAAAGAAGCACAGCTTTCTTACACCTGATAAAAATACAGTTATAGTCGGAATAAAAGAGATGGAGAATAAAAAATTTGTCCTACACTCTCTTCTATGGAGTATAGTAATAGGGATTTTCTTTTCTGCTATTACTATCTTTGCAATTCTTATTCTTTATAATAAAAATCAAAATCAACACATTGAAAAGTTTATTGCCGCTATTAAGCGCATTTCACGTGGAGATTTCTCTGCAAGACTCGATATTGAAAGGGGTCTTGGGAACGACCTTTTGATGATTAGGCTTTTTGAGAGTTTCAATCAGATGGTTGATCAGTTAAGAAGGAAGGAGGAAGCAACTAAAGAAACCCACAGATTTCAACCCACTGTTATTGTTTCGGAAAATAAGGAAGAAGCTAAAATTAGAAGAGTTACTTCCTTTGTTGCAAAGATATCAGATTTTGAGAATCTTTCCTCAAGGCTAAGCACAGCAGAGTTTTCCTCTTTTCTAACGGAGTATAGAAAAGCAGCTTCGTCTATCGTCTCAGACTATGGTGGTGTTATAGAAGCACTCCTTCAGGACGAAATTGTTGCGCTTTTTAACGTTCCAGAGGAGCAGGATAAACCCGAATTGAGGGCTGTATGTGCTGCCGTAGAGGTTCTACAGGTTCTTGCAAATATGAGCAGGAAAAGGATGATCGAGAGTAAAGAGGCAATAAATGGAAAAATAGGGATTGGAGCAAAGGACGTGCCGTTTTATGTAGAGTCCGGTATTCCACAGGGTGTAAAGGATGTGGTAACACTTGCGAGGGGGATCTGCCAAGACGCCCCGCTATGGAAGGTTCTTGTTTCATCAGAGGTATATAAACTCGTAAGCGACTACGTTGATGCCAAAGAGGTAGATGTAGAACACGGAACATCATTCTCGATTGTAGCTGTTGAAGAGGGTGTAATTCAAGTATAGATAGTAATTATATGTTTTAGATCACATTAACACTCATGATTTGTTGTAAGATCATCTCCTCGTAATCTCTCGAATCACAAGCATTCAACATTTTGAGCCTCTCTCATTCAATGTTAAAATTTTTATTAATAAGAAGATTTAGTTCTATGCGGAATCTTATCTTATTTTTAGAAGCGTGCCACAAAGAGGGTTTAAGCTTATTTTGATATATCCATAATAGGTAGTAATAGATTAATGAATAAAATTAATATAAAGGATCTCGGTCCAGAAGAGCTAGAGGATTTCGTTATAAACCTTGGTGAAAAATCTTATCGTGCAACCCAGTTAGGTAAATGGATTTATAAAAGGGGTGTAAGCTCATTTGATAAGATGACTGACCTTTCTAAAGATTTTAGAGCCAGTCTAAGTCAGGCGGCTACGATCTCATCTTTGAAAATGATTGAGGAGCGCATTTCCTTTGATGGAACGAAAAAGTATATTTTTGGGCTCTTTGATGGAAACCGAATTGAAAGTGTTTTAATTCCGGAAAATGGAAGAAATACACTTTGTATCTCTGCTCAGGTTGGATGTGCTTTAGGGTGCACATTTTGCCTCACAGGTAGGGTTGGACGAATAAGGAACCTTAAGACATCCGAGATATTGGATCAGTTTCTTGAAGTTAATAATCGTAATAACGGATCTGTTACTAATATTGTCTTTATGGGCATGGGTGAACCCCTTGATAACCTTGAGAATACAGTAAAGGCCTTAAAAACCTTCACACATCCAGATTTTATTGGATTTTCTCCAAAAAGGATTACTGTGTCAACTTCGGGAATAGTTCCAAAGATTAGAGAGCTAGGCAAACAAATCTCTGTTAATCTTTCTGTCTCCCTTAATGCACCGACAGACGAGTTAAGAAATGAAATCATGCCCATTAATAAAAAGTACCCAATAAGGGAGCTTATAGAAGAGAGTGCAAGGTTTCCTGTGCCACGTAGAAAAACCCTTACGTTTGAGTACGTACTTATTAACGGTGTAAATGATTCTGATGAGGATGCAAGGAAGCTAGGAGATCTCCTTATGGGCGTTAGATGCAAGGTAAACCTTATCCCATTTAACGAAGCTTATCCACTTCCATATAAATCACCGCCTGATGAAAGGGTGTTTGGATTTCAGAAGGTACTTCTTTCCTACGGCCTTCATGTAAGGATTAGGAAGAATCGCGGACGTGATATACTAGGGGCTTGTGGACAGCTTGCAGCAGATTATCCTCTCAATAATAAAAGGGCCTATAAATTTTCAAACCAAGTAAAGGAAGATTAATTATTAGCAATGAAAAGGCATTTAGTGGATTAGTCTATTCAGAGTAATTAAGATGAACTACGTCTAAGGCATAGTAGGTAGCTTACTCTACTTGGGCTCTGAATCAGTAGGGTTTATATCGTAATGATTTTTTACCATATAATAACGAGAATCGTAAGCTTTAATGCGTAGTATTTGTTTTATTGGTATAATTTAGAAGATTATAGTAATAGGACAGGGCCATTTCTATCTGGCTAAATTGTGATAGTGTGCAAAAATGAAAGCTTCTGAGATAAGAAAGACTTTTCTTAAATACTTTGAGGATAATGGTCATACCATTGTCAGTAGCTCATCCCTTATACCCAAGAAGGACCCCACACTCCTTTTTACAAACGCAGGGATGGTGCAGTTTAAAGACGTTTTTCTAGGAGTAGATAAGCGTCCATATACAAGGGCTACTTCATGTCAAAAATGCGTCCGTGCGGGCGGTAAACACAATGACCTAGAAATCGTTGGTCATACCGGGAGACATCACACCTTCTTTGAGATGCTTGGAAACTTTTCATTTGGGGATTATTTTAAACATGAAGCAATCAATTTTGGTTGGGAACTTCTTACTGAGATTTTTAAACTTCCCAAAAGTAAACTTTGGGTCACGATCTTTAAGGATGACGATGAGGCATTTCATATATGGAGGGCAGAAATTGGTCTTCCATTAGAACGAATTATACGTATGGGAGAGAAGGACAATTTCTGGGCAATGGGCGATACTGGACCATGTGGTCCCTGTTCAGAGATAGTAATTGACCAGGGTGAAGCCTTTAGCTGTGGAAAGCCAAGTTGTGCTGTAGGTTGTGACTGCGACCGGTATCTTGAGCTCTGGAATCTCGTGTTTATGCAGTATGAAAGGGATTCTTTGGGAAATCTTACACCACTTCCAAAGCCGAGTATAGACACAGGTATGGGGCTTGAGAGAATTACAGCGGTGCTTCAAGGGGTAAAGAGCAATTATGAGACTGATCTTCTTCGCGGAATAATCTCAAGCGTTGAGGAAAGAACAGGAAAACCATATGGGGAAAACCCATCCTCTGATGTATCAATGAGGGTAATTGCTGACCACTCACGTGCTGTCACCTTCTTGATCTCGGACGGTGTGTTCCCATCAAATGAGGGTAGGGGATATGTCCTGAGAAGAATCTTGAGGCGTGCAGTTCGTCACTCAAGGGCGTTAGGGATTAGGGAACCCTTTCTTTTTAGTCTTACCGATCAAGTATTGTCCATAATGGGTGAGGCGTATCCAGATCTAGAAGAGAGGCTTAGTTTTGTTAAAGAGGTGGTGAGAAATGAAGAAGAGAGGTTCTTTGAAACCATTGACAGGGGTCTTGAACTTTTAAATCTTGAGGTAGAAAAACATAGAGGTGAAAAAATACTACCAGGAGATGTTGCATTCAAGCTCTATGATACCTACGGCTTTCCTATAGATTTAACTGAGGATATCGCTAGAGAAAGCGGATTAGAGGTAGATTATCCCGGGTTTGAAAAAGAAATGGAGAAGCAAAGGGAGAGATCGAGGCAAGCGTGGAAGGGTTCAGGTGAGGAAGAATTAGTGCCTCTGTATAAAGAGTTTACTTCAGGTGGGCTTATCGTTAACTTCACAGGATATGAAAGGACTAAGGATACAGGGAGAATCACTGCGATAATAAAAGATGGAAGGCTAGCTGATAGTGCAAGTGAGGGTGAAAGGGTTGAACTTATAACTGATAGAACGCCTTTTTATGGTGAAGCCGGGGGACAGGTAGGAGATAGGGGAATTATTGAGGGTGAGTCAGGGTATGCAGAGGTAGTAGACACGAAGAAGCCTTTTTTAACTCTTATTGTGCATCACGTAAATATAAAGAAAGGAACACTCTGGGTCGGGGACAATGTTGGATTACGAGTAGATGAGCGTCATAGATACGGAGCAAAAACCCATCATACAACTACACACATGCTTAATTCGGTTCTGAGGGAGGTACTAGGAACACACGTAAGGCAGGCTGGTTCTCTTGTAGCTCCTGAAAGACTAAGGTTTGATTTCACCCACTTTTCATCAATTGATGATAGTACTGTCCGCACAATTGAGGACATTATAAACGATAGGGTTAGGTGGGATGATAGGGTATTAACACAGGTTGACGTACCATATGAAGAGGCCATAAAAAGCGGTGCAACGGCTATATTTGAGGAAAAATACGGAGACAGGGTACGGGTTGTTAGTATTGGTGAGTATAGCAAGGAGTTATGTGGTGGTACTCATTTAAGCACAACGGGAGAGGTCGGACTTTTTAAATTGGTAAGCGAAACTGCTTCATCTGCCGGGGTCAGAAGAATTGAGGCTATTGCAGGGGAATCTGCATGGAGATTAATTAGAAAACAGGAAGAGACCCTTATCGAGGCTTCTAGTATTTTGAGGGTAAGTCAATCTGATTTAATATCAAGGCTGAAAAGAATGGTTGAAGAGAATGATAAGCTCAAGAAAGAGCTAGAGTCCTTTAAAGACAAGGTGATGGGTGAGAAGTCAAAGTCTATACTTGATAATGTAAAGGAGATAAAAGGTATAAAGGTTCTTTCTGCTCTGGTTTCCGATGTCGGTCCTGATGAGCTCAGGAAGATATGGGATGAGATAAGGGAAAAACTTAAGCCAGGGCTTGCTGTTCTTGGAAGCGGAAGCGATGGCAAGGCTTATATTTTGGTTGGTGTTACCAAGGATTTAAGCAAAAGGTTTCATGCCGGAAATATAGTAAAAGAGCTTGCGACCCTTATTGATGGGGGTGGTGGTGGAAAACCCGATATGGCTCAGGCAGGCGGAAATAAGCCTGAGAAACTTGAAGAAGCGTTAAGAAAGATATTTGAGATTGTGAATAGGACCTTACAGTGAATTAATCAGACTGTCCTTGTGTCACTCCCTTTTTCTCCAAAACCGTCTTTATCTTTTTTAAAGCTGTATCTTCAATTTGCCTTACCCGCTCTCTCGAAAGGTTAAGTTTCTTTCCCAGTTCTTCTAGAGTTAGGGGGGTATCATTGAGAATCCTGTTCTCTATCACGAACCTCTCTCTTTCTTTTAAAGATTTTAGGGCGGTTTCTAATTCCTTTTTGACCTCATCTTCCTCTTGTGCCTTGGTGACTAGCTCTTCTTGATTTGATAAGTCGTCCACAAGGAAATCGAGGTGGGTTATCTCTCCGTCTCCATTTATTTCTGCATCAAGCGATAGGTCTTTGGTTCCCATCCTCTGATCCATTTCAATCACTGCTTGATCTGAAACGCCAAGCTCTTTAGCCAGATTTTTATAATCCTCATGACTCAGGGTTACATCTCCGATGTCCATCTTTTGTTTCTCGGAGCGTAGCTTATAGAAGAGCTTTCTTTGTGCCTGAGTAGTTCCAACTTTTACAAGACTCCAGCTTTTGATGATGTAATTCTGAACGTAGGCTCTTATCCACCATACAGCATAAGATATTAGACGGTAACCCTTTGTCGGGTCAAACCTCTTTACAGCCTGCATAAGCCCAATGTTTCCTTCCTGAATTAAATCCATGGGGTTCAAGCCGTAGTTTCTATATTCATTTGCAATCTTTACGACGAACCTTAAGTTGGAAGTAATAAGCTTTCTTGCTGACTCTAAATCTCTCTTTTTCCTATATCTCATTGCAAGCTTATATTCTTCCTTTCTACTAAGAATAGGATGGTTGCTTAACTCAGTGAGATAACGCTCCATAGAGGTTGTAGGAGCGGGAAGTGATTTATTCAAGTACTCTTCTTTTTGTTCTACGTCTTTTTTTACTTGAGACATAATTGATTACGATTCCTACACAAATACTTGGTAATGACTTTCTTTAATTATACTTTGAGTATTGGGTCTATTCAACGTTAATAGTTCTTCTGATAACCTTCTTTTCAATGAGAAGAAGGAGCAAGATTGAAGTCGAGATTCGCAACATTCTAAGTGAGGTTCTATTGGTTTCACTCAAGGATAGAGAGTTGTCTGCAACTCTTTACATAATTTTCCAATTCTGCCAATTTGTAAAGGAAAAGGGTAGGAATAGAATTAGACTCACGGAATTATTGAATTATGAAAAGGATATACTTTGGTTAAAGCATAATAGGGAGAGAGTTCCTAAGGGATTGAGCTTTGATACTATTTTTGAAATTGATTCTGAGAATTACGTTAAACTTAAAAGCAGATTTGAGAGACATCTTAGCGGCATCTGTATTAAATCTAGACTTTACTGGAATTTTGTCTCTAGCTTATATTCCAATGAAGGAGGATTCAAAAGTGGAATCGAAGGTGAAATAAAAAAAGGCGTTCTCCTCTTTAATGAAGGTTTTTACTTCGAGTGCCACGAGTTTCTTGAAGAGATGTGGAGAAAAGAGAAGGGAAGAGAAAAGGAATTCCTTAAAGGATTGATTCACGCCGCAGTTGCATTTTATCATTTAGAATATGAAAACTATAAAGGGACAATTAATTATCTGAGGAGAAGTTATAAGAGACTAAAAGAATTTGAACCTGTATTTCTGGGTGTGGATATTAAGAACTTCTTAGCTGAGTTAGAGAGTTATTTAAAATACCTCGAAAAATCGGGCACCCATAATCTTGAATTTTTAAAGAGTAGAATTCCAAGGATCCGACTGGTTGAGTGAAATATTAGGTTTTAGTTATGCCGATTCTATTAAACAATTGTGCATTCCAAAATGTAGGGCTCGTTCCCCGAATGAGCCCCCGACAAATTCATCGGGGGGCTGATGAGGGCATCAGCCCCTACAATTTTCTTAGTGATAGTAAGGCACTAAAGACTACAATAGTCACTTGACTCAATTAAGGGTTCAATTTACATTTATCCTGGCTCCGGTTGGGAGCTTATTACAAAATCAGATCCGGCGTAGCTCAGTCGGCAGAGCGAGTGGCTGTTAACCACTGGGTCGGGGGTTCGAATCCCTCCGCCGGAGCCAAATTTCCTCAATAGGCTACATAATATTCCTATTAAGTTAATTTCTTGCTGGCTAACAGATTGGCTAAAACTCCGTTATACTTTAGCTGAAAAAAAACATACAAAAATAGGCAAATTACTTTTTAGACAAATTCTCCGGAATCCCTTGAAAATCAAGGACTTTTACAAGCTCAGGCAAGAGGAGACAAAACTAGACAAAATGCAAATTTACCTCGTGCAACCACTCTATCGTATACAAGAGTATATAACTTTCCATTATGGTTTGACCTTGCTCCACAAGCTCCTCTGTTCCCATCCTTTATCTTACATAAATGGTTACAAAGGGTACATAGTACCCTATTTTCTCCTAATCTTTGATAAAATAAAGCCTCTCTCACGTTCCTAGAGTTAGCCCAATCGACGACATTATCCGCTACCTTACTAAACAATTTCTCGACTTTTTCAATGTAATAGATTTTGCAAATTATATGTCAATAATTCAATACGCCTGGTTCACCGAAATACTTAGGGATTGCACAAAAGAATACTACCTATGAAAAATCTTATCTGTCAGAATATAAGACATTTGACAACTTGGATTTTAGTATTGTTGAAAAGATTTAAATTGAATTTTTGTATTTATAGTAAATTACATCTTAAGAGAATTTTGGCATAAGATTTGCTGTAACTTTAAAATGAGATGGAATATACAAAATTTGCTTACAAAAGAAAGATTTTTAAAGATAGAGAAGAAGCTGGAATAGAACTGGCTGAGAAGCTGAG
>Ga0209320_10000841_pt1 | contig 15850 bp, 12 predicted proteins | sample Rifsed13ft4_FD_184008 | JGI IMG/M metagenome (GOLD analysis project Ga0209320, IMG submission 184008) | Soil microbial communities from Rifle, Colorado, USA - sediment 13ft 4 (version 2) | ecosystem: Environmental > Terrestrial > Deep subsurface > Rock core/Sediment | place: Rifle, Colorado... | reverse complement strand
TCCTCCTCCTGCTACCGCCGTCCCGATGGGGTCGCATCGTCCGCTCGGGCGGCCTCATCCTGATTGTCGGGCTGGCGGGTCTCGCCGCCCTCTTCCGCGGCCCGGCGAGCCTGCGGGAGTCCGGTCACGGCCTGCACCTCGTCGTCACGGTCGGCTTCGCCGCCGCCTATGCTCTCGTCACCGCGGTGCGCCGGCCTCCGGCGGTGGACTGGATCTCCGCGGTCGTGGCCGCGGGTCTCCTCGCCGGCTTCACCATCACCGCACACGCCTCCGGCGGCGGATGGCCGGCCGCAGTCGCCGACTGGCTGCACCTCCTGGCGGCGGCTCTGTGGGTCGGCGGGCTGGCCGCGCTGCTGCTGACCCTGCGAAGCCTGCGCGGAACCCCGCAGCTGAGCGCGCGCGAGACCTCAACCCCGACCTCGCAGGCCGTGCTCCCCGGGCTCGTGCGGCGGTTCTCCAACGTTGCCGCTGTCTGTTTGGGCGTCTTACTGGTGACCGGCCTGTACAGTTCGTGGTTGCACGTCCCCGGGCTGCGCGCCCTGGCGGTCACGGCCTACGGACGGACGCTGGCGCTGAAGGGCCTGCTGATCGTCCCGCTCGTCCTGCTGGGGGCGATCAACCACTTCATCCTGCGGCCGCGCCTCGCCGCCGACCCCGCCGCTGGGAATCCGGTGCTCCGACGGCTGCTGCGGGTCGTCACCGGCGAGATCGGGCTGGGCGTACTGATCCTCCTGGTCGTCGCCGCGCTGACGATCACCCCGCCCGCGCGCGTTACTCTGCCTGTGGCGGCACGTGAACCGCTGGTGCTGGCCGGCATCGCCGGCGGCGTGAAAGTCCGCCTGACGATCACGCCGGCCCAACCGGGCTGGAACCGCTATGAGGTGGAGGCGACCGCCGCCGGCGACCAGATCCCGGCCGGCCCGGGCGTCCGCCTCCTGCTGCGGTTGAAGAAACTCGACGAGGATCTCGCGCCGGTCACCGTCACGCTGCAGCCGGGCGCCGGCCGGTACGCGGCCGCGGGTGGCGAACTCGCGCTCCCTGGCTGGTGGGAACTCGAAGTCGTCGTCCGCCGCCGCGGCCGACTCGATGTCTCGACCGCCTTCCCGCTGCTCCTGGAGAAGGGGCCGCCCCGCGCGTCCGATCCCGCCGCCCAGGCCCTGCTGGACCGGGCACGCCGCGCCACCAGAGCGCTGCGCGGCTGGCGGGAGACCGAGCAGTTGACCGACGGCAAGGGAAACGTCGTGGTCGCCGACTATGACCTGGTGCCGCCGAACCGCCTCCGCTACCGCACCTCCGCGGGCAACGAGGCGGTCATCATCGGCACGACCCGGTACACGCGCACCGGCCCCGGCGATTGGGAGCGCGACACGCTCCCCCAGGCCCTGACCCTCGAGGGCCCGCTGCTGTACATGCGCGACGCCGAACGCGTCATGCTGGGGCGCCGAGACCGCTGCGGGCCCGAAGACTGTCAGGTCGTGCTGTGGCAATTGTCCGGCGGATCCGCCTCGTTTGCCGCGTGGATCGGCACCTCCAGCGGCCGGGTCCACCGTCTCCTGATGGTCGCCGGCGCCCACTATATGACGCTGCGTGCCGGCGATTTCAACGCACCTATCACCATCGCGCCCCCGCGGTAGCGTCGGAACGCAGGGAACGCACTCCGCCGCACGAAGATAGACTCAGCCACGTGATCCCGTCCGAGATTCTCCCGGTAGAAGGAGCCACCCGATGAAGACAGCCGCGCGTGTCCGCGCATTGCTTTCTGCTGTTCTGCTCGTCCTGCTGCTGGCGGTCGCGCCGACCGCAGGACAGCCCGCCGTCCTGACCATCCTCCACTTCAATGACGACTACCAGCTCACGGCCGTGGATGGCGGGAAGGCCGGCGGCCTGGACCGCCTGGCCACGGCGGTCAAACAGGTCCGCGCCAAAGAGCAGCCGACGCTGCTGCTGTTCGCTGGGGACCTGATCTCGCCGTCGGTCGAGTCCTCCGTCTTCAAAGGCGCCCAGCTAATCGCCGGCCTGAACCTGCTCGCGGTGGACGCGGCGAGCCTGGGCAACCACGAGTTCGATTACGGCCCGGCGGAACTGATCAGGCGCATCAGCGAGTCCCGCTTCCCCTGGGTGGCCAGCAACACGTTCACTCCGGGCCTGCGGCCGTTCCCCGGCACCCGCCCGTGGCTGATCCTCAATGTCGGTGGCGTCACCATCGGCATCGTCGGGCTGCTGACGGAGGAGACCGCCACCTCCTCCTCCCCCGGCACGACCACCTTCGGCGACCCGGTGGCCGTGGCCAAAGCGATCGTCCCGATCCTGCGCCGCGACGGAGCGCGGGTAATCATCGCCCTCACCCACATGCGCGTGCAGGACGATCAGGAACTGCTGCGCCAGGTGCCGGAGATCGACCTGGTCATCGGCGGGCACGAACACGACCCGCTGACGGCGACGGTGGGCGGCCGGCTGATCGCCAAGGCCGGGTCCGACGCGAAGTGGCTGGGCGTGACACGCCTCGCCCTGGACGGGTCGCGCAGCGCCAAGCACGAGCTCATCACCATCACCGACCAGATCCCCGCCGACCCGGCGATGGCCAGCCTGATCAAGCGCTACACCGACCAGTTGAGCAAGGAGCTGGACGTAGTGGTCGGTGAGACCACGGCCGCTCTCGACGCGCGCAACTCCACGGTGCGCCAGCAGGAATCCAACCTGGGCAACTTCATCGCCGACGTGATGCGGGCCACGGTGCAGGCCGACCTAGCCATGACCAACGGCGGCGGCATCCGCACCAACGCCCTCTTCCCGGCGGGCCGCATCGCGAGGAAAGACGTCTTCGCCTGGCTGCCCTTCGGCAACCTCATCGTGAAAGTGGCGGTCTCGGGCGCGGCCGTCCGGCAGGCCCTGGAGAACGGCGTCAGCCAGTGGGAGCAGGTGGGCGGGCGCTTCCCCCAGGTGAGCGGGCTGCGGTATACGTTCAACCCCACGCGCCCCGTGGGCTCCCGCGTGACCGAAGTTCGGGTCGGGGATCAGCCGATCAACGACGCGGCGATCTACACGCTCGCGACCAACGACTTCATGCTGCGGGGCGGCGATGGCTACAGCATGCTGGCCGGCGGTGAAGTGCTGATTAATCCCGCGGGCGGCCCGCTGATGGTCACCGCGGTGATCGAGGCGATCCAGCGGCTGCGCACGATCAGTCCGCGGGTGGAGGGCCGGATCACGATCGTGCGCTAGACGCTAGGTCCGCAACCGGGGGTCGAGCGCGTCGCGCAGGGCGTCGCCCAGCACGTTGAAGGCCAGCACCGCGATGCTGATGGCCAACCCGGGGAAGACGGCCATCCAGGGCGCCTGCCGGGCAAAGTTCACGGCCGCGCCGCTCAGCATCAACCCCCAGGCGGGGGTGGGTTCGCTCACGCCCAGCCCGAGGAAGGAGAGCGAGGCCTCCAGCAGGATCGCCTGTCCCAGGAACGCCGTCAGCATCACCAGGTAGGGCGCCCCGACGTTGGGGAACATGTGGCGGAAGATGATCCGCCAGTGCCCCGCGCCGATGGCCCGCGCCGCCTCCACGTAGACCGTGGCGCGAATCGCCAGGGCACTGGCGCGCACGACGCGCTCGGCGCGCGGGATGAAGGAAAGCGCGATCGCCACGATGAGGTTGATCGTACCGGTACCCAGGATGGCCACGATGGCCATCGCCAGGATGATGATCGGAAACGAGATCAGGATGTCCACCAGCCGCTGCAGCACCAGGTCGGTCGTCCCCCCGAAGTAGGCGCTGATCACGCCGACGACGGCGCCGATCGTCGCCCCAATGATCGAGGAGGCGAAGCCGATCACCAGCGCGGTGCGGGCGCCGAAGAGGAGCCGGCTGAGGACGTCCCGGCCGAAGGCGTCGGTGCCGAACCAGTGGCCGGGACCGGGGCGGATGAACATCGCGCCGAAGTCGGCGGCCACCGGGTCGTACGGGGCAACGCGGTTGGCGAAGATGCCCAGCAGCAGCATCGCCACGATCAAGAAGGTTCCCGCCGCCCCCAGCGGATAGCGGCGGGCGAAGCGGCGCAGCGGGTGCGGTCGCACCGCCGCCAGCGGCAGGACCGCCGCGCTCACTGTGTCGACGGCCACCGGTCGCGCCATCAGCGGGCCTGGCTAGCCATAGGAGATCCGCGGATCGAGCCACGCATAGACGATGTCGACGATGAAGTTCGCCAGGATGTAGCCGGCCGCCACCAGCAGCATCAATCCCTGGATCAGCGTATAGTCGCGGTGGCTGATCGCGTCCACGATGAGCTTGCCGATCCCGTTCAGGTTGAAGACCTGCTCCGTCACCACCAGCCCGCCGATGAGGAAGGCGAACTCCAGGCCGATCACCGTGGTCACCGGCAGCAGGGCGTTGCGCAGGGCGTGCCGCCAGAGGATCACGGGCTGATTCAGTCCCTTCGACCAGGCGGTGCGGATGTAGTCCTCCCGCAGCACCTCCAGCATGGCGGAGCGGGTCATCCGCGCGGCCACGGCGGAGTAGCGGTAGCCCACGGCCAGCGCCGGCCAGATCAACTGCGCCAGATTGGCCGCGGGATTCTTCCACAGCGGCGTGAACGTCAGCGGGGGCAACCAGTCGAAGTACGTCAGGAAGAAGAGGATCATCAGAATTCCCAGCCAGAAGGACGGCACGGCCAGCCCGGCCACGCTGAAGAGCTGCACGGCCTGGTCAATCCACGTCCCCCGGCGCACCGCGGCGAGCGTGCCCAAGGGGATGGCCAGCACGGTAGCGATGATCGTGGCCAGGATCGCCAGCTCCAGACTCAACTGCAGGCGGATGGCGATCTCGTGGGTGATCTTGTCGCCGCTCCACATGGAGACGCCGAAGTCGAGCCGGACGAGCCCGACCATCCAGTCCACGAACTGGTTCCAGATAGGCTTGTTCAGGCCGAGGCGGGCCCGCTCCGCCTGAATCACGTCCTTGGTGACGTAGGTGCCGCCCGACACCAGGCGCAGTTCCACGATGTCGCCCGGGACGACGCGGACGAGCAGGAAGATGAGCACCGCCACCGCCAGCAGCGTGGGGATCATCAACAGGAACCGCGTGACAACGTATCGGCTCATCGCCTGGGTGGAACGGTCACGACGGCGCGGCGCTCATCGCCTGAGGCGTTCCGGGCACGAGACAGGAGGGGGCGGCCGGGTGACCCGGGCCGCCCCGCTGCCGTCGCTGCGTCGCGTGGTCTACTCCGATAGCCAGATGTCCTGCAAATCCGGATCGAGGTGGTGCGCGATGCTGATCTTGTACCCTCGCACCTGCCGCCAGTGCGGCACGATGCGGGCCCACCACAGGACGTAGATCGCGTAGATCTGGTCCGAGAGGACCCGCTTCTCGAACTGGTGCACGATCTGCGCGCGCTTCGCCTTGTCGCTGGTGCGGGCCTGCTGGAAGTACCAGAGGTCCAGCTGCCGGTCGGTGTACCCGCCGTAGTTCACGGCGCTGAGGTCGGCGGAGAGGAACTTGGCCAGCTGCACGTCGGGGTCGTCGACGAAGTCGCAGCTGAAGTCCACGCCCGCCTCGAAGTTCCCCGCGCGGAAGTTGGCAAGATACGGCCCAGTCTCCGACTGGACATGCCGCACGTTCAACCCGATCTGCCGCCACTGGTCCACCAGGAAAACGCCCACGGGCTCGTAGGGCATCTGGACGTTCCGGTTCTGCAGGGTGAAGGAGAAGCCCTCAGGGATACCGGCCTCGCGCAGGAGTTTCCGCGCCTCCTCACGCGCCGCACGAATATTCCGGTTATAGCCGGCGAGCTTAGCCAGTTCGTCGGTCTTCATCGCGAACGGCGACGCGGGCCGCATGATCCCGCCCACCGGGCCGAGGAAGGCGATCAGGGAGAGCGCCTTGCTGCCGCCCCAACGGTCGATGCCCAGCGTAACCGCCTTCCGGACGCGGATGTCGTCGAAAGGCTTCTTCTTGATGTTGAAGATGACAATGTTGTTGCACAGCCATGGTCCCTCCTGGATGACGATCCTGTCGCCCAGGGAAGTGGTGAGTTCATCCCGCTGCGCCGGCGCGACCCCGCGGAATGTCATGTGCGCCTGGCCGCTGCGGATGGCCGCGACCTGGGCCGCCGGGCTGCCGATGAAGAGCGCCCGGTAACCATCCAGGTAGGGGCGCCCCTGGACAAAGTAGTCCGGGTTCCGCCGCCCCGCCCAGTGCGAGCCGCGCACGTACTCCCCGAAGCGGAAGGGGCCGGTGCCCATGATGTTACGCTCGTAGAAGCGCGGGTCGCGCGCCAGGATCTCCGCCTTGTAGATCCAGTTGAAGGGCGAGGCCAGGTTCTCCAGGAACCCCGGCGAGGCGAACTTCAGCTGGAAGACCACGGTCTGTGAGTCGGGCGCGGTGACGGTCTTCACCATGTGATAAGTCGTCTGGCGGGCGCTGATCACGCCCTCCGGCGGAAAGATGATCTTGTCGTAGCTGGCCTTGACATCCGCTGAGGTCAGCGTGGAACCGTCGTGAAACTTCACGCCCTGGCGGATCTTGAAGGTGTAGGTCAGGCCGTCCTTGGAGATCGTCCAGGACTCCGCCAGATCGCCAACAACTTTCGGATAATTCTGCAGATCAAACTTGACGAGCAGGTTGTAGTGCGGCCGGATGGGATGGAGCATCGCGAAGGTCGTCTCGCGGTGTGCGTCGAAGGACGGCGGCTCGGCCTCGACGATGTAGTTCAGGGTTCCCCCCGAGCGCGGCTGCTGCGCCCCCACCGGCCCAGCGGGCCCGACGGCGAGCGCCAGCAAAAGACCCAGCAGCGCCACCGCCCGCCAGGGAGCGCCGCCCCACGCGGCATTCCTGCGCACGTGCCCCACCTCCTTAGATAGAGAGCCTGGCTGTATTAGGCTCAGTGATTCGTGGACGACCGGGACGACTCCTGGCGGCCGGGACCGGCGTCTCCCCGCAGTCCGGCAGGCGCGTGTAACGAATGTTACGCTTCCAGTTTATCGAGGAGTTCGAGCAGGTGCTTTTTGCCGCCGGCGGGGGGACGCCAGTCCAGATCGACGACGGGGATCCGCTGCTCGCGCAGGCTCTCGGCGAAGAGTTCCAGGCCCACGTTGATCACCTGCGGCGGCGCGTGCAGCAGACGGACGACCTCCGCCGCGTCGGGCAGGTCCACGTCCTGCGGCGTGACTTCAAGGAGGGGTGACGCGCGCTCCTCGCTTTTCGCCCCGCGGCCCGCCAGAATGCGGCCGGCCAGGCGCGCGGCGCGGGCGTTGCTGCTCTCCACCAGCATCCCCGCCGCGACCAGCATCTCCTGCTGGTCGCGGTATTCCTGCGGGTCCTCCTCGGTCCCGCAGAGCGCGCCGATCACACAGAGGTAGCGCCCGGCGGCCAGCGCCTGCTGGCGGGCCTGGGCGATGGCCGGCGCCAGCGTCTGCGCCGGATCACGGTCGGCGCCGAAGCCAAGGACGACATCCAGCAGCACCACGCCCACCTCGGGATCCTCCGCCTCCTGGGCCAGACGCTGCAGCCGCAGCGTCGGATCGATCATGGGGTGGAGACGCCCCTGGGTGAATTCTTCTCCGCCCAGATCCAGCACGGTATGTCCGCTGCTGGGGGCGAGGCCGTCGGCCGCATCCGCGGGATCGAGCGGCGCGTTGGACCGCACGTGCCCGACGTAGCCGCGCAGCAGCCCCTGCGCCTCGGCGCACAACGTGCCCCCGCTGTACAGGCCGCGCAGATAACGCTGCCCGGGAGCCAGCCGCGCCGCCTCCTGTGCGGGGAGGGCCAGCGACGGGGGCGGTTCGCCGGTGCGTCCCACGGCCAGGCGGACGGCGGTCAGCGCCGCATCCTCCAGCGTGCCCGCGCCGACGACGCGCCCGCGCGACTCCACCCTGCTGCCGACGAAACAGGCGACCACCGGCTTCCCCGCCCGCTGCGCCGCTCCGAGGATGCGGGCCGCCACACTGGGGTGCGGCGGCTTGGCCACCAGGACAAGCACCGTCGTCTCGGGATCCGCGGCCAGGGCGGCGAGCCCCTGGAGCATCGTCATCCCGCCCACGGCCTGCGAGACGTCCCGTCCCCCCGTGCCGATGCCCTGGCTGACTCCCCCGCCGAAGCGGTGGATCAGCGTGCTCACCTCCTGCAGCCCCGTGCCCGCGGCGGCGACGATACCGACGCTGCCCCGGCGCACCTTGTTGGCAAACCCCAGGCCGACGCCGCCGACCAGGGCGGTGCCGCAGTCGGGTCCCATCAACAGGCGGCCGCGCTCGGCGGCCATCCGCTTCAGCGCCAGTTCATCTTCCAGGGGGACGTTGTCGCTGAAGAGAAAGACGTGCAGTCCCTCTTGCAGCGCCTCGCGGGCGACGGCGGCGGCAAATCGGCCGGGCACGGAGATCGCGGCGATCGTGGCGTCAGGCAGCATGCGGCGGGCGGCGGCGATGGTGCGGGGGCGATACTCGCCGGCCGCAGTCGGGTGCCGTCGCTGAGTGAGCAGTTGCTCGGCGAGGGCCAGCGCCGCGGCCACGACGTTATCGGAGGTGCCGCTCACGCTGATGACGAGATCATCGGGGCCGGCCGCCTCCGCTTCCGGGCTAAGCAGACCCGCGTCCCGCAGCAGCGTGCGGTTGGCGTCGGTGGCGACGACCAGGCCGGCTTCCGTCACCCCCGGCTGCTGACGCACTTCCTTTTGCACCAGCATCAGGGTGACCGAATCCACGTAGGTGCTGCGCTTGACGGCCGACCGCACAATCATGGAGGCTAGGGATACCGTACGCGATATCTTCAGAGGAGGCAAGGATGGCCAAAAAGGACCGGGCGAAGGCGGAGCAGCGACGGACGGCCCGCGAGCAGCGGCGGGAAGCGGAACGGCGGGCGGCGGCGCTGCGCCGCCGGCAGCGCACGCTCATCTGGAGCGGGGTGGGCGCGGTGATCGCGGTGGGGGTCTTTGCACTCCTGGCCTGGAGCGGTGGGCTGGGGCAGCAGGCCGCGACGGTGATGGGCCGGAAGATCGAGGCACCGCCCGGTGAGCGGGTGCGGGAGGTCGGGAACCCGCACATCCCGGTGGGCACGAAAGGCACCGGCTATTCCAGTAACCCGCCCACGTCCGGCGAGCATTACGGGAGCGAGGCGAAGTGGGACGTGTACACGCAGCCGGTGCCGGACGAACTGGTCATTCACAACCTGGAGCACGGCGGCATCTGGATCTCCTACAAGGATCCCAATGACACCGAGCTGGCGGCGAAACTCGCGCAGGTGGCCCGCCGCTACTCCACCAAGGTGATCGTCACGCCGCGGCCACAGAACGACGCCCCCATCGCGGTGGCGGCCTGGGGGCGGTTGCTCAAGCTGCAGACGTTCGACGAGCAGAAGATCGTGGCGTTCATCAACGCCTATCGCGGGAAGGTCGGCCCGGAGCCCAACGCCCCCTGACGGGCCGGAGCTGGTGCCGGCGCCTGCCGCAGAAGGTGCGGCGCCGCTAGCGCGGCGCGGCCAGCGCGGCGCGGCGCAGCATCTCTGCGACCACGTTCATCGCGCGTTGCAGCTGCGGGTCGCTGGGCGTCCCGACCACAGCTAGGCCGAAGGGGACCGCGACGTCCGGGACGAGGCCCACGCCCTCCACCTCGCGCCCGTTGCGGGTGAGGTAGCGGGCTACCGTCAGGCGCAGCCCGCTGCCGTCGTCGAACTCATAGACGAGCTGCACCGTGCCCTTGCCGAACGTGCGCTCCCCGATCAACTGCACCCCCGCGTCCTGCAGCGCCCCGGCGACCACCTCGGAGGCGCTGGCACTGCGGCGGTTCACCAGCACGACGACGTCGGCCAGGAACTTCGGTTCGCGCGGTCGCACCAGATAGGTCGTGGTGCGGTCGCGCGTCCCGCGCACGGTGGTGACCACACCGCCGCGCAGAAAGTGGCTGGCGATGTCCACCGACTCGATGAGAAATCCCCCGGGGTTGTTGCGCAGGTCGAGGATGAGCCCGCGGGCCCCCTCCGACTGGAGTTGCCGCAGCAGCGACGCCAGTTGCACTGCGGACCCCTCGCGGAACTGGGTCAGCCGCAGATAGCCGATCTCTGGGGCAATCATCCGGGCGCTCGCCGTCGGCTGCACGATGCGGGCGCGGAGCAGCGGCACGGTGAGGGTCTCTCCGGTTGAGGGGCGGAAGAGCACGAGCACGACTTCGCCGCCCTCTTCTCCGGCGATCATCTGCCGCACGTCGGACAAGTTCCGGCCCTCCGCGGGCTGCCCGTTCACGGACATGATGAGGTCCTGCGGCAGCACCCCGCCGCGGGCGGCGGGAGAGTCCTCCACCACGCTGGTGATGACCACCCGCCCGCCCTGCTCGCTGAGCGTCACCCCGATGCCGACAATCGGCGGCGGCTCCTGTTGCTGCTCGTTGAACCGCGCCTGTTCGAAGGGTGTGAGGAAGACCGTGTTCCGGTCGCCGACCGCCTCGACCATCGCCTTGATCGCGGCGTAGGCGACCTCCAGCGGCGGAAAGCCGCGCGGAGCCAGGGCCATGGCCTGGCGCAAGAGCCCCTGCATCGTCTGCAGGTCCTGCGCCTCGACCCCGCTTAACTCGACGGTCCGCAGGTCCACACCCTGCGACCGCAGGGCCCGCTGCATCCCGTCGGCGGCCGCGCGCAGCAGGACGATCTGGGCCGCCGGCGCCAGCGCCTCCTGCGTGATCAGCCGGTAGACCTCGGTGAAGAGCTGCAGACCGTTCGGTGTCTGCGCGCGCGCCGGCTGGACGGTCAAGACCGCCAGGAGAGCGACGACGAGCAGAACACCGGCGAGCGAGCGCGGCCTACGCCTCATCGGGCACCTTGGACCGGGAGTATTTGTACCATCTTAGCGCCTCAACGCCTCCGTGGGGCCATTCGTTCCCCCCGGAGCGATGACCGTGCCGTCGAGGCAAGGACTCGCATCGGCCGGCCCGCGCCGAGCCGTCGGGCCCACGAAGTGGCCAGGCCCAGGTCGGTCTGCGTGATCGCCACCTGGATTCCGGCGGCTGCGTAGGCGGCCGTCAGCCTGGCCTCTAGACTCTGCTTCCCCGCGGCAGACAGGCTCAGTCGCGCCACGACCGCGGGATCGTTCAGGATCGATGCGTTGACCCGCGCGCAAACGGCCGCGGCCGGCCGCAGCTCCCGGCCGTCCACCACCTCAATGCGCTTCCCCTGCACCACGTGTAGGCACTCCCCATCTACCGCATCCACCTCTGCATCCCCCTCCCCGCAGGGTGCGTGCACTGCAGGGGGATGCGGCGGGGCGCGAGGGAAGAGCCGCCGGCCGCGCACGGCGGCGCGGCACACCGGTGCTGCGTGAAAGGCCGCAAGAAGATCGGGACACTCCCGTGGAGTACGGGAATGAGGAAACCGGGGTTGTCTACGTGCTAGCGGTCAGGCTCAGCCAAACGGACGCATCGTGCCTCCAATATGCGGGCACCGGGCGCACCGAGTCAAATTGCCGAACAACCCGCGGCGGGAAAACGTAGTCTAAACGATGAAGTCTTGGGGAGATGCCTCCATGGGAGGGATTGTCTGATGAAACCGTTGTCGCGCATCGCTCTGACCCTCGCCCTGCTGGTCACGTTCGCGGGTATCGGCGCGCCGGTTCTGGCCGGTCCGGAGCCGGGCGATACCGCCGCCGCGGCGCGGGCCGAGAAACAGGCCACCTACTGCCCGGGCGTGAGACTCTTCGCCGGCGGGATCGCCATCCAGGCCGGTCGCTGCTACGTCCTCTTCGTCCTGCGCGACCGCCGCGGCCTCTTCCTGGCCTTCGCCCAGCCCGGCCTGCGCATCCCACCCGGCCAGCTCGTCCGCCTGAATACGCCGGCCGGCGCCAAGGTGAAGGGCCGCATCTTCTACCTTGTGCCCATTCGCGCGAGCGGCCTGGTCGTGCCGGTGGACCACATCGTCCTCACCGCCATCCGGGTGCAGGAGGTCGGTTCGCGCGTCGTGATCATCCTGAGCCCGGGCGGCACCAGGGTAACGGTGGACTTCGAACGCCGACCGTGACGCCGGCGGCGGGAATGGACCGCCCCGCGGAACAGCGGCCGGCCGGCTACACCGACCGCGTGCGGGCGTTCTTGGGGAAACCGCACGTCGCCGTGCTGGCGACCGTCGGTCCTGGGGGCCGACTGCAGGCCACGCCGGTCTGGTTTCTCGTCGAGGACGGTCAGATCCTGATCAACACCAGCCGGGGACGAGCGAAACTGCGCAACATGGAAGCCAACCCGCGCGTCGCGCTGACGATCGTCGACCAGAACGACCCGTACGCCTATGTGGAGATCCAGGGCCGGGCGGTGCGCTTCGACCCGCAGCGCGGCGCGCGCGACATCGATCGCCTCTCGCTGCGGTATCGGGGGAAGCCGTTCACCTACCCACCTACGGATCGTCCGGCGAACCGGGTCAGCGTCTTCATCGTGCCCGACCGCATTATCGACCACCTGCGCTGACGCGCGGCAACGCGAAACGGCGGCAGCATCGCGCTGCGGCCGTCCGCATGTTTTCCGGGCGTTCCGCCCTCAGGCTTTGCCGATGTACTTGCGGATGGACTTCGTCTCCAGGTACTCGGCCAACCCCTCCGCCCCGAGTTCCCGGCCGTGGCCACTGTCCTTGACGCCGCCAAACGGCGTCTCGGGGACGCTGAGCGGCTTGTAGTTGATCCAGACGATCCCGGATTCGATCCCTTCGATGAAGCGCTCGATGGTGTGGTCGCTGCTGGACCAGAGCCCCGCGCCCAGCCCGAAGGGCGTGCTGTTGGCCCGCTCCAGCGCCTCCTCGAGATCCCGCACCGGCATCACCGGCAGGACCGGGCCGAAGCACTCGTCGCGCCACAGCGCGGCGTCGTCCGGCACGTCCACGATGACCGTGGGCTGGAAGAAGTAGCCCTTGGCGTAGGGTCCCTCCTCCAGCCGCCGGCCGCCCGCGACCACCGTGGCCTTGCGCGCCACGGCGTCGGCGACGAAGCGCTCCACGTCGAGCCGCTGCTGTTCGTTGTTCAACGGCCCCATGTCCGTCTCCGGCACCAGGCCGTCGCCCACCCGCAGCGCCGCGGTCGTCTTGGCCAGCATGTCGACGAACCGTTCGTAGATGGAGGCGAAGACGTAGACGCGCTTCACCGAGGTACAGGACTGCCCGGCGTTGCGGAACCGGCCGAATCGCACGATCGTGTCCGTCGCCATCTCCAGGTCCGCGTCGGTGGCGACGACCGTGGGGTCGCTGCCGCCCAGTTCCAGGGTGACGTGCTTCAGCGCGGGGGAGGCCGCCTGCGCCACGAGCCGGCCGACCTCCGTCGACCCGGTGAAGGCGATGCGCTTCACCGCCGGGTGCCGCAGGATTTCGTCGCCCACCGTGGAGGCCGGCCCGGTGACGATGCTGGCGATGCCCGGCGGGGCGCCCGCCTCCTGCAGCAGTGAGGTGAGCATGATGTCCGTCAGCGGCGTCGTGCTGGCCGGCTTGATCAGCACCGCGTTGCCGGCGATGAGCGCCGGCGCCACCTTCCAGGCGTACAGTGAGACCGGGAAGTTGAAGGGCAGGATCGCCGCACACAGGCCGATCGGCTGCTTGCGCGTCTCCACCTTGATCACGCTGTCGCCGTCGCGGACATACTTGACCTCGCCGGCGATCTTCCCGGCGTACCCCGCGTAGTAGTCGAAGGTGCTGACCAGACTGTCCAGTTCACCCACCGACTCGCGGTAGATCTTGCCCTGTTCCCGCGTGAGCAACCGGGCCAGCCGGTCCTTGTGCTCTTCCACCAGCGCGGCATACCGCTGCAGCACCCTGCCGCGGCGTCGCGACTCATAGATCCTGGGCCACCAGGAGGACTCCAGCGCCGTGGTGGCCGCCCGGATCGCATCGCGCACATCGTCGCGATCGCCCTTCGCGACAACGCCTACCACTTCGTCGACGTTGGCGGGGTTGCGTACCTCGAAGGTCTCGCCACTGCGAGCGTCCGCCGACCTGCCGTTGATGATCATGCGGAATACCTCAGCCATGCCTTCCACCTCCACCGCTGTACCCGCTGAAATTCCGCACAGAGACCCGAAGATTCCTGCCCTGGGGCCGTTCGCTCCCGCTACATCGACTCGTGAGCATGCGACCGATGGTCGATTCCTCACATGTGGATGCAGAGGGACCGCGGGTGTAGCGGGGGAAGTTTACTACTGGCCCGGGGCCGCGAAGTCCGGGGTCAGCGGCTCCGTCTGGCGGGACGGCTCCGCCGGGCAGGCGCGCGGGTCGGGACCGCAGCGGCTCCACCGAGCAGCGCCTCGGGGTTGATCGCCTGGGTCAGGTACAGCGCCGCCTCCGCCTCGAGCGTGCCTCCCTTGAGCAGGAGCCCCAGGTCGCGGGAGACCTCGGACCACAGATCCTTCAGACCCAGAGCCTTCAATTGTCGTGCGGCTTCACGGAGGTAGCGGAGGGCCTTGCTCCGCTCCTTCCGCGCGGCGGCGACGCGACCGAGGATCGCCAGGGCCATGGCGCGGTGTTTACGGTCATCGACCTTCGCGGCGTCGTCCAACGCCTGCTGCGCGGCCTTCTCCGCTTCCTCGAAGTTGCCCATTTGAAGATAGATCCCGGCCAGATCCATGTGGGCCGCGCTGCGTCGCCGGAGGTTGCCGAGTTTCTCGATAATCCGAATAGACTGCTGGACTGTGGCGAGAGCCTGATCAAGCCGCCCCTGCTCACGGTACAGGCTGCCGAGGTTCATTAGAATTTCGCTGAGGTTGATCAGATCCTCAGTGTCCTCGAACGCGCGTTTAGCGTCCTGGAGCAGCCGGCCGGCCTTGGGGAGATCCCCTTCGGCCTGGGCAACGTATCCCAGACCCCAGAGAGCCTGTCCCTCAAGCACGCGCAGGTTCAGCCTTGATGCTAGGGTGCGCGCTTTAGCGTACGTCCGGCGCGCGAACTTGGGACGTCCGCAGTAAACTGACGCTGAGCCTAGCCAGATCAGCGCTTTAATGCCGGACTCACTGCGCAGCGCCCCGCTCTGCCGGTACAGCGCCACAGCCTGGCTGAGCAGGTTGAGCGAATGGGAGAACTCGCGCCGCAGCATCGCGACGTCGCCGACCAAGGCCAGGGCATGCGCCTGTCCCTGGACGAAGCCTGCCTTCTCTGCGTACCCCTGGGCCTGGCGGGCGAGTTTCTCCGCTTGGGAGAGTCGGTTCTCCAGCGTCGCGGCGATGCCGCGGATGATCGTCGCTTCCGCCTTCATCCACAGAGGAATGTCGGGGACGAGTTCTTCGGCCACGCGACTGGCATTGACCGCCCAGGCCGGCCGGTTCCACACTGCGTCCCGCGCCAGCGTGAGCAGGCTCAACGCCGTGTCCAGACGGAGCTCGTCCGCATCCATGAGCAGCCCGGCCACGGACGTCCCCGCTCGGCGGGCCAGCAGCAGCAGGGTCTCCACAGATGGATAGGAGCGGGCGGTTTCCAGCAGGCTGACGAAGCTCTTCGAGAGATCCGCCCCGGCCAATTCAGCCTGGGTCAGCCCCATGCGTCCCCGGGCGCGCTCGAGGCGCTGTCCAAAGGCGACGATCCAGCGCACGCGCTCGGTGTCAATTGTCTTCTGTTGCTTGACCATCGATAATGTGACTTCGACGGCGGCGGCGGAAGGTCCTGCAGAAACGGCGGGTCCCCCGCTGTCGTTCGATCTTTCGGCTAATCTCCTGCGAACCGGCTACCCTCCGTTGCCACCGGGTGGTTCGGCCGCGAGGTACACAGGCGGCACATTTGTGGCCGTCCACCCGGTTCCGAGCACCGCGAACGTGATCAAAACAGCAGCAAGAAGCATGCGGACTTTATGCGCCATGCCAACCCCTCCCGATTCAGTTGAATTTGGGGGACCCGCCACTGGCCCGGTTTCCACACGCGTCCGGCGATTCC
>Ga0209320_10000840_pt1 | contig 15861 bp, 8 predicted proteins | sample Rifsed13ft4_FD_184008 | JGI IMG/M metagenome (GOLD analysis project Ga0209320, IMG submission 184008) | Soil microbial communities from Rifle, Colorado, USA - sediment 13ft 4 (version 2) | ecosystem: Environmental > Terrestrial > Deep subsurface > Rock core/Sediment | place: Rifle, Colorado... | reverse complement strand
GGCGGTAGAAAATGGAAAGGCGAGGTAAACAAGATTTGGCAGGTAAAAGGCGCCGGACTGGAAATTGGCCAACAAGGGAAACCCCATGGCCAGTCGAGGCTCCCAGAGCGGCAACTCTCCTCTCTCGAGGCTCTGCGCCAAGCTCAACATCATGGGATAAGTGGAAGGGCCCAAGTCGCGGAATAAAGGGATCTTTGACGTGAAGATCATTTCAGAGAAAAATACCAAGACCATGAGGACGAGAATGGACAAGGCGGCAAGCTCGCCAGGGAAGTTGTTTTCTTCTTGGTAATCCACGGGGTAATCCAGGGTTGTTGCCTATGGACTGGGAAGGTCTCGTGTCAAAATGGCAGACTTGCCCGCCGCCCAGTCACGAATGAAGAAGGCAAGTAACAAGGTTATCGTTATCAGAGTAATGATCAAGCCATAGCGAAAAGAGCCCGGCTCATATCTAAAAAGCACCCGGTGGCTGCCTGAAGGGAGGAGAACGCCGCGGAAAAAATAATTGGCCCGCATAACTTTTCCCTCCACGCCGTCTACATAGACTTTCCATCCCGGGTAAAAAGAGTCTGATAGGACCAAAATCCCCGGTCTATTCAAGGAAGCACGAAGGCTAACGCTACGGTTGCCATAGCCATGGATCTCCGTCTCTCCAGTGAAACTTCCTTTAGCTGGCAACTCAACGATTTCATCCACTACGACCTCTTTTAAGGGATCAAAGCTGCTCCCCGTCAACATCTCTATCGCCTTCTTTGGATCCTTTTCATAGATAGCCTTAGGGACAATATAGGCCCGTGGAACCACCCGATCCACGCGATAAATCCAAGCTGGATACTCTGGAAAATGACGAATCAGAGTGATGAGTCCACGGGGTAACTCTTGCAGGCTAATCAGGTATTTTACGTTTAAAGTTCCCAATAGGCGGTAGAATTTTTCTGGTGGCAGTCCCGGCGCAACCCGGAGAAAGAGTTCGTAGGGTTGCCTCAAAAGGGCATCGACCTCCTGCATATAGTTGACCCCCCAGAAAATGCCCATGCTAGGCCGGAGGGTTTCGAAGGCGAAGGTGACGTGCTCTTCGGGGGACCTTGCCTTTGGAAACTGAACAATATCTGGATGGAAAGGACCTTCGGGTGAGGTGAAAAAAACCCTGAAGGATGGAAAATCCTCCAGGAGGTCAAGCATCTTAGGCCTTTGCTGAACAACGCGGGCTTCCATGAGGAGTTGATAAGATCTGTGAGCAGAGTAGAGATCGATAAAAGTGATGCTTACGATAAGGATCGCCATTAGGGATTTCCGGATTTTTCTTTTCTGCCATAAGAAAAAGAGGGCCAAAAGGCCCATGAAAAGGACGATCTGTCTTTCCAGATGGACCAGGACGGTCGAGGAGATTTTCCAGGCGAGCGGGTCATCTGAAGGGATCGCGGCGGTAGATGCGATAAACTGCAGGAGTATGCTCCTCTGGTTACGGAAGAGAGCGTAAACGGCCAAAAGAAGACCGCAGAGAATCATTGGTCCGAGGAGAATTTTAAAAATCCTTTGCTCCCGGATTTTCATCAAATGGGTAAGCCCTTGAACCGTGACATAGAGAAAAAGAACAAAAGGTATAAAAAAGAACTTCTCCGGGAACCGGATGAGGGAGATAAAAGGGAAGTAGTCGTAGATCAACCCGTACAGCGGAGTATGCCTACCCATAGAGAACAGCAGGGACAAGACTATGCCGCCAAGGAGAAGGGCCTTGGTCTTTCTATCTTCTGAAACTATCCAAGCCCACAGGCCAAAGGAAAGAAGGCCACCCATGTAGAGGCTCGCCAGAAAAGGGGGGTATCGGTAGAAAAACAACTGGAAATGATCAAAAGAGCTAAAATCTAATTCCTTATCCAGGAATAAAAGGTTTAATAAGCTGAGAGGGTGAAGGGACCAGCGGGTGGCCCATTGAAGTGAGGCGGCTTGAGTGCGCTCGGCCTCTCGGAGAAGCTCCAAGGTAGGTAGAACCTGGATCATAGCCAAGCCCGCGACGAGGGTATTCACGCAAACAAAGGACACGAGAATCCTCGCGTAAGAGATCCGGCCTTCACCCTTTATTCTCAGGCTATGGATGAGGAACAGGATCATGCTCATGGCGTAGATTTCCGGAGATCCTGCAAGAAATTGAATCGCAGCTACGAAGACGTAAAGGCCGAAGTTGAACCGATCTGAAGACTTGAGTTGCCTCTCTCCCAAGAGGAGCAGCCAAGGAAGCCAGACTACGGTCTGAAAATGATTTAGCAAATTGGTCAGGGAGACAGTATATCCACCGAAGGTGAAGAGGAGAGAACCCACGAAGGCGAGTGGCTGTGCGAATCTCCAGTAGCGAAGAAGAAAATAGGCTCCGCTAGCAGCGACGAGATAATGAAATATAAAGATGGCCTTAATGGCAGTGAAAAATGGGACGAAGGCAAAGAAAAGGTTTGGGGGATAAAAGGCCCCTGACTGAAAGTTTGCCAAAAGCGGAAATCCCAAACCCATGTGGCGGTCCCAGAGGGGAAACTCTCCAGCCCTAATACTCTCAGCCAGGCTGAATCGCATGGGATAAAAAAACGGGCCGAGATCGCGGAACAGGGGAATCTTATCGGAAAAAATCATTTCATGGGAAAATATCAAGACCAAGAGGGCAATGAGAGAAAGGGGTAAGAGCGCGGATAAGAAAATTTTTTCTTTGTGAGGCGCGGTTAGTTCAACAGGATCTGGCATATTTTTTCCCGCCGTCTCCCCGAGCGATTTAACAATGAGATAATAAAGGCAAAAGACACAAGAGTGGTAGAGATCACACAAAAAAGAAAGAGGGGGAGGGCTTTGCCCTCCCCCTCTTAGCTCCGAAGTACCAGCCCGGTGAAATAATCCGGCAGGTTAATTACAGGCGGTACTTGTGATCAGACCGGTAGAGGAGGTAAATGTATGGACGCCGGTCGCGGCAGTACAGCCCGCCGTGACTGTTGCCTGAGCCGTAAAAGTCGTCTGCGACGAAGTGGTCGCCACAGTTAAATTACCACCCTGCTTAAAGCCCCGGGCGGTTAAACCACCGATCGTGCTTGAATAGGTATTCTGGTCCACATAATAGGCCTCTTGGGCTGTGGCCATATTCTTAACGGCGGACTTAGCATCGGAGTCGTACCCGCGGCGCCGGTAAGCCGCAAACTGCGGTATCGCTATCGCAGCCAGAATACCGATGATCGCTATGACCACCAGCAGCTCGATGAGGGTAAAACCCCCTTCGGCCCTTAATCTTAATCTGTTCATAAACTTCTTTCCTCCTCTTTCTATAGATATCCTATTTTAACGTCTTATTCATCCTTCTTCCCCCTTACCCAGATCGGCAGCTCTTCTTCACCCCCTTCTGATCGTGATTTTGGGCTCTTGAGAGGTTACCCACATTACAGTGCAAAAACAGGACCACCCTGTTGGGATTGTCGTTCTTGAAAAAAATCCCCGGCTGGTAGAGATGCCGGAAGATATAAGAAAAAAAATCTCTTAAAACCAGATAGTTAGAGGATCTTTCCCGAATTGTAAGAATTATGGCAATTGACAAAAAAGGGCAATTTTCAACTACTTAACAAAACGCTTCAAGAGAAGCTGTGGCAAAAAACGTTACTCAGCCGCACCCTCCTCTTCTAGCTGATGATTTTTCATTTCCAGGAGCCCGTATTTTTCCAGTCGGTGCCTAAAAGATCTATAGTTGATTCCAAGAAGCTCGGCGGCCCTCTTCTGCACCCCGCCGGATCTCTTCAAAGCGCCTAACAGCAGACACTTCTCGTGCGTCGACAACTCTTCATCCAGGGACATCCCTTTGTTGAAAAAGACATCTGCTCCGCCAGGGGCGGTTCGCTCAAAAAGCTTGACTTCTTCTGCGATGGAGATTCCTTTAATCTGAGGCGGTAAGTCCTCGTCGGTTAAAATATTCTTATTAGTTACCGCCACCGCATGTTCGATGATATTCTCCAATTCGCGGATGTTTCCCGGAAAGGAGTAGTTCATGAGACACATAAGCGCCTCACTGGAAATTTCCTCAACCTTTTTGTTGAGGGAGCGGGCGAATTTTTGGATAAAATAGTTTGCGAGCGACGGAATATCCTCTTTCCGGTTGCGCAGAGGTGGGAGGGTCATCTGAACCACATTGAGACGGTAGAAGAGGTCCTCGCGAAACCGCCCCTTCTCCATCTCCTTGCGGAGATCTTTGTTGGAGGCAGAAATCACCCGGACATCCACCTTGACCTGCTTGCTCCCCCCGACCGGAGTAAAAGATCTTTCTTGCAGCACTCTAAGGAGTTTTACCTGAAGATGGAGGGGAAGCTCTCCAACTTCGTCCAGAAAGATGCTCCCTCCGTCCGCCTGCTTAAAAAGTCCATCGTGGTCCGAAACCGCGCCCGTAAAGGCGCCACGGACGTGGCCAAAAAGCTCGCTCTCGATCAAGTTCTCTGGGATAGCCCCGCAGTTGACTGCCACGAAAGGACGATCTCGCCGTGGACCATTGAAATGGATGGCGCGAGCTACGAGCTCCTTTCCAGTGCCGCTCTCCCCGGTGATTAAAACACTCGTGTCTATAGCCGCCACTTTTTGTACCAGACGGTAGATTTTATCGACCCCGCCTCCTTGGCCTACGACCCCCCCAAAGCGAAAGGAAGAAGGGCTCTCGTCGCTCTTATCCTTAGTCAACTCTCGCTCCCTTGCTTTTCGCATTTCAGCTTCCAAACGGATCTTTTCCTCAAGCTCTTTCTGCTTCGTAATGTCTTCAAAGATCGAGACGAAACCGATCGCTTTCTCCGCAGGGTCGCTCAGAGGCGCCAGAGTCAAGCGCAAATGCTTATTACGTCCCTGGGGATCACTAAATGAAAAATCGTCTACCACGACTCTTTTAGTCTCTTGCAAACCATCGAAGTGATAGGTAAGTCCAGGAAAGATATCGCTCAGTTTTTTTCCTTTTACTGTCCCCTCTTGGAGAGAGGTAAGGGTTTGAGCCTGGGCGTTGAAGTAGTTGATGTGTCCCTTGATATCGGTGATGGCAACACCACTCCCTACGCCCTGAATCAGCGCCTCCTTGAGGGCTTCAAGATCCATATATTCTTTTTGTTTTTCAACTAGGAGATGTTCCGCCTCATAGAGCTTGCGCGCGAGGAATCCGCTCAGGGAAGCTATGATGAAAAAAGTCGGTAGATTGAGCGTCAAGTTCATGACCAGCGGCCCTGCGGTCGAGAGCCCTACACCAGCCCATCGGTAGTAACTCCAGAGCAGCAAGACGGTGTAGCAAAGGCTGGAGAATCCCGCGGTAATGAAGGCGCCCCCATAGAACAATAAAATGGCGCTGTTTATGATTGCCAGGTTATAAAGAAAGGGGAATGGGCTCTCGATGTCCCCCGTGATGAAGATGATCCCCGTGATCAGCAGGACATCAAAATCTACCTGCGCATGGGCGAAAAAACCCTGGTTCTTTACCCAGGGAAGGATCAGCGCTGAGCTTATCGAGATCAGATAAGCGGCAATTAAAGGTAGCTGAAGGGAGCGAAATAGGCCGGTATCGCCTCCCTTGAAGAACTGAAAGAGGGCGGTGGCGCCCAAGAAAAAGGTCAGGATGACTACTCTAAGAAAGAGCAGCCACTTGATCTTCCGCGCTAGCTCTCTGCTTTCTTCTTTCAAGGCCCTATCATTTAGCTTCAATGCCGCACTGAGTAAACTATGGGTCAACCCTTATTGAACCAGCGAACCTAATTGGAAGATCGGCAGATACATCGAGATCACCAACCCTCCAAGGATAACGCCCAGCACCACCATGATCAGCGGCTCCATCAGGGACGTAAGGTTGGCCACGGCGTTATCTACCTCCTCCTCATAAAAATCGGCGACCTTCTTAAGCATCGCATCCAGCGCCCCGGTATTCTCGCCAATGGCCACCATCTGACAAACCATGGGGGGAAAAATTTTGCTCTCTGTCAAAGGTTCCGCTACCGTTTTTCCCTGGCTGATGCTGACACGAGCATTCATGATGGCCTTCTCTACGACCTTGTTCCCAGCTGTTTTAGCCGTTATCGCCAACCCGTCTAAGATAGGCACGCCCGAACTCAGAAGAATCGACATATTCTGTGAAAATCGGGCCACGGCAACTTTGCGGATGAGATCTCCCATAATGGGCAGCTTAAGCAGCAAGCCATCAATAGTGAATCTTCCCTGGGCCGTTTTGTAGTACATCTTGATAGCAACCACGATGCCGACGATCGCGCCGGCCAGGTACATAAAATAGGCGCGAAAAAAGTTGCTGATGTTGATGGTGATTTGAGTCGGGGCCGGCAGGGCCTTGCCCATGCCGCCGTAAAGCTCGGCAAAAACGGGGATAACAAAAAGCAATAAAACACTGACCACCGCGACCGCGACTACGACGATCGTGGCGGGATAGATCATGGCCCCTTTCACTTTTGATTTGAGCTTAGCGGCTTTCTCGATGAAGACAGCAATTCGATTAAGGATGGTGTTCAAGACGCCGCCTACCTCTCCAGCGGCAACCATGTTGACATAGAGATCATCAAAGATCTTAGGGTGTTTCTTCAAGGCATCAGCCAGAGTAAAACCGCTCTCGACGTCCTGCTTGATGGTCCGCACAGTAATTCGGAAGGCCTTATTCTCCGACTGCTGGCTTAAAATATCGAGACCTTGAACAATGGGAAGCCCCGCATCAATCATGGTGGCGAATTGGCGCGTAAACAGCATCACATCATGAGCGGAAACCTTGGCGCCGAAGCCAGGGATAGTGAACTCTTTTTCCAGCCCCTTTCCCTTTTCCCGGACCCGCGCAGGGATGGGTTGAATCCTTTGGCTTCTGAGGCGGGCAAAAACCGCGTCCTGGCTAGCCGCTTCCATCTCGCCCTTCAGGATCTTCCCCTGGGCGGTTTTCCCCTCCCAAACAAAGACTGGCATGTTTAAAACCTCCGTTCTGGTAAAATAGCGAATGGCAAATGGCGAATAGTGAATGGTTGAGGGGGGGAAGAGACCATTTGCTATTTGCCATTCATATGCCCAGCGAAAAAACCGACCCGAAGCCTTTGTCCGAGTCGGTCACCCGAACAGTTTCCTCGATCGTCGTAAGTCCCTCCCGTACCTTTTTTATGGCGCTCATTCTCAGCGTGTTCATTCCCATCTTGACCGCCTCCCGCTTCAGGTCGGCCGCAGAGGCCCCTCTCAGGATCAATTCTTTCAAGGCCTCATGGATCACCATCACCTCATAGAGCGCGATGCGTCCTTTATATCCAGTCTCGCCGCAGGTGGGGCAACCTTTGCCGCGAAAGGTGGGAAAGCCCGCCCCGACCTCCGCTGGATCGACCCCGATGTTGATGAGCGCCTCCGCGCTTACCTCCACCGGGGCCTTGCAACTGAGACAAATCTTGCGCACCAACCTCTGAGCTACAATAAGATTAGTCGAGGAGGTAAGTAGAAAAGGCTCCAACCCCATATTGATCAGCCGGTCTATCGTAGAGGGTGCATCATTGGTGTGAAGGGTGCTGAGCACTAGGTGTCCCGTGAGAGCCGCTTTCACGCCGATCTGAGCTGTTTCTAGGTCACGCATTTCTCCCACCATGATAATGTCAGGGTCTTGACGGAGAAAGGAGCGAAGGCAGGCAGCAAAATTCAGACCGATATCGTCCCGGACCTGCACCTGATTAATTCCCATGAGGTTATATTCGACCGGGTCTTCAGCGGTAGAAACGTTTACATCCGGCTTGTTCAGCTCTGAAAGTGCAGAGTAAAGGGTTGTCGATTTGCCGCTACCGGTAGGACCGGTGATGAGAATCATTCCGTAGGGTTTATAAATCGCCTCTTTAAAGTTCTTCAGCGCCTGGGGATCGAAACCCAGTTTGGCCATATCCAGCTGGAGATTGGCCTTGTCCAAGAGCCGCATGACGATCTTTTCACCAAACAGGGTGGGAAGGACAGAGACCCGAATATCCAGTTCCTGCCCCCCTCCCATCTTAAGCTTGATCCGCCCATCTTGAGTGAGTCTTCTCTCGGCGATATCCAAATTGGACATAACCTTAAGACGAGAGATCAAAGCGTTTTTTAACTTGGGGGGCGGGGTCATGATCTCATGGAGCACCCCATCGACGCGAAACCGTATCCGAAAAATTTTCTCGTAGGGTTCAATATGGATGTCACTTGCCCCGCGCTTCGCGGCATCGGCTAGGACGGCATTGACCAAGGTGACAACGGGCGCTTCATTGGTTGCCGCCTGTAGCTCCTGGAGGCTGACGTCCTCCTCGTCGCGTATGACCTCCATCTCGTTGCCGCCAAACTTTTTGAGAACTTCATCGTAGCTAACCGACCCGAAGCGCTTTTCCAGCAGCTTCTTGATCTCAGAAGGGGGAGCCAGGGCAACCCTTATGGCATAGCCGGTAATGAACTTAGCCTCGTTAATTGCTATCAGGTTGGTCGGGTCAGGCATAGCCACAGTGAGTGTGGATCCCACAAGCCTGAGCGGGATGATCTGGTGTTTCTGGATGAGATCGGGCGGGATCAGGTTGAAAACGGAATCTAAAATCTCGGTATTCGCCAGCTCGACCTTTTCAATGCCGAACTGTTTGGCGAGAAACTGCGTGAGCTGATCCTCGGTGGTAAAGCCAAGGCGAACGAGTTCCTGAACAAGGTGCGAGCCGTTGCTTTTCTCCTTTTCCAGGGCCTCGTTGAGTTGTTCCCGGGTGACAAGGCCACCTCGAACCAAAAGCTCACCTATGCGGGGTTCCATAGAAGAATCCTTAAGTACAGCCTATTATCCTAAAAATGACTCTTTTTGTCAATTTGATCGAGTGGCAGTTTTTTGCAATGGAATTGCCCTTTGGACAACTTTTGGAATGACCGCTGTATAAAATTACAAAATTTGACTAGCGCTTATCTCTCAAAGCGGCCTGGGCTGCTGCCAGCTTAGCGATAGGAACCCGATAGGCAGAACAACTCACATAGTCTAGGCCGATCTGATGGCAGAAGGCCACTGACTTGGGATCACCGCCATGCTCCCCACAAATACCAATTTCAAGTTTTTTTCGCGCCTTCCGTCCCTTCTCCACTCCCATACGCATCAGAGCGCCAACCCCCTGCTCGTCGATGCTGACAAAGGGGTCTTCGGGGAGAACGCCGTGCACCACATAGCTAGGTAGGAATTTGCCCGCATCATCCCGCGAAAGGCCTAAACAGGTTTGTGTCAAGTCATTCGTGCCGAACGAGAAAAACTCTGCTTCCTGGGCAATTTCATCGGCCACCAAACAGGCTCGAGGAAGCTCGATCATTGTACCAATAAGATAGCGCACCTTTACACCGTAAGTCTTCATCGCCTCACGCGCAACCCGCTCGACAATCTCGCGCTGCATGTGGAGCTCCTGGCGTGAACTTACTAAAGGAATCATGACCTCAGGAAAAGGATTCTTACCCTCTTTGCGCAATTCACAAGCTGCCTCGAAGATAGCCTGGGCCTGCATCTCGGTTATTTCCGGATAGGAAATACCCAAGCGGCAGCCGCGATGACCCAGCATGGGATTAAACTCATGCAGCACATCAATCTTATTTTTTAGGGTCTCCACCGGAACATTCATAATCCCGGCAAGTTCCACAATTTCCTCTTCCGCCTTAGGGAGAAATTCATGTAGAGGAGGATCCAAGGTGCGGATGGTTACAGGAAGACTTCCCATGATCTCGAGGATGCCTTTAAAGTCTTTTTTCTGTATGGGCAGGAGTTTTGCCAAGGCGCGGCGCCGCCCCGGCTCGTCTTCCGCTAGAATCATCTCCCGCACCGCCTGGATGCGGTCCCCCTCAAAAAACATGTGCTCCGTACGGCAAAGGCCGATTCCTTCCGCGCCAAAGGCAATCGCCACCTGGGCCTGATCTGGCTGGTCGGTGTTTGTCCGGACGCCGATTTTCCGCGTTTCATCCGCCCACTTCATGAGCTTGGAAAACTGCTGGTACACACGCGAGGTAGTAGGATCTAGGGTTTTCCCGGTCAGGACCTGGAGAACCTCGGAGGGGAGCGTCTGAAGCTCGCCCTGTATCACTTCACCTGTGGACCCATCGACCGAGATCCAATCCCCTTCTTTTAGAACCGTATCCTCGATTCGCATCTCTCGCGCGGCGTAGTCAATGTTGACGGCTTCACACCCGGCCACACATACCTTTCCCATTTGTCTAGCGACAAGGGCTGCATGCGAGGTCATGCCACCCCGTGCGGTAAGGATCCCCTGAGCGGCGTCCATTCCGCGAATGTCATCCGGACTGGTCTCGATGCGGCAGAGGATTACGCGCTCTCCTCGCCCTTTCCATGCCTCTGCGTCCTCCGCATGAAAGACGATACGGCCCGTGGCCGCGCCTGGACCAGCAGGAAGACCCTTTGCCAGGATACGGCCTTCTTTGCCGGCCCGCTCCTTAGACGTCTGATCGAAGATGGGACGCAGAAGCTGGTTCAGCTGATCAGGCTCAATACGAAGCAGCGCTTCCTTTTTTGAGATGATCCGCTCCTCGACCATAACCACCGCGATGCGAACAGCAGCAAACCCGGTCCGCTTACCGGCCCGGGTCTGGAGCAGCCACAGCTTACCGTTCTCAATAGTAAACTCGTTGTCCTGCATATCCTTATAGTGTCGCTCCAGGATTTTGCAGGTGTGCTCTAATTCCCGATAGCACTCTGGCATGATCTCTTTTAGCTCTGCGATCGGTCGCGGTGTGCGGATGCCCGCGACCACATCTTCGCCTTGGGCGTTGACCAGGAACTCGCCGTAGAATCGCTTCTCCCCTGTGGCCGGGTTCCGCGTGAAGGCCACACCGGTAGCGCAGCGATCGCCCATGTTTCCAAAGACCATAGTTTGCACATTGACCGCAGTCCCCCAAGTATGAGGGATGTGATACAACTGACGATAGGCGATAGCCCGATCGTTGTTCCATGAACCGAACACTGCGCCTATGGCACCCCAGAGCTGCTCTTGGGGGTCTTCGGGAAAGTCCCTCCCCCGTTTCGTCTTTATCTCGGCTTTGAACTCGGCTACGAGATCCTTGAGATCCTCGGCGCTGAGTTCTGTGTCGAAGCGTGCGCCGCGCGCCTTTTTCCTGCCTTCCAGAATAGTTTCAAAGGGATCATGCTCCTGCTTATCCTTGGGCTTTAGTCCCAGCACAACATCTCCATACATCTGAACGAAACGACGATAGCAGTCGTAGGCGGAGCGCGGATTCCGGGTTTGAGCGATGAGGCCCTGCACTGTTTGGTCATTCAGCCCCAGATTCAATACCGTGTCCATCATCCCGGGCATCGAGTCCCGTGCCCCAGAGCGGACCGAAACCAACAAAGGATTGTGCGGATCTCCGAACCTTCTCCCTATATTCTTCTCGATACGGCGCAGCGCCTCCGTCACTACCCTTTCCAAACCCTTAGGATATTGACGCCGGTGTCCATAATAATAGGAGCAAACCTCAGTGGTGATCGTAAAGCCGGGGGGAACTGGAACCCCGATCCGGGTCATCTCGTGGAGACCGGCGCCCTTCCCCCCCAGAAGCTCTCGCATGCCGGCTTTTCCTTCAGCCTTTCCGCCGCCGAAAAAATAGACAAATTTTCTTCCTCTAGCCATTTTTTCTCTCCGACAGGCCCCTCGATACGACTTCTGAAGAATTTTTTCAAGTAAAAAAATCAGGCGCAGGAGAAGGCCTCAAGAAACGGAGCCGATTTTAGCTCCTTATTGATTTGAAATTGAATAAACCGAACAAGCGCAGGGCGGCTCTCTTTCAAAATAGCAGGAGAAAGAGCAAGGTGGTGGGGGAGGATGCTGTTCGCTTCCTGAAGCTCTGCCAGTACACCAAGCGCTTCGCTGCTGAGGGGCACGGCCTCTTTCCTCAAGGTGGAACAGGGTCCGCAAAGAACCCCGCCGTCACGCGGACTAAAGTGCCACAGCATCTGGGACCCGTCGGGAAATTTTTTTTTGCATCGACGGCAGTGTTCCAAAGTCGGCTGGTAGCCGGAAAACTTTAGGAGTTTGAGCTCGAAAAAGGTAAGAAAGGAGAGGGAGATTCCGTTTTCTTCTAGAAAGATCAGCCCTTCTCTCAAATGTTCAAAGACGCGCCGGTTCTCCTCGCGCTCGCCGGCCAGCCCATCCGTGATCTCCACGAAATAAGATGCATAGGCGATCTTCTCCAGACTGGTGGTAAGCTCTTTAAAGTGACGAATCGGGTCGCAGGCATGGACAAATGCCAACGTACTGTGAGGCCGATCCTGAAAGCGCAGGTTCACCAGAGAGAAGAGCTCCAGCGTGTTGACAAACCTTCTGCGCGAGCGCTTGGCTCCCTTAGCGATCCCGGTAACCTTGCCGTACCTTTCGGTAAGAAAGGAAACGATCTTGTCGGACTCGCCAAAGGGCCATGATCGGAGGACGATGGCCGGGGTTACACAAGGAGAGCGCATGGCTGACCGATTCTCATGAAGAGCATTAACACGTTTTGTAAAAACGCGCAAACTCTTTGAAAATCAACGGTTTTTTCAATAGCCGACCTTGACAAAGACGGGATGGGTGGTTAAATTCATCGCCGCTGTCCTTTTAGGGATTACTGCCTCCACCAATGGATGAGAAGATAAAAAAAGGTAACGGAGAAACAGCGATCGAAGGAGCCGCTGAGGAGCCCTCTACACCGGGAGCAGAAGAGAAGGCTCTCGCCTCGGAGTTGGAGAAATTGCGCGGGCAGCTAGAAGCCAAGGAGATGGAGGCAAAGGGAAATTACGACCGCTTCCTCCGGCAGGTGGCGGAACTGGAAAATTTTAAGAAGCGAATGACTCGAGAGAAGGGCGAGGCGATCCGTTACGCCAACGAGAACATTATCAGAGACCTCCTCCCTGTATTAGACAATTTGGAGCGAGCGGTCGACCACGCCAAGGGAGGGGGAAACGGAAAACCGCTACTAGAAGGGGTCGAGATGGTGCTCAAAGGTTTCCTCGATGTCTTAAACAAACACGGAGTTACGCAGATATCCGCCAAGGGGGAACTTTTCGACCCGGAAAGACATGAAGCGATTGCTCAGGTGGAAAGTGAAGAACATAAACCAAATACCGTTATGGAGGAACATCACAAGGGGTACTATCTCCTAGACCGTCTGCTGCGACCCTCTCTCGTCAGTGTTGCCAAACCCCCCGAAGCCAAGGAGAAAAAAGAGGAAGATGAGGAGGTTGAAAAAGGGGGGAGGGATGATTAAATAAACTCCGGTGTAGAATTAGAGGATTTTTTTGAGGAGAAACAAAGATGGCAAAAGTAATAGGGATTGATTTGGGGACGACCAACTCCTGCGTGGCAATTATGGAGGGCGGAGATCCTAATGTCATTGCCAATGCTGAAGGGAGCCGCACTACCCCCTCAGTAGTCGCCTTCTCTGATAGCGGGGAGCGATTGGCCGGGCAGATTGCCAAGAGGCAAGCCATCACCAATCCGGAGAATACGATCTTCGCGGTCAAGCGGCTTATTGGGCGGCGCTATGACGACTCTATGGTCCAAAAGGCCATGAAAGTCCTTCCTTACAAAATCGTCCGTGCCGATAACGGGGATGCGTGGGTAGAGATTCGCGGTAAACGCTATAGTCCGGCAGAGATCTCCGCCTTCATCCTTCAAAAGATGAAGCAGACGGCAGAGGATTACCTGGGGGAAAAGGTGACCGAGGCCGTGATCACGACCCCTGCCTATTTTAACGACAGCCAGAGACAGGCGACGAAGGATGCCGGGCGGATCGCGGGGCTGAATGTACTACGGATCATCAATGAGCCCACTGCCGCATCTCTGGCCTACGGGCTGGACAAGAAAAAGGACGAAAAGATTGCGGTTTTTGACCTTGGCGGGGGAACGTTTGACGTCTCCATCCTTGAACTCGGGGAGGGTGTCTTTGAAGTCAAAGCCACGAATGGGGATACCTTTCTGGGAGGAGAAGACTTCGACCAAAAGATGATGGATTATCTGGCGGATGAGTTCAAGAAGGATCAAGGGATAGATCTGCGCAAGGATAGGATGGCCCTGCAGCGTTTAAAGGAGGCGGCGGAAAAAGCCAAATGCGAGCTCTCCTCATCGATGGAGACCGATATCAACCTCCCCTTCATTACCGCGGATCAGCATGGGCCGAAGCACCTCAACATGAAATTGACACGATCCAAACTGGAAGCCCTCTGCGCCGACTTAATCGATATGACCGAAGGACCGTGCCGGCAGGCCCTTAAGGACGCGGGCTTAACTCCCCGCGATATCGATGAGGTCATCCTGGTTGGCGGGATGACGCGCATGCCTGCGGTGCAAGAGAGAGTAAAAAAGATCTTTGGAAAAGATCCGCACAGGGGAGTGAACCCCGATGAAGTCGTGGCCGTTGGGGCTGGAATCCAGGCCGCCGTGCTCAAGGGAGAAGTTAAAGATGTTCTCCTACTTGATGTAAGCCCCTTGTCTCTTGGAATCGAGACCTTGGGGGGCGTTTTTACCAAGCTGATTGAGCGTAATACAACAATCCCTACGCGGAAGGGTCAGATCTTTTCGACTGCTCAGGACAATCAGACAGCCGTCTCTATCCGCGTCTTTCAAGGCGAGAGAGAGATGGCAGCAGGCAACAAGCTCTTGGGCCAATTCGATCTCGTGGGCATTCCTTTGGCGCCGAGAGGAATACCCCAGATTGAGGTCACCTTCGATATCGACGCGAACGGGATCGCGCATGTTGCGGCCAAAGATCTAGGAACCGGAAAAGAGCAGTCGATCAAGATCACTGCCTCGAGTGGCCTCAGTGAGGAAGAGATCAAAGGGATGGTCAAGGATGCAGAGGCCCATGCGGCCGAGGACAAGAATCGTAAGGAGGTCGTCGAGGGCCGTAATCACCTGGATTCCCTGATCTACTCCACTGAGAAATCTCTTAAGGAATACAGCGGGGAATTGGAGGCCGGGGTCAAGCAAAATATCGAAGCGGAGCTGGAGAAGGCCAAGAAGGCGCTGGAGAGCGAGGATGCCCAAACGATCCGCTCAGCGGCGGATGAGCTAAGCCGTTCCTCGCACAAGCTCGCGGAGGCGATTTACGCCAAGGCCTCCCAACAACAATCCTCAACGCAGCAGGAGTCGTCGGCCGGCCAGAAGGATGGCCGAGCAACGGATGGGGAGGGCAAGAAAAAAGAAGATGTGGTAGACGCGGATTTCACGGAGGTTAAGGAGTAGAGGAGGGGTAAGGAAATCCAAATTACTGCGCATTACGGAAGGCCCCTGCTCCCCATGCATTTAGGAGAGGGGCTTTCTTGTTATATAAAGGAAATCACTTGCAAGGGGTTTAACGATTGAACGGAAAAAAGGATTATTACGAGCTCCTAGGTGTAAATCGAGGCGCCGGTGAGGAGGAGATTAAAAAGGCCTACCGGAAATTGGCGCTGAAGTACCATCCTGACCGAAATCCGGGGGACAAACAGTCAGAGGAAAAATTTAAGGAAATTTCTGAGGCCTATCAGGTCCTCGCGGATGCGGGGAAGAGAGCCCAGTATGATCAGTTCGGCCATGCGGCCTTTGGAGATGGAGGGCCGTTCCGAGGCGGGTTTGATTTTTCCTCTGGCTTCGAGGACATTTTCGGCGACATCTTTGGAGAGTTTTTCGGCACCGGATCAACCAGGCGCCGCACCCGGTCAAGAGGAGAAGACCTTCGTTATAACTTGAGCCTCGGCTTTGAAGAGGCGGTTTTCGGCGCCGAGAAAAAGCTCAAAATTCCCCGGCACGGCCTCTGTGATACCTGCCACGGAAACGGCTCCAAGCCAGGCACGGCACCCAAAACCTGTCCTACCTGCAGGGGCAAGGGCCAGGTCAGTTTCCAACAGGGATTTTTTAATGTCTC
>Ga0209320_10000839_pt1 | contig 15862 bp, 11 predicted proteins | sample Rifsed13ft4_FD_184008 | JGI IMG/M metagenome (GOLD analysis project Ga0209320, IMG submission 184008) | Soil microbial communities from Rifle, Colorado, USA - sediment 13ft 4 (version 2) | ecosystem: Environmental > Terrestrial > Deep subsurface > Rock core/Sediment | place: Rifle, Colorado... | reverse complement strand
ATTCCAATGCCGTCGGACGTCTCGGGTCGATCCCGGTCGATCCCGGTCGACCCGGGTCGGTCGAGTCGATCAGTCCGCCGAGACCCCGGCCGTTACCCCTCCAGATCCGCGACGAAGCGCCGGATGACGCGGGCCAGGCGGGGGCCTGCCTCCAACCCTGAAGCCAGGACCTCCTGGTGAGTCAGCGGCACACCGCTGTACCCGGCGCCGGCGTTTGACACGAGCGACACGCCCACGACATCCAGGCCGGCCCAGCGGGCCGCGATGCACTCGAGGACCGTCGACATCCCAACCGCGTGGCCGCCGAGTGCCGCGAGCATGCGGACCTCGGCCGGCGTCTCGTAGTTCGGACCGGTCAGACCGACGTACACGCCTTCGGCCAGCGCGACACCCTCGGCCTCGGCGGCGGCATGGAGCAGCGTGCGGAGAGCCGGGCTCCAGGCGTAGGTGAGATCCGGGAAGCGGGGGCCGATGTCGTCGGCATTCGGGCCGATCAGAGGGTTCCTGCCGGTCAGGTTGATGTGGTCGCTGATGACCATGAGGGTGCCGGGTCCGAAGCTCGGGTCCAGCCCGCCGGCGGCGTTCGTCAGGAACACGGCCTTCGCGCCGAGCCGCGCGAAGAGCAGCACCGGCTGGATGATGAGGCCCGGGTCGAGGCCCTCGTACATGTGAAACCGGCCCTGGAGCATGACCACGGGCCGGCCGCCGAGCCGGCCGAGCAACAGCCGCCCGACGTGACCGGGTGCGGTCGCGGTCGGCCAGCCGGGCAACTCCGCGAATGGGATCGCGACGGCATCCTCCAGATCGTCGGCGAGGCCGCCGAGGCCAGAACCCAGCACGATCCCTACGGCCGGCACGAGTGACGCTCGCGCCCGAACCGCCGCCTCGAGCGCATCGAGGAGCGCGGGCTGATCCGCGGGCGCAATTCGGGGAGAGAGGTCGTTCACCGGCTGTTCCGCGGTCAGGCGGGCCTCCAGATGTGCGTCCAGGGGGTCGACGGCCGGTGGCCCGCGGGCTTCTGTCGCCCGACGGAAGTACCGACACCGGGATGCCGGTCACGTCCCGCCGGGCGATCACCCAGGGACGGACACGGATGCCCGTCGCGACCGGGTAACGAAGCGCCCGAAGCGACCGGTCCGGAAGTTGGTCCCCTTGATGTGATCTCGGTTCCCTCGTCCCCTGACGGCCCCTTCGGGCAAGACCCAATCTACGGATGCGCCGCCGGCCGGGCAACGTGGTTATCCACGAACTTCGCCCGGATAGGGCGGCCGTGTCCACGACTTCTCGACACCTGTGGACCGCCGGTGGACAAGTCCCGCGCCTTTCAGCCGCCGACGGCGAACATCTCGACCCGTGGCAGCCGGCTCGTGGCGTTGGACCGGAGCTCCGAATAGCGATCCGTCCGCGCGGCCCAGACGTCCTCGAGGATGGCCGAGAGCTCGGCATCCGAAGCACCACTCCTGAGCGGCCCGCGAAGGTCCGTGCCGTGCGCGCTGAACAGGCACGTGTAGAGCTTTCCCTCTGCCGACAGGCGGGCCCGCGTGCAGTCCCCGCAGAACGGTTGGCTGACCGACGCGATGACCCCGATCTCGCCGGATCCATCCCGATACCGCCAGCGGTTGGCAACCTCGCCGCGATAGCCGGGGTCGGCAGCTTCGAGCGGCAGCTCGGCATTGATCGTCGCCACGATCTCGGCCGCGGAGATGACGTCGTCCAGGCGCCAGCCGTTCGTCGTCCCGACATCCATGTACTCGATGAATCGGAGGATCAGGCCCTCGGCTCGTGCCCAGCGTGCCATCGGGACGATGCTGGCCTCGTTCTCGCCCTTCTTCACGACCATGTTGACCTTGACCGGAGTGAGGCCCGCGGCCCGTGCTGCGGCGATCCCGTCGAGGACGCGCGCGACGGGGAAATCGACCCCGTTCATCCGGCGGAAGGTCGCGTCGTCCAGCGAGTCCAGCGAGACCGTGATCCGTCCCAGGCCCGCCTGCGCCAGCGGCGCGGCCAGCGGTCGGAGCGCCGAACCGTTCGTGGTCAGGGTCAGGTCAACCGGCTCACCCTCGGGCGTCCGCAATTCGGCGAGCATCGAGATCAGGTCGGGCAGCGCTCGGCGAATGAGGGGCTCCCCGCCCGTGATCCGGAGCTTCCGCACACCGAGACGGACGGCGATCGCCGCGAGCCGCTGGACTTCCTCGTAGGTGAGGACTTCCGAGTGCGGCAGGAATGCATAGTCCCGCCCGAACACCTCGGACGGCATGCAGTACGTACATCGGAAGTTGCAGCGATCCGTGACCGAGATCCTCAGATCGCGAAGGGCGCGCCCGCGTGCGTCGAGCAGACCGGGCTTGCCGTCGAAGGCGCTGGTCGGAGACGCTGGATCTGTCACCCGACGATCGTACCCCGGGTCGTCGAGATGGGCCCTGACGACGACTCGGTCAGTGGTACCTCCGGGCCCCTCCGCCGGTACATCTGACCGGCTGCACGCGGGCAACACCGACGGCCAGTATCAGTCCAGCGGTCGAATCCCCGGCCGATTGCCGACCCCGCCCTGAAGGAACCGTCCATGGCGAGCACCGAACAGCGCACCGGCTTCCGACTTCCGTGGGCTCCCGACGCACGCCCCAATTCGGGCAATGACGCCCCGACCTCGCCCCCCGATTCCCTCGCGCCAGGCGCCGGGGCAATCGAAGCGACCGATCTGGCCGAGGCAACTGAACCGACCGAGGCAGTGCCGACCCCCACTGCTCGGGTGCCGGCCCCCTCACGGGCCAGGCCCGCGAATGCGCTGGTCACCGGCCTGGTCCGCGCGATGCGGGATGCCTCTGCCGCGGCTCGCCAGGAGACAACTGACCGGTTCGCCGCGGAGGCGAAGGCCCGGATCGAGGCGATCCACGGACAGTCCGCCGACGAGGCGACCGAATTGCGCAAGCAGGCCGACGCAGAGATCGTGGAGATCCGCGATTGGGCGAAGGCCGAGGCGGCCCGGATCCGCGAGGTCACCGACCAGCGGATCGCCGATCGACGTGGACGCCTTGAAACGCAGGTTGCGGAGCACGCCGCTCGGGTCGAGCGCCGCATCGAGGGCGTGCGGGCGGCGATCAGCGAGTTCGAGCATCAGATGGACACGTTCTTCGGGGAACTCCTTGCCGAGGAAGATCCCGCTCGCCTCGCCGGCCTTGCCGAGTCGCTGCCCGAGCCCCCGTCCCTGGACGCCGACGAGTTCGATCGTGAGGCACCTGCCACGCGGGTCAGCGTTCTCGATGCCGGCGGCGCTGCCGCGGCCGAGGCCGAAGCCCTGCTGGACCTGGGCAACGCCGGGATGGACGCTGCCGAAACTCACCAGGCGGACGCAATCGGCTCGGTCGTCGGCACTGAGCCAGGCGATCCGGCCGAAGAGTCCGACGTCGTGCATCGACTGGCATCCTTCGCGGGCGACCAAGGTGGCCTCCCCGAGGCCGTCGCCAGCAAGGTCGCGGTCGTCGGCCTCGTGAGCGTCGCCAGTATCGCCGGGTTCAAGCGGGCCCTCGCGAAGACCCACGGCGTCCGGTCCGTGGCGGTCGCCTCTGGCCCGACCGGGGACTTCATCTTCAGCGTGGTGCACGATGCCGGGACCGATCTTCAAGCGACCGTCGTCGGACTCGACGGCTTCAGCGCCGCGATCACCGGCGACGCCGAGGGCGTCCTGATGGTGACCGCTTCCGATCCAGACATCAGCCGGTAGCGGGAGCACCTGATGACCCGTCCCACGATCGCGGTCGGACTCCCCGCGCGCGAGACCCAGGCAGTTCTCGAGGTCCTCGAGGCAGCCGAATTTGCGACCGTCACCCTCGAGTCGCCGGAGGATCTGGCGGCGCTCGTTGAATCCGGGCGGCCGATAGGGCTGGCGCTGCTCGACGCGGGTGACGATCCGAGCGCGCTGCTCGACATCGTGGGGCGACTCCGCCAGCACGAGCACCGCATTCCGCTCCTCGTCGTGACGCATGCCGACCACCTGGAAGTCCTCCTCGACGAAGGCGGCTTGTCGCCCGATGACGAGGTCGTCCTTCGACCGATCGAGGCCGATGGTCTGCGCTGGCGCGCCGAGGCCATGCTCATCCGGGGCCAGATCGACGGGGAGCCCGGCAAGGGTGCCGTCCTGTCCCGAGGCCACGTCGAGGCAAGCTGGGCGACGCGCTCCCCAATCGTTGCGATCTTCAATCCGAAGGGGGGCGTCGGCAAGACCACGATCGCAACGAACCTCGCCGCAGCGCTCCAGGCGCGCAAGGCTCGACGGGTGCTCCTCGTGGATGCGGACACCGTGACGGGCCACGTGACACTCTCGCTGGGCATGGGTAACGGGCGCACGATGGCCGACGCCTGGCAGGACGAAGCCGACGGTGGCCCTGCCGAGACCCTGCTGAGCATCGCGGCGGCCCACGAATCCGGCGTCCTCGTGTCCGCCCTCGTGTCGAGCCCGCTGGCAATGCCCACCCTCGACCCGGAGCGAGTCGGCGAGGCACTCCTCGCCGCGCGTTGGGGCGTCGATGTCGTGGTCGTGGATCTGCACCCGTCGTACAGCGAGGTCAACCAGGTCATCTTCGGCGTCGCGGACCGCATTCTCGTGCCGGTGACGCCAGATCTTCCGGCGATCCGGGCTGCGGTTCAGCTCAGCGAGATCGCGGCAGATATGGGCGTCCGGGACCGCCTTGCGACGGTCATCAATCGCGCCGAGAGCGGTGTGGCCGCAGCCGATATCGAACGTGCCGTCGGGATCCCGGCGATTGCCCAGATCCGCTCCGGCGGCATGCTCTTCGTCAAGGCGGCAAACGTGGGCCGGACCGTGATCGACCTCTTCCCGCGAGAACAGGTATCCCTGGACTTCGAGCGGCTGGCCGATCGCATTCTCGGGATCGAGCACCCGGAGCCGGCAACCGCCTCGCGAACCGCGGAGCCGCGTGCCCGCCTCACCGGCCTGCTCTCCGGCCGGAAGGTTCCCGTCAGGGCCTGATCGTCAGCTCCGCTCCCGCCAGTTCGTGCCGCCGAGGCTCTGGCCGGGCAGGCGTTGGTGAGGCTCGCCGGTGGCCTTGTCCACCTGGGCGATGCCCCGCAGATAGAACCGGTTGACCAGGACCGTGTCCACCCCGTGGAGGTCGAGGGCAGCGCCGCCGTAGAGCACCACCGGGTCCGTGACCGCGGCGAACATGTGCGTGCCGCGCTCCATCAGCGTGTCCGGCTCGGAGCCCGGGCGGAGCCCGACGGTCCCGATGACCCGGTAGGGCGGCGCCTCCAGCGCGACGTCGAATGAGACCTTGTGGACCCGATGGGCCACGCGCTCGTCGTCGGTCCTCGTTTCCACGGTGTCCGGCCCGGCAGCCACGACAATGAGGTCATACGGGTCCATGCTCCCGATGCCCGGTGCCGGCTCCAGGTCGGCACCCCCATCGGGCGGCGCCCACTTGACGTCAGTCACGAGCAGCGCCTCGCGCTGATTGAGCCGGTCCAGCAGGCGCCCGGTCAGTTCCAGGTTTCCGTCCAGCCGCCAGTCCTCGGTGAACCCATCGAAGCGGACCGTCCGCGGCGCGCGCGCATCCGCGGGCGCCGCATCTCCGTCGAGAGCCGCGCCTTCCGGTGTGGTCTTCTTGCGCCCGAACCCGAACGGCACGTCGTTACTCCTCTGTCCGGCCGCTATTGTCGCGAATGGTATCCACGACGGTCACGTCTGCAAGGGTCGTCGTGTCGCCAAGCGTCCGGCCCTCCGCGATGTCACGGAGCAGTCGCCGCATGATCTTGCCCGAGCGGGTCTTGGGCAGGTCCGGCACGAACATCAGGTGCTTCGGCCGCGCGATCGGGCCGATGCCGGTGCCAACGTGCTTCTTGAGCTCCAGCGCCAGCGCATCGGTCGCCTCCTGACCCGACTTGAGGATGACGAACGCGAAGATCGCCTGGCCACTGATCTCGTCCTTGACACCAACCACCGCGGACTCGGCCACAGACTGATGGTCGATCAGGGCCGACTCGACCTCGGTCGTGCTGATCCGATGGCCGGCCACGTTCATCACATCGTCGACCCGGCCGAGGAGCCAGAAGTAGCCGTCCTCGTCGCGCTTCGCGCCGTCTCCGGCGAAGTACTTCCCCGGGAACCGGCTCCAGTAGGTTTGCTTGTAGCGCTCCGGATCCCCGTAGATGCCGCGAAGCATCGCCGGCCAGGGTCGCGTCAGGACGAGGTAGCCGCCGCCGCCAAGCGGCACCGAGTTGCCTTCTTCGTCCACGACGTCCGCCCCGATGCCGGGGAATGGGAAGGTGGCCGATCCCGGCTTCGTGACCGTCACTCCGGGCAGCGGGCTGATGAGGATCATGCCGGTCTCGGTCTGCCACCAGGTGTCGACGATCGGCGCCCGGCTGCCGCCAACATGCTCGTGATACCAGAGCCACGCCTCCGGGTTGATCGGCTCGCCGACAGAGCCGAGCACACGAAGGGAGGTCAGGTCACGCGCCGCCGGATGCTGCGGACCCTGCTTCATGAACGCGCGGATTGCCGTCGGCGCCATGTACAGGATGGAGACCTTGTAGTCCTCGATGATCTCCCACCAGCGGTCCCAGGTCGGCGTGTCGGGCGCGCCCTCGTACATGATGCTCGTGGCGCCGTTCGCGAGGGGTCCGTACACGATGTAGGTGTGCCCGGTCACCCAGCCGATGTCGGCGGCGCACCAGTACACGTCGTCCGGCTTCAGGTCGAAGATCATCTCGTGGGTGAAGCTCGCGCCGAGCAGATAGCCGGCCGTCGTGTGGAGGATCCCCTTCGGCTTTGCCGTGGTCCCCGACGTGTACAACAGGTAGAGCATGTGCTCCGAGTCCACCGGGACTGGGGCGCACTCGGGCGACTGGCGGTCCACGATGTCGTGCCACCAGTGATCGCGAGCCAGGACCATGTCCCCGGCGTGGCCGGTCCGATTGACGACGATCACACCCTCGATCGAGGGTGTGGAGAGCAGCGCCTCGTCCGCATTCCCCTTCAGGCCGACCTCCCTGCCTCGGCGGTACCCCGCGTCGGCGGTGAGGAGGACCTTTGCGCCGCAGTCGTTGATCCTGTCGGCGAGAGACTCGGCGGAGAAGCCACCGAAGACAACGGTGTGGGGCGCACCGATCCGCGCACAGGCGAGCATCGCGATCGGCAGCTCCGGGATCATCGGCATGTAGATCGCGACGCGATCGCCCTTCTCGACGCCGAGTTCCTTGAGCGCGTTGGCCGCCTTGCCGACCTCGCGCAGGAGATCCGAGTAGGTCAGCGTCCTCGTGTCGCCGGGCTCGCCGATCCAGTGGTACGCGACCTTGTCCCCGCGGCCTGCCTCGACGTGCCGGTCGAGGCAGTTGTACGCGACGTTGAGCTCACCGCCGACGAACCACTTGGCGAACGGGAGATCCCACTCGAGGGTCGTGTCGAACGGCTTCGTCCAGCTGATGCGCTCGCGCCCCAGCCGCTCCCAGTAGGCAACGTAGTCACGCTCTGCCTCGGCGTACAGGTCGGCCTGCGCGTTGGCCGCGGCGGTGAACGCCGGATCCGGCGGGAAGGTGCGGCGCTCGTCATGGAGATTCTCGATGGCGGACCCACGCTGACTCCGCTGTTCTGCGCTCACTCGCGATCCTCCTGGGGGACGCCGTTGTGACCAAGCGTACCCTCCCGGGCGTCAATGCCGCGGAGGCATGGACGGACCCAGGGAGGGCGTCGTTCGATGACAGGCAGTCGAGGCCGGGGCCGACGGCGATTCATTCCACCCCCGCCTCCGCTGTCGACCCGGCGGGCGACCCGGCGGGCGACCCGGAGGCAGATCCCGTCGCGGCTACGCCATCCTCGGCGCCGACGGAACGGTTGACGATCACCCGGTGCGGGAGCGGGATCTCGATCGCGTTCGCGGCGAAGGCCACGAGGAGGCGCTTTCGGAGCTCGCCGGCCACGGCCCAGCGCTCCGGAGCGCGCACCGTGGCGAGGATCTTCAATTCGACGCCGCTCTCGGCAAGGGCATTGACCCGGTCGACGTACGGAGCCTCGAGGATCCGGCGCTTCCACTCCGCATCGCCGGTCATCGACAGCCCGACCTCACGCACGACCTTGATGACGTGATCGATATCCGTCCCGTAGGCGACCGAGATGTTCTCGTTCACGCGAGCCCACACCCGTGTCAGGTTCGTGGCGACCCCGATCTCGCCATTGGGAACCGTGTGGACGTTCCCGTCAAGGTCACGCAGCGTCGTCCGTCGCAGGCTGTAGTCCTCGACCGTCCCGACAACCCCGGCGATCCGGACGATGTCCCCCTTGCTGAACTGGTTCTCAATGAGGATGAGCGCGCCATTGAGGTAGTCCTTCACGAGGTGCTGGGCCCCGAAACCGACCGCCACGCCGACGATCCCGATTCCCGCGATGGCCGGCCCGATGTTGATGTTCAACGCGTCCAGGAGGGTCACGATGGCGATGACGAAGATGAAGAACCGGATGACATTGACGCCGAGATCGTCGAGCGTGCCCATGCGCTTCTTCAATTCGACCGCGGACAGCTCCTGTGCCGTTCCCTCGGTCGCCTCGCGATCCATCAGTGCCCTGACGACGCCGTGCACGAAGAGCTGGGCGACGCGCATTGCGAGTCCGGCGACGAGGACGATCAGCAGCACCTGGGCGACGACCGCGCCGTCGCCCTTCAGGAAGGCGATGACGTCCGACCAGGGTGACTTCGCGAAGTCCGGCATGGCGTGAGCGTAGCCGATGAACGGCCCTGCGGGGGGTCGATCAGGCGGCGACGCCGCCGAGACGCACGGTGATCGCGGCCGCGGTCTCGCGGGCCTGCGTCGCGAGTTCGGGCAGGCGCCGCGGTGAGAGCCGGAAGGCGGGTCCCCAGACCTCGACCGCGGCGATGACCTGCCCGCGCGCATCGCGGACCGGAGCGGCGACGGCGTTGAGCCCAGGTTCCAGCTCGCTGGCGGCGGTTGCATATCCCCGACGCCGCGCCCGAGCCAGCTCCGCAAGCAACGGCTCCAGTTCGGTCAGCGTCCGGTCCGTGTACCGGGTGAGGCCGAGGCGAACGATGCGGAGGACCTCGCGCTCGGCGAGCGAGGCGAGCAGGACCTTGCCCGACGCATTGGCGTGGAGCGTCGAGGCGCGGCCGGTCCAGTCGCCCGACGCGATGAGATTCGGACCGTCGACCTGCGCGACGAACAGGACCCGGTCCGCGTCGAGCACGCCGAGGCCGGCGGTCTCGTGGGTGGCGCGGGCCAGGCGCTCCAGCTCCGGCAGCGCGATGGAACGGAGGTCGAGGGTCCGCTCCGCCCGTTCGGCGAGCCGGATGACCACGAGGCCAAGACGGTACTTGCCGGTCTCGTCGTCCTGCTCGACCAGGCCACGTCGCTGAAGCGTCGCGAGGAGGCGCGAAGCGGTCGACTTGTGGAGGCCCAGGCGGCGCGCGAGCTCGGTGACGCCCGCCTCGCCCTGGCTCTCACCGAGGGCGAGGAGGAGCGACGCCGCGCGGTCGACGCTCCGAACGCCGCTGCCGTCCATCGTCAGGTCGGCTGTCCGGGCGACGTGCCGCGGCTCAGTGATCGGCCGACGGAAGCTCGCCGCGGGCTCGCGCGTCGAGCGCAGCCCGAAGTGAATCTTCGAACGCGGTCACCGCGATGTCCACGGAATCGTCCTTGGCATGCGCCTCGCACATGAACCACGGCTCGCGGCTGTCCGGCTCGGGCATCGCGCCCCGGGCGTGCATCCCGACGGCAATCGCGTCGTACAGGGCGTGGTCCGTGTCCGCCCAGTCACGGTACTCGGTCGCGACCTTGTCGGTGAACATGATCCCGAACATGGACGGGTGACCCGTGAAGTGGAAGGGCAGGCCCGCTTCGTTGATCACCTCGCGCAGGCCGTCCTGGATCCGCCGCCCCGTCCGGTGCACCGTGTCGAGCGCGTCCGTGTCGCGGATGATCTCGAGCGTCCTGACCGCGGCCGCGGCAGCCACGCGGTTGCCGGCGTACGTGCCGCCGTGGCTGACCTTCTCGGGCAGCAGGCTCATGATCTCGCGCCGGCCACCGAACGCGGCGGCCGGATAGCCGTTGCCCATGGCCTTGGCGTACGACGCGAGATCCGGCTTGATCCCGAAGAATTCGGCTGCGCCGCCCTTGGCGAACCGGAAGCCCGTCTTCACTTCATCGAAGATGAGCAGGATCCCGAACTCCTCGGTGAGCGCCCGCATGGCCTTGTGGAAGCCCTCCTGGGGAAGGATGCCCTGGGCGTTGCCGAGGACCGGCTCCACGATGACCGCGGCGATCTCGTGGCCCTGCTTCTCGAAGAGCCGGCGGAGACGCTCGATGTTGTTGAACCGGGCCGGGATGATCGTGTCCGCCACCGCGTTCGGAATGCCCCGGCCCCACGCCAGGCCGACCGGGTTGTCCGAGTCCCCGAGCTCGGCCATGTTGTTCGGCGCGACGCTGATCAGGGCGTAGTCGTGAACACCGTGGTACTGGCCCTCGAACTTCACGATCTTGTCACGGCCCGTGAACGCCCGCGCCAGGCGCATGAGGTGCATCGTGGCCTCGGTGCCCGAGACGGTCATGCGAGCCATGTCCACCCAGCCCGTCAACTCGCACACGAGCTCCATCGCCCGGATCTCGTCCTCGCTCGTCAGGGAGAAGCTCACGCCGCGGCGCATCCGCTCGTTGACGTAGTCGTCCACCCGCTCGTCGCCGTGCCCGAGGATCACCGGGCCATAGCCCATCCGCAGGTCGACGAACTCGTTGCCATCCATATCCCAGATCCGACCGCCGCGTCCGCGATCGATGTACACGGTGTCCTCGCCCCAGGCGCGGAAATTCGAGTTGGCGCCGCCGGGCAGCGTCTTGAGCGCTCGCCGGTACAGCTCGAGCTGGCGGGCCCGGGCGAGAGGGGTCGGCTGGTTGGCGGAGCTGGCCATGATGCCTCCGGCTTGTGGCGCGGCGGTTCGGTCGCACGATGCGAGGTGCGCGACGACCCGTTGCGGTGGACGGAACGTGGACCTGAATCGTGCCACATGCCCGACCGTACCGTCAACGCGAGATTCGTCGGTAGCAGGCGGTGATCGTGCGAAATCCGTCACTGGCGACCGGCCCATGGCGGCGATGCGCACCTTGAGCGGGATCCCGGCGGCGCGTGTCGGACGGCCCCGGTACGATGGATGCATGCAAGACCGGCAGGAGCATGACCCCGGCATCGAGTCCATCTTCTGGCTTGCTGGCGCCCCTGATTCGACCGAGCCGCCACTGGTCGGCGACGGACGCACGGATATCGCGATCATCGGCGGCGGTTTCACCGGCCTGTGGACGGCGATCCAGCTCCTCGATGCGGATCCGGGCTTGCGGGTCACGCTTCTCGAGATGGAGCGGATCGGGTTCGGCGCATCGGGCCGCAACGGCGGGTTCTGTGATGCCTCATTGACGCACGGCCTGGCCAATGGCGTCGCCCACTTCCCCGCCGAGATCCGGACACTGGAGGCCGAGGGGCGCCGGAACCTGGCCGAGCTTGTCGATTTCGTGGGGGCGGAGGGAATCGACTGCGCCTTGGAGCGGACCGGCTCGATGAGCGTGGCGGACCAGCCTCACCAGGTGGACGAGCTCCACGAATACGCTGATCTGGCCGCCGCCTACGACACCGAGGTGCGCCTCTTCGACCGCGACGCGCTGCAGGTCGAGATCCGATCCCCGGTCTTCCTGGCCGGGCTGCTGGTCGGCCCCGAGCAGACCGTGATGCTGGACCCTGCCAGGCTTGCGCGAGGCCTCAAGCAGGCGGCCATCCGGCGCGGTGCCCGGATCCATGAGGGCACCCGGGTCACGAGTGTCGCGCGCCAGGCCGGCGCCGTCCGAGTTGAGACCGCGGGAGGCGCAATACTCCGAGCCCAGCACGTGGTCGTCGCGACGTCGGCGTACTCGGGCTGGTTCGGCCGTCTGCAGCCGCTGTTCGTGCCGGTCTACGACTACGTCCTCGTGTCAGAGCCGTTGACCCCGGACCAGCTCGCGGCCATCGGCTGGGGCCGGCGGATGGGCCTGTCAGACGCGGGCAACCAGTTCCACTACTTCCGGCTCACGGCGGACAATCGCATCCTGTGGGGCGGCTACGACGCCATCTACCACGCGGGGAACCGGGTCGATCCCTCCCTGGACCAGCGGCCGGCGACGTTCGACCGTCTGGAGCGCCACTTCCTCCGGGCGTTCCCGCAGCTGGACGGCCTGCGGTTCCCGTGGCGCTGGGGCGGGGCAATCGACACGACGAGCCGCTTCATGGTCACGTTCGGGCAAACGCTCGGCGGGCGCCTCACCTACGCGATCGGGTACACGGGCCTGGGCGTGGGTGCCTCGCGCTGGGCCGGCACGGTCGTGCGCGATCTGATCCTCGACCCGACCGCTGACCGGCTGCAGCTGGAGATCGTCCGCTCATCGCCCGTCCCGTTTCCGCCCGAGCCCGCGCGCTGGCTGGCCGTGGAGGCCGTCCGGCGCGAGCTCGCGCGGGCAGACGAACACGAGGGGAGGCGAGGACTGCTCCTCCGGACCCTTGACGCGATCGGGATCGGTTTCGACTCCTGACCCGGTCCGGCCGCTGAGCTTCGGCTCCAGACCCGATCAGGCCCGGGCAGTGACCCAGTTCGGGAGCTCACGGGCAAGGGTCGAGAGTGGCAAGGATCCGTGTGCCAGGAGCTCGTCGTGGAACGCGCGCAGATCAAAGTCGGCGCCATCGCGGGCCTCCAGTTCGCGGCGGAGCCGCTGGATCTCGAACTGGCCGAGCTTGTACGTGAGGGCCTGCGCCGGCCAGGCGATGTATCGGTCCGTCTCGATGTTGGCGTCCGTCGACGAGAGACCCGCCTCGTTGAGGAGGTAGTCGACCGACTGCTGGCGCGTCCAGTGGAGCGCATGGATGCCGGTGTCGACCACGAGCCGCCCTGCCCGCCAGGCCTGGGCGTCGAGCATGCCGAACCGCTCAGCCTCGTTCCGATAGAGGCCCAGCTCGTCGGCGAACCGCTCCGCGTACAGGCCCCAGCCCTCGACGTAGGCGCCTCCCAGGAAGCGTGATCCGAAGCGCCGGAATCGGTTGAGCGAGGTGTTCTCGACCTCGAGGGCGATCTGGAAGTGATGGCCGGGCGTCGCCTCGTGATAGGTCGTCGAGGCGAGTCGCGAATACAGCCGGCTGGGCAGGTCGAACGTGTTGACGTAGTAGATGCCTGGGCGTGAGCCATCCGCGGTGGGCGGGATGTAATAGGCGAACGGGGCGTCGCGCTCCTTGAATTCCTCGACCGGCAGGACCCGGCACTCGGCCCGTGGCGTCCGACCGAACGCGGATGACGCCGCCGTGTTGGCGCGCTCGATGTCCTCGAGCGCCCGGTCGACGAGCTCCTGGCGGGATCCCGGGATGTTCGCGGGGTCGTGCGTGAGGAAGGCGCGATATGCCCTGGTGTCATCGCCGAACCCGGCCGCCCGGGCGATCACCCGACGCTCGGCTTCGATGTCGGCGAGCTCGTCGAGCCCCATTTGGTGGACCTCGGCCGGGTCTGCGTCGAGCGTCGTCCAGTGGCGGATGAAGGTCCGGTAGATCGCGTCGCCGTTGGGCGCTGACCAGATGCCTGGATCAGTGCGCGTGGCCGCCAGGTAGTCGCCCTTGATCGCCTCGAGGAAGGCGCCATCGGCCGGGTAGGCCTCGTCACGGATGGTCCGGACGATCCGCTCCCGTGCACTCGCGTCGAGGTGGCTGAGCATCATCGGGACCGGCGAGTCCTCGGCCGGGATGGCGAGCATCCGCTCCAGCTGGGCGATCGTGCGCTCGGCCACGATCCGCGGGGCGGTCAGGCCGCTCGCCAGCGCCTCGTGCACGAGTTCCACGTTCGCGGCCATGTACGCCGGGTAGGCGTGGAGCCGCGCTTCGAAGGCTTCGAGGCGCTCGGGCGTGTCCGTCCGCTGGAGAGCGGCGAGCTGGGGCAGGAACGTCTGCGGGCCGCCCATCTGGTCCACGACCTGGAGCGTATCCAGGCGCAGGTCGTCCTCCGCGACGAAAATGTCGCCGACGACCGCGAGCATGTCGCGGGTGATCAGCTCCTCCACGGCCAGGCCGGCGTCCGGGATTGCCCGAGCCGCGCCCCGGATCCACGTTGCGAGATCGCGCGCCTTGGCTCGACCCTCCGGCCCTGGGTCCGGCAGCCTGTCGTCATACAGGTCGTCGCCATTGAGCGTGGCGTTGAGTGGGCTGATCTCCAGGAAGCGGTCCCAGAACTGTTCGGCCAGCTGGTCAACCGCGGACGGCAGGTTCGGCACGTGTTCCCCCGTGGAAGCGGCGGCGTCCGGTACCCCCGAGCGCGGCGCCGAGCAGTGACGTCTAGCCTACCGCGTCCGGAGATCCGAACAGACCGAGCTGCTCACCGGGTCGCTCGACGGACGGCTCCAAGCCCAGGTACGGCTTGAGGGCCCCGAGATCGAGCGGATCGCCGGCCAGCCAGGCCGTGAGGTACGGCCACAGGACGAGGTGCCAGTTGCCCGCCTCCAATGCCGTCCGGAGCACGGGCGAGGCATCGAGCTTGTGACGGATCAGGCCGGCACGTTCGGGGGCCACTGCGAGGAATCGTACGAGGCGATCGTCCGACGGGATCCGGGCGTGGCGACGCAGGAGCACGTCGCCGAGCATCGCCGTCCACTCGACCTCGAACATGAGCGCGGTCCGACCGCGCTGGTACCAGATGCAATCGACCTCCGCGAGGTCCTCGGCGGCGGCCCGGGCGATCGACGGTAGCCAGGCCGTCCGTTCGCGCGGTTCCAGGAGGTCGCCCAGCGTGCCCGCTCCGAACCGGCGAGCCTGCTCGCGCCGGCCGATCCAGACGCTCATCCCCAGGCGGTGGCCGCCGTCCGTGAGGCGAGCGAGCAGCTCCGTGTGCTCGGCCGTCCGACGGCGAACATCCTCGCCCGTGATGAGACGCTCGGGCGTGGACGCCGGGCTCCGATAGCTGGCCAGACAGGCCCGAACGAACGCATCGTCCGGGAGGTCGCGGCCGGCAAACAGGGCGCCGATCCGTTCGTGGAAGGCGGCTTCATCGAGATTGCCGGCCGTGGACAGGAGGCTGTAGGCGGCCCACTCCACGCGATCGGACAGGGGCACCGCAACCCCTTCCAGATCACGCCGGCTCTCCAGCCACCATCGCCCGGGCTCGACTTCTCGAACCCGCCGCTGGGTGGGACGGCCGAGCTCGTCGCGAATCAGGGCGATGGCGCGTTCAACGACATCGGCAGCTCCGGCAGCGGGTCCATCCGGATCGAGCTCGCGGTCTGTAGCCGACATGAATCTCCGGAGGTGGCCGACCCGGTCCAGGCCCACGAGGATCTCTCCCAGCAGCCGCTCGAATCGAGCCGGCTCGCCTCGCTCGCGCAGCACCTCGACCGCGAGGTCGGTGACGGCGGCCGTCGCCTCGACATGTGAGAACGGGCGTGCATCTACATGCTCCGGGGCCGAGAACAGGCCGCGTCCCGGCACGAGACCCGGATCGCCCGAACCCCCCGGAACCGGGTCGAGGGGACGGCCCGCGCGCGACCGTGGCCCGGGCGGGGCTGCGGCGCCGGGCGGGACCAGCTCCACGATTCCGCCGCCGTCCTCTTCAGCGTCCGCGAGCCGTGCGTCGGCGAGTCGGTAGCCCGCGCCGACGCCGCCGAGGACGGCAGCGACCAGCGCCTCCGGACCTCCGCTCTCGAGGAGGAGCACGACGCGGCCATCACGGGCCATCAGCGGAGCGGCCGACTCGAGTGACCGGCGAAGTGCCGCGGCCTGCCAGGACCACGGTGCGCGGATGGCCGGACCGGCCAGGGCCTCCAGCGGCAGGAGCGTCGCGGCCTCGCGCCCAATCGCCCA
>Ga0209320_10000834_pt1 | contig 15897 bp, 11 predicted proteins | sample Rifsed13ft4_FD_184008 | JGI IMG/M metagenome (GOLD analysis project Ga0209320, IMG submission 184008) | Soil microbial communities from Rifle, Colorado, USA - sediment 13ft 4 (version 2) | ecosystem: Environmental > Terrestrial > Deep subsurface > Rock core/Sediment | place: Rifle, Colorado... | reverse complement strand
CTTCCACGGGCGCAGCGGCTCCAGGGAATGGACCGTCACCACCAGGGGCAGGCCGTAGGCGCGCTGGACGAGCAGGCCGCCGAAGTGGCTGTACCAGGTATGGCAGTGCACGAGGTCGGCATCCACCGGGTCGGCGGTCATCGCCAGGTCGCGACCGAGCGCCTCGAAGGCCGGCCGCAGGCGGGCGTCGGGGCCCCCTGTCCCCGTCGGTGGCGCGTACCCGCGGACCCGCCAGCCGGGGGCAGTCTCGTCCTGTTCGCCGAAGGTGCGGATATCGAGCTCCAACTGTCCGCGCAGCGCCGATGTCAGCTCCGCCACGTGCATCCCGGCGCCGCCGTAGACCTTTGGCGGGAACTCGTTGGTGAGAACCAGGGCCTTCACCAGACCTAGGGTAGCGGCTCGGGAATGGCGAGACGCAGGACTGGACGCCGATACTCCCCCATAGTATCCTCCGAGAACCGATGAGCACTCCCTTGGCGAGCACGCAGATGACCGATCCCCCGAGCCCGATGCTCGAACTCAGCCTGCCGGTGGTCGGCATGACCTGCGCCTCGTGCGTGACGCGCATCGAGCGCTTCCTGAACCGATCCGACGGCGTCGCCGAGGCGGTCGTCAATCTCGCCACCGAACGGGCCACCGTGCGCTTCGATCCAGCGCGGATCGACCGCGCGGCGATCGTGGGTGCCATCGAGGCGGCCGGCTACGAGGTCGCGCCGCAGGCCGCCGCGGCGGCGGAGGAGGCCGGAACCGGGGACGACGCCGAGGAGCGCGCCCGCGCCGCCGATCGGCGCGTGCTGCTGCGCGATGCCCTGGCGTCCACCGCCATCGGCCTGTCCATGATGGTGGTCGCCCTGTGGCCCGGTGGCGTGCCGTGGCCGATGGACCGCGTCAACGTCTGGATGCTTGCCCCCGCCACGATCGTGCAGTTCGTGTACGGGCGGCGCTTCCTGGTCGCCGCGGCCAAGGGGCTGCGACACGGCGATCTGACCATGGACACGCTCGTCTCGATGGGCACCCTGGCCGCCTACGGCTATTCGCTCGGTATCACCCTGCTGGGCGCCGAGATGGAGACCTACTTCGACAGCGCGGCTGTGATCATCGGCCTGGTCCTGCTGGGCCGATGGCTGGAGGCGCGCGCCAAGGGACAGGCGGCTGGTGCGGTGAAGGCACTCCTGAAGCTGCGTCCCAGCACCGCCCGCGTCCTGCGCGACGGGGCCGAGGCGGATCTGCCGATCGACCAGGTGCGGGTGGGCGACCTGGTCCGGGTACGTCCCGGCGAGCGGGTGCCGGTCGACGGCGTGCTGGTCGATGGATCCTCGGCACTCGACGAGTCGATGCTCACCGGCGAGTCGATGCCCGTCGACAAGCGGCCCGGAGACCCGGTGGTGGGCGCGACCCTCAACGCCTCCGGCTCGTTCGTGATGCGCGCCGAGCGCGTCGGGCGCGACACAACGCTCTCGCAGATCGCGCGACTCGTCGAGCAGGCGCAGGGCTCGAAGGCACCCATCCAGCGGGTCGTGGACATGGTGACCGCCCGCTTCGTGCCGGTGGTGGTGGCCATCGCGGCAGTGACCTTCGCCACCTGGATGCTGCTCGGGCCGGAGCCGCGCCTGCCGGCCGCGCTCGGGGCAGCCATCGCGGTGCTGATCATCGCCTGCCCGTGCGCCATGGGCCTGGCCACGCCGACGGCGATCATGGTCGGCACCGGCAAGGGGGCCGAGGCCGGCATCCTGGTCCGCGACGGCGCGGCGCTGGAGCACGCGCAGCGGGTGACCGCGGTTGTGCTCGACAAGACCGGGACGATCACCCGCGGCGAGCCGCAGGTCGTCACGGTGCGACCGCTGCAGGGCACCACCGAGGAGGAGCTGCTGGTGCTCGCCGCGGCGGCCGAGCAGGGCAGTGAGCATCCACTAGCCGAGGCGATCGTGCGCCGGGCCGCTGAGAGCGGCATCTCCCTTCCCGCTGCCGGCGAGTTTGCGGCGATCCCCGGCGAGGGCGTGCGGGCCACGGTGGACGGGCATTCGGTGCTCGTCGGCAGCGAGCGGCTGCTCGCGGAGGCTGGCGTCGACACGGGACCGCTTGCCGGACCTGCGGCCGAGGTCGCTGAGGCAGCGCAGACGCCCGTCCTGGTCGCGATCGACGGTCGCGCGGCCGGCCTCTTCGGCATCGCCGACACGGTGAAGCCCGAATCGGCCGAGGCGATCCGGCGCCTGCACTCCGCGGGGCTTGAGGTCTGGATGCTGACCGGCGACCGGGTCGCGGTGGCACGGACGATCGGCGCGCAGGTCGGCATCCGGCCGGAGCGCATCCTGGCCGAGGTCCGTCCCGGGGAGAAGGCGGCCAAGGTCGCCGCGCTCCAGGCGGCAGGGGCCATCGTGGCCATGGTCGGCGACGGGATCAACGACGCGCCGGCGCTGGCGCAGGCTGATCTCGGCGTGGCGATCGGCACAGGCGCAGACGTGGCGGTCGAGGCCTCCGACATCACGCTGGTCGGCGACGACCTGCGCTCGGTGCCGGCAGGGATTCGGCTATCGCGCGCCACCATGCGCACCATCCGCCAGAACCTGGTGTGGGCATTCGGCTACAACACGCTGCTCATTCCGGTGGCTGCCGGAGCGCTCTACCCGCTCACCGGCTGGCTCCTCTCCCCCGCCCTGGCGGCCGGCGCCATGGCACTCTCGAGCGTCAGCGTGGTGTCCAACTCACTGCGGCTGCGCCGCTTCCGTCCAACCTAGGCAGACACGTCAGTCAGAAAGGACCGATGAGACCGATGGAGACCCTGGAGATGACCGCGAAGGCCAAGGATCCGGTGTGCGGCATGCACGTCAATCCCGAGGTCGCCCGCGCGGCCGGGCTGACCGCCGAGCACGGCGGCGAGGAGTTCTACTTCTGTGGGCGCGGCTGCCGCCTCGAGTTCCTGGACGACCCGAAGCGCTTCTTCAACCCGGACTACGTGCCAAGCATGTAGCTAGCTGACGATCTCGACGGTGGCCCGGGTGACGCGGGCGTGGACCGGCGACATCACGCTCCATGCCGAGGCAGGCGCCGGGTGGCCGAACAGGAAGCCCTGGCCGAACGGCACGCCCAGCCGTCGCAGCGTGTCGCGCTCGGCCGGCGTCTCGACCCCCTCGGCGATGAGCAGGCAGCCGGTGTCGCGGGCGAAGTAGACCATCCCCGCGATCATCGCCTGTCGGGCCGGGTCGCCATCGATGCCCCGGACGAGCTGGAGGTCGAGCTTCACGTACCGGGGGCGTAGTTCGATGATGTGCCGCAGGCTCGCAAATCCCGCACCGGCGTCGTCGACGGCCACGTCCACCGATCGACCCAACTGGTCGAGGGCGTCTCGTGCGGCCGCGTAATCCTCGATCGCCATGCGTTCGGTGATCTCGAGCACGACAGGTCGCTTCTTGACCGCCGACAGCTGCCGCAGGAGCCGACGATCTCCCAGCCGCGAAGGCGAGACGTTCACGCTGACCCAGGCCCGGGCGGGCAGGGCCGCGGCGGCGTCGAGGGCCGCTCGCACGATGACCCGCTCGAGCTCTGCGCCCATGCCGATCGCTTCGGCCGTGGCGAACCAGCGATCGGGAGGAGTGCCATCGGTGAACCGGGTCAGGGACTCATAGCCGACCACCGTCTCGTCGCCAAGGCGGACGACCGGCTGGAAGACAGGGGTGAACTCAGCCGTGCGGATGATCTGCTCGAGCGTCGTGCGCGTGCCATCGTGCGCGCGCCTTGAACCGAGCTCCGGGATCAGCAGCGCGCCGGCGATGGCCGCGATCTGCGTGGCGGCCGGGAGCCAGCGGGCAGCTTCTGCGGTATCGATGGCTGTGGTCGAGCCGAACGAGAGCAGGCCGTGGACGGTGTCATCGCTGCCGAAAGGGACGTAGGCAGCGACCTTGAGCCCGAGGCGGTGCCACGCCTTCTGGTAGGCCGCATCCCCATCCTTCGGACGCCACTCGTCGATCCACGGTCCGGTCGCACTCTCGCGCAGGTAGGCCGCTCGCTCCGCGGGAATCGGCTGCCCCAGTCGCGTCGGACCTCGGGCTGGCGTCACCTGTCCGATGGGTACGACTGATCCGTCGTGGGCGAACTCGTAGACGACTGCCATGTCGACGTGCGGCAGTTGTGTCAACTCCCGACAGATGGCCGCCGCAGTCTCCTCCACGGGCCGTGCGGCGGGCAGACGCCGCAACGATTCGCTCATCCTCCGGCGCTCGGCCAGTTCGATCTCAAGCTCGGCTTGCGCGCCCATCTCGCCGGTGACATCGAACATGATGCCGTGCACTTCGGCGTTGCCCCGCCCGTCCGGCAGGACCCTCGCCTGGTCCCGGATCCAGACCGTCCGCCCATCGCGGGCGAGGAGACGATAGAGGTAGGTGAACGCGCCACCCGAGAACTCCCCCGCGGCCAATTGCGCTTGCGCCCGGTCACGATCGTCGTCGTGCAGGATCCGGCTCCACAGTTGCGGATCGGCCAGCCACTCGTCCGGCGTATATCCCAGGATCGATTCCACCTGGGCGCTGGCGTAGCGCCCGATCCCGCCGAGCGCGTCGATGTACGCGATGCCGGGCAGGCTCTCCACCAGGGAGCGCAGGCGCGCCTCGGACTGGCGGAAGGCCGATTCGGCGGCGTGCAGGTCACGAAGATCCCTGATGAAGCCGACGAAGACGACGCCGCTCCGATCGTCAAGCGCGGTGATCGACAGCTGGATGGGGAGTTCACTGCCGTCGCGGTGAAGGGCGGTCAGCTCGAGCGGCTGGTCGAAGACACGCCCGGTTCCCGTGAATTGATATCGGGCCATGCCGGCCCGGTGAGCCGCCCGATGTCGCACCGGGACGATGGTATCTGTCAGCTGTCGGCCGACGACCTCGGTCGCGCCCCAGCCGAAGAGCGCCTCTGCGCGGGGGTTCCATCCCTGGATCCGCCCGTCGCCGGACATCAGGACGATCGCCTCGAGCGCGTGCTCCGAGACGTACCTCAGGGTTGACGCAACCTGCGACGGGGCGTGGACGAGCCGGGGCAACCTCGCCTCGGATGAGCGGCGCATGTGGAGAAGATGAGGCCAGACCATCGGCCAGGCCATGTGACCGTTGTTCTCACGTCCCGCCCGTCCGTACCATGGCGGATCGGGACCCCGGTGCCGCGGCGGTGGTGGGCGGGCTAGACTCAGGACGATGTCCGCCCTGATCGCAACCCGCGCACTCACCAAGCGCTACGGGTCACACGTCACCGCCCTCGACGACCTGACGCTCGACGTGGAGCCGGGGATCATCGGACTGGTGGGCGCCAACGGGGCAGGGAAGAGCACGCTCCTCAAGATCCTGCTCGGCCTCCTGGGCCCGACGAGCGGCAGCGCCACGGTGATGGGGATGGACGTGGTCAGCGACGGTGCGCAGATCCGGCAGCTGGTTGGCTACCTCCCGGAACACGACTGCCTGCCCCCTGACGTCTCCGCGACCGACTTTGTCAGTCACATGGGTCGGATGTCAGGACTGCCCGCGGCCGCCGCCCGCGAGCGGACCGCCGAGGTGCTGCGCCACGTGGGCCTGTACGAGGAGCGCTATCGGCCGATCGGCGGCTACTCGACCGGCATGAAGCAACGAGTCAAGCTGGCGCAGGCGATCGTGCACGACCCCAAGCTGCTCCTCCTCGACGAGCCGACCAACGGCCTCGACCCGGCGGGGCGCGACGAGATGCTCGACCTGGTGCACCGCACCGGGACCGAGTTCGGGATCGCCACGGTCGTGGCCAGCCACCTGCTCGGCGAGATCGAACGGGTCTGCAGCTTCCTGCTGGCGATCGACGCGGGGAAGCTCCTCCGCGCCGCGCCGATCTCCAGCTTCGTCGAGCACACCGGGACCCTGGGCGTCGAAGTCGAGGACGGGGCCAATCTGCTGGCGGCGCGCCTGGTGGCCGCCGGGCTGGACGCCCGTGCCGACGGCCGCAGCGTGCTGGTCGACTGCCCCGACGAGCGGCCATACGACGTCGTGCGCGACGCGATCGACGACCTCGGCCTGTCGCTGACCCGGCTGGAGCAGCGCCGGCATCGGCTCGAAGACCTGTTCCGCACCGAAGGACGGACCGATGGCGCCGCGTGACCCCGCGGTCGCCCCGCGCGAGAGCGCCACTGGAGCGATCTATGACCTCGGCTACCGCGGCTACACCGGCGAGCGGCTCGGCCGGCGCGCCGCGGTGCTCGCCCTCTTCTCGGCGAGCCTGCGAGCCGCCTTCGGGCTCGGGCGCAGCGGCAAGGCCAAGCTCGTCCCCTGGGGGATCACCCTCATCGCCATCGTTCCCGCCGCGGTGGCCGCAGCGGTGTCGGCCATCGTGCCGGGCGGTGCCTCCCCGTTCAACTACGACAACTACCTGTGGGATATGCAGATCGTCTTCGCCCTCTTCCTCGCCGCGCAGGCGCCGGAGCTGGTCAGCTCCGACCAGCGCCACCACGTCCTCTCGCTCTACTTCAGCCATGCGCTCCTGCGGAGCGACTACGCGCTCGCCAAGCTGGGCGCGCTGGCGGCGGCGCTGTTCGTGCTGGCGGTGGCGCCGATGCTGGTCCTCTTCTTCGGATCGGTGCTCGTCTCCGCCGACCTGATGGCGGCGCTGGGTGACCAGGTCGGTAACCTGGCGCAGGTGCTCGGCGCACCGATCATCTATGCCATCCCGCTCGCGGCCCTCGGGCTGGCGATCGCCGCCTGGACGCCGCGCCGCGCGTATGCCACCGGGGCGATCATCGCGGTCTTCATCGTGACCACCGCGGTCGGCGCGATCCTGGCCGAGGCGACCACCGGCAACGTGTCGCGCTGGGCGCCGCTGATCAACCCGGTGGTGGCGCTCGACGGCACCCGCGACTGGCTGCTCGGCGCGTCGGTCTCCGACTCCGGTGTTGCGGCCAGCCGTCTGCCGCTGCCGATCTTCGGGTTGGAGGCGGCGGCGATCGCGCTCATCGCCGGCGCCGCGGTGGTCTGGCGCTATCGGAGGATGGCGGCATGAGCGGGCAGCCGCAGCACGCCGACACCGCGGCGGTGGAGCTTGCCAACGTCTCGCGCTGGTACGGCAACGTGGTGGCGGTCAACGACATCAGCTTCCGCCTCGACGGCGGCGTGACCGGGCTGCTGGGGCCGAACGGCGCCGGCAAGTCGACCCTGCTGCACATGATCGCCGGCTTCCTGGCCCCCTCATCGGGAAGTGTGACCGTCGCGGGAGCGCCGTCGTGGCGCCACCCGGAGATGTATCGCCGCATCGGACTGGTGCCCGAGCACGAGGCGGTCTACCCGTTCCTGACCGCGCGCCAGTTCGCCGCGGCGAATGCCCGGCTGCAGGGGATGGATCGTGCCGCCGCGGACGCGGCGGCGGCGCGCGCCATCGCCATGGTGGAGCTGGAGGACGCGGCGGACCGCGCCATCGGCACCTACTCGAAGGGGATGCGACAGCGGGCCAAGGTGGCCGCGGCGCTGGTCCACGACCCGTCGATCCTGCTCCTCGACGAGCCGTTCAACGGGATGGACCCCCGTCAGCGGCTGCACATGATGTCGCTGCTGCGCGGCATGGCGGCGGAGGGTCGCACCATCCTCTTCTCGTCGCACATCCTCGAGGAGGTTGAGCGCCTCGCCGAGCGGGTGCTGGTCATCGTGGCGGGCAGGCTCGCCGCTTCGGGAGACTTCCGCGAGATTCGCCGGCTGATGACCGATCGCCCACACACCTTCACCGTTCGCTCGTCCGACGACCGCGCGCTGGCGGCAGCGCTGCTCCGCGAGCCGACCATCGCCGGGGCGGCGCTGGACGGCGGCCTGCTCACCGTGCGATCGACCGATTTCGGCGCCTTCAGCCGCGCGGTCAGCGGCGTGGCCCGCCGGGCCCAGATCAGCCTCCACGAGCTGCTGCCCACCGACGAGTCGCTCGAGTCGGTCTTCAGCTACCTGGTCCGACGATGAACGGCGTGATCGCGCGGATCACCCTGCGGCAGCTGGTCAGCCGGCGCCGAACGCTGCTCCTCCTCCTGCTCGGCGGGGTGCTGGTGCTGGTCGCCGGCATCTTCCGCCTCGCCGGCGAAGAGGCGCGGGCGCTCCGCTTCACCGCCGGGCTGCTGAACGGCCTCGGCGCCGCCACGCTGATGCCGCTGGTGGCGCTCCTCTTCGGTACGGGGGCGATCGGCGCAGAGATCGAGGACGGCACCGCCGTCTTCCTGCTCGCCAAGCCGATCAACCGCCGCACCGTGGTCCTGACCAAGCTGGCGGTCGCCTCCGCCTGTGCCATCGCCCTCACCTGCGCTCCGATGCTCGTGGCTGGGCTGCTGGGCGCCGGCGGGCTCGGCGACGGACTGGTGCTCGGCTTCGTCGGCGCGGCGGCCATCGGCTCGGTGGTGTATGTCGCCGTCTTCCTGGCCCTCAGCCTCATCACCTCGCGGGCACTCGTGTTCGGCCTGGCGTATGTCCTCATCTGGGAAGGGCTGCTGGCCGGTCTGTTCGCCGGCACGCGGACCTTCAGCGTGCGGCAGATCACCCTCGCCTTCGCCGACGCCTTCGCCGATGTCCCAGAGGAGGTCTTCGACGCGCCGCTGGCGGTCGGCACGGCGGCCATCGTGGCGGCTGCCGTGCTGCTGATCGCCACGCTGATCGCCATCCGGCGGCTGCGCGCGTTTGAGATCGCGGGGGAGACCGCGTGACCCACCGAGAACCGATCGGTCCGCCGTGGGACCACGCCTGGACGGGGCGTATCGATGAGCACGCCTTCGACTCCGAGGCCCTGACCGGCAACCCACTCGGCGATCCGCATCGTCGTCCGCTGCTCGTCTACCTGCCCCCGGGTTACGACGCCGATCTCGATCGGCGCTATCCGACCATCTATCGTCTTCAGGGCCTCACCGGCCAGGTTGACATGTGGCGCAACCGCGGAGCGTTCCGGCCAAACCCGCTCGAGGCCATCGACGACCTCTTTGCGCGAGGCGTCACGCCGCCGGCGATCGTGGTCCACCTCGATGCCTGGACCCGCCTGGGCGGCAGCCAGTTCGTCGACTCGCCGGGGACCGGCCGCTATCACACCTACCTGTGCGACGAGATCGTGCCATTCATTGACGCGCACTATCGAACGCTGGCGCGCCCCGAGCACCGGGGGCTGGCCGGCAAGAGCAGCGGCGGCTACGGAGCGATGGTCAATGCCATGCTGCGCCCCGATCTGTTCGGCGCGCTGGCCACGCACGCTGGCGACGCGCTTTTCGAAGTCTGCTACCTCCCCGAGTTTGCTGGTGCGGCGCGCGCGCTGGCGCGAGAGCACGACGGCAGTTTCGAGCGCTTCTGGGCCGACTTCCGCGCCCGTGCCGGTCGCGTCCGCGGCGGCGATGATCACCTCCTGGATGTCTGGTGCATGGCCGCCTGCTACTCGGCCGATGCCGACGGCACGGTTCGGCTCCCCTTCGAGACCGATACCGGCCGCCTGGTGCCGGAGGTCTGGGATCGCTGGCTCGAACACGACCCGGTTCGGATGGCCCCGCGACGTGCCGAGGCGCTCCGCTCCCTGCGAGCCATCTGGATCGATGCCGGGCGCAGCGACGAGTTCAACCTCGACCTTGGGGCGATCGCCTTCCGCGGCGAGCTCGCCAAACTGGGCATCGGGGAGCCGGCGGTCCACTTCGAACTGTTCGACGGTACCCACTCGAACATCGAGTGGCGCTATCCGCTGGCGATCGGCTGGCTGGCGGAGCGGCTCGCGCCCTGAGCCGGGGCAGGAGCTAGGCGGCGACCACCCGATCGCGCCCCGCGCGTTTGGCCATGAAGAGGGCCACGTCCGCGGTGCGCAGCAGCTGCTCGCGAGTCGGCTGAGCATCGTCGAGCTGCGTGCAGCCGGCGGAGACGGTCACCGCAAGACGCTCACCGTCATCGCTCAACACCGGGCGTAGGCCGAGGGTAACCCGCACCTCGTCGGCGAGACGGACGGCATCCTCGCGGCTGGCCTCCTCCATGATCACGACGAACTCCTCGCCACCGAAGCGGGCGACCAGATCGGAGGCGCGGAAGCGCTCGCGCAGGACGCCGGCAAAGGTCTTCAATACCTGGTCGCCGGTCTGGTGGCCATAGTTCTTGTTGAATTGGCCGAAGTGGTCGAGGTCGAACATGATCGCCGCCATCGGCTTCCGCTCCGCAGGGGCGGTTCGCCGCCAGCGGGCCAGCGTCCGCTCGAGGGCCTCGTCGAAGTGCCGGCGGTTGTAGAGGCCGGTCAGCGGGTCGCGCACGGCAAGCTCTTCCACGTCGGCGTGCAGGAAGGCGTTGGCGACGACCAGGGCGGCCTGCCCGGCGAGCAGCTGCATGGCCTCGATCTCGATCGGCCGGAACGCGGCGGCGGGGGTACGTCGGGTGATGGAGATGGCACCCACCACCACGCCGTCACGGACCAGCGGGATTCCGGCGCCGGAGAGGTTCAGCGGCTCCACCCCATCCCGGTACGCCACGGGCAGATCGCTGTTGGCATAGTCGTCGTCGAAGACCACTTCTCGATCGCGGATGGCGCGACCGGCAAGCCCCTCGCCGGGTTGGATCTCCCGTCCGAGCAGGGATGGATCGGCATCGGTGAATGCGCGCAGCAGGTAGCGACCGCTCTCGCGATCGAGCACGGTGAGTGCCACGATGTCGGCCGCCACGACGCGGCGCACGCCCTCGATCATGGCCGTCGCCAGGCGGTCGAGCTCGAGCTCACCGCTCACCAGGCTGTTGAACTCGTTCAGGGCACGGAAGACCGCGGCGCGCTCGGCGAGCGCCTCGCGCTCGCGCCGGAGGGCCAGCAGCGTGGCGATTCGGTCGGCGATGGTCGCCACGACGTCACGGTCGGACCGATCCAGCGTCGTACGGGCCTCGATATTCAGCACGCCTAGGAACTTGCCTTCGACGATCAGCGGGGCGCAGATCTCACTCGCGACCTGCGAGAAGACCTGGAGGTAGTCGGGGTCGCGCGCAACATCCGGAACGAAGGCGAGCTCCCGAGTTCGCATCACCCGCCCGACGATGCCGTCGCTCCCGTCGAGCCAGTCGGGCGGCGCTTCGTAGCCACGCTGTGCAGCCAACCGCAACCCGGTGCCCTCCGTTACGTAGAGCGTGACGAAGTGGTAATGAAACTGGGCCGACAGGACGCCCAGCGCATGGTCGAGCGCCTCGGGCCCGGAACCCCCGGGAACGAGGGAGCGGCTGACGGCTTCCATGCCGGCGATCTGCCGCGAGCGACGGCGCTCGGAGACCATCGCGGACCGCAGTTGCCGCGAGGTGTGCTCCACCGCCATCACCAGCCGGCTGACGCCGATCGCCGCGACAATGCCGGCGCCGGCCAGTGCGATGCCGCGAAGGGCCACGGCCGACGCGTTGCCGGGGTGCGCCAGCTCCGGGGCAAGGTAGACGAGCACGGCCGCGCTCCCGAACACCGTGGCCGGCAACCTGCCAAGCGCCGCTGCGGCGACCACCACGGGGATGTACAGCGCCAGCAGCGGTTGGCTCGGGCCGCCCACGACCGACGCCAGCCCCGCAACGTACAGGAGCGCCACCGCCATCCGCAGGAACGACCAGCCCGATGGCGAGAGACCTCGTGCGCGGCCGGGCACCAGTCCGAGCACCACCTGGAGTCCCACGCAGATGCCAGTCAGGGCAAGCACGACTGCGACGTCCCCAGGCAGGCCGGAGGCGAGCGCCACGGCCAGGGCGATGGGGGCAAGGGCGGCGGTGTAGATCGTGTACCGGTCCCGCCCGATGCGGCTCGCGGCGAGACGGGTCCACGACAGCGGGGCGCGCCGCCGCCGCCCAACGCCGGAGGCAGTCAGCAGCGAGATCGCGTCAACCCCCCGAGCGGTGGATGCCATCGCCGCGAACCGTAGCAATCCCACCGGGACCTCACCATCGCCCGGTGGTACCCGGTACCGATGTCGCCCCGGGGCCGTTACCGTCCGGCGGACGCCACCGCGAGCGCCGATCGAATCGCATCGATGCTCATCGGTCCGTCATAGACCTTCCCGTCGATGAACAGCGTCGGCGTGCTGCTCACATGGAGGTCGCGTGCCGCATGGCGGTCGGCGTCAACCGTTGCGGACACCTCGCTCGAGGCGTACGCGGTCTGCCATGCCGTGACATCCAGGCCGAGCTGATTCGCCAGGCCGGCGAAGAACGCGTCGGCATCGGCGGGGCCGAGATCCTTCCACGCTGACTGGCTGGCATAGATGGCCTCCGACATCGGCCAGAAGGAATCCTGCCGGTGCGCTGCCTCGGCGGCGCGGGCGGCAGCATCGGCGTTGGCATGGATGCCGTCCAGGGGGAAGTAGCGTGAGACAAGGGTCATCTCGTCCGCCTCGGCGAGCTGGACCAGCACCGGCGCGACAATGGCGCAACCGGGGCACTGGAAATCGGCGAATTCGACCACCTCGACTGCCCCGCTGCCGAGTCGCGGACTGCCGGCCGGGGCCAGGCTCGAGCCGTTGGACGGTCCGACCGGCGCGCCTCCGACCGCACCACCGATCAGCAGGAGCGCCACCACAGTCGCGGTCGCCCCACTGCCGAGCAGCCCGGTGCGACGCAGCCCGGCTCGATCCGCGTCGAGGGCCCGTGCCACCTGTTGTCGGGCACGACTCGAGCGGGCCTCCGCGTCTGCCGCGTCGTCACTGCGCGCCAGCGCCAGCGCGGCGCCCAGCAGGACAAGGCTGGCCGCGGCCTGCACCAGGCACCAGCTGCAGAAGGCGCCGATGACGAACAGCTCGATCCCGGTGAGGAGCATCGAGGCCGTGGCGCCCACAGCCGCAGCAACGGCGAGCGCCGTCGTCGCCGGCACACCGGCCGACATTGGGGAACCGACGGTTCGGAGCACCAGCCAGGCCGCGACGAGGTAGAAGACGAGCCCGATCAGCGGGAGCGGGATGCCGAGCGGATACGCGAAGTCACTGGCACGGACGAGATCGCAGCCGGTGCCGGTCAGGCACAAACCCGGCTGTCCCGTGACGTACTCAACGAGCAGGTAGGCAGAGGCACCGGCCCCCACGATGGCAGCCAGGAGTGCGATGGCGCGCCAGCGCGCGGCAGGGCTTCGATGCATGGCCCCCCGAGCATCGGCGCCCGGCCGGTCCCGCAGAGAGTGCCAATCGTCCTGCCGCGGCATGACAATCCGCCCGATCAGCCCGGGCACGGGCCGTCCGGCGAGCGTAGGGTTCGCGCAATGCATCCGTTCCGTTTCGGCGTCACCGCCAGCCACGCTCGCAGCGGGGAGGCGTGGACGGCGCTCGCCCAACGCGCCGAGGAGCTCGGCTACTCATCCCTTCTGGTGCCCGATCACCTGACGGCGCAGCTCTCCCCCATCTCGGCGATTGCCATGGCCGCCGCGGTCACGACTCGCCTGCGGGTCGGTGGCTTCGTCTTCGCGAACGACTTCCGCCATCCGCTCATCCTCGCGCGCGAGGCGGCGACGCTCGATCTCCTGTCGAACGGGCGCCTGGAACTGGGGATCGGTGCCGGCTGGCGGACCGGCGACTACCGGCAGCTGGGGATGGCGTACGACCCGCCGGGGAGACGGATCGACCGGCTCGTCGAGGCGACAGGGATCGTCAAGCGGCTGCTGGCCGGCGAGACGGTGAACCAGGACGGGCCGCACTTCCACCTTGGCGACGCTCGCGTCCTGCCTCGCCCGGTCCAGCGCCCCCACCCACCGATCATCATGGGCGGTGGCGGACCGCGCATGCTGCGACTTGCCGCCCGCGAGGCCGATATCGTCGGCTTCATCCCCCAGTTCAACCCCCGCGGACGGCCGATCCTGACCGATGTCACCGAAGCGGCCCTCGACCGCAAGGTGGCGCTCGTTCGCGAGACGGCAGGCGATCGGTTCGAGCGGCTGGAACTCAACCTGTTCATCGGCGATGCCGGAATGACGGGGCGGGGCGCATCGGTACCCGGGTCGATGCTGACCGCCGTGAAGTGGGCAGCGACCGGGATGATCGGCAGCCCATACGTCCTGTACGGCACGCTGGGGAGGCTACGGGAGACGTTGGAACGGCGGCGGGATCGGACCGGGATCAGCTACTACGCCATCCGGCAGGGGTCGATGGACGCGATGGCGCCGCTCGTGGAGGCCCTGGCCGGCCGCTAACGACGGTCTCTTGGCCTACCGGTGTCGGGTACGCCGTCGGCGCGATGAGGTCGAGGCATGCGCGCCAATCGCCATCAGGAGCAGCAGGGTCGCAGCAATCGACCAATCGACAGCGGTGAGGCCGCGCGTCGCGGTATCCGGCAAGCCTCCCGAGCTAGGCGCCGGGGTGGGCGTGGCGGTGGGCGCGGGAGTGGGGCTGGGCGTCGGCGTTGGCGCCGGCGTGGATGCTACGACCGTCAGGTTCAACGCGGCGCTGTTGTCCGCGATCGACGGATCAGCCTGGTACGCCAGGACGCTGGCCGCCACTGAGGCAGTCCCAACGCTCGCTGGCGTCAGCACGAAATCGACGGTCGCCGTAGCGCTGGGAGCGAGGCTTCCAAGGACGCAACTGATCGTCTGAAGGGACACGCTGCAACTGCCCTGACTTGGAGTGATCGAACCGGCCGTACCGCCCGCGGGCAGGTTGATCGTGAGCACGACATCGGTGGCGGTGGCGGGACCCCCGTTGAGGACCGTGGCTCGAACCGCGACCGAGTCGCCGAGGATGATTGATGAGGCCGATGCCGATGGCGCCACTGACAGATCGGCCGCCGCCTCGCCGGCCGCAAAGGTACTGAAGCTCGTGATGCCCGATACGGTTACCGAGGTCGAACTCGTGCCTGTCACCGTTGGCAGCGACCAACCGGCGTCCCACTTCCCCACGATGAACCGATCGGGCCGTGCGCCAACGTCGAGGTCACCGGTGGCGAAGCCTAAGGTCACATCGGCGCTGCCGAAGACGATCGAATCGTTCACCAGGGACCACCAGCGGTTGGCATCGTGCGTCGGGTCCAGCACGGAACCGGCGATCCCCGGATGTTCGCCAGGCACGGTGAACGCCGTCAGTGTTCCGCCGATGGTCACGGTATCGAAGGTCAGGGTGATCGGGGCATAGGTCGTCGCGTCGCCGATCTCGAATGTAACGGTGACATTCGATCCGGCAGCGACCGCCATTGCCAGGCTGCCTGCCACATGACCTGAAGTACGCACCACCACTCCGCCCGGTCCGATGGTCAGCATGTAGGACCCGGCATCCAGCACCCCGTTGGTCAGCGAAAGGGTGCCAGTTATGGTGAGGGGGCCGGATAGGGCCATTCCGCTCGGGTTGTTCAGGGTCAGGTCGGTGAGAGAGGACACGCCGGCCGGCAGCACGGTTCCGGCCGCCGTGCCGTTGATCACGATGGACGCCGCCGGATCCGCGATGAGGTTGTCCGGGGTGCCGAGGATCGGGCCGCCAAAGGTCAACGTCTGGCCGTTGAGAATCAGCGGCCCGTTGAGGGTCAGCGAGCCCGTCACCGTGATCGGCGCCGAGAGGGTGGCGCCCGCGGCATTGTCGACCGCCAAATCGCGGAAACTGATGGCTGCAGTGCCGCCGATCGACTGTCCGACCGGGCCGTTCATCACCAGATCGCCACCCGCATCCAGCGTGCCGTTGACCGTCATATCTCCGGCCACCGTCAGGAGGGCAGCCGGGGCCGTCAGGCGGCCAGAGACAATGAGATCTCCACCGATGACGATGGGATTGCCCGACGCATCGAGCCTTCCGGCCACGATGTCGAGACTGCCGCCGACGGTCAGGCCGCTCACCAAAGAAGCGGTCCCCGCCCTGATCTCGATATCCGCGAAGGTCATCCCGCCGGCGTCGATGCTCAGCGTGCCGGCGAAGACCAGCGTGCTGGCCCCGGCATCGATGGTGCCGGCGGTGTAGGTCCAGTCCCTGGCGGTGCGGATGGTGCCGGCCAGGGTCAGCGTGCCCGA
>Ga0209320_10000831_pt1 | contig 15922 bp, 32 predicted proteins | sample Rifsed13ft4_FD_184008 | JGI IMG/M metagenome (GOLD analysis project Ga0209320, IMG submission 184008) | Soil microbial communities from Rifle, Colorado, USA - sediment 13ft 4 (version 2) | ecosystem: Environmental > Terrestrial > Deep subsurface > Rock core/Sediment | place: Rifle, Colorado... | reverse complement strand
TAACCTTGGCAGGTTGCTGAAAAACTCTCACTGCAGGCTGCTCGAAACGACTCAGAGCAAATGAAGAAATGGGGCCTTGGAGTACAGGAGTATTGGGTTTCAATCCATTACTCCACCACTCCAATCCTCCAAACGTCTACACGTCTATCTCGTAGCGAGACGATTAAGGCGCAACGAAGCATACGAGTCTTTTTCAGTAGTCTGCTAGTTGGACGATCACGGCCGCAATAAGTCATGCCAGCTTTCCTGGCACGTCACCGCGACGCGGAGACGCTCCAGATGCTGCTCTATTTGTTTGGCGCCCTGCTTCACGGGGTGGGCGGCGAAAAACTCGCGCGCTTCGGTTTCCAGCCGGCGGCTGACCAGACCTCACCCAAGCTCCCTAGCTGCTGTGGATGAATCTGTGGATACGTGACCCGAGCCGCTCGTCCGTAGCCCTGGCACCCGTTATGCTGGTTCCTGGGCTCGACGAGTGTGCTCCTGCTTGGTGCAGACGGTCGAGCCCTTCGCCATGTGGCGGGCTGCTGGCTATCGGGAGCCGGTCGCTCGGGCTGTCCTTGCGTGGAGTTCGCCGTAGTAGCAGCGAGGGCAGAGGGTGAAGAGCCAGCGGGTCAGGTACTGCCGCCGGCAGCGCCGGCAGGTGGTCTCGTGGAGTGAGGTGCGGGGATCGGGTCTCATCGCTCAGCGGGCGGTGGGCTGGAGTCAGGGCGGGGCGTTGAGATCGTAGGCGGCGATCCGCTGCGCGATGCTCGCGGCTGTCTCGGCCGCCTCGTCAGCGACAGCAACCGTCGTCGGGGGGACGCCGAAAGGGAGGGCACGCCGCCAGCCCCGAGACGCCGTGCCCACGCTGACCGCGAGGAAAGCGAACCCGAGCAGCGCGACGCCCGCGCGGTCGAGCCACCATCCAGGCCAGTCGAGCGCGGCGGACGCGAGTAGGGTGAAGGCGAGGACACGGCTCATGGGCTACGCACGCGAGCGCGACTTCCAGGGCGGGCGCGAGCCGAGTCCGTGGCGAGCGGTGGACTCGGGGGTCAAGAGCTCCACGCTGAAGTAGGAGCGGGCGCACACGGCCGAGCAGAAGGGGTCGCCCGCGTAGGGATCGCGAGGGCCGTTGCGGAGCGTGCGCGTCAAGGGCGTCGAGACGTGTGGACGCGGCTGTTCGCAGACGACGCACAGACCGTCGGCACGGGGCTCGGGATCGTCCACGTCACGCCGCCCTCTGAGGGGGCGTACGCTCGGGCTCGTGCCGCGCTGCCGGGTCAGGATCGTGCCCTTCCGCGTCCGCGTGGACGCGCCAGAGCTTGGCTGCCAGGTGTCGCGCATCATCGGCTATCGAGCGAAATGCGAGTGCGGGTTCCGAGGCAGGGTCAGGGCCACTGTTCGAGGGGCGAGGGAGGATGGGGGAGGGCACGTCGCGCATCGCTAGCCGGGGATCATCGCGGGCGGGACGCCCCAATGCTGATGACCGGGTGGACGGCCCCAGGCGTCCTCGACGGCCACTATAGGACTCGTCGCGGTTACGCCTACCGGGAGAGCGCCCAACGCCCCGACAGGCTCGTCGCGCGCGATCGTGACCCACCCGTTGCCCATGCACTTCGAGCAGGGCGTGACCATTCCGTGCGCCGCCTTCGAGCCGGAGAGAACCTCGCCCCACCCGTCACACTCGGGACACATCGCCTTGTCGGGCGCTTGCAGCAAGGGGATCTCGGGCGAGGGCGGCTCCACCTGGAAGGCGAGCCCGTCCTCGCCCTCGATGATCGTCAGCGTCGCGCCGATCGGCGGCGGCTCGGGGACGAAGCCGAGCCCGCTGCAAAAAATGCACTCGTGAGCGACGTATCCCTCGCCGAGAATCCCGGCCAGCCGCTTGCGCTGAGCGTCGCGGGCGCGCTCGGCCTTGCGGATCTCGTCGGGGCCGATGGTCGCGAGCGCCTCCGGCTCCGGCTGCTCGGCCTCTTCCTCGGCCTCGGCCTCTTCCTCGGCCGCTTCGTCCTCGGCCTCTTCCTCGTCCGGCTCCTCAGCCTCCGCGCGGGTGGCCTCCTCCTCGACCATCTCAGTGATGCTAGCCATGCTCGTTACCTCCATCCTGTGAAGTGAAGGCCGCGTGCCGAGCTTGCTCGTGTCTCGTCGGTGGGACGAGGGGGAGAGGGTGTCGGCACGCGGCCAGGATCAGCTCTCGCGGATCCTCGCCCCGCCGCGATGCGCCGTGCGCGCCGCGACTCGGTGTACGTGGGGGAGGCTGTCAGTGAGAGCGTCACCGTGAGCGGGAGGCTAGCACCCTCGACGGTCGGGTGTCCAGCCTCCCGCAGTCACGTGCCCGGATTGCGGAAAGGCTGCGCGCCTGCGTTGTCCGGGATCATCGGCATCACCCCCTTACACGGCGTCGAGCAGGTCGTTCGCGTCTCCGTCCTCCATGCCTAGGTCAAGCAGCGCGGCGAGCGCCTGCTCCCGCGTCCATATCGCCTTCTTGAACAGCTTGAGGATCTGCGCCTGTGTCAGGTCGCGGCGGACGTTCAGCCGCTCCCACTCCCATAGGCTGATGATCGCGTTCTGCTCGCCTCCGACCGCTCCGACCCGGGTAAGCCCGTCGCGGGTTAGGGACTCGTCAGCGCCTCCGTCCACGTAGTCGGAGCGGAGCGAGCTATAGAGGTTCGAGCGAGCCCGGTCGGCCCACTTCGTAGACGGCCCCGCGCCGTTGCCGCCCCACTTCTCGGCCGCGAGCTTCGCCCATTCCGGTTTCCAGCCCGACTCCACCAGGATCGTCTCGGTCAGCGCGGGCGGGAAGGTGCCGTCCGAGGCGAGGGCGCGAACGACGAAGGCGGACGGGTAGGTGAAGCGCTGCGAGTAGAGGATGTCGAACCACTCGGAGCGGATATTCGACTGCTCGACCGAGCGGCGAATCGTCAGCTTCTCGTCGTTGCCTGCCTCCGGTAGGCGACCGCCGCGAGCGAAGCCGATGTGCGCCTGCCGCACCGTCGCCGGTCGCCCGCGATCGAGGTACAGACGGCGCATTTCCTCCGGCCCGTAGCCGTTGAGCGCGCCCAGTCGGTTCATCTCGGCCTCGTCGATCCAGCCGCGCAGGTGTAGGCTCGCCGCCGTCGTCGCGCCGTTGATCTGCTCACGGAGTGCGAGCAGGGCGTCCGTGTATTTCGTCTTGATGTTGCCCTCGCGGACGAGCTGGACGTACTCGGCGTCTGTGATGATCCCGCGCCGAAGGAGCGTGAGCCCGTCCATAGGGCCGGGCGGGTTGCCCGCGAGCTGACGCTGGATCGCGGAGCGCGCGGGCGAGACGCCAGAGCGTTCCGCCTCCGCCTCCGCCTCCGCCTCGGACATGAAGCCTTGCTGCCAGGCGTTCGCGGCCTCAGCGGGGGAGAGGATGCGCTGCGCCAGGGCGAGCAGCGGGCCAACCCACTTGTCCTCGATTAGTTGCTTACGCGCGCCCTCTCGAAAATCGCCCTCAGAGATGAGTCCACGGTGGAGCAGGTCGTACAAGCTCGCGAGGCCAGGGGCGGTGTCCGAGAAGTCAACGAGCGCCTGAAAGCCGTCGTCCGAGATGCCCTGGTTGTGTGCCTGGCCGAGCCCCCAAGCGTAGGAGCGCTCGCCTGAGGCGACCACGTTGGCCGCGAGCACGACTTCCACCGGCATCGACTGGTAGCGCGACCACGCCTCGTTTGCAAGGGCGCGAAGGATCGGCTCGACCACGGTCGTAATGCCGCCGCCGACCCCGGTGCCGATCGCTGCCCCGCCGATCATCCCGAGCGGGTTAAAGCTCATGCGCCGAGTCTACGGGCTAGCGGAGGACGGTCTCACGAATCACGCCGTCGAGCGTCTCGGTGACGCCTTCGGCGACCCTCGCGAGCGCGCGTGGGTCGAGCACGAGCGCAAAGAGAAGCGTCCCTAGGAGCAGGTTCGCGAGCATCGTCTCGTCAAACGCGCACAGCCGCTTAGCGACGCCGCGCGTGTTGCGGCAGAACAGGCTCGGCAGGGTTGCTGTAAGCACCGCCACGGTCACCCCCGCGAGCGCCGCCAGCAGCCCGAGCACGGCATCCCGGAAGGTGAGCCCTTTGAGCAGGCCGGCGAACTTGCCCTCCAACACCTTGAGCCGCGTCCGGATTTGGGGGAGCGATTCGGCGCCTGTTTTGTAGAGGTCGTTCTCAAGGTTTGTGATGCGCCCGGCGAGCTTGGGGATGGTCACGGTGATCGCCTGCGAGAGCTTCGGCGCCAGGTCTTTCCACACCTTGTCCCACAGCGTCTCTACGCCGTTCGCGAAGTAGGCAAAGCGAGCGGCGAGCCCGAACGGCACCGCACCTGGGAGGAAGATAAGCCCGACCGCGAGCGCGGCGGAGACGGCGTTGAGCTGTGCCGACAGCGCCTTCGCGAGCAGGTCGGCGCGCACCGCGATTTCCTTCACCGGCACGACCACGGCGTTGACTAGCGTGGGGATGGCGACGTTGCGGAGGTAGACGAGCGCCTTGTAAACCTCCTTCGCGAACGCCTCCGCGCCGACGAGCAGCCGGTCGAGCACCCACGCGTAGCCGTGGAACCAGTGGGCGAGTGCAGCCGCAGCTAGGAAGAAAGCGCCCCCGAGGATGCGCTTTGTGTAGCGCAGGACAGCGGCGAGCCCCTTGCCGATCTCCCTGACCGGCCAGAGCAGGACGCGTTTCCAGAAGGACTGACGAGGCGCAAAGAGCCACTGTAGGAACGGCTTGAGCCACGCCTCCGCCGTCTGTTGCAACGCAAAGTAGGCAATCGCCGTGACAAGCACGACGAGCGGGAGCAGGAGCAGGAGAGGGAGCGCCACAGGCTCAGGCTGCGAACACGGCTTTGAGCTGCACTACCTCTGCCTCGACTGCCGCGATGAGCGCACTCGACCAGTCGCCCGAGCGCGGGACACGCACGAGCCCGGTCGCCCCTTCAGGGAGCGTCTCGAAGGAGGCTTCCACCTCGTCCACGAGGTTTCCGGTGGCACCGAGCGATTGCGTCTGGCGGACGCTCGTCACCTGGTAGCCGGTAGCCATCCCGCTAGACCTTAATCGCGGGCAGCATCGCCTCGCGGATCTGTCGGATGCGCTCCGTCTTGCGGGGAGCAACTACGCCGAGCTGATGCGTCACTGCATCCCACTGGCGAAACGGATCGTTCGCCGGATCGCGCGCGTCAACAGGGCGAGCGGCGACAGGGACGGGCTCCGTCAGAGCCATCTACTCGCCCGCCGCCTTGCGCTCGCGCGCCTGCTCGACCAGGAAGGTCACTGCCGCCGGGACGAAGCCGACGACGACGACGAGCGCTCCGTACACCCTCGGGTCACTGACGCCGAGCACGGTCACGATCAGGACGGCGACGGAGGCAGCGACTCCGGCAGACTCGGCGGGTCGGTTCCTGACCTTGCTCACGGCCGCGAGTCTACAGATTGCCGCCGCCGAAGTCATCCCAAGCCATCGCGTCGGCGCGCACGCGAATCCCGATGTTGCCCGCGTTGTTGTGGGCAGAGTCGGTGACGGAGAACACCTGCACCGAGCCGAGCAGGTCGGTGGTGTAGCCCGCGATGGTCGTACCCTCACAGCGCAGCCAAAGATAAATCCCCACCGTGAAGTTGAGCGCGGCGGCGTCCACATGAATGAGCGGGAGCAGCCCGCCGCTGAGGGGCCACGGGCCGCTGACGAGCGTGGTACAGACGCCGTTCGTGAACTCGATCAGCCGCCAGGTGGTCGCCTGTAGGTGGAAGGCGTACCCGTCCGAGCCGTTCGCCACGCCGGGGTCGGTCATGCGGGCATATAGGCTCAACTCAGTCTCGCCGGTCGGCACAAAAGCCGAGATGCGCGCGTAAGACTCCTGGTCGGCGTTGAACGAAGTCGTCCAGTAGGAGTGACAGCCGATGAAGCCGATGCGGGTGGCCTCATTCGAGACGAGCGCGAGCGGCCCGCCGCCGCCGAGCACGGCGCAGGGCGCTCCCACCTGTGCCCAGTTGCCGCCGCCTGAAAGAGGGTTCTCGTCGGCGCGGTTGAAGTCGTCCAGGATAGGGGTCGTGGGAGCCGACACGCGCTACAGGTAGTGCAGGGTCACGGCCACGTCGTTCAGCGCCGCGGCGCCGGTTGAGGAGTCCGCTATCCCAGTGACGATGGCAATGGCGATCCCCGTCTCGAAGGCGATCGGCGGGTCGTAGTTCATGTTCGCCGCGCCGCCGGCCGGAATGCCGTACACGTTGCGGGGCGTGTCCGTGCCCACGGTCGGATTGCTCGCCTTGTTGTAAAGCTTGACGTAGCGGAAGGTGGCGGCCGTGTTGACGAGGTAGTAGCCGGTGACGAGCCCCGGCGATGCCTTCACCGTGTCCGCGTTCGTGGAAGCGGCGCTGATCTTGCGGTAGGTGCTCGCGCTTGCCGATTTGCGGAGCTGGTCGGGAGTGCCCGGCATCGGCTAGCTCGCAAGTGGAAGGATGAGGACGGGGAGCAGCTCCTCGCTCACTTCTGCGGCCCCCAGCTCGTCGATCCAAACCTGGATATGGAAGCTGTGCGGAAAGACGTCCGAGTTCGAGTAGAGCGAGCGATAGCCTGCCCCGGTGGGCGCGTTCTCTAAGTCCCACTCGAACTGCTGGTCGTCGGCGACGATCGTACTCCCCGCCGTCTTCGGGAGCAGCTGCGCGGTGCCGAACCAAAAGGACCAAGAAGTCAGCCCGGCGTGGCCGGGCGGAACGTACAGCTCGACGCGAGCCACGGTGCCGTCGAGGAAGCTGTGATCTTGAAAGAGCGCCGAGGCACCGGCCGCCGCCACCAGCGTGAACTTCTCGATCCGCTCGGCCACGGGCTAGACGAGCTGCACGTCGGAGTAGAAGCGCTCCCAGTAGAAGCGGATGCGGGAGAGCTGGTCGCCCACCTGGATGTTGTTCACTTCGATATGGAAATCGAAGGTGGGCGGGAGCAAGATCGGGTGCAAGGGCACGAGGTTGGTCGCCGCAACCTCCCACTCCCCGCGCGGCTGAAAGACGGAGAAGGAGTAGTCCTCAGTCGAGTTGGCGGGGTAGGTGACGGGGTTCCCGCACACGTCGAACACGTTTCCCTCGGCGTCCCGGTATTCGAGCCGCAGCGTCCGGTTGGCCACGTTCGCGTCCGTGACGAGGCGGACGAAAAGGGAGATCAGGCGGGTGTGGTAGCGGCTCTCGATGGCCTGCGTAAACTCCGCACCCGCCGCCGGGGAAGCCGCCTGCACGTACTCCGGGAGCCCGTAGCGAACGAGCGGGGGGGCGTCGATCAGAGGAGTGCGAAGGGCGTGCATGGCGGGAGTCTAGCCCGCCGCTATTGGAGTAGCCCTAGCGCTTGCAGGTCGTCAATGACCGAGTTGATCAGGTTCTTAGCGTCGATCACATCGGCTCGGAGCGCGGTCAAGGAAGTGATCATCGCGTCGCGGTTCGCGGCCGTGTCGTAGGCGCCCGCCGTTGCCCCTGTGCCTCCGGCCGGAGGATCGATCGAGGTCATGGCGGCGTGCGTCTTGTCGGCGGTCGCGTAGGTCTGCGTGTACGCGGACGGCCTGGCGACAGCGGCTACGCCGTAGAAGCTGAGCGTCTCGCCGGAGCCGTGGCCCTCGATCGCGTCCGGCTTAAGGCGGATAACGCCGTCCTGCGGCATTTCGGCCTAGGCCAGCTCGGCGAAGAGAAGGCGGATCAGCGGGGCCGTGCCCCCGCCCACGTCGGCCAGGCGGACGAGCGTGTTGGCCCGGTTGTTCGAGTGGATCACCGGCACGAGCGGCTTGTTGAGCCGCTTCGCCATGTCCATGAACCAGCCGGCGGTCACGTTCTCGTCCCGGTAGCCGGGAGCGGCGATGCGGAAGTTCGCGGTATCCGGCCCGTTGAGCGCGATGGTCGTGAAGGGGAGGTCGGTCGTCAACCCGAGCCAGGCGTAGCGCTTGTTCGCCTTCAGGCGGTCGTCGTCGGCGTTGATCGCCTCCGCCGTGCCGTAGGTGGACGTTGCGGCCGGGGGTGCGGGCGACACGCGAATCCCGAGCGTGTTCACGCGCAGCGCCTCGACTTCCTGGTACGAGAGCATCTGCGCCTGCGGGGTGTTCGCGCCTTCGTAGTAGAGGAGCTGCGTGAAGGCCACGTCGTCCGCCGCCGTCCCGTTCACCTCGACGATGAGGGTGTCCGTGCGCCAGTACTTCTGCACGTAGTCGGGCGGCAGGTAGATGTTCGGGTTTCCGTCGGCGCCGCTCTGAGTCGGGTTGAACATGTGCGCGAAGGCGAGCCCGCGCGTGTTGTCGTGCAGGAGTGGGCTCCTGATCGAGAAGTCGCACTTCGTGACGTTGTTCGCACCCCAGCACTCAAGCAGCGTGACGAGTCCGCCCTCGCCGTAGTCGCGGATCGAGAGGGAGTCGCCATCGGCGGCGGCGAGCGTCTCGAAGGCGCCGCCCGCGATGCCGTCCTCAAAGACGTGGATGGAGTCGAGCAGCATGTCGGCTAGCCCCCGCTCTCCTCAGGCGCGCTCTTGCCCTTGCCCTTGCCCTGCGGCTCGACCGGCGTGCCGATCTGATCGCGGGCCAGCTCGTCACCCGCCTTCGCGCGCTCGGCGAGCTGCTCGGCGCGCTGGACGTACTGCGCGACCCGCGCGGCCGACTGGAACGCGAAAGGCACGAACTGGCCCTCGATCTCCACGCCGAGCTGGTGGTCGCCGTTGGGGAGCTTGACGACGTAGACGCCCACGCCCTAGCCCTCCTACGAACCGGCGAGCTTGGCGTTGTGGAGCGCGGTCGCGAAGGCGTTCATGCGGGCGATCGAGTCCGCGAAGGAGGCGTTCGGCATCGCCTGCACGGACGCCGCAGCGGACTGAATGATCGGGAGCCACACCGTCATCGCCTTCTGGAAGTCCTCCCCGCCCGCCGCGATCCCGGTCGCGTAGTTCGCGGCCTTCGCGATGGTCGCGGCCTTCCAGCCCGCCGTGCCGCGCGCGCTGAGCGCCTGCGCCCACCGGCCCGACTGGACGGCCTGGTTGAAGTTCGTGAGCAGCTTGGACTGCGCGGCGATGGCGCGGCTGACCACATCGACCTGCGTCGCCTGGACGCCCTCGGCGTAGCGCGCCTGCCCCATCGCGGCGGCGTCCTTCCAGCGCTGAACTGTGGTGGCGAGGTCGGCCATGCGTTCCTGAGGCGGAAAGCTAGGCGGTGTGCGCGTCGCAAGTCAACTTTCAAGGGGGGTGTAGTCCCCCCTTGTGTAAGCGCTTCTTCAAAGCCTCGCTAGGCTTCGCGGCGTGTCCCCACAGTGGCATCCAGCCTCCTGCAAGGTCTGTGGAGCGCGTCGGCCGTGGGTTCACATCTCAGCCACCGGCCTTTGCCTGGAACACGCGAGACAACGCATGGAACGCAACCTCGCCAGCCTCAAGGGGGGCTACGGCCCCGACTTCGACAGGTGGGCGCAGGCCATCGCGCGAGGCGTCATCCGGCGGGTGAGAGCCGCGCGGGGCGGCGGCGTGCTCCTAGACGACGTGCGCGAGCAAGGCTAGGATCGGCGCATGCCCGGTACGCCTTCAAGCTCTCGTGGCGGGGGCGCTGACGCTGACTTCCAACAGTTCACTGGCGACGGCACTTACACGAAGCCAGCAGACATTACGTGGGTCATCGTTGAGTGCATCGGCGGCGGCGGCGGCGGCGGCGGCGGACGGGGCGGGGCGGCGGCCTCAGTACGGCAAGGTGGCTCCGGCGGCGGCGGCGGGGCGAGGGTGCAGCGCATCCTCGACGCATCGCTGATCGGCGATACCGTCGCCGTGACAATCGGCCTCGCCGGAACGAGCGGGGCTGGCGGCTCGAGCGCGAACGGGACGGCGGGCGGCGCGGGGGGTAACACGACCTTCGGTACGCTCGTCACCGGCTACGGCGGCGGCGGCGGCGGCGGCGGCTCCACAGGCACATCGATCTACGGCGGTGCGGGCGGTGGCGACGGGGAGGCGGGGGAGAGTGGCGGAACGGCGTCCTCACGCGGCGGCGGCAACTTCACAGAGGGCGCAACCGGGAGCGCAGGCTACGGCGGCGCGGGCTCAAGTGGCTACGTCACGCTCGGTACCGCGCAGGGCGCAGAGTACGGCGGGGGCGCAGGTGGGGCAGAGAACTCGTCCGGGAGCGCGGCCGATCCCGGACTACCGAGCGTTGCCGGTGCGGGCGGCGGCGGCGGGGGCGGCGGGCTTACCACAGGCAACGTCGAGGACGGGGGCGGCGCAGGTGGGGCCGTCGATACGAAAGTGGGAAGCGGCGGCGGCGGCGCGGCGGGTGCCGTCAACGGCGGCGCGGGCGGCGCGGGCGCGGCTGGCACGCTTGCCGTCTGCGGACAGGGCGGCGGCGGCGGCGGCGCCCAGGACTCAGGAACAGGAGGCGCGGGTGGCGCAGGAGGAGCACCGGGCGGCGGCGGGGGCGCTGGTGCGGGCGGTACGACGGTCGGCGGTGCGGGCGGCGTGGGCGGCGCGGGGGCTGTTCGTGTGTGGGCTGTCTGAGTGAAGCCCTGCCGCATCCGCGCGCTCGAACACGCCCGCCGCTACGTCGGCGTCCGCGAGCAGCCACACGGCTCGAATACCGGGCCGCATATCGAGCGCTGGCAGAAGTGGGCGACGGGAACGACCGGCTACCCGTGGTGCGCGGCCTTCCTGTGCGGGATGGTGCGCGAGGCATGCGGGCTCGTGGTGCCGACGCCGAAGCGGGCCAGCGTCGGCTTCCTCGAAGATTGGGCAGGAGAGGTCGGCTCCCTGCTCAAGCCCGGCACGCGCCCGCGCCCCGGCGACTGGATCTGCTACCGCTTCGACGCCGACGACTGGCCCGACCACATCGGCGGCGTGCTGCGCGTGGTCGGTGCTCGCAAGTGGAGAGGCGGCTACTTCTTCGGCACCGTCCGCACGATCGAGGGGAACGTGGGCGACGCGGTGCGGGTGAAGTACCGGAGCGTGCGGCGGGTCAAGTTCATTCGCATCGACGCGGCCAAGCTTGAGCCCGCCCCATCCCCGTGACACGCCCGCTCGCCTACGCGAGCTGGAACTGTGGCGCGTCCACGTCGAGGGAGAGCTGCGCGTTGCGACCGAGGCGCGTGCGACCTACGTTCCCATGCTGCTCAGGCTGAACGAGCGGATCGGAGTCGTGGAGGCGAGGGTCGCGATCTATGCGGCGGTGGGAGGCGCGCTCGCCGGGATCGTGTCCTCGGTCGTGGCGGCGCTGCTCATCGTCGGCTTGACTTCCTGACTGATCTATGAGAACATCGGTACATGGTGTACGGCGATGAGATGCCTGATGCCCTCGTGGGCGTGAAGGGCACGCCGATCATGCTGCGCGCCGCGATCAGCGAGCGCGAGTGGGCGACGATCCGCAAGCGCGCGATCGACGCGAAGCTGACGACCGCCGAGTACGTCGCGCGGTTGCTGCGGAAGGGGCTGGCGAACGATGGACGCTGACAACAGCTTGCTTCGTGTAAATCGCACTCTCGGTGGCGCCATTGGCGATCCCCGCCCTGATCTTGCGCGCAAGCCATCGACGGCCGAGCGTCGGGCCGCTGCCATCGCTCGTGTCAAGCGCACTCGGCGGAAGGGGCTGGCGAACGATGGACGCTGACACGCTCGCCGAGCACGTCATCGGCATCACCGAGGCAACGCAGGCATGGGGAGACGCGGTCAACGAGTCGCTCGACACCCTCTCCGCCGATCTGATCGCGCTCCGCTCTGACCTAGCCGCGCTAGACGCCCGTGTGCACCTCATCGCCTTGACCTTCACTGACCTAGAGCGCGAGCACAGCGTGAAGGTGGAGCCGTAGCTGTAGTGAAGGCGCGCATCCACTGCCCGCACGGCCACGCCTACGACGAAGCCAACACGACCATCACCCCAGAGGGCTGGCGGCGCTGCCGAGAGTGCGACCGCGAGCGCCACCGCAGGAGATACCATGAGCGCACAGCTTAGGCGCGTCGCCACGCTCGGAGGCAGCAACGCGGCAGCGGCGTGCGGGGTAGATCCGTACAAGAGTCCTGTGATGCTCTGGTGCGAGCTCACAGGCCGCGCGAAGCACCCTGAGACGGAGGCGATGCACTTCGGGCGCAAGCTCGAATCCGTCGTCTGGTCGGAGCTTGAGGAGCGCGGCTACGACCTGCTCCCCGCGCCGGCTGACGGCTTCCGCGACTCCGAGCGCAAGTGGCTCGTTGGGCACCCGGACGGCTTCGCGGCGGACGGCGTACTCGAAATCAAGACCGCGAACCAGTGGGCGCACCGCAACGGCTGGTCGGCCGACGTGCCGATCGCCTACCAGGCGCAAGCTCAGGTCTACATGCACCTGACCGGGCGCGGGCGGACGCTGCTCGCCTGCCTCGTCGGGGGCAGCCGGCTGGAAGTCCACACCATCGAGCGCGACGAGCACAACATCAGCCTCCTGCTCGACGGCATGGAACGCTTCATGCGCTACGTCCGCCGCGACCGGCAGCCGCCGGCCGACGGCTCCGACTCCACCCGCGAGGCGCTCGTGCATCACCTGTACCCGGAAGCCGAGCCCTCCAAGCTCGTGCGCCTCGACCGCGAGCACTGGCAGCTCGTCCGCGAGCTGCGCGCCCGCAAGGAGCAGCGCAAGCGGATCGAGGAGCAAGAGCAGGAGCTACAGAATCGGCTGATCGCCTTCGTGGGTGACGCCGAGCTCGCGATCAGCCCGCACGACACGGACGCTTTCAGCCTCAAGACGGTACGCACGCCGCGCATCGACACGACCGCGCTCCGCGCGCAGCGGCCGGAGGTCGCAGCCGAGTACGAGAAGGTCACGACTACCAGGAGGTTGCAGTTGCTATGACCGAGACGCTGACCACCGCCCTCGAACGCTCCGCGCAGCCGAAGGAAGCCAAGACGCTCCTCGACCTGCTCGACCGCCAGAAGCCGGAGCTTGAGAAGCTGCTCGGCTCGGTCGCCGCCTCGGAGCGCTTCGCCCGCGTGGCCATGACCGAGCTTCGCCGCACCCCCAAGCTGTACGAATGCGACCCGCTCTCCTTTCTCGGATCGCTCATGCTCGCCGCGCAGCTCGGGCTTGAGCCCGGCCCGCTCGGGCACGTCTACCTCGTCCCCTTCAAGCGCGAATGCACGTTCATCCTCGGTTACAAGGGGATGGTTGATCTCGCCTATCGCTCTGGGCTCGTGAAGGACATCGCCACTGGGATCGTTCACGAGGGCGACGCCTTCGAGTGGCGAGAGGGGACGCGACCGTTCCTCGACCACACCCCGAGCGGCCCGCCGGCCGAGCGCGACTGGTCACATGCCTACGCGGTCGCTCGCCTCAAGACCGGAGGCACCGTCTTTCGGGTGATCTTCCCCGAGGACGTCGAGAAGGCGATGAAGCGGAGTCAGAACGCCGACTCGCCCTACTCGCCCTGGACGACCGACCGGCCTGCGATGGTTCGCAAAACGGCCGTGCGGCGACTCTCCCCCATGCTTCCTCAGTCCCCCGCCTTCGCGCAGGCGATGGCAGCCGACGAAGCGCCTGTGGAGCCTCCTGTGGAGCTGGAAGATGGCGCGTAAAGCCGAGCTTGAGGAGCGCGGCCTAGCCCGGACGTGGGAGGTCACGTTCGCCATGTGGCACAAGGGCTACGAGATAGGGGGCTACCTCCGTGAGGGATGGGAGCCTTTCGCCGTCACCGAGTCCGACGACGGAGCGACTGTATGGCTTCGTAGGGTTGAGGAAGATGGCGGGCAGGCATGACCAAGCGGCTCGACGCCGAGCTACTAGAGCGGGCCGCCGCACGGGTTGTTACATCTACAGCCCTGGCGAGCAACTCGCGCGGGCGGGCATTGATCCGAAGTCTCCTGCGCCTTGGTACAAGACGTGGGACGGGCGTAAACGCACCGTTCTCGTCCAGCTCTACACGGAGCCGTGATGCCTAAGACGCCCTACGTTGAGACAGAGGCTCTACTGCACGCACTGAGCGATGCCGAGGTGGACTCAGGCAACACGGACGAGACGGACGCCTACCTCCGCGACCACTTCCGGCCCGGCGAACTCCACGCCCTCGCCGCAGGTGCCAAGCTGCTAGCTGAGCGCGCAGACGTTATCGCGCTTGAGAAGGGCGGCTGATGGCTAACCGCGTCTTCGAAGATCGGCTCGGGCTGTGGATCGTCAACCCGGCGAACCTGCCGAGCCGCCTGCCGGGCATCCGCGCCTACGGAATCAAGGACGTGTTCCTCCCTCGGACGGCTGACCCGAGCGACCTAGACTCCGTGCGCGCGGCCGGGCTCTACGCCCACATGTGGGCTGCGGTGGACGGGCTCAGCGCGAGCGACTACGCGAACCGCACGCTGCTCGACATTCAGCGGCTCGCGCCGGGCGCGGTCGAGCTGAACGTCGAGCTCGGCGCCGACCTGCCGCTCGCGGCCTACATTCGCGAGGTCGTGGAACTGATCCGGTCGAAGCTCAAGAGCAAGCGCCTGCGAATCAACGTCGCGGCCTGGAAAGCCTTCGCGCTCCCCGGCGATCTGCTTAGGAACGACGCGAACCTGTACGCCTGCGAGCAGACCTACGCGGGCGACATGGCGCGCTACTCGGAGGGCGACGTGCTCGCGAACCTGCTCGACTGGATACCCGCTGCCAAGGCAACGCTCTGCTACGGCGCCGCCGGGCCGGTGCCGGGCTCGTCGGGGCGTGTCTGCACCCTGCCTGACCTGACGCGCCGCAACCGGGGCGTGATCTTCCAGGACGATCTCGGCGCGGAGGTCGGGCTGTGGTGAACGTGCCGACGCCCGTGCTCGTCGTGCTCGCGGTCGTCGCCGCCTTCCTCTTGCTCGCGATGCTCGACCTGCGGGGCGGCGTCCTCGTGCTCGCCGTCTCCTGCCTCGCGCTCGGGCTGTACGGGATGGTGCGAGCGTGAGGTCGGCCGAGCAGATAGGCCGCACCGTCAGCGAGTGGCACGACTACCAGCGAGCGCAGCGTGCCGCGATCCTCTCCGACCTGCTCGCGATCCTCGCGAAGTCGCACCGCGAGCACTGGTATCGGTGGGTCGCAGACGGCCGGCCGGTGCTGTCGCAGGAAGAGTACGAGCGCGAGCGGATCATGGCTCCGCGAAAGCGCAAGCCGTGAGCCGCGCCGAGCGCGACAAAGGCGCTCGGGGTGAGCGCGAGGTCGCTACGATCCTTCGCGCTCACCATCTGCCCGCCGTGCGGACGCCGAACTCCGGCGGGCTCCATGTGCGGGGCGACCTGACCGGCGTTCCGGGCTACCACTTCGAGGTCAAGCGGCAGGAGACGCTACGGCTGCCGACGTGGTTGAAGCAAGCGCGGGACGAGGCTGACTTCGCCGTGCCGGTCGTTGCTTGGCGGACGAATCACTCCGACTGGTACGCGGCGCTCCCACTGGACGACCTGGCGAAGCTGCTCGACCTGGCGAGGCTGACGGCGTGAGCTACCACGAGTACCTCGCCGCGAAGGAACTGCTCCGCGCTGACCCGCCCTTCTACGCGCTCATCATGGCCGCGATGCACCGCGCCGACACAGAGAACACCAAGAAGCTGCGCGCGGCGTGGCCGGACGTATGGGACGAGACGTTCGCCCGCTATCACGCGCCGGGTGGGGTGCTCGAAGGGGAGCAGGTCGCATGACCGCCTGCGTCTACTGCGGCCTACCACGTCCGACGCTGACGCCGTGGGCGCTGACTTGCGTAGCGCACTCCGACCTACCCGCGCTCGATCCCGCCTTCGGGCTTGCATCCGTCCTGGCGATGGTGCAGTATCCGGCTCTCATGTTGAGTGACCGCGCACCGGCTCCCAAGGTGACGAAGTGAGAAGACGCCAGCGAAGACTCGGCTCTCTTGGGAGGGCCGAGCGAGCTCTAGCAGCGAATCGCCGGCGACTCGCGAAGGTTGGGCCGACTGGCACTCCTTCAGCCAAGACTCTCCACGCAAGGACAGCCCGAGCGACCGGCTCCCGATAGCCAGCAGCCCGCCACATGGCGAAGGGCTCG
>Ga0209320_10000826_pt1 | contig 15946 bp, 13 predicted proteins | sample Rifsed13ft4_FD_184008 | JGI IMG/M metagenome (GOLD analysis project Ga0209320, IMG submission 184008) | Soil microbial communities from Rifle, Colorado, USA - sediment 13ft 4 (version 2) | ecosystem: Environmental > Terrestrial > Deep subsurface > Rock core/Sediment | place: Rifle, Colorado... | reverse complement strand
AAAAGATGAGAGAGAGGTTCGCACCGAACGCCGAACGATCGGTCCGCCTGTCCCTGCTTCTTTCGGCGATCGCGGAGAAGGAGGGGATCGACGTCCCCTATTCCGAGATCGAGGCGGAGATGAAAGAAATGGCGGCCGGCGCCGGGATCGGGTATGAAAAGATCAGGGAGATGTTCGGGGACGAGGAGCGGATGGACAACCTGCGGAACCGGCTGCTGGACAGGAAGGTGATGGCGTTCCTGCTCGAGAATGCAGAGGCCAAGGAGGAGGTGGCGGGATGAACCTCGTGCCCATGGTGATTGAGCAGTCCAGTCGCGGCGAGCGGGCCTACGATATCTATTCCCGGCTGCTCAAGGACAGGATCGTGTTCATCGGAAGCGGCATCGACGACGACATTGCCAACCTGGTGATCGCCCAGCTGCTCTACCTCGAGGCGGAGGACCCGGACAAGGATGTCAACCTGTACATCAACTCCCCCGGGGGGTACGTGACGGCGGGGATGGCCATCTACGACACCATGCAGTTCATCAAGCCGCAGGTGGCCACCGTGTGCATCGGGCAGGCCTCGTCGATGGCCGCGTTGCTGCTGGCCGGGGGCGCCGCCGGGAAGCGGACGGCGCTGCCGAACGCGCGGATCCTGATCCATCAGCCGATGGGGGGTACGAAGGGACAGGCCACCGAGATCGAGATCCACGCCCGGGAGATCCTCAGGATGCGGGAGGAGCTCAACAAGATCCTCGCCAAGCACACGGGACAGCCGCTTTCCCGGATCGCGGCCGACTCCGAGCGCGACTTTTTCATGTCGGCGGGGCAGGCGAAAACCTATGGTATAATCGACATCGTGGTGGAAAAGAGGGCGTTGCCCGCAAGACCGCTCGTAGACTGACGGAGGCGCCATTGACCCGGAAAATCACCGACAAGGCGAACATGCTGGTGTGCTCGTTCTGCGGAAAGGCCCAGAACGAGGTGCGGAAGCTCATCGCCGGTCCCACCGTGTACATCTGCGACGAATGCGTCGAGCTCTGCAACGACATCATCACCGAAGAGTACGAGGTCGACGACTCCTTAGAGGAGAAGCGCCGCCGGCTCCCGAAGCCCACGGAAATCAAGAAGATCCTCGACGAATACGTGATCGGCCAGGAGCGGGCCAAGAAGATCCTGTCCGTCGCGGTGTACAACCACTACAAGAGGGTCGAGACCCGCACCGTCGACGGGGTCGAGCTCCAGAAGTCGAACATCCTCCTGCTGGGGCCCACGGGGAGCGGGAAGACCCTTCTGGCCCAGACCCTGGCCCGCATCCTGAACGTCCCGTTCACGATCGCGGACGCGACCACGCTCACCGAGGCCGGGTACGTCGGGGAGGACGTCGAGAACATCATCCTGAGCCTCCTCCAGGCGTCCGACTACGACGTGGAGAAGGCCCAGAAGGGGATCGTCTACATCGACGAGATCGACAAGATCGCGCGCAAGTCGGAGAACCCGTCGATCACGAGGGACGTCTCCGGCGAAGGAGTCCAGCAGGCGCTGCTCAAGATCCTGGAGGGAACGATCGCGAACGTCCCCCCGAAGGGCGGCCGCAAGCACCCGCAGCAGGACTTCATCAAGGTCGACACGGGCAACATCCTCTTCCTCTGCGGGGGGGCGTTCATCGGGCTCGACGGTATCGTGGAACGGCGGACCACGAAGAAGATGATGGGGTTCGCGGCCGACATCGTCTCCCGCTCGGAGAAGAACATCGGCAAGCTCCTCGAGGCGGCGCAGCCGGAGGACCTGATCCGGTTCGGGCTCATCCCCGAGTTCGTGGGTCGCCTCCCGGTGATCGCAACGCTGCACGAGCTCGACGAGGATGCGCTGGTCCAGATCCTCACGAAGCCGAAGAACGCACTCGTGCGGCAGTACCAGCGGCTGTTCGAGTTCGAGAACGTGAAGCTCGAGTTCAGCGAGGACGCCTTGCGGAGCATTTCCGGGCAGGCCATCGTGCGCAAGGCGGGGGCGCGGGGGCTTCGTTCCATACTCGAGCACATCATGCTGGACGTCATGTACGAGATCCCTTCCCAGAGCAACATCAAGAAGTGCATCATCACCGAAGACGTGGTCACCGGCAAGGTGCCTCCCGAAATCGTTCAGGGGAAGAAGGCCGAACTGGCGTAAGCCGGCCCGGCCGGATTCCCCGCCCGTCGGGGGCACTTCCGTTCGGAGCGGAGGTCGCATGGAAGACAGGAAGAAGATCCTGCCGCTACTCCCGTTGCGGGACATCGTCGTGTTCCCGCACATGGTGGTTCCTCTTTTCATCGGGAGAGACAAGTCGATCGCGGCCCTCGACGCCTCGCTCGCTCAGGACCGGCTCATCTTCCTCGCCGCCCAGAAGGACGCGGCGACGAACGAGCCCGGGGAAGGGGATATCTTCCGCATCGGGACCGTCGCCCACATCGTCCAGATCCTGAAGCTCCCCGACGGTACGGTCAAGGTGCTCGTCGACGGGCGGTTCCGGGCGAAGCTCCTCCATTACCTGCCGAACGACCGGTATTTCCAGGTGAGTGTCGAGGAGCATCCGATCGAGCGGTTCGGGGGGCCCCTCACCCAGGCGCTGGTCCGCAATGTCGTCTCCTCCTTCGAGAATTTCGCGAAGCTCAGCAAGAAGATCCCCTCCGAGGTGCTCATGCAGCTGGGCTCCCTCGACGATCCGTCGAAGCTCGCGGATACCGTCGCCGCCCACCTGCCCATCAAGCTGTCGGACAAGCAGGCGGTCCTCGAGCTTTCGACGGCGAGAGACCAGATGGAGAAGCTGTTGGCCCTCCTCGAGGGTGAGATCGAGATTCTCGAGATCGAGAAGAAGATCCGGGGGCGCGTCAAGAAGCAGATGGAGAGGACGCAGCGGGAGTTCTACCTCAACGAGCAGATGCGTGCCATCCAGAAGGAGCTTGGGCAAGGCGACGAGGGGCGCACGGAGCTCGACGAGCTCGAGGACAAGGTCAAGAAGAAGAAGATGGGCAAGGAGGCGCAGCAGAAGGCCGAGAAGGAGATCAAGAAGCTGCGCCTCATGTCGCCGATGTCGGCGGAGGCCACCGTCAGCCGGAACTACGTCGACTGGCTCATCTCGATCCCCTGGCAGGAGCGCACCGAGGACAAGCTCGACATCGAGGCCGCGGAGCGGATCCTCAACGAGGACCACTACGGCCTGGAGAAGGTCAAGGAGCGGATCCTCGAGTACCTCGCGGTCCGCAAGCTGGTGGCGAAGCTGAAAGGCCCCATCCTGTGCTTCGTGGGCCCCCCGGGGGTGGGAAAGACCTCCCTCGCCAAGTCGATTGCACGGGCGACGGCGCGGAAGTTCGTCCGCATGTCCCTGGGCGGCGTTCGCGACGAGGCGGAGATCCGGGGGCACCGGAGGACCTACATCGGAGCGCTTCCGGGGAAGATCATGCAGCAGATGAAAAAGGCCGGTACGGTCAACCCCGTGTTCCTGCTCGACGAGGTCGACAAGATGTCGATGGACTTCCGCGGAGACCCCTCGGCGGCCCTCCTCGAGGTTCTCGATCCCGAGCAGAACAACTCGTTCAACGACCATTACCTGGACGTCGACTACGACCTGTCCGACGTGATGTTCATCACGACGGCGAACATGCTCCACGGCATACCGCCCGCCCTGCAGGACCGGATGGAGATCATCCGGATCCCCGGCTACACGGAGGTGGAGAAGCTGCACATCGCCATCGACCACCTCCTCCCGAAAAAGTTGGAGGAGCACGGGCTGCCGGCGGACAGGATCTCCTTTTCCGGGAGGGCGATCCTGTACATCATTCGCTACTACACCCGGGAAGCGGGGGTCCGGAACCTGGAACGGGAGCTGGCCTCCATCCTGCGGAAGATCGCACGGGAGATCGTCAAGGAAAAGGGCCCGGGGAAGGTCCGGGTCACCCCGCAGTCGGTGCGCGGATACCTGGGGGTCACGAAGTACCGGTACGGCGAGGCGGAAGAGAAAAGACAGATCGGGCTGGCAACGGGACTTGCCTGGACCGAGTTCGGGGGCGAGCTGCTCCTCATCGAGGCCGCGATCATGCCCGGGAAGGGGAACCTGAAGGTCACCGGCAAGCTCGGGGAAGTGATGCAGGAATCCGCGCACGCGGCGCTCTCCTACATCCGGACCCGGGCGGAGATCATGGGCCTCGAGAAGGACTTCTACCAGAAGATCGACATCCACATCCACGTGCCGGAGGGAGCGATCCCCAAGGACGGCCCCTCGGCGGGGATCACGATGGCGACGTCGCTGGCTTCCGTGCTATTGCGCGTCCCCGCGCGCAACGACCTGGCGATGACGGGAGAGATCACCCTGCGGGGACGGGTCCTGCCCATCGGGGGAGTGAAGGAGAAGCTGCTGGCGGCCCATCGCGGCGGGATCAAGACCGTGATCCTGCCCGCCGAGAACGAGAAGGATCTCGCCGAGATTCCGTTGAAGATCAAGAAGAACCTGAGGATCATCTTCGTCCAGCATATGGACGAGGTGATTTCCGCCGCCATCGAGATGCCCGAGGCGGCGAAGGCGCCGGAACCGGTTCCGATTCCGGAACCGCCTCCGGCGGCTCCGGAGGGGGCGGGCGGGGACGTGGTACGACATTAGGTTCGATCCGGCGGGTCCACCTCCGGCGTTGCGTGACAGGACGAGGCGATCCGTTCGGCCTCCTCCCGCCCGAGGATTTCGGGAAGCGGCAGAAGGCCTTTCCATGTTCCCCGGTTCCGTGCCAGCAGCAGGACGGTTTCGGCAAGCAGCGTCCCCGCGAGCCGCCCGTCCGGGTCGGCAATGGCCGCATGGCCCCCGCGCCCCCCGGCCGCCGGGAACACCCCCGCCGCTGCGGCAGGTCCCCCCACCGCCCCAAGGAACCGGCGGAGCCAGAACAGGAACGCGGCGGACATCTCCTTGCCCATGGTTCCCAATACCCCGAACCCTCCCGTGATTCCCTTGCAAAGCCCCGAGGACCTGCCTTCCGGAAGACCGAAGGCGTTCCCTTCCCCCGTCTCGAAGTAGCTGCCGGCCGGGGCTCCCGCCGGGGCGGCCGTGGGGCGCCCGATTTCCCGGACGACCCGGCGGAAGAAGGCGTAGCCGCCGAACCGGTCCGGGGCGCAGAACAGGAACTTGCCGCCGTCCCCGCGGGACACGAGCTCCGAAGGGATCCGCGCCGCCGGTAGGAAGTGGACCGCCAGCAGGTCCGTCCAGCCCGGCAGCAGCCCGCACCCCGAGACGGCTCCCGCCCCCGCCCGGCGGAAGGCGTCGTGGATCTCTCGGCGGTCGGCGTCGGAAAGAACGCCGTCCCCGATGCTGGCCGCGGGCTGCTTCGAACCGGCGCACGCGAGGAGGATCCCCTTTTCGTACTCGGCGCACGGTCCCGTGGCGTTCGCCACCGCGTCGACGGCGCCCAGGAGCCTCTCGAGGTCGGGGATCCGTCCGACGTCGGCCATCGCCCACCGGCACTTCGGGGACAGGGCCCTGGCGAACCTCTTGGCTTCCCGGACGTTGTAGTCCACGAGCAGGAGTTCCCGGACGTCCTGCCGGCCGGCGAGTTCCCGGGCCGCGACCTGTCCGACGAATCCCATTGCGCCGAGAAGGGCGATCTTCATGGCGTCCATAGTAGCAGAGGAAGGGAAGCCTAAATCGCGTTGACACATGCGAAAGAGATTTGGTAGGTTATACAGTCCTTGTTCCCGGGATGCGGACGGGCGGATAGCTCAGATGGTAGAGCATCGCCCTTACAAGGCGAGGGTCACAGGTTCAAGTCCTGTTCCGCCTACCATCGGTTTTCTGTTCGGGGTGGTAGTTAAGCTGGTTATAACGCCGGCCTGTCACGCCGGAGGCCGCGGGTTCAAGTCCCGTCCACCCCGCCATTCTTTTCAAGGGGTTACAGAGATCCCTCTGTAACCCCCTTTTTCGCCCGATGGCCTTCTTGCCCCGATGCCCCCGGAAAAAGGAGGACCACGAGGAGGGCCCGATGGAATATCCCTTTGTTGCCGAGAATGCGGAGGAGCGGACACGACTGCGGGTTCTGGTGGGCAGGTTGAATGACCATGATTTTGCCGTCCACGTAGGGGGAGGCTGGACGATAGCGGCGACTCTTGCGCACCTGGCCTTCTGGGATCAGCTGGCCTTGGGTAGCACCCGCCGGTGGAAGGAGAGCGGGGTGTTTTCCTCTGCCCTGGATCTGGATCTCATCAACGATGCCCTCCTTCCCCTTTTCCTGGCGATACCGCCCAGATCCGCCGCGCAACTGGCGATCGCGGCGGCGGAGGCGATTGACCGGGAGCTCCAGCAACTGTCGCCGGACATGGTGGCCGATATCCAGGTGTCGGGGGGGAGGTTCCGGCTCTTCCGATCGGAGCACCGTAAAAAGCACCTGGATCAAATGGAAGCCGCTCTGAAATCCAGGCAAGCGTAAACCGGTACTGCAGCCGGCAAGGTTTTCGGGGCGGAGGCGGGGAAAGGATACCCGGCTTGACATGCGCAGGAAACAGGCGTACGAGGAAGGGAAAGGAAGGGCAGCGCTGCTTCTCCTCCTTCTCGTCCGGCATCGTGCAGGGAAGAAGCCCCCCTTTAGCCCGGGTATCCGAACCATGAGCCGGAAAACCATACGCAGTCGTCCCATGGGGCTTGCGGTCCTGTTGCTGATGTGCCTGGCGTTCTCGCCGGGCACGGCGGCCGATGACTATCTCTTCCTGTTCCCGGTGGAACAGGGGGAGGCGAATTCGGGATGCGCGTTGCCCCCGGAGTCAGAGATCTCCGGGGAATTCGAGCGTGATGGTCCGGCTTGCCACCATATCTGTTCCTGCATGCTCTGCGCAATGGTCATCGGGAAGGCAAATACGGCCTGCATCCTTGCTTTTCGGGCAGCCGAAGAGGTAAGTCCCCTCTCCATTGTTCCCGTCCTATTTTCCTGCTATTCCGAGATCTTTCACCCTCCGCGCGCCTGAACCTGTCTTGGTTTCTCTCGTACGGTACCGGCAGAAACTTTGCCCCCGAGGCGGAGCCGTTTCCGCCCGGGGACCAACCGTTCCCCGCTCCTTTCCATCTGGTGCGCATCGCTGGAGGAAGAAGCGGGATTGCATGGGGGGGAAGAGCAATGAACACGTACACCTACACCGTTACGGTAGCGAAAGGGGACGGGGGTTATCGTGCCCTTTGTCCCGCCCTGCCCGGATGCCGGGCATACGGAAATACGAGGAAAGAAGCCTTACAGAACATAGAGATCGCCATCACCCATCGGTTGGAGGTCCTGGCGAAAAAAGGAAAACCGGTCCCCAGGGAGAAAGACCCGGCGTAATCTCCCGGACCGCAGGGTCGCGGTGCGGGCGGGTCCCATGGGAAGGCGGGGAAATATCGGGGGAGTCACGGGAACCGAAGCCCTACTCCCCCAGCTTCTCCCTCACCGACCGGACCTTTCCCTCGATCGAGTGATCCTTGTCGCGGCGATCGTCGATTTTGATCAGCGTAGACACGCGCAGTGCCCCCTCGGTAAACGGCACCTCGTGCATCCGTCGCAGGACCGGAAGGATCGCGTCGAGGTTTCCCTCGATGATCGTCCCCATGGCCGTGAGTTGGTGGGAAAGGCCGCTGTCCCGGAGAACCCGCTCGACGCCGGCCACGTAGCGGGAAAGGCTTGTCGTCGCGGTACCGAGGGGCGCAACGGTTACGAAGACGATGGCCATGGTTTCCCTCCCGATTTCTTCGTGCGGTCGATTTTCCAGATGTACCATGTTCCCGCTGTTTGCGCAAAACCCCGTCCCGCCGGAGAAAACGAATGGACGGCGAGAGACATCGCAAGGGGATAGGGCGCCTCTTTCATGACGAGCGGCCCGAGGGAGGACCGGTCCATGGACACCGTTTTGCCCGGCGTTTCCGGGCTCGACCCTGTACTGATCCGACGATTCGAGCAGGCGAGGGAAGCGAGGGGAGATGGGTATCGTCCGCGGACGAAGCACCTGCGGCCGGACGGCTTCGCGAAATACACGAACCGGCTCTTTCTCGAGACGAGCCCGTACCTGCTCCAGCACGCGCACAATCCCGTCAACTGGTACCCCTGGGGGGACGAGGCGTTCGAACAGGCGGGACAATCGGGCCGTCCCGTGCTCGTCAGCATCGGGTACTCCACCTGCCACTGGTGCCACGTCATGGAGGAGGAGTCGTTCGAAGACGAGGAGATCGCCCGGTTCCTGAATGAACATTTCATCGCCGTCAAGGTGGACCGGGAGGAGCGTCCGGACGTGGACGCCATCTACATGAAAGCCGTGCAGGCCCTGACCGGGCACGGGGGCTGGCCGCTGAACGTCTGGCTGACGCCGGACCGGATGCCCTTCTACGGGGGGACCTATTTCCCCCCCGGGGACGACGCTTCGGGACGGGGGATCGGTTTCTTGAGCCTCCTCAGGGGAGTGAGGAGAGCGTACGATGCGGAGCCCGAGCGGGTGACGGAGATCGGGCGCAATTTGACGATGTACATTCAGCAAACCCTGTCGCCGGAAGGGGGAAAGGATCTGCCGGCCGCCGATATCCTCGCCACGGCTGCGCGATTTTACCGGAGCCGTTTCGATCCCGTGAACGGAGGACTGGCCGGGGCGCCGAAGTTCCCCGGCAGCCTGCCCATTAGGTTTCTGCTCCGTTACCACGGGAATACCGGGAACCGGGATTTCCTCGACATGGCGGATCTTACCCTGAAGAAGATGGCGGCGGGGGGGATGTACGACCAGGCGGGCGGAGGATTTCATCGCTACTCGACGGACGACAAGTGGCTCGTCCCCCATTTCGAGAAGATGCTCTACGACAACGCGCTCCTGGTCGTCGCCTACCTGGAAGCCTGGCAGGCGACAGGCGAGAAGGAGTTCGAGCGGGTCGTACGGGAAACGCTGCGCTTCATCGAGCGGGACATGACCGCGCCCGAAGGGGCGTTCTATTCCGCCACGGATGCCGACAGCATCGGCCCGGGCGGCGAACGGGAAGAGGGGTACTTCTTCACGTGGACCCCGAAGGAGCTCGAAGCGGCGCTCGGCCCGGAACGGTCCCGGATCGTCGGCCGGTATTACGGGGTGAGCGAAAAAGGGAACTTCGAGGGGCGGACGATCCTGCGTGCGCCGGATTCCCCCGCGGCCATCGCCACAAGCCTCTCCCTTCCGGAGGAGCGCCTGCGCTCCATCCTTTCGGAAGCGAAAGAGCTTCTGTACCGGGAAAGAAGCCGCCGCCCCCCTCCGCTGCGGGACGAGAAAATCCTGACCGCATGGAACGGGTTGACGATTTCGGCGTATGCGCGCGCCGGTCTTGTCCTCGACGATCCCCGCTACGTCGAGCAGGCGGCCAAGGCCGCAAGGTTCCTCCTGGACAACCTGTATCGCGACGGCAGGTTGTACCGGACCTACATGGACGGGAGGGCCAGGAACAACGCGTACCTGGAAGACCATGCGTTCCTGATCGCCGGTCTCCTGGATCTTTACGAGGCAAGCGGTGATCCGCTATGGCTGGAAAAGGCGGTCGAACTGGACGCGATCCTTAAGGACCGGTTCGAGGACAAGGTCCATGGCGGGTATTTCCTGACCGGCGACGATCACGAGAATCTGCTGGTGCGCGAGAAGCCGGCGTACGACGGCGCGGAGCCGTCGGGCAATTCCGTGACGGCCCTGAACCTCCTGCGGCTTTTCGAGTTCACGACGAAAGACGCTTACCGGGGCAGGGCGGAAAACACATTCCGGTATATGGCGGAAACGTTGCGGTCCAATCCGGTCGCCCTCTCCGAGATGCTTTTGGCCGTCGACTTCTATCTCGACACGCCCAGGCAGATCCTCATCGTCGCCCCGCGGGGGAAAAGGGAGGAGGGGGCCCCCCTGCTGTCCGTGTTCCGGAGCCGGTTTGTCCCGAACCGGATCGTTTCGGTCGTCTCCGAAGGGGAGGAACTGGACAACAACGCGCGGCTCGTTCCGCTCCTGGCAGGGAAAGTGGCTGCGGACGGCCGGGTTACCGCCTATGTCTGCGAAAACCGGGTCTGCAAGCTTCCCACGAGCGATCCTTTCGAATTCGCAAGGCAGCTCCGCACGGGGAAAACGGACCCGGACGTTTCGGGGAAGTAGCGACCCGGGCGGTTTTTCACCGGCCTCCCCACACCCAGTCGGTGATCTCCGGCGGGTCGAACCCGTGTTCCCGGATAAAGCGGCGGTGGTCCCCGATCTTCTGTTCGTACCGGACCACCAGGGATTCGGCTTTCGCGGCCACCCCAGGGTTGCGGGCCGCAATTTTCCACGCCGCCTGGATCACCAGGTGATACCGGCTGGTGCGGTTGCGGATCTGCATGTCGAAGGCCGTGGTGGTGGTGCCCTCCTCCCGGTAGCCGTTGATGTCGAACCGGGAATTCTCCGGCCGCTCCCAGCACAGCTGCTTGATCGCCGCGGTGTACCCGTGGAAGTTGAAGACGACCGGGCACCCCGGGGGAAACAGCCTCTGGAACCGGTCCTCCTCCAGGCCGTGGGGATATTTCTGCGGGATCCCCAGGACGAGGAGGTCCGTGACGTTGACCACGCGGACGCGCCATTCGGGCGCCTCCCTGCGGAGGATGTCCGCCGCCGACATGACCTCCAAGGTCAGGGCGTCGCCGCAGCAGGCGAGAACGATCTGGGGATCCTCCCCGCCGTTGGTGCTTGCCCACTCCCACACCGAGGCCCCCACGCGGCAGTGTTCCCGCGCCTCCTCCCTCGAGAGCCATTGCGGCATCGGATGCTTGCTGGCGATCACCAGGTTGATGAAGTTGGTGATCTCCAGGCAGTGCGCCATCGTGCAGAGGAGGCTGTTGGCGTCGGGGGGCAGGTAGACGCGGTAGGTGTGGCCCTTTTTCGTGAGGACGTTGTTGATGAAGCCCGGTCCCTGGTGGGAGTAGCCGTTGTGCTCCTGCCGCCACGCCTGGGAGGTGAGCAGGTAGTTGAGCGACGAGATGGGATCGCGCCACGAAACCTCCAGGGAGGATTTCAGGAACTTCGCGTACTGGTTCATCATCCCGTCCACGATCGGCAGGAACGCTTCATAGCAGGGAAACAGGCCGTGGCGCCCGGTCAGCAGGTATCCCTGGAGCCACCCCTGGCAGTTGTGCTCGCTTAAGACTTCGAGCACGAGACCGTCTTTTCCGGTGTGCTCGACGACCTCTGCGACATCGGGAAGCGGCCAGACGTACTGGCGACGGGTGGCGGAAAGGACGTCTTCCAGCCGGTTGGACTCCAGTTCGTCGGGGCACACGATGCGGAAGTTCCGCTCCTCCCGGTTCCGGCGGATCAGGTCGCGGAGATACTTTCCCAGTTCCTCGACGCCGCTTGCGTGTTCCTTCCCGCGGGCCGTGAGGTCGACGCCGTATTCCGACAGCGGAGGCAGGCGAAGGGGGCGACGCATCCTTCCCCCGAAACTGTGCGGGTTCGTGGCCATGCGCCGGTCCCCCTTCGGGCAAAGAGACAGGATGTCCTGTGCCGGGCGGCCCTCGGAATCGAACAATTCTTCGGGGCGGTAGGAACGCAGCCAGGTTTCCACGATCGCCAGGTGGTTCGGGTTCGTCCTGGCTTCCTTGGCCGGGACCTGGTGGGACAGGAAGGAGCCTTCCACTCTCCTGCCGTCGATTTCCTTCGGGCCGGTCCATCCCTTGGGCGTGCGCAGGATCAGCATCGGCCAGCGCGGGCGTTCGACGGGGTTCCCGGAGCGCGCACCCTTTTGCAGCGTCCGGATCTCGTTGTAGGCCCACGTCATCGCCGCGTCCATGTCGTGATCGATCCGGTCGGAGAGCTCCACGATCCGGATCAGGTACCCGTACCCGATGAAGAGGGCGTTGAGCTCGTAATCGGCCATGGTCCCGAAAATGGTGGGGTTGGCGATCTTGAAGCCGTTCAGGTGCAGGATGGGAAGCACCGCCCCGTCGGTCGCCGGGTTGAGGAACTTGTTGCTGTGCCACGCTCCGGCCGTGGGACCGGTCTCCGCCTCGCCGTCCCCGACGATGCAGGCGACGATCAGGTCCGGGTTGTCCAGGGCCGCGCCGAACGCCGTGGACAGGGCGTAGCCCAGCTCCCCCCCCTCGTGGATCACCCCGGGGTATCCCGGGGTGAGGTGGCTCGGGAAGGCATCGGGCCAGGAAAACGATTTCAGGAACCGCGCAAGGCCGACCCTGTCCAGGGTCAGGTCCGGGAAGTATTCGGCGAGGGTTCCCTCCAGGTACATGTTGGCCAGGTTGGCGGCCGCGCCGTGCCCCGGCCCGGTGATCAGCAGGATGTTCGCGTCGGTGCGCAGGATGAGCCGGTTGAGGTGGGCGTACACCAGGTTGATGCCCGGCGACGTCCCCCAATGGCCCAAAAGACGGTCCTTGATGTGCTCGGGGCGCAGGGGCTCTTCCAGCAGCGGGTTGTCCCGAAGGTAGATCTGCGCCGCCGCGAGATAGTTCACGGCGCGTCGATACCGGGCCACCGCCGATGCCGTCGCCTCATCGAGGCCGGAAACCACGGCGGCCGATCCGTTTGCCGGTTTTGCTTTCTTCTTGTCGATCAGGCTCATCGGGGTCTCTCCTTGTTTTCCGTTCCGTTCGTTCCGTCCCGGGGAGGGAAGGAGGTCCTCTTTCGAAGGCAGGCGACCGTTTCCCGCGCGATGACGAGTTCCTCGTCCGCCGGGATGACAAAAATGCGCAGCCGGGAACCCGGCGCGCCGATCTCCCCCTCGGTTCCGGCCGTCTCCCGGTTCCGGGAGGGGTCGATCCGGATGCCGCACCATTCCATCCCCTCCAGGATCTGCGCCCGGACTTCGGGTGCGTTCTCCCCGATCCCGCCGGTGAAGACGATCCCGTCGGCCCCGCCCAGCGCGGCGAGATAGGCGCCCAGGTACTTTCGGGCCCGGTAGCAGAAGATCTCCACGGCCAGCCGGGCGCGCGGATCGTCTCCCTCCCGGCCCAGCAGGTCCCGCATGTCCCGGCTTCTTCCGGAAAGCCCCAGGAGCCCGGATTGCGTGTTCAGGAGGTGCTCCACTTCCCCGGGAGACAGCCCATCCTCGTGCGCCAGGATGCCGAAAATCGCCGGGTCGATGTCGCCGGATCGCGTTCCCATCACCAGCCCCTCCAGCGGGGTGAACCCCATCGAGGTGTCGACGGACGCCCCGTTCCGGATGGCTGCGGCGGAACAGCCGTTGCCCAGGTGGAAGGCGACGAGAGTCGCCTCCCCGGGCGGTTTTCCCGTCAACGCGCAGTAGCGGGACAGCAGGTACTGGTAGGAGATGCCGTGGAACCCGTATCGCCGGATGCCGTGCCGCTCCGAAAGTTCGAAGGGAATCGCGTACAGGGAGGCGCGGTCCGGCAGCGTGACGTGGAAGGAGGTGTCGAACACCGCCACCATCGGGACCGGCCGACCGACCGCCGCACGGGCGGCCCGTATCCCGGCGATGCTCGGCGGATTGTGGAGCGGGGCCATTTCCTCGAGGGAGTCGATCGCTTCCGTGACCGTCTCGTCGATCAGGGTCGTACCGGGGAAATACCTCCCGCCGTGGACGACCCGGTGCCCGATCGCTTCGATGCGGTTCCTTCCCCCGGGGAACAGGGTGGAAGAGATCGAATCGACCCATGCGAGAACGCGATGGATCGCTTCCGAGTGGGTTGCGACGCGTTCGCGAAGCCGGGCAGGAGGCTTACCCTCCGGGCGGAAAGAGAGAAGCGAATCCCCGCCGATCCGCTCGACCACCCCCCGGGCCAGGCGCTGTTCGCGCCACTCTCCCGTAGGCTCCACCTCCAGGTCTGCCACCAGGAACTTGACGGAGGAACTTCCGCAATTAAATACCAGGACGTTCACGTTGTCCCCTTTGGCAAGAAGAACCTCCCGCCGGTTGTCCACCGGATTCATTGCGGGGCGGTCGGAAGCGTTCGGGAACGCGAGAAAAAGAAAAAAACCGGGTTATTGCCGTTCCCTTTCAGTATAGGAGAACCGGAGGGCGATTTCCAACGCGGAGCCTTTCGCAAGGGATGTTCCCCCTTTCCCTCCCGGCGAGAAAGCGGGACCGCGAAATATTTCGCCGGGATGGTGTTCCCGGTCCGCAGGGGTTGCTATCCTAAGATGACAAGGGGAAGAAACGCCGGACCGGAAGGGGAACGAGGAGAAAGCGATGGGGCTGGCATCGAGAAAGTGCGAACCGTGCAGGGGGGCCGTTTCCCCCATGTCCCGGGAGGAGGCGGAGGCGTTGCTCCGGGAAACCCCCGGGTGGGACCTTGAGGAGGGCGCAACGAAGATCCGGAGAACGTTCCGGTTCCGGGACTTCGCCCAGGCGATGGAGTTCGGGCGGAAGGTGGGCGATCTTGCGGAGGGGGAGGGGCATCATCCCGACATCACCGTGGGATGGGGGTACTGCACCGTCGTGTTCCAGACCCACAAGATCCGTGGTCTTCACGGAAACGACTTCATCATGGCCGCGAAAACAAACACCTTGCTCCCGTGAGGCCCCCTGCCTCCTGCGCTGGCAGGGGCGAAAAAGCGGCCCCGGCCGGCGGCGTTTTCGCGTCGACGCAAGGGTCCTGCGTGTGACAAAAGGGGTGCGATCGGGACCGCGGAATCTCGGGAGGAGCGGGATGAAGGGCGGCAGGCACGTGGGTCTCCAGGCGCTCATCTTTTTCCTGGTCTCCTCCACCTTCATGACGATCTACATCACCCAGCCCGTCCTGCCCGTCATCCGGTCCGAGTTCGGGGTGAGCGCATCGTACGCCTCGCTCACGGTCTCCGCCGTCATCTTCGGGATCGCCCTGGCCACACTCCCCTTCGGGAGGCTGGTGGACACGTTCCCCGTTCGCCCCATCCTGTTCACGGGCGGGTTCGTGGTCATCGGGTGCAGCCTGTTCTGCGCGGTGACCGGAAGCCTTCCGCTTCTGGTGGCCGTCCGGTTCCTCCAGGGCCTTTTCATCCCCTCGCTCACCACGTGTCTCGTGGTGTACCTGGTCCGGAGCCTGCCTCTTTCGCGCCTGAACGTCGTGATGGGGTCCTATGTCTCCGCGACGGTAGTGGGGGGGCTGGGGGGGCGCCTCCTGGGGGGATGGATCCACCCGCCGCTTCATTGGCGGTACGCGTTCGTGACCGCTTCCGTGCTGCTTGCCTTAGCCATCCTGGCCGCCGCCCGGTTCCTGCCCGGAACGGAAGAAGGTCCGGAGCCGGTTCGGGAAACGACGGGCTTCCTCGCGCTGCTGTCGCGCCGCGAGCTGCTCCGGACCTACTTCGTCGCCTTCGCCGCCTTCTTCGTCTTCTCCTCCATGTTCAATTACCTTCCCTTCTACCTCGCGGGGCCCGACTTCCGCGCATCGACGCAGGTCATCACCCTCATGTACCTCTCGTACATCGTCGGCGTGGTGATCGGGCCTCTGGCGGGAAACCTGAGCGACCGGATCGGCAACGGGGCCACGATCGCGCTCGGTTCCACGGTATTCGCCCTCGCGATCCTTTTCACCTTCCTGCATTCGATGATCGCGATCATGGCGAGCCTGGCGGGCGTGTGCGCCGGCTTCTTCTCGGTGCACGCCGCCGCCGCCGGGTCGCTGAACCGCAGGCTTTCGGCCGGGCGCGGTCGCGCCAACTCCCTCTACGTGCTGTTCTACTACCTCGGGGGGTCGATCGGGATCACCGTCAGCGGCCACGCTTACGCATTGGGGGGATGGCGGCTGGTGGCGGCGATCGGCGTTCTCATGCTCGGCGGCACGTTCGCCGCCGGGATCGCCGAGATGCGGGCGGAAAGGGAAAAGGGAAACGCCCCCGGCCGGTAAGGGCTCAATTTCCTGCGTGGCTCCCGGTGCCAGGGGCTCGCGGGCGGCTTCCGCATCCTCGGAGGGGGCTCCTTGGCGAAGTCGCTCGACTTGCGATGCACCCGCAAGTCTGCGCTTGACCTCCCTCCCGGAAAGCTCCGCTCGGATCCCCCTTCCTCGGCTGCTCCGCCCATGGCGCG
>Ga0209320_10000824_pt1 | contig 15964 bp, 18 predicted proteins | sample Rifsed13ft4_FD_184008 | JGI IMG/M metagenome (GOLD analysis project Ga0209320, IMG submission 184008) | Soil microbial communities from Rifle, Colorado, USA - sediment 13ft 4 (version 2) | ecosystem: Environmental > Terrestrial > Deep subsurface > Rock core/Sediment | place: Rifle, Colorado... | reverse complement strand
TGATGAGCTTTTCGCAATCACAAACGGTCTTTCTTTGAGGGATCATATAGAAATACAACAAAAGTTATCAAAATTATTCAATCTAGATCTTTCCATGACAATAGGATGTGGACAGTCTCCATTTGAAGCAAATCTACAAGCAGATGAAGCAAGAAAATCTAGAAAAATTCTAGATAGTGAACATAACATATTTGGTTTCATAGATGGAAAGACAGATCAAAAGGTACAGATAATACATATGGATGTAGATGGTTCCACATCCATATCTGCAACAAAATCATCTTACGAAATTTCTTCACTTATGTTTAGACTCTATTCAGAAATGTCAGAATTTTTCTTGAGAAAAAACTCTCTTACCTTCTTTATGGGCGGTGATAATTTTATGATAGTCACTTCTGGAAACGGAAAAGAAGATGCAACTAAATTCTTAGAGGTTATAGAACAAGGACACGGTATAACTTTAAACTGTGGAATCGGAACTGCAAAGACTGCACGAGAAGCTGCCAGCCTTGCCACAAAATCCCTTGATACTATTAGAGAGTTAAGGGGCTCTGGCAAAAATCAACGAGTACTAGAACTAACATGCTGATAAAAAATATCAGCGTCCTTTACGGTAAAGATCTAGATTATATCCAGCATACGAATGTGCGTATTTCTGACCAGGCCTTTGAGGCAATAAACGTAAATCCAAAGCCAAAAGAGGAAAGCTATGACTGCGAAGGGTTTCTCATGGTTCCAGGTTTTATCAATGCCCACACTCATGTTGGAGATTCGATAGCAAAAGACATCGGTATTGAATATGGGGTAGACGAGAAAATACACCCAATCAGGGGTTTTAAGAAAAAGATTCTCAGAAATTCAAGTTCCTCACATCTCACAAGTTTTATCAGAAGTTCCTGCCTTTCTATGATAAAAAAAGGAATTACAACTTTTGTAGATTTCAGGGAAGATGGCCTTAACGGAATTGAGCTTTTACGAAAAGCAGTCTCTGGACTTCCTATCAGATCAATAATACTAGGCAGAACAGAGTATTATCAGGATTTCAGATCAATTAAAAAAAACACACCTCTACCGGCATCAAAAAAAGACGAACTTACAAAGCTTTTAAAAAAATGTGATGGACTTGGGATGAGTGGTCCAAACGAAAATAGTGATTCTGTGCTCAAATATTGCTCTAATATAAAAAAAATACGAGCTATTCATTCAGCAGAAACAATAGAAAGTTGTAAAATTTCAAAAAAGATAACTGGAAAGACAGAAACACAACGTGCCCTACTTTTAAAACCACATTTTTTGGTTCACATGACACATGCATCAAAAAAAGATCTTCTACTTGTTGCAAAACATAAAACGAGTATCGTCGTTTGCCCTAGAGCAAATGCAGCTCTTGCAGAAGGAATACCAGATGTGACTCTTATGATGAAAACTGGATGCAATATAGCAATAGGAACAGATAACGTGATGATAAACTCTACAGACATGTTTAGAGAAATGGATTACTTGTGGAAGGTCTCTATGGGCACGCAAAAGAAAAGACTATCTCCAAAATACATACTCAAGATGGTTACAGTAAACGCTGCAAATATGCTACAAAACAAAAAGATAGGCACGATCCAACCTCACAACTTCGCTGATTGCATATTTATCGATAAGCATGATATAGACTTGGAACCGATGCATAATCCCCATGCATCTATTGTACATAGAGCTTCTGAAAATGTAGTAAAAGCAGTAATGATTGGAGGTAAAATAGTATTTGGCAAAATCTAGACCACATGTCATAATTAGTGCGGGTCTGAGTTTGGATGGAAAGATAGCAACAAGAACTGGTGACTCTAAACTCTCCTCAAAAAAAGATATTGTAAGAGTACACAAACTCAGAGCAAGTGTAGATGCAATACTTGTAGGTAAACATACAATGATGATAGATGATCCTTCCCTAACAGTCAAGTATGCAAAGGGTAAAAACCCCATAAGAATAATTTTAGATTCAAAGGGTTCTATAAAATCAGACTCAAAAATAGTTAAAACTTGTAAGAAAATTCCAACAATAATTGTTGTATCAGAAAAAATATCGAAAAAAAATCTTACCAGATTACAAAGATACAATCTTAAGGTACTAAAATGTGGCCAAAACAAAATAGATCTAAAAAAACTACTACAAATTCTTCAAAAAAAGAACATTAAGAAACTTTTAGTGGAGGGTGGTGGAACAACCAACTGGTCTTTTTTCAAAGAAAGACTTGTAGATGAGGTTATAGTAACACTTACACCATTTATTCTTGGAGGGAAAAATGCGACTTCTTTAGTACAAGGAGAAGGTTTTGCTAAAATATCACAAGCATGTCCTTTAAAATTAAAAAAAGCCTACCGCATGAAAAATGAATTGGTACTGCATTATACTGTTTAGTGTTTTAAATCATCACGCAGTTGATCAATTTTGTACTGTAAAGCTTTCTTTAGTTTGTCGTTTTTTACCAAATTTACAAGTTTTCCACAAGTAGGACATTTGAAAGACACATCCAGAGCCTTTTCAAATGTCAATTTTGTACAATCTTCATTTCCACAGTGGTAAAATTCTGCAGAACTTTCCCAATCTTCTCGGTGTTGTAACCTCTCAACAATTTTCTTTTTTTGGTTTTCTATAAAATTATCTAGCTCGTCTTTTCTTGCACGCCATCTATAGACAAACCAGCCCTTTTTTTCATCTTTCACTCTAATTCCAGTAATCAACGCCTTTCCAAAAAGATCGTAGAGCACCTTTCTTACTATATTAATTCTAAGACCGGTAGAACTTGCGATTTCTTCATCCGTAGCATCTTCCGTATTCAAGAGTGAACGAGCGACTTTGAGATATTCGTCGCCGCCAATCAGAGCTGCGATTTTTACAAAAGGATCCTCTTGGCTACCAGTCATCTATGTTTCTGGTTTAGATTCTATATTTAATCAATTGTTTTGTATATTACTTTTTTTCCCTTTTTTACAGGAACAATTTCTTGCTTGGCATTTGCGTGTTTTTTTAAAAATTGCTTTCCCTGCAAAACTCGATCAAGCAAAACCGCTAACGCGCTTATTTCAGAATGAGGCTGGTTACCAACCGCTACATTGTAGTCAGCAAGGTCATAAACTTCACGAGGAACCTTTTCTGCTCCAACCACAATAAGAATCTGTTCTTCTTGTCTAATGTTATCTTGTACAGAATCAATGCTTTCGCCATACATTGATAGATGAACAATCTTGAAAGAATCTTTCTTTTTTGCTTTAAGAGTTTTTTTCCAGTTGTCTATGATTTCCACTTCAAAGGTACCTCCCCAAGCTCTATTTATTTCGTATATTGTATTCTTGATTTCGGGATTGACTTCCTGCATTAAGATTTTTGAAACACCAAAAGCTCTTGAAACAAGTGCAACATGTGTTGTTACTCTGTCATCACGTACAAGCCTCTGGCCTATTCTTAGAACCTCAATCTTCATAATTTACTTCTGATTCTAACTGATGTGATTTCTTTTTTTCTGTCATTATTGGTTTACTTTCCAGAAGTACACGTAAAAGATCCTTTAGCTGTGTTATATTTTGCCCTGTGGTTGCAGATACGGGAAGCCATTTCTTGTTTTCTTTTAACCCAAGCTCGTATGCTTTTTCCATAATATCATCTGGTAATACAAGATCTGATTTGTTTAATGCAAAAATTATCTTATCATAATCTACACCAAGCTCCTCTAGTGCTCTCATACAGCTTCTGAATTTCTTTATTAGCTCCAGTCCAGAATCGCTTATATCAATTACAAGTATTATTGCATCAGTATAGATCAATTCTTCAAGTGTAGACTTGAACGCCTCTATCATATATGCAGGAAGATTGCTGATGAATCCTACAGTATCTGATATCAGAACATCAGTTTCTGTCAGCCTAATTTTTCTTGTTGTTGTGGAAAGAGTTGTGAATAGCGTTGCATTTTCTTCATGCGTCTCACCGGTTAGAGTATTAAAGAGAGTTGTTTTTCCCGCTGATGTGTACCCTGCTAAAGAAACAGTCTTGAATCCTATTCTATCTCTGCCCTGTCTATGCAGCGCACGTTGTTTTCCAGCTTTTACAAGCTTAGATTTAATGCTGCTCATTCTATTTTTGATGTCATTGTAGTACACATCTACTTCAAACTTGCCAATACCCATGAATCCGGGCTGCTCACCTTTCTTTGCAAGTCTAACTTTTTCTTTAGCATGTGACATCTCATATCTTAATTGTGCCATCTTTACCTGTAGCTTGGATTCGGCACTTGTTGCATTGTGTTCAAATATTCTAAGAATCAAAGATTCTCTGTCTATGATGTTTGTCTTTAACGTAGAAGCAAGGTTGTAGTTTTGACTCGGTTTTAGGTACTCGTCAAAGACTATAAAATCGGGGTTTGTTGATTTTACAATTTCTTTTAATTCTTCAACCTTTCCTTCCCCAAGACCATACTTTGCTTTGTTTAGAAATTTTTGTTTGATTATCTTGAAAACTTGGAATCCTGCCGTTTCACAAAGAGCAACAGCCTCCTTTATGATATCTTCTCTATCATATGTGATCAGAATCGCTGAATCTTTCATGCATTAAATGTGATATATTCGTGTCTTATTGCTTTCGTAATGTTTTCTCTATGGTCATGTTCATGACTATTTCTGCAATATCACTTGCATACTCTGAAATTCTACGTATGTTTTCAGCCATCCTTCTTACACGATAAATTTCTTCATCATCTCTTAGCGATTTTATGCTCTCAAAAACCTTTTTTTCATGCTTTGTAATCTCAGATGTCCTCTGTATGGCAAGCTCAGCTTGAGTAAAGTCTTTCTTAAATAGGGCTAAACATGCCTCATCAAGCACAGATAAGGCAAAGTTGTTCATTTCACGGATTGCATCAAGCACTGTCTTTTTGATTGGTTTTTTGAATTCTAATAGATCTTTTGCTATGACTACTGCATGGTCCCCTACTCTCTCTATGTTTTTTACAATCACTCTATATCCAAGACAGCTTCTGGCATTTTCAAAGCCCATATCTTTTAACATATGATCATTTTGAATTGCAATTTTTAGTTGTCTTATTATGTAAAAGCTGAATCTATCCACCTCGTCATCACTGTCTATTACCTCTTTTGCCAGATCAAGATTTGATTCTTCAAGGGCAAGAAGTGCATCATTTTGCATGGATTTTGCAATAAGAAGCATCCTTTTGAAAGCGCCATCTACGGAAAGCTCAAACAGATTTATCAGTACTTGTATAGTTATGCCATCAGTAGAATCAGCTATAATTTCAGTTCCCATCAGGACTTTTTTTACTGCGTCTTTCACAGCAATTCTTTGTGGTGGCTTTAATCTGCCTGATTTAGGTTTTACATTGATAGTACTAAAACCAAGAAAGTAAAGTGAAACAAGTTTTCTTACAATGGATGCACTTTCATCATCTGGTCCTATCTCAAACGTTGCATCCTCAGTGTCAATTGTTTTTGTATGACGTTTTGACGGAATAATTTGTAATGTTGATGTTCCCTGTCTTACAATTGTAACTTGATCGCCTTGTTTTAAACCCATATCCATTATCCACCCCTTTGGTAATGAAACAATATAGGAAGATTTTCCGGTAAACTGGATCTTTCGCATTTCTTCATTGATTGCCATAGCTCACCTCTGGCATGCCATTCTATATAGTTATTCTAAAGTACTATATAGTAACATGTTAGCTTCAAAAGACAATTAGAACCGAATAACTGCCATATACTAACTTGGACTCGATTCTCAAATTAAAGTACACCTTAGATGCTCTTTTTGGCACCGGTGTCTCTAGACATCTGCCAAAAGAAATCAGAATCACATACTCAAAAAGAACTGGACGCATCCAACATGTATTTCAAAATGATAAACTTCTTTGTACATTACGAATAGACGGAGGTCTTGCAATCACATCATATTTTGCTCATATTTTACTAAAAAGCAAAAAATTTAGAGAAAACTGTCTTGAAGTTGACGAGGATTCGAAACCTTTTGTAGAAAATGGGAGCTCTGTTTTTTGTAAGCATGTTGTGTGGTGTGGAAAAAATATTTTAATTGGTGCAGATGTGCCAGTTCTTTACAAAGATACTGTAATTGCAGTTGGTAGGGCTGTACTTTCTTCGCGAATGATTAAATCCCTAAAGCGTGGTGTGGCTGTCAAAGTTAGGGATACTTTAAAAAGTCCAGGTTGACCAAGTGGATCATACATGATGCGTGGCGGAAACCGCGAAATGCGGAGAATGCTTGACAAGATGGGTTTGGAGATGAAGGAAGTCTCTAATGTACAGGAAGTAATAATCAAAACTGATAAAAAGGAAATTATAATTCCAAAGCCGGCAGTTTCTGAAATGAAGGCCAAGGATAATTCTATTTTCCAAGTAATTGCAGAAAGCTATGAAGAAAGAGAGCTTGAGGTGCCAGTATTCAGCCAGGAAGATATAATGCTTGTAGCGCAACAAGCTGGTGTTTCCCAAGAAGCTGCAAACAAAGCTCTGATAGAAGCTAAGGGAGATTTGGCAAGAGCTATTTTATTGCTTACAACTAAATGAAGGATTTAATAACATGATTTTAAGGTTCTAGCACCACAGAATCTGAATCTATAATATCACAAACACGTGAAACTGCAAATCAAGAAGCAGAAAAGATCTTAACTGAGGGCGCAAAAAACCTCACTGAAATCAAAAAGAAGATAGACGCAAAATTTGACGAAGCTGTAGAATATGTCGTTTCTTCTGTACTAAGATAGACTTAAAACCTTTAAATTTCACTTAAGCCAACTTATGGTATAGCATACCATAAGCAAAACAACATTGCGGTAGCAACAGTATATGGGAAACCATATTTCAAATTTATAAAGATGCTTCAATTCTTACAAATGAATTACGATTCTATTTTACCTGAGGAAGTAAATCATTCTGACAAACGAGTTATTCTTACTACTGTACGGGAAGCACACAAAATTGCAAGCAACTTAGTACTATATGATGAAGAATTTGATGCAGATCCTACAGTGATAAAAGGACTGATAACACAAAAGCTTGAATCAGGAATGCATGAAAGCTCCTTAATAATAGGAATAGATCCAGGTAATAGAGTAGGGCTATCTGTCTTTTATTTCCAAAAAGAAATAGAAAGTTCTACTTACACATCACTTGATGAACTGATATCACATGTAGTAAAAATTCTAGCTGCATTAAAGGCAGAAAGAAAAATTGTAAAAATAGGAAACGGCAACATGAAAATTGCTCGACAGATAATTAACCTTTTGAATCTAAGTTTTTGTTCACACTTTGAGTTGGAATTTGTAGACGAACACAAAACTTCACTAAGGATAAAAAACTACAACAAAAGGGGCGAACGTGATAAGATGTCTGCAAAATACATATCCCAAAGGGAAGGATATAGGCGCCTTGTTTTGCCACTATCTAGAACAGGCTAAAAATTGTTTTTAAGTGAAAAATAACAAGATTTCAAAAAACCTGCGTATAGGTTTAGGCATTAGGATGACCATAGGATAGTTGAAAACTCGAGAAATTCAGAAAACATACATTTTTATATAGCTTTTTTTGTTTTTTCTGAAAACTCTGTAATGGTTCAGGAGTACACCATATAATTTTTCTAAAAAAACCTCTATAAAAATATAGAAAATTGTGATCTATCCTTAAATATATAGTAATACTATAATAAATCACACAAGGAAAGTAACTGAAATGACATGTAAAGGAATATGCACAAGATACAAGGCACAGAAGCCGGTCGGTACGGGTCGTTATGCATCAGGACAGAAGAGATGCCAAATTTGTGAAATTTTCATAAAATGGGAGGGACTTTGGTGTCCATGTTGCGGATACAGACTGCGAACAAAACCAAGAAACCTCAAATACAAGGCAAAGCTGCGTGCTAGAGTAGAAGCTGATTCTCAGTTAGAAGCTGTTGCTGTAAAGGCTGCAAAAGTAGAAGAGATAGAGGTAGAGCCAATAGTAGTAAAAAAGACTACAAAAAAGGCTAAGACGGCAAAGGCTACTGTAAAGAAGGTAGCAATGGAGCCGGTAGCAATAAAGGCGTAGTTGACATAGATTATTGATGTCCCAAGTCGGTTATAAGAAAAAAACCGTCAAAGTGGATAATAGAGAATTCTTGGTTCAACTAGTTCCATTTGATAATGGAAATTTTATTTCAATAACTGAAGGAAAAGAAAAGATTGGTGCAATGGTTGTGTCAATAGGCTCTGGCACTAGAACCAGTACAGCAACCGTAATACCATCAAAATCAGAATCTCTTTTTCTTAAAATGGTTTCTGAACGCATAGCTTCAATTTCAAACGGTATTTGTGTAGTTTCTCTTAATACTCAAAAAGAGCTTGGACTTGAAACCATGAAAACCTTAATGAATGAAATAATGGAGATTGTAAAATAATGCAATCTGATCTGCGTGGGTATATTGCCCAAATTGCAAGATCTGACGGTTTAGCTGTTGTTAAAAAAAAAGTATCAACAAAATACGAAATAGCAGCTATAACCGCACATCTTGATGGTTCAAAAGCTGTCTTATTCGAAAACATTAGGGAAAGTAAATTTAAAGTAATTGCAAATCTTGTCGGAACAAGAAAGAGATTTGCACAAGCTGTCAGAGCTAAAGAATCACAAATTCACGAAAAAGTGATCTGGGCCATTAAGCATGCCAGAAAACCAAAGCTAGTACCCAAAGGCAAGTTCATGGAAAATCGATCAAGAGACATTTCAATTTTACCTATAGTGAAACATTTTGCAAAAGAACCAGGACCATTTATTACCTCATCTATAGTATATACAAAAAATCAAGAGACAGGAACCCAAAACTCTTCTTTTCATAGACTACTACCACTTGATAAAACCCACTTTTCGGTTCGTATGGTAGAAGGCAGACACCTTCACAGATGCTTTATGAACGCCAAAGAACACGGCGAGGATCTAAAAGTAGCAATTACAGTCGGAGTCCATCCGGCAATATCTATAGGAGGAGCTTATCAGGCCGAGTGGGGAAAAGATGAACTCGAAATTGCAAATGCCTTACTAGGTCACAAACTTACATTAACTAAGTGCCCATATTCTGGGATAAGCGTTCCATCTGACGCTGAAATTGTAATGGAAGGTCGTATTCTCAAAGATAAAACTCACGAGGAATGGATGGTAGAGATGTTACGTACCTATGATTTCAAACGTAAGCAACCAGTCTTTGAACTTGATAGCATATACTTTAGAAACAATCCAATATTTCATGACATACTTTCTGGTTATGCAGAACATAGATTACTTATGGGAATGCCCATTGAGGCTAAGCTTAACAGAAATGTCAAGCAAGCTGTACCACAAACACAACAGGTTGCATTAACAGAGGGTGGATGTAATTGGCTTCATGCAGTCATACAGATTTCAAAAAAAAATCAGACTGATCCAAAAAGAGTAATTGACGCTGCTTTTGCAGCTCACCGTTCTTTGAAAGCTGTAATTGTTGTAGATGATGATATAGATCCACGTGATCCTATTGCAGTAGAATATGCAATAGCTACAAGATTCCAAGCAGACAAGGATCTGATCATAATGCCAAAACAACGAGGTTCAAGCTTGGATCCATCAAGTGATCAAAAAAATTTGCTGACAGCAAAGATGGGAATTGATGCAACCAAATCATTTTTAAAAGATACAGCAGGCTTCGAGATTGCAAAGATTCCAAACCAAGATAAAATTTCCCTAAAATACTATCTGAATTGATTTAGTAGTGTTCAATGATTCAAGTTATAGTGCAGAATCAACCATTAATCCAATAAACAATATGGCAAGATATGGACTAGAAAACTTAAACACCGTCCAAGAAGCTCTCTCTGTTGGTTTAACCAAAAGCCAAATGCTAAGAGCAAACATGATTGCACCAGAAGCTATTGCAGTGTAAAGATATACTTCATGAAATACATTCATGAAAAATGGAACCATGCTAAATAAAACCATCATCAATGTAGTGCCAGCTATAACTCGAACTGAGGTTTTTTCAGAATTTACAACTGGCAACATGGGGATTTTTGCTTTGGCATAGTCCTCTTTGATATGTAAAGCAAGACTCCAGATATGCAAAGGAATCCACAAAAATACTAATCCTGCCATGATAAGTCCTAATTCCCAGTTTATTAAGGTCACAGCAACATAACCAATCATTGCAGGTGCGCCACCTGAAAATCCCCCTAGAACAATATTGCTTCGACTCCTTCGTTTGAGTAATTTGCTGTAAACTAGGATGTTATCAACCAAACCAAAAGCCATGAAAAGTCCAGCCCATATATTAATTGCAAATGAAGCAGCAAGTGATATCGCTGCAAGAATTAAACCAAAGTATAACGCCTTTTCAGCTGGATAGATCCTTTTGCTTGGAATAGGTCTATCTCTAGTCCTATCCATTATAGCATCTATGTCGCGATCATTATAGTTCGTCAAGGTATTTGCTGCTGCAGAACCTGCAGTAACAGAACCAATTAGTAAAATCCAAGTTAGTGGAGAAACTTCAACATCGTAGAGGTTCTGTGCAGTAAATGCAGCCCCAAATGCAGTAAAAACCAGCAGATACCATATCTTTGGTTTGGTTACTTCATAATACACTTTGATCCTAGAGCTAGTCTTACTTGTTAACACACAAACTCCTCTTTTTTGATCTTTCCAAGATATTTATAGGTTGAACAAATCACGATTGCTTCATTGACCTATACGGCATGGGCTTGGTTGTTCTCTTCATCTCAATAAAACTCTCAGAGCGTTGTACTCCCTGAATACGACCTAAATTTTCTGATATCAACCGGTGCATCTCATCTAGATTCCTCGCATACATCGTAACTAAAATATCAAACCTACCTGTGACTTCAGAAATCTCCCTTACCTCAGGAATCTTAAACAACTCTTCTATCACATTATCACGCAGCTTTGAGTCCATGTTTATTCCTGTCAATGCCTTTACTGTGTAACCAAGCTCTCTGTCGTTTACAACTATGGTAAAGCGTTCGATGAGTTTTCTTTTTATAAGTCGCTTGATTCTGCTATATACCACTGATGAGTTAACATTGATCTTTTTGGAGATGCGCGGAACGGAAACGCTTGCATCGGCAGCAAGTTCAGAAAGGATGGTCATATCTAATTCGTCTACTTTTGCCGTTTAAAACACCAATTATTGTGAATAAAGGGAGGTTAATAAAGGTATTATTACAATTTTTCTGCAAATTCTGTATAGATCATAGATTAAACAGAATCAGATCATAAAAGGCCTTTTTTGTAAAGCATCTCGGCTAAAAGCACAGCTCCTTTTGCAGAACCCATCTTTTCGTTATGGGAAAATAGTACATATTTTATACCGTTTTCAAAGACAGTGTCCTCGCGTAGTCTTCCTACCACTGTAGACATGCCGCCATTTAATTCCCTGTCTAGTCTTGGTTGTGGTCTTGTTGGATCTTCATGTACAACAAGGTAGCTTTTTGGTGCAGATGGAAGACCTGTAACACTAACGTTTTTTGAAAACTCTAACATTGCCTTTTTTACAGACTCGGGGTCCGCGTGTTTTGCAGTCTCAACAAACACAGATTCTGTATGGCCATCAATTACTGGGACTCTGGTGCAGGTGCAGCTTACTTTCAAATTTGCAGGATCAATTTTTCCATTAACTAATTTGCCAAGTATTTTTGCAGTTTCTATTCTAACTTTGTCCTCTTCTTTTGGAATGTACGGAATTATATTGTCTGTTATATCTAAAGCAGACACACCAGGAGATCTACCAGCACCAGACATTGATTGCATTGACGTCATGATTATCCTTTGAGCGCCAAAGCTATCAAGCAATGGTTTCATGGTTATAACAAGTCCAGTTGTTGTGCAATTTGGAAGTGGAGCTACAAAACCTTTCCAACCACGATTCTTTCTTTGTATGTCTAGTAATCCTGCATGATCGTCATTTATTCCTGGAATCAGAATTGGCACATCAGGCTCATATCTATAAGCAGAAGATGTACTGATTATAGGAACATCTTTTGCGAATCTAGTTTCAATCTCACGAGCGGCTTCACTTTCTATGGAAGTAAATATAAGATCCAGATTTTCTGGTTTAATGTCATCTACTGATTCAACCACCATGTTTTTGACATATTCTGGAATCTCTTCCTTTATGTGCCACTTTAAAATGCCACTGTTTTGATCCCTGATAGCATCTATGAACTTTTTACCTGCTGAACGCTCAGAGGCAGCTATCTGCTTTACCTCAAACCAGGGATGGTTGTTTAGTGCTAGAACAAACTCCTGTCCTACTGCACCAGTGACGCCTATTATTGCAACTCGCTTCATGCAAAAATATTCGCTTCATTCAATTAATATTCCTTTAGCACTAACCAAAACACACTAAATCCCATTACGATATTTCATGGTGTGAAATTTAGGTTAGAAAGAAACATTTCAGATCATATTCCTGTTCCACACGGCGGAATTTTTTCTAGCGGATTGCAAATTGACTCAAAAATTATAGATTTTAGCTCAAATGTAAATCCACTTGGTTATCCAGCTTCAGTAAAAGATGTAATTAGGAAAAATATGGATCTTCTTTCAGTCTATCCTGATCCTAACTCCTTAAAACTTAGAAATGATCTAGCAAAGTACATCGGTATTACAAAAGACCAAATAGTTGTGGGCAATGGCGCAACAGAAATAATTTACAATTTTTGTACAGCCTTTCTTAACAAGAAAAGTTTAGTCGTAATACCAATTCCAACATTTGGTGAATATGAAGCTGCTACAACATTACGTGGGGCAAAAATTTCTTATCTTAGAACAATGAATCTCAACAAAAACATTTCACAACTACAAGATAGTTTCACAAAAGCAGGCTATAGTTTTATTTGTAATCCAAATAATCCTACTGGAATACTGATCTCAAGAAAAAACATGTTGAAAATTTTAGAAGCCGCTTATGATAAATCAACGTTTATGTTTGTAGATGAGTGTTTTATCGAGCTTGTTCCAAAATCAAACGAGTCTCTTGTAACATATCTAAAAGAATTTGATAATCTCTTCATATTGAGGTCACTGACCAAGTCATTTGGATTAGCCGGACTCAGAATTGGTTATGGTCTAGCAAGTAAGAAGATCATAGACGTACTTCTAAGAATAAAGATCCCTTGGAATGTAAATGGCCTTGCACAAAAGGCAGCAAGCGCGGCACTTTCAAGCATCTCTCACTTGAATAAAACTAGGCAACTAGTAAAAAGGGAACTTGAGTTTATGACAGCTTCAATATCAAAGATAAGTGGCTTTACTTGTTATGATTCCTCAACTAATTTCATTTTAATCAAATCAAAAATGAACTCAAAAATGGTTCAGAAAAAACTCATAGAAAAAAAAATTCTTGTAAGAGACTGCAGCACTTTCCGTGGTCTTGATAACAAATTCATACGGGTAGCTATCCGTACACACAAAGAAAACGTAAAACTTGTTAGAGCTTTGGAGGAAATATGTCAAAAGCATTGATGATACAAGGAACCTCATCTGGTGCTGGTAAGACAACACTCGTAACAGCTCTGTGCAGAATATTTGCAAACTCTGGATATAGAGTAGCTCCATTCAAGTCTCAAAACATGTCTTCTTATTCATACAAAAAAAACGGTTTTGAAATTTCCAGAGCACAGGCAATACAGGCAATTGCAGCAAGAGCAGAAATAGATCCCCGTATGAATCCGATTCTTCTTATGCCGCTTGGAAATTATAGTAGCAAAGTTCTTGTTCAAGGAAAATTTTATAAAAAAATGTACGCAAAGGATTATTATGAAAAATTTGCCCTTTCCAAAGGACTAAAGACAGCTACAGAGTCGCTTGATTGGCTACAACAAAATTATGATCTGATAATAATGGAAGGGGCTGGCTCTCCAGCAGAATTTAACTTGGAAAAGTATGATATTGCAAACATGAGGATGGCAGAATATTTGTGTGCACCAGTAATTCTTGTTGCGGATATAGACAAGGGAGGTAGCTTTGCAAGTATTGTGGGAACTATGGAGCTAATAGATCGGAAATACCGAAAATTCATCAAAGGCTTTGTGATAAACAAGTTTAGAGGCGACATGCGCATACTACGTCCCAGCTTCAAAAAATTGAGACAAAAGACAGACAAACCTATACTAGGAACAATCCCCCTTCTGAAATTTGACATCCCGGAAGAAGACTCACTTCATGCAAATCCAAAACAGGTACACTGGAACAAAAAATACCTGCAATCTTTGGATATAGAAATAGAAAATTTAAGCCAGACTGTAAAAGCCAGTTTAAACATGAAAGCAATAGGTAGGTTGATCCAATGATCCTGTTACCACTCTTGGCTGTAGTACTTGCTATATGCATAGACTTTACATTAGGTGATCCAAAAAACAAATTTCATCCCACTGTGTGGGTTGGAACAATAATCGGAAAACTTGTACCGGTTTCACGAGGACGTTCACCAAAAACTGAAAAGCTTTGGGGAACAGTTCTTACAATTTCAGTCACAACTTTGGTTTCTGTGGTACTTTATTTTCTAAATCGTGGACTAGGTTCTATAAATTCAGTTGCCAATTTCAGCTACGAAGATGAGCTTATTGTTTCAATTTTTTCTGTTCTAATTACAGGGATTTTACTTAAAACCACAATCGCCATAAAAGGAATGGAAAGTCATGCAAAGATAATCATGCAGGCTCTTTCAAAAGATAACCTGGGCGATGCAAGAACAAGACTTTCCATGATAGTCAAGAGAAACACAAAGAACTTGGATAAGCAACACATCATTTCGGGAACTTTAGAAAGTATCGGCGAAAACATTGTTGATGGAATTACAGGACCACTTTTCTATTTTGCAATCTTTGGATTAGCTGGCGCATTTGTCTATAGAACTGTAAACACAATAGACTCTATGATAGGCTACAAGACAGAACAGTTTAGAAATGTTGGGTGGTTTGGTGCAAACTGTGATAAGATGCTAAACTATCTGCCAGCAAGAATAACAAGCCTTGTGATGATAGTTGCCGCAATGATTCTTAAAGCAGACTGGAGACACTCGCTTGAAATAATGAGACGAGATAGTTCAAAGACAGAAAGCCCAAACGCGGGATATCCTATGGCTACCTTAGCAGGCGCATTAGGAGCAAGATTTGAAAAAGTGGATCACTATATCTTAGGTGATGGAAATTCTGAACTCACCGAAGACCACTTCAAGTCTGCCATATCTATAATGAAGCTAACAGCAATCCTATTTTGTGCTATTTTTACAATTCCAATAATTGTAATACTTTCATATTTTGGGTGGTGGTTACATGTTTAAAGCAATAAGTTCAGTAATTTCTTTTCTTACAATAATTCCTTCTACAAAAAATGTAGAACTAGATACCGTTGCAAAGAACATGTATCTATTTCCTATTGCTGGAGCTGTAATTGGTTTAATTGTAGGCGCAGCTGGATTTGGACTCTCATTATTTTTGGAGCCCTTGATAGTAGGACTTTTGCTAACTGGTTCCATTGTAATTATAACTGGAATACATCATACTGATGCGCTTTGTGACTTTGCCGATGGTATGATGGTAAAGGGCACAAAAGGAAAAAAATTAAAAGCTATGCGTGATCCTGCTGTAGGATCAGCTGGTGTAATAATAATAGTGCTCTATGCAGGTGGAATGATAATGGCACTTTCAATGATGAAAGGCTTTGAACTTTTTCAAGCAATTTTGTTAAGTGAGCTTCTTGCCAAATTTGTAATGGTCTTGCAAGCAAACAGAGGATCATCAGCATGGCAAGGCCTAAGCTCTCCATTCACTCAATCTATGAAAGATAAAAAGAAGATTGGTGTGGCCGGTGCACTAGCCCTTGTACCTATAGTTTTGGTTGGTGGAATAATTGGTGTGGTTGTAATAGCAGC
>Ga0209320_10000822_pt1 | contig 15979 bp, 14 predicted proteins | sample Rifsed13ft4_FD_184008 | JGI IMG/M metagenome (GOLD analysis project Ga0209320, IMG submission 184008) | Soil microbial communities from Rifle, Colorado, USA - sediment 13ft 4 (version 2) | ecosystem: Environmental > Terrestrial > Deep subsurface > Rock core/Sediment | place: Rifle, Colorado... | reverse complement strand
GAAATCGAGCGGGTCGGCGGCGAGAAATCCGTGCGTGTCGATGTGCGCGTCGTGGCCGCGACCAACCGCGACCTGCGCGCGGCCCTTACCGACGGCCGTTTTCGCGACGACCTCTTTCACCGCCTCAACGTGATTCCCGTCGAGCTGGCCCGCGAAATCGTCTTCCTTTGGCTGGAGACGCCGTTCGCCGCCGGCCGCCACCAGAAACGTATTGAAAAAATTACGGCCATGGAAGCGCGCTGGCGGAAAGACAGCCCCAAAGGATAGAGCTCAAGTGGACGCTCGCCAGATGGAACAACTGGTTCAAGCCATCACCCAGGAAATCCTCGCTTATCTCGGGACTTCCTCCGGGACGGATTTGCGCGGGCTTGAAATTGACGATCTGATCTGCCCGGGCTGCAACCAGTCCTGCGCCGAGAAGTGCGTCAACAAGACCAAGCGCATTGTCGAGGCGGGCGCCTGTCGCATCTCCTGCGGGGACCAGGTCCGGGAGGTTGCTACCGACCTTGCCGGACTGATTGACCACACCCTGCTCAAGCCGGAAGCTTCGCGCCAGGATATTTTGCGCATCTGCGAAGAGGCCAGGCGGTTCCGTTTTGCTTCCGTGGTGGTGAATCCGTGGTACGTGCCGCTCGTGGCGGAGAGGTTGCGCGGCACGCCGGTCAAGGTTTGCACCGTCGTCGGGTTCCCCCTGGGCGCGACCTTGCCTCAGGTGAAGCTGTATGAAACAGAAGAGGTGATCAAGCTCGGCGCGCAGGAGATTGACATGGTGGTCAACGTGGGCGCGCTCAAGTCCGGCGAACTCGACGTGGTCGAGCAAGACATTCGCGGGGTGGTCGAGGCCTGCCACCGGGCGGGGTGCATCGCCAAGGTGATTTTGGAAATGGCGTTGCTCACGGTGGCGGAGAAGGTGCGCGGCTGCGTTGCGGCGCGCGAGGCTGGCGCCGACTTTGTCAAGACCTCGACCGGGTTCGGCCCGGGAGGCGCCACCGCCGAAGATGTGGCCCTCATGCGCGCCATCGTCGGCCGCGAGATTGGCGTGAAGGCCGCCGGCGGCGTGCGCACTTACGAGGATTTGCAGAAAATGGTCTGTGCCGGAGCCACCCGCATCGGCGCCAGCGCCAGCGTCAAGATTTTGGAGGAAGCGGGCGCGGCCAAACCCAACTAGTCTCGTTCCGGCCAACTGGGCCTGGTGGAATCTGCGAGAGGGTTCCCTCTGTTCACCCCAGCGGCTTCCCCCGCTGGGTCAGGCTCAGCCAGCAAGGGCCGCCCTTTGAGCCTTTTGGCAAATATTCCTGACCCAACATGGGCCTGAACAACATGGCAAGCACGGAAAACAACATCATCGCTCTTGAGAGTCAAGCCGAAATCCTCCAGACCCTCGCCCAGATAGCTGAGCAATTGAATGCCACTCTCGATCTCGATGAAATTCTCCGTCGCGTCGCCGACCTCATCAAGAAGGTCATGGACTATGAGATTTTTGCCATCATGCTGGTCAACGAGCGGACGCAGAGGCTCCGCTTCCGGTTTGCCATCGGCCATCGTGAGGAGGTCGTCAAGAATTGGCAGGTACCTCTGGGGCAGGGGATCACGGGCACGGCCGCGCTGACCCGCCAGGCGGTGCTGGTGCCGGACGTCACCCTGGACCCTCGCTACATCAACGCGCTTGATTCCGTCCGGTCGGAGCTGGCCATCCCCTTGCTCTTGAAAGGGCGGTGCATTGGCGTGCTTGACATCCAGAGCGTTCGCCTGAACTACTTCACGGAAGAGCAGCGAAACATCCTGAGTCTTCTGGCGAGCCGGATCGCGATCGCCATCGAAAACGCCCGGCTCTATCGCAAGGCAGTGCGGCAGGCGCGGACGCTCAGCGTGTTGAACGAAATCAGCCGGGAGATCAGCTCCATCCTGAACCTGGAAGAGTTGCTCAAGAAGGTTGCCGACCTCTTGAAGCGCCTGGTGGACTACTATTACTTTTCGATTCTGTTGTGGGATGAGCGCGACCAGGTGCTGCGTCACCGCATTTCAGTCAAGCGGGACGAACAGCTTCGAGACAAGCGGGAACGCCCGCTGGGGCAGGGAATTGTGGGCATCACTGCCGCCACGCGCCAGCCCATCAGCGTGCCGGACGTCCACAAGGACCCGCGGTACATTGCTGTTAATCCGGAGACAAATTCGGAGATGGCGATTCCGCTGGTGCTCAAAGACAGGCTCATCGGAGTCATGGATCTGGAAAGTCCGGAGAAGGACGCGTTTACGGAAGATCACCGGAACACGCTCATGACTCTGGCCGGACAACTGGCGGTGGCGATCGAAAACGCCCGGCTCTACGAAAAGGTGGCGCGCGACGAGGCGCGGTTGGAAAAGGACCTCGAGATGGCGCGCGAAATGCAGTCGGCCTTGCTTCCTCAGACGCCTCCTTCGGTCCGTGGCCTCCATGTGGGAGTGGGGTATGAGCCGGCACGGACGCTGGGTGGCGATCTCTATGATTTCCTGGAGTACCCGGACGGCGCCCTGGGCATCGCGGTCGGAGACGTCAGCGGGAAAGGCACGGCTGCGGCATTGAGCGGAGCTCAGGCGATCGGTATTCTGCGCAGCTTGGGCCGTCGCCGTTACGCCCCGCATGAAATGCTCCGGCTGATGAATGATGCCCTTTGCCGGAAGAAGATCGAGGCTCACTTCATCAGCCTTTGCTATGCGGTCTGGGATCCGCGCCGCCGGGAGCTAAGGCTTTCCAACGCCGGCTTGCCTTACCCTTTGATCTACCAGCGGGGCAAGGTCGAACACATCCGGGTGGCCGGGGTGCCGCTTGGGTTGATGGATGCTACCCAATACGAAGAGCGGGCGATGAAGCTCTTTCCGGGGGACGTGGTGGTGATTTATTCCGACGGCGTGGTGGAAAGCACCAACCGGCGCCGGGGCGAGTTTGGTCAGGATCGGCTGAAGCGGATCATCGCGGAGAACAGGCGGCTCGGCGCCGGCAAGGTAGCGGAAATGATCCTCGCCAGCGTGGGGCGCTTTGCCCGGCGAGTGATGCCACAAGACGATCGCGCCCTCGTCGTGCTGAAACATTTTAAAGAGTAGAGCGCCCGGCCAAAGACGTGGTTTCTTATCCCTCCTTCCATTACCGGCAGAACCTCTTGTGCTGCGAAGGGGTGCCGGTCCCCAGGATCACAAGAGAAACGGGAACACCGGCGTACGTTTACTCCGCGTCGGCGATGGAAAGCGCCTACCGACGGCTGCACTCGGCGCTCGAAGGCGTGCCGCACAAGATTTGCTACTCCGTGAAAAGCAATTCCAATCAGAGCGTGTTGCGGCTCTTTGCCCGCCTCGGGGCGGGGTTCGATGTTGTCTCCGGCGGGGAACTCTACCGGCTCCGCCGGATTGGCGTTGGCGGCGAGCGCATTGTCTTTTCCGGCGTGGGAAAGACGCCGGAGGAGATTATCGAGGCGTTGCGTCATCGAGTGCTTCTCCTCAACGTTGAGTCGGAAGCGGAGTTGGAAGAGGTGGCGCGCCAAGCTCGGCGCCTGCGCATCCGGGCTCGGGTAGGAATCCGCGTAAATCCTGACGTCGAAGCGACCACCCACCCGCATATCTCCACCGGGACTCGTGCCCACAAATTTGGCATTCCCTGGCAGGCGGTGCCGAGGATTTGCCAGGCGATCTCGGGCAACCGCTGGATTCGCCCCTGCGGCCTCAGTTTCCACATCGGTTCCCAAATTCTCGCGCTCGATCCATTCCGGCGCGCGTTGCGGCGCATGCGAGCGTTGTTCGAGGAGCTGTGCCCCGGCGCATTCTCGCTTCAATATCTCGATGTCGGAGGTGGGCTCGGCATTCCATATGGTTCGGAAAAACCTCCCGCCATCGAAGCCTACGCAAGAGTTTTGCGCGAGGGGCTGGCGGGGATCGGTTGCCTTCTTCTTTTGGAGCCCGGAAGAATCTTGGTCGGGCCCGCCGGCATTCTGGTTACAAGCGCGCTCCTGACAAAAGAAAATCAGGGGAAGAGATTTGTTGTGGTCGATGCGGGGATGAATGATTTCCTGCGCCCGGCGCTCTACGGGGTGCCCCACCGCATCTTGCCCGTCCGGCGCTCCCGGCGGCAAGCCCGCCGGCAAGAAGGCAAGTTGGCAAGCGACGCCGAAGTAGTGGGGCCGGTTTGCGAGACGGGAGATTCCTTCGGGACTCACCGGGTAGGTCGCCTCCGGCCGGGAGACCTGCTGGCCATTGCCGATACCGGTGCCTACGGCTTTTGCTTCTCTTCGAACTACAACTCACGCCTTCGGCCGGTCGAGGTTCTCGTCGAGGGAAGGCGCTTTCGCCGCATCCGGCGGCGGGAGAGTCGAGAGGACCTGATTCGCGGCGAGAGTTGAATCGAATGGGCTCGTCCGGCCCTTCGGCGGGCTTCCCGGCTTTTCTCTCCCACTTCCAGAGGGCGGCAAAGCCGCACCAGCCGAACGTCCGGCGGCTCCGGGCTCGCTCATCGGCCGCCCCACTTCAACTTGCTGCGAAGCACTTCAAAATAGCCCCGTTCGGGAGGCCGGATCAGATGGATGACGCTGTCCGAACGGCTGACCGTGACGCGGTCTTCGCCGCGCACATCGACGCCAACCTGCCCGTCCACGGTCAGATAGGCGACATCCTGCCCTGCCTTCACCACCACCTCCACCTGACAGGTGTCCGGAATGACCAGGGGACGATTCGTTAAAGTGTGAGGACAAATCGGGGTGATCACGAAAGCGTCCACCGCTGGAAACAGAATCGGCCCGCCGGCGGCCAGCGAATAAGCGGTGGAGCCGGTGGGCGTCGAAATAATGAGGCCGTCCCCCTTGAAGCGAGCGATGAATTCTCCGTCAATAGAAACGTCGAAATCCATAATGCGCGCCAGCGCCGCCTTGTTGAGCACAGCGTCATTCAGCGCCCGGTAGCGCGCAACTGACTGGCCATTGCGTTTGAGTTCGACCAACAACATTTTTCTCGTATCCAGGCTTTGCTTGCCGGCCAGGACAAGTTCGAGCAGCGGATACAAGTCCTCCAGGGTGACTCCGGTAAGAAACCCGAGGCTGCCGAGGTTGACCGCCAGGATAGGCGTGGGGCGTCCCGCCAGCAGTCGGGCCGTGGCCAGGAGCGTCCCATCGCCGCCGAGCACAATCATCAAGTCAGCGCCCTCCGGGATTTTCTCGCGCGGAGCGCCACTCTCCGGCGAACCGATGGCGACGGCGGTTTCTCGGTCGTAAACGATCTCAACCGCGTGTTGTCTGAGCCAGCCAAGCAGCCCCGGGACGACTGCCTGCACGTCTTCTTTCTTCGGCTTGGAAATGATTCCGACGCGCCGGATGGCCATCGTAGTCAGGCATTCATCGTGAAGAACGCAACCCGCCTGCGGCCATCCGCCTCAGCAGCATGGCCCCAGGCGGGGCTGATTGTACTCTACTGTGGTTCCAACTATCTACCCGTGAAAGTTTGCTGAAGCTCCGCCGAACAGTTTGAACGATTTTCGATTTTCGCGTTTCGCATTTCGTTAGTTCCTTCTTGAGGCAAGAAATGCGGCCAGTTGGCGGAGTCTTTCGCCGCGCCGGCCGAAGTCACCGAGCTCTTCGCACGCCCGGCGAACCAGATCGGCGGTCATCTGCCTCGACCGTTCCAACCCGTGGACAGCCGGATAAGTGGCCTTGCGTTGCGATTGGTCTTTGCCGGCCGTTTTGCCCAGCGCTTGGCTCGATGACTCGACGTCCAGGATGTCGTCGATGATCTGAAAGGCGAGGCCGATGTTTTCGCCATAGCGCGAAAGATGCTCGAGCTTTGCTTCCTCGGCGCCGGCGCAGATGGCCCCCGTGCGCACCGCGGCGCGGATCATGGCGCCCGTTTTGGCCCGGTGGATGTAGTCCACCGCGGCGGCGTTGGCCGCTCCCGCCGTAGCTTCCAGATCCGCTACCTGCCCTCCCACCATCCCGTTGACCGTCCCGGCGGCATGCGCCACTTCTTCGATGATACGCGTGCGGCGGCTCGCCTCGATGGGGAGCTGGGCCAGGCGCTCAAAGGCCAGCGTGAGCAGCGCGTCTCCGGCCAGGATGGCGACCGCCTCGCCGAATTTCTTGTGAGAAGTCGGCAGGCCCCGCCGGACGTCGTCATTGTCAAGCGCTGGCAAATCATCGTGGATGAGCGAGTAGGTGTGGATGAATTCAAGCGCGCAGCCAAGCTCCGCCGCGCCGGGAGCGTTGTCGGAAATGGCCCCGGCGGCTTCAAGACACAGAATGGGGCGAATCCTCTTGCCGCCCGCCAGCACGCTGTAGCGCATGGCGCGATGGATGGCCGCCGGCGGCGTCTCCTCGGAAGGAAGCAAGCGTTCGAGGGCATCTTCGATGAGCAGGCGGTCTTGCTCGAAAATGGCGGGCAGCGTCATGCGGCAAGCTATCCTTTTTCCTGTTCGCGTTCCCGCTCAAAGGGAGTTCGGGCAAGGCTGCCGTCGGCTTTTCTGACCAGCATCTCCACTCGTTTTTCCGCTTCCTCGAGCTGCTTCTGGCAACTGCGGGAGAGTTGCACACCCTCCTCGAATAGCTTCATGGCCTCTTCGAGCGACAGGTTGCCGTTCTCGAGCTTCTTGACGATCTCCTCCAGGCGGCCAAGCGATTTCTCAAATTCGGGCTCGGAATCTTTTTTCAAGAGCGCCTCCAGTGCGTGTGCATTCCAGCGGGAGCGCATGCGCGCTCGAACTACCCGGGTTGCGAGGCCCGGGCGGGCTCCAAGACACTGAGGACTTCAAGAGAAGCGGTATAGCGCCCAAACGGCGCGCTCACCTGCACCCCTTCCACCATCTCCTTGAGCCGCAGCAAGGCCTCCTGAGCGATGCGGATTCCTTCCTGCCGCGCTTTTTCGCCGGAATCGGCTTTCCTCATGCGCTCCATGACATCCGCCGGGACAGAAACGCCGGGCACTTCGTTGTTCATGAACTCGGCGTTGCGGTAGCTGGTCAACGGCCAGAGCCCGGCAATCACCGGGATCCGGACGTGAGCGATTCGCTTCAAAAACGTCTCCAGCTTGGTCACGTCAAAAACCGGCTGCGTCACCGTGTATTGCGCGCCGGCGTCCACTTTCCACTCGTAGCGTCGGATTTCCTCCTCGAGGTTGATCGCGCCCGGGTTGGCGCCGCAGCCGATCACGAATCCGGTCTGCGTGCCGATGGGGTTGCCGCCAAGGTCCATCCCGCGGTTCAGGTTGGCCACGATGTTGGTCAGCCCGATGGCGTCCACGTCGAACACCGCCGTGGCGTCGGGGTAGTTGCCGATTTTTGGCGGATCGCCGGTAATCACAATCAGATTGCGCAACCCCATCGCGTAAGCCCCGAGCAAATCCCCTTGCATGCTCAGGACATTTCGGTCGCGGCAGCAATAGTGCAACAGCGCTTCGATGCCTACTTTCTGCTGGATCATAATGGCCAGCGCCTGGGCGCTCATGCGGGCGCTCGCGCGAGGCCCATCGGGGATATTGACGCCGTCGATGTGATGCGCGGCAAGGAGGCGCGCTCCCTCCACTTCCTTCGTCGTATCGCAGCCGCGCGGCGGGACGATCTCAACCACGCGGATGAATTTTTTCTGGGCCAGCTTCTGGCCGAGGGCGGATCTTTGCTCCAGCGGGATGGGAGGCATCTGGCCTTGCGCTTCCGCCACCGCCTTCACCTGAACGCGCTGCGCCGGAGGCTGAAGCGCGCGCACCGCGTTGGCCATGGCCTTCAGATGCTCCGGGGTGGTGCCGCAGCAGCCGCCCACCAGCTTCACCCCGGCCTGGATGAAGCGTTTGGCGTAGGTGGCCATGTATTCGGGCGAGCAGAGATAGAGGTTGCGCCCTTCGACGCTTCGCGGCACGCCGGCGTTGGGCTGGGCGGCAAGCTTCCGGCCGGTAACTTTGGCCATGCGCTCGATGGCCTCGAGCATCGGGTGCGGGCCTACGCTGCAGTTCAGACCGATCACGTCCGCGCCCCATTCGTCCAGTTTCTGGGCGATCCACTCGGGGCTGGCGCCGTCGAGCGAGTTGCCGTCGTCGCCAATCGTCATCTGAGCGACCACCGGCAGATGGCACACTTCGCGAGCGGCGCGGAGAGCCTGTTGAATCTCCCGCAGGTCGTAGAAGGTTTCCAGGATGATGAAGTCCACGCCGCCGTCAACCAGCGCCTGGATCTGCTGCTTGAAGTTTTCCTTGGCCTCGTCAAAGGAAGTCGGGCCGAGCGGCTCAATGCGGATGCCCATGGGGCCCACCGCCCCCGCCACCCAGAGCTGGTCGTCGGCGCATTCGCGGGCCAGTTGCGCCCCGGCCAGATTGATCTCGCGCATCTTCTCGCTCAGACCGTACTTCAGCAGGCGGACGGGATTGGCGCCAAATGTGTTTGTTTCGAGGACCTCGCAGCCGACCTTGCGGTAGCCGTTGTGGACATCCTTCACCAGGCTGGGCATGACCAGATTGAGCTCGTCAAAGCAACGGTTGATGAAGACACCCTTGGCATAGAGCATCGTACCCATGGCGCCGTCGGCGAGGACGACGCGCTGGTCAAGCGTTTCGAGAAAACCTGCTCGCATGCCTTTCGCTCGAACTCATCCCTGGCATCTTGGACAATAGAAACTGGTCCGGCCGGCTTGTTTCAAGGCCCGAATGCGTCCGCGGCAGCGGCGGCAGGGTTGACCTTCGCGGCCGTAAACGCACACCAGTTCGTCCACCTCAGGAAACCACCAGCCCGCTTGCGTCCAGTCGGGCGGGCGGTCGTCAAAGCATTTTAGCGCAGCCCGCAGAGTGTCCACAATTGTCTTGTGCAGCCGGCGGACTTCTCCGGGGGTGAGCGTGCGAGCCCGGCGGGTGGGGCGGATGCCGGCGCGGAAAAGCGCCTCGGCGGTGTAGATGTTGCCCAGGCCGGCGATTCGCTTCTGGTCCATCAGCCAGGTCTTGACCGCAGCGCGGCTGGCCTCGAGCCCGCGGTCGAGAGCCTCGGCCGTGAAGGACGAGTGCAAAGGGTCGGGGCCCAGTGGCGGCAGAAACCCGTCCAGTTCGCGGCTGGGAACAATCCGGGCGCGGCCGAGATGGCGCGGCTCCACAAATGCCAGCGAGGTTCCGTCCTCGAACTCAAACAGGACATCCAGGTGCGCGCCGGCAGGAGGGCGCGAAGGGATCCAAAGGAATTGCCCGTCCAGCTTCAGGTGGAAAACAAGGGTGAGCGAATCAAGCCTGAACAGAATGTACTTGCCCCGGCGATCGACCGCTTGAACGGGCCGGCCAACCAGTCGCTCCGAAAAGCGCTTCGGGCGCTCCGGCCGGACAACGATTGGATGGATCACCCGGCAGTTCGCCATGGTGCGCCCTACCAACTGCGGGCGCGCCATGCGCACGATGCTTTCAATCTCAGGAAGTTCCGGCAAGCCCGAACCGTACTCGTCTAACTCGGACTTTGTCAAGCTCGGCTGCAGCAGACATCCAATTGGGCCACCGAGCCCCCAGGCTCCTGCCTGGGGGATATCTTTTCCCATTGCGAATGTAGGTTGTGCCTCACTCCGACTGCCTCTTGGCGTCGCGCTCGCCCTGATTGCTTCGGAGCTTGCCGGCGCAGATGCACCGAACATGACCATCCTTTTGGGTCTGGCAATCGTTTTCTAGCTCTTCAGGAACGGTAGAATGGCTTTGAACTCGGCCGTGCCGCTCTGCCCCAGCAATTCGTAGAGCATCATCTCGGTTGAGCTGAGCAGCGCCCCGGCGCGTTCCATGCGGCGTAGGCCCACCTGCCAGTTCGACTCCGAACGAGACCCCACCGCATCGGATGCAACGTGCACCAGATAGCCCTGCTCGAGGGCGCCGAGCGCCGTCTGGGCCACGCAGATGTGGCTTTCGATGCCCGTGAGCAGGATCGTGTTGGCGCGAGGAAAGCGGTCCTTCAGTCGCCGGCAGAAGAGGTCGTTTCCAAAGCAACCGAATTCGACTTTGTCCACCGGCTCGAGCCCCGAGGCCAGCGAGGCAATCTCCGGGATGGTTGCTCCCAGGCCTCTCTGGTATTGAGTGGTGAGCATGACCGGGAGGTCGAGGATCGAGGCGAGGCGCAGAAGCAGGCATATGTTGGACACGATCTCTTCTTTGCGGTGAATGGCGGGCACGAGCTTCTCCTGCATATCCACAACAAGAAGCAAGGATGAGTTGCCATCCAGTCGCCAGGGAGCGGGTTTCGAAGGAAGGTCAGATGCCGCCATGCGCATCTCCGACAGGCGCGAGCATCGGCGTAGGATTCTACTCTCGTTCCAATGGAATGAGCCTATGCATTATACCTTTGCCGAGCCCCCAGGCGCATGTCCCGAGCCGCCACCCACCCACCTGCGCCGAGCCCCCAGGCACCTGCCTGGGGGATATGCCTGCGTCCTGCGGGCACTAAGGAAGCGTTCGCCTCACCGGAAATACAGTCCGTGTGAGAACCTCGCCACTCCTGCCGCAAGTTCATAATCCTCATGCGCTGAGCCCCCAGGCACCTGCCTGGGGGATATGCGAGGATCGAAGTCCACAAGGGAGGAGCGTCGGGGCTGCGAGAGGTTGTGGTCGCGCTTTCTTTGGGCTGGCGAGGTACCGCAGTACAATATCCGTGGGTGTACCGGCCGCAATACGAACAGTTTGAGATTAGGGTTGCGGGGGCCGGACCGGGAACGGTGCGGTTTGTGCGGGCGGTCGTGTTTCCCGCCGGCGATAGGATGGAGCTGTTTCTTTTTTCAGACGGCAAAGAGACGCTGGTGGTGGGAGTTTCCGGGTCGGGTCTCGACGAGCTGATTCGAGAGATGCACCGCCATCCCGGCCGCGAAGAGAAGATAGACCTGGCAGGACTTTTTCTCAAGGAGAGGATAGAAGCCGGTCGGCCGATGGCCCCCGAGGCATTGACGATGCGAGCCGGTGAATTGCGGGAAACAGCCCGCAAGCTGGGTCTGCTCGGATAGAAGCCCATGAACCTTCCGGAACGCTTCAACATCGCGGACTATTTCCTCGACCGCCATGTGAGAGAAGGGCGCGGCGGACGGGTCGCCGTTGAGACGGAGTTCGGGAGCTGGAGTTATGCGGATCTGGCCCAGCGCAGCGCCCGGGCCGGCGGACTTTTCCTCGGAATGGGAATCGAACCTGGAGACCGCATCCTCATTGCTTTGCCGGACAGCGAAGAATTTCTGTCCGCCTTCCTGGGTGCGGCTCGCATGGGAGCCGTGGCCGTGCCGGTTAACCCCACGCTGAAGGCAGCCGAATTGGAGTTTCACCTGGGTGACTGCCGGGCGCGACTGGCGGTGGTTCATCGGGCAACGATGGGAGAGTTTGAAGCAGCACTGGCGCGGCATCGCGAGGCAAAGTTGCTGGTTGTGGGCGAAGGCGTGGCACGCGAGCACGACTTTGAGGGAAGGCTTGGGGAAGCCGATCGCATCGAGGCTTGCTGCCCGACGCGAGGCGAAGACGCCGCCTTCATTCTATACACCTCGGGAAGCGGGGGAACGCCGAAAGGCGCCGTCCACCGGCATCAGGACATGTGGGTAACAAGCGAAACGTTTGGGCGAGAAGTGCTGGAGATCGCGCCGTCGGATCGGAACTTCTCTGCTTCGAAGCTATTCTTCGCTTACGGGCTGGGCAACTCCCTGACATTTCCGTTTGCCGTTGGGGCCACCACCATCCTGTGCCCGGAACGGCCACGGCCGGAGAAGATTGCCGGCATACTCGCAAGATTTCGGCCAACCCTGTTCTTTGCCGTTCCGACCCTATACGCTGCGCTTTCCGCCGGCGAAATGCAGGCGAGGCATTTTGCTTCAGTGCGGCGGGCGGTATCAGCCGGCGAGACGCTGCCCGCTGAGGTGTTCGGCCGGTGTCGCGAACGGCTGGGTCTTGAAGTCCTGGACGGCATTGGATCCACCGAGATGCTCCATATGTTTATCTCGAGCCGCGCTGGAGAGGCAAGACCAGGGAGTTGCGGTCGAACCGTACGGGGATATGAGGCGCGAGTAGAAAACGAGGAAGGACGCGAAGTGCCGGCGCGGGAAATCGGCAATCTCCTGGTAAGCGGGGAAAGCGCGTTTTTGGGTTATTGGGGGAAACCGGTGCTCACCGCGCAAACGAAAACGGGCAAATGGGTGAGGACGGGCGACAAATTTTTTGTGGATGAGGAAGGCTGCTACCACTATTGCGGGCGGGTGGATGACATGATGAAGGTATCCGGCATGTGGGTGTCGCCGGGAGAAGTGGAAAATGCCTTGCTGGCGCATCCGGCGGTCGAGGAGGCGGCGGTGGTGGCGGCCCGCGACGGCTTGGGCTTCACTCATCCTGCCGCCTACGTTGTGCTCCGCGCCGGGTACGGACGGGGAACTGAGCTGAGCGAAGAGATCCTGCGCTTTGTAAAGAGTCGGCTGGCCGCGTTCAAGTGTCCGCGAAGCGTCGAGTTGTTGGACGAGCTTCCCAAAACAGCCACGGGCAAGATTCAGCGGTTCAAATTGCGGGGGCCGTGACAAAGCGCGCGATTCCTCCGCCAGACGGTTTCCAATCTCAGATTCCACGCTTCAGACCCTGGAGCTCAGGTCCGGCCGGCTGCCCCGGCCAGGGGAGGGAAGGGGAGATCGGGCAGGCCCAGGCGGCCCGCCCGGAAGACAAATTGGCTCTTTACAAGCCCACATTTCTCTATATATTGGATGGATGAGGTAGGCCACCATGCTTCTCTCCCTGGACCGGCAAAGCCCCTTGCCGCTCTTCGTTCAAATCCGAGACCAGATTCGCGACCAGATTGCTTCGGGGATCCTGCGGCAAGGCGAGCGCATTCCGCCGACGCGCGACCTGGCGACCCGCCTGGGCGTGCACCGGACAACCGTGGCCAATGCCTATGACGAACTGCAAGCCGAGGGCTGGATCGCCGGCCACGTGGGTCGTGGAACCTTCGTGACGGAAGCGGCCAAGCCGGCCGCGGGCAACGCCCGGAAGCCCGAGCAGGCGCGCGCCGGAGTGAATAACGGGCTGGCGTGGTCGAACCTCCTGGTTCCGGAGCCGGCTGAAGAGCCGCTGGAAAGCCTGATGCCGGAGGCGCCGCGCGGCACCCTTTCCTTCCTGGCCGCGAGACCATCCGAAGCTTTTTTTCCGGTCGAGGATTTTCGCCGGGCCTGCAACACCGTCCTGAAGCGGGAAGGACGGCGACTCTTGCAGCAGGGGCCGAGCGATGGCTATCCAGCGCTAAAAGAGTGGCTGCAGGAGTGGCTGCGTGAAGAGGGGATCTCTGTCGAATCGAATCAAATCCTGATCACCAACGGCTGCCAGCAGGCGCTCGACCTGACGGCGAAAGCCCTGGTGCGGCCGGGGGACGCGGTCGCTCTCGAGAACCCGATCTATCCGGGTGCAGTCTCCGTCTTTCGCCGGGCGGGAGGGCGGTTGGTGGGAGTGCCGGTGAGGCCGGACGGGCTGGATCTGCAGGCGCTCGAGATGCTTCTCGAGCAGGCCAAGCCAAAGGTGTTGCTGTTGACGCCGAACTACCAGAATCCGACCGGCACCTCTCTTACCCTTGCCGTGCGAAGGCGAATCCTGGAGCTGGCAGCCGCGCACCGGGTGGCGATCGTCGAGGACAACATTTACGGCGGCTTGCACCTGCGCGGGCCGGCATGGCCGCCCCTCAAGGCCCTCGACAAGTCCGGAATCGTCATCTACTTGAACAGTTTTTCCAAGATTTGCTTTCCGGGTCTGCGCGTGGGCTGGTGCGTAGCCGCCCCGGAAGTCATTTCGAGGTTGCGCAGCGTGAAGCAGGCAAGCGACCTCCACACCGATCAACTGGCGCAAGCTGCCCTGGCGGAATTCGGTCGGAGCGGCCAGGTGGCCCGCCACTTGAAGCTGATGAGAAAGGTCTATCGGCGGCGCCTGGAAGTGACCGAGGGTGCTCTCGAAAAGCAAATGCCTGAAGGTGTTAGCTGGACCAAGCCCGCGGGCGGTATGGCCGTCTGGGTGACATTGCCCAGGTCATTGGATGCGAGTGAGATTTTGTTCCGTGCGCGAGAACGAGGCATTCTCTTTGCCCCGGGAAGACTGTTCTTTTTCCAAAACGCGGAACCGAACACCTTGCGCTTGAGCTTTGCCGGGCTCGAAGACGATCAGATTCGGCGGGGCATCGCGCTGCTCGGCGGCTTGTTGAAGGCGGAAATGCGCCAGCGCAGGAAAGGGCGTGCGCCCGGGAGAAGGGAAGCGGCCGTGGCGCTGGTGTAAGACCGCAATTTTGTGGGGATGATCATTGGCGATGGAGAAGCTCGGGCAGAAAACGGCGACGGCAACCGGCAGCGCCGATTTCTACCGCAGTCGGGCAGACGATTTCATTGAGCAGTGCTACTGTAGCGCGCCGGAAGCAATCCAGCGCGGATTGGCGGCCGAGCTCGAACTCATTCACCGCGTCGCGCCGCCGGGAAGAATTCTGGAGGCAGGTTGCGGCTCGGGGCGCGTGTTCGAGGGATTGAAGCGCGCCGATCGGCGGCTCTTCGGGTTCGACCTGGTCTTGGGTTACCTCGCAGAAGCAAAGAAGAAGGGTGTGGAGGGGCAACTGGTGGCGGCGCGCGGCGGGCACATCCCCTTCCGTGACGGCGTTTTTGAGGCTGTCTTTTGCGTCCAGAACACCCTGGGGATGGTCGGCGAGGAGAAAGCGGCGATGCTCGGGGAATTGCGCCGCGTGGCAAAGGAAGGAGCCACCCTGCTTGTCGTCGTCTATGCGGAATCTTCGCTGGCGCCGCGGCTCGAGTGGTACGACCGGCTGGCGCGGAAGGGGCTGATGGCCCCGATCGATTGGAGCCAGAGCAGCGACGACGTGCTGGCAACCGCAGATGGCCATCGCTCGGAGACATTTTCGCGAGGACGATTCGAAGCTTTGCTTGGCGATGCGGGACTGGCGGCGAGCTTTGATCCCCTGGGGGGAATCTATTGGGCGGCGCTGGCCACGTGCTGACCCGGCCACATGTCCCCGCCAAGATTTTTGAAAGGCGATCAGATGATCAAGGTAGAGTGGGAGGACGGCGATGCTCAGCTTTATGGATGACAATCAGTGGCGAGTCAAGGTTGGCCTTGCGGAGATGCTCAAGGGCGGGGTGATTATGGATGTCACCAATGCCGAACAGGCCAAGATCGCCGAAGATGCCGGAGCGGTGGCGGTGATGGCCCTCGAGCGTGTCCCGGCGGATATCCGCAAGGAAGGGGGCGTGGCGCGCATGGCCTCGCCGAAGATTATCCGCGCCATCATGGGTACGGTCTCGATTCCGGTGATGGCGAAGGTGCGCATCGGCCATTTTGCCGAGGCGCAGGTGCTGGAAGCGCTCGAGGTGGACTTCATTGACGAAAGCGAAGTGCTGACGCCGGCCGATGAAGAGCACCATATCTGGAAGCACCCTTTCAAGGTGCCCTTTGTGTGCGGCTGTCGAAACCTGGGCGAGGCTCTGCGACGGATCGCCGAAGGCGCGGCGATGATCCGGACGAAGGGCGAGGCCGGTTCCGGCAACGTGGTTGAGGCCGTGCGGCACATGAGAGCCATTGTCGGGGAAATGAAAAAACTGGCGACGCTGGGCAAGGATGAGCTGGTGGCGAAGGCGAAAGAGCTGGGAGCGCCCGTCGAAGGAGTGACATGGGTCGCCCGCAACGCCAGGTTGCCTGTCCCCAACTTTTCCGCCGGCGGCATTGCCACCCCGGCCGATGCCGCCATGGTCATGCAGCTCGGGGCGGAAGCGGTGTTCGTTGGCTCGGGCATTTTCAAGTCGGAAGATCCGGCCAGGCGCGCGCGAGCCATCGTCAAGGCAACGACGCACTACAACGATCCCAAGGCCGTGCTGGAGGCATCCGAGGAACTCGGCGAGGCGATGAAGGGGCTTGACGTCGCCAAGCTCAAGCCCGAGGAGCTGCTCCAGACGCGCGGCTGGTAAGGAGATTTCCCCTTCAAGGTTTTCTATTGCCCGGCTGGAACGTTTGGAAGGGGACGTACTCTTGTCGAGGTTGGGGG
>Ga0209320_10000805_pt1 | contig 16154 bp, 30 predicted proteins | sample Rifsed13ft4_FD_184008 | JGI IMG/M metagenome (GOLD analysis project Ga0209320, IMG submission 184008) | Soil microbial communities from Rifle, Colorado, USA - sediment 13ft 4 (version 2) | ecosystem: Environmental > Terrestrial > Deep subsurface > Rock core/Sediment | place: Rifle, Colorado... | reverse complement strand
GGTAAACTCGCTGGTAACAGTCATAAACAGAGTATGAAGGGCGCGGAGAAACTCCAGCTTTTCTTAGTTGTTTGAACCTACGTCACGGGCTATACAACCGCTAAGATGCTGCTAAACCTCAGAATCATATGAGATAAGTCAAGATGGGAGACACAAAGACAAGCGCGGTAATACGGTATCCTTTTCTATTTTTTAGGGTGCTGCACAGAAAATGAGAAAATAAATGCAGAAACCTTTTCGCGGTCAGATAGTGTATCCAAGATGTAAAGGGATTTACGAAACTGAATACGGTAACGCTGCGCGCGTCAATGGTCCAAAAGCCAAAAGCGCGTATGATTTAGACTCAGGTGAACGTATCCCGATTGAGCTGGTTACGTTCAAATTTCTTCGTGCAGTAGACAATTACGCTGATTACAACGACTGTTAGTTAAATAATCAGTGCAGCATCGTAATAAGTAGAAAAGGGAGGTAACTTGAGGCACGCAGAAAAATGGTTGTTTTTGGTTGCATTAGCAATTCCAATTACACTTGTTTTCATTGCACTGTATCATTTGGATAAAATGAAATGAAGCAAAAACTCTACACTCTCTATATCAATGGAAAGCGCGTAAGTAATCACGCGTATCCTTACATCACAGCAGTTCACGTATTCAGTGATAGATTCTTTCGCGCACTAAATAGTGGACTAATACCTGAGATTGAATTGAGACATCGCAGGACGCGAAAGTTTCAGGGACAACAGACAGATAGATAATGGAGGTTGAAAGATAAAGGAATCATGACCAAAAGTGAACTGAGAAAAGCACGAAAGGCTGCCAAGGTCGCAGGTCTACCATTAACTGGTGAACTTGCAATTGTTCCACGTCCATCAACAGAGAAGTCAAGACGTAGGAGCAAGATTCGTAAACTTCGTAGACTTCGTTCGGCTCAGAGGTAATTCAAACCGATGAAAACAGTCCATCGCGAAACATGGGGGTATTCAATCTGGATTGGTAAGATTCAGGTTGGAACTGGTGTAGGTATCAAGGCTGAAGATTTTCATGTCTTGATTCTCGATACCATTCAAGCTAAGCGTATCTGGCGTAAGCATGGTATCGCTCGACTCGATTCATAATCCGTCATAGGAATGACACCTACCGAGGACAGTCCCGAAAGGAATTTTCCTCAGTAGGTGCGATTCTTACTTGACAAAACAGAGTGAACGTGTTATACTGTTCTTGTAAAGTCGGTAATCGGTCCTGAAGCATGGTGCCGAAGGAAAGTGACCTGAAAAGAGGATACTATGGGAATGAAGACGTTCGGGTTTCCAGTCGAAACTGCCTATGGCAAGAAACTGGATTCTCCGCTGAATGTAACTGCTAGCTACGAGCATTTCGACAACTACAGTGACATTCCGGGCTCAGAACTTCCGGGAGAAAAGGAAATTCTGAACTTTGTGAATGCCAAGAATAAGGCTGCTGCGCGTGCTGCGGCTACTACGAAGGCTCTTACCGATGCTGGTATCGAAAAGCCTACTCTCGAATCTTCGCTGGAAATGCGATTCAATACGATTGTCAAGGCTCTTGTGGCTGGTGGAGTTCCTGAAGCACAGGCTAAGGAACAGGCTGCTGCACTCACTGGTTATACTGAGGAAGTCACTGCGTAATACCTGAACTTGAGTTAAAGCAGGGGCGCAGGAAATAATGGGCGGGCAGAGATAACATCAAAGCCCGCTATTATTTTGTCTCGATTCATTCTGTTGTGATGGGACAGAATTAATGGAGGTATTAGTAAATAATAAAACTGTCCTAATTTAACCTCACCCTCCCTGAGTGAGTGTATCTCTCTGGGGTTCGCCATACGGCCCCTTTAGCCCACGTCGCCTCGCCTAGACGAGATGTCTTGTTTTTTATTTTTTTTTTTTTTTTATAATATAATAACTATTATTATCTCCTAATCACAACTGTCCTCTAGAGTGGACACTTGACATCGGCAAAAGGGTATGGTATACTGCACCCTAGAGAGAGATACCGACTCGGAGGGAGTGACCTCGAAAGTGGACAGTTTTAATATTAAAAGGATTAGTCAATGAAAAGATTAGCTAAAGCAGTTCACGTCCATTTCACTTGGATTCCACGTAGATTGACACTAAAGTGTAATCCTGCCATCTATACATGGTTAGGATTTAACTTCAGTTTTCCTTGGACTAAGTATTGAATTCAGCCCATCTAGTCTGTATTTAGAGCATATACTAGCTCAATATTAAATGTTTAAGATGGGTTGAATTGAATACTTGATAACACAGGAGAAACAGTATATGATGTAAACTGTTAACTCGACTTAGCTAGAGGATAAATAAATAATGGTCCATATATCATGCTAAGATTTTATATGGAAATAATCTGATTAAGTATTGAATTGGTTATTCATATTAACAGGATACGGACCCATTAACACGCCGTGAGTAACCAATTGAATACTTGTAACATGTGGTTTTCACTGATGCTATATGCAAGGTTCTCCTAATTCAAATCTACTAGATTTGAACTAAAGGGACGCGATTCACTGGAACGTAATTCACTCAATAGGGATTACCTGATTGAGTTAGGTAGTAAACAATGAATCATGGTAGGCTAGGTGAGATGTTACCTGATGTAGAGGTTAAATGGCTCTAACTTTTAATTGAGCCAAATTCTTTGACAACTGGATACGTTACTCTAGTCTATCAAATGAGTAGGCTAAGGAAAAGGACTAGTTCCCCATTGGGAACGTAATAAATCCTGTCAATAACTTAATAACCCTAAGCCGAGTTATTAAGAAATAGACCGCCCTTACATGGGAAACTGGAGGATTATACTCCAGAATAGGCTAGAGTAACGTGTCGAGTTGTTAAAGTGGTTCTGAAACTCCGAAAGGACAGAAAATGGTTAGATTCTACTGCACAGTGTGTAAAAAGGTTAAGAGAGTTCAAAATTGGCCTATTGGAATAAAAAATCATACTTCAGTCAATCCAATTGAGCGAATTGGAGAATGTAATTGTCACAGTCAAACTCGGACAATTACTAACAGAGACAGACCATATGCATCACGGTTCAAGTTTCGTCGTGGTGGTGTGAAGTCTGTAAAGGCAGTTACAGTAAATAAGACTAAGAAAAGTAAGTAAGTATTGAAATGGTTGATTTAATTGGTCTTCGGGTTTAACCCGTAGGATACACTAAGAAAAGGTCATAGACGCGCCGTTAGTAGACCACGCCATATTAAATCAACCTTTTGAATACTTAATAGTGAAAGAATAAGATGTCAAAAAGTAAGCGTCATATTCATAAGTATCATCGAGTTCAATTGAGTTTTGCTAAGGTTTGGGCTTGTGCTTTACCCGATTGTTATCATTACTTACCTCAGCATATGGAGGAATTAGTTCAAGGTAAGAATTCCTTTTGTTGGGGTTGTAATGATAAAATTGTGTTAACTCCTCTAAACATGACTGATGATAAACCAATGTGTGTTGACTGTAAACGTAAGATGTATTCTGAGGATACACTTGATGTCGATATAATTGATGTTGAGGATGTCCTGAGAGTGAAAGGGATTGATTAATGCTGAAATACAAGCTGGTAGTTTACGATAAGAAGTCAAAACAAAAAGATGATTGGACGCGAAAATACCATACACTAAAACAGGCACTCGCTTACGGCAGGCGAATTTTAGCTACCGCTAATAAAGTGTGCTGGATTGAACTAAAATGAATCACTCATTTTCACCTAACATTATAGACAAGGCTAAATGTCGAGTCTGTAAATTCGACGAGATAAGCCATACTGACAGAGCTACCTGTGAATGTTGTGGTAATTCAGGTAAGTGTGATGTTATGTATGGTAATATGCTTCTCTGTCAAGACTGCATAGAGAAAGAAAAGAGTCTTCAGGAGGACAATAGTAAACCTGAAGTAATTGCAGCGAGAGTAGACGCGGCATCGCTCATCGCTAAGAATCAACAAATTGAACAGGGATTAAATATCTCTGAAGATTTATTCAATGCCAAGATGATTTCAATCATCGAAATAAAGAGAACTATAGACCTAGACGAATCTATTCCTCTAGATAAAAAGATATTTGAATTGGCTAAAGTAATGGATACGCGTTATACTCATCTTCGAGAAATACTACCTAAACAGAAACAAGTAGTAGCAGAAAACGAGAATGAACAGCGCGCGATTCAAACCTACTACAATGAACTAGCTAAGAAACTGAAAGCAGAAGAACGCGAACAACTGAAATTAAAAGACGTTAACTACAAACCTATTGAACCTGCTATCAAAAAGCAGAAAGCACCCTCCACTAAGTCACTCAATAAAATTCAGCTTCACAAGTTTGCTGCTGACATTGCAAATGAATTTCCAAGTCAAAAAGATTTGGCTTTAGTAGTGCTTCAAAGTGTTATGGTTTCACAAAACTGTCAAACTGTTGAAGCTGCATACAATATCTACAAAGGAATGTTGAAAGGAAAGGCGTCTTAACTAATGATACCATCAAGATTCAAAAATCAGAAAGCAGCTAAAAACGCTATAAGAGATTATTTAGCTAAATATCCAGATTTTGGTGAATTGGACGCTCAATTAGAATTAGTAAGATTTACTAAATTTCTTTCAGAACAATTATTAGTAAGAGTAGAAGCTAATGATTGTTATTTCATAGATATGCTTGAAGATTTAACTAGAATGGACTGAGATAAAATGAAATGTTTTTAAACTTAAAACTCAGATTAGAAATCCAACTGATTAAGCTGAAAATAAAAATAGAGAGATTCAAAACTCTATATTATATGTTCAAAAGAACATACTATGAATGGAAGCTAAGAAATCTGAATAGAAAAAGAACTTAGAAAATGGATAGAATAACAGCAACTAAACTGTGCCGTGATGAACTGGATAAACACGGTTTATCAAACTGGCATGTAAGACTAACAAATGACCCCGATAAGCACTTTCTTGGATTGTGCTCATACAAGGATGAATGTATCATACTGAACGCGTTTCACATTGATATTCATCCTGAACCTGAAATTGTTAACACAATACTACATGAAATTGCGCACGCGCTGTGCCCTAATCAGGGACATAATGATGTATGGCGTGTTAAAGCCACTGAACTCGGCTGCACTTCGGTCGGCGCGTGTTCTCATCTTAGTCTTAGTCCTGACATTATTGACGCTATTCGTAGTGGCGCTGATGTTAAGGTGGAATTTGAAACTGAAACGATAGTTCAAACATTCCATAAACCTAAATACACTGTTACGCGACTTCAGGATAAATGCAAAACATGTGGCAAGGTCGCCAAAACAGTTTCTGAAAAGTTGATTCAACGTGAAGGTCAGTTTAAGACTGACCTAAAATTCATCACACTTGAATGTGGCCACATTGAATTAAAGGAAATTCCGAAAGGAACTCCATTCCATACATTAGTCAGTAATTGGTGGCAAACTGATGTCGCAAGTTGTGAACATCAGTGGGTTAAGAATCAATGTAGTAAATGTGCTCAGTATAAACCATTCCCATTTCAAGTAGACGGCGCGCGCTTTCTTGAAGCTGCTCTGGCTAGTGGAAATGGTGGTGGTATATTCGATGAAATGGGATTAGGTAAGACAATCCAAGCATTAATGGACTTGTTCTTTCATCCTGAACATAGACTACCGGCACTATGGTTCGTTAAGTCAGGTATTAAGTTTCAAATATCTAAGGAAATCATACGTTGGATGGGACCAGCGGCCTGTGCTCAAGTAATCGAACGCGGCTCAGATATTGTAATTCCCGGTCTAAAGAACTATATCATTTCCTATGATTTACTCGTCCCTAAAGTCCGTAAAAGTAAGACAGGTAAAACAATCATTCAAGGATTTAGTTTTGAGAAATTCAAGGGTTCTGGAATCAAGACAATCATATCAGATGAATGTCAGCAATTAAAGAATCCTGATAGTTCTCGGACACAAGAATTCAGGAAGTTAATCAAACTACTGAATGAGGAAAATGGTGGAGTTAAAGTAATTCCACTTAGTGGAACACCTTGGAAAAACAAAGGTAGTGAATTCTTTACAATCCTGAACATTATTGCTCCACATAAGTTCTGGTCACATCAACATTTCAAGGATACATGGGTTGATTACTACTACGATGGTGCAACCTACAAAGAAGCCGGAATTAAGAATCCTGACAAGTTCAAGGACTACATCAAGGACATTGTAATCAGACGCGAGGTGCATGAAGTAATGTCTGAAATGCCTGATACGAATCGAATGGCAAAATACTTTGAGTTAGATACAGTTAATCAACAGCTGTATAACAAGGAAGTAAGTGAATTCGTCAAATGGTATAATGACAAGATTCTTAGTGGAGAAGACCCATGGAAAGTTGGTGAGGAAGGTGGTAATATTCTCGCTAAACTCACACGTATGCGTCATCTCTGCGGATTGAGTAAGATTCCATACACAATGGAACTGATAGAAGAATTCATTGAAGAATCTGACCGACGAAAGTTAGTCATATTCGTCCATCATAAGGATGTTGGGGAACTACTTTACTTACAATTAAAGGAAAAGTTTCCCAACATCAAAATTCTCAAATTAACGGCCGAACTCTCAAGTGAGGACCGTTTTTACATGCAGGAAGATTTCAATAATACTCCTGAATGTATTATGGTAGCATCAACATTAGCTAGTGGTGAAGGAATCAACCTTCAAACCTGTGCTGATGCAATACTTCATGAGAGACAATGGAATCCTGCTAATGAGGACCAAGCTGCTCCCGGTAGATTCAGACGTATTGGTTCTAAATTCTCGGTAGTCAATGTAACATTTCCCACTGCATCAGGAACAATCGAAGATTTGTTCTGGGATATAGTAGAACGTAAGCGAGCCAGTTTCCATGCGGTAATGAATAAAGGTGAGATTACTACATGGAAACAAGTAGACTTGGCACGCGAATTAGTCGATGGAATTGTGAAGGAACATAATAAGAAGAATTCTGGTAAGAAATTTGCTACTGTTAAGTGAGGTAAAATAAATGATTCCAAATAGATTTGTAGTATTATGGGACGATACACCAATTGCAATAGTTAGTAAATTTCCTATAGCACCTTACGCAAAAAGAACTAATGAACCAAGTGAAATTTATTGGTTCGATACTAAGATAAATGCTGAAAAATTTATAAATACACAACCACTTACAAATTATATGAAAATAGTTGAAATTCAATTCAGAATTCTAGATAAGAAATAAAGTTCTAACTGGATAAAATATAATGTCATCAATCACTATACCTAAAAGAGAACTAGACAAGGTAAAAAATAAACGTGGTGTTTATTCGACTCTCATCAGTGCGTGATTGTCCTGATAATGAACCATTACATTATCATCATGATGGTTGCCCTGCTTGTTATCAAAGGGAGAAAAATCTATGAATGAACTAGAGTTAATAGCAAAAGATTTAAATAAACTTAATGAATCAATTACTATAGTATTAGAAAATATCCTTTTAATAGAAAGAATGGAAGAATTTAAATCAATGCAAAAAAATGACGTAATTGGTTTTTTGAATAGAGCAATAAACAATCTTCATCAAGCATTAGAAATAGTTAATTATGCCTCAAATAAAATAAGGGAGAAACAAAATGACACTGAAAATTCTTCATCCTAACGATTGTAGCACAACCTATCCGTTTCTACAGGAACTTTCAATCGTAGAATATCCATCTTTCTATAAGATTACAACTATTCCACGTTCTGATATTGTTACAACAACACAAGAATTTGAGCTAGACAAAAACAGAGTTCTCGATTTTGAGATTAGTGGACCTGTTAATTTAAATTTAGTAACTTCTGAATCTGAATACTTAGAGTATTTAGCAAATGAAAGTGACCCTCGTGACTGAAACTAAATTTTGGAGTCTTAATTATGGGCCAGGTTGGTTAATGGGTAGAGGCCCACACTGGCGTCATATTTTTAAAGGTGGCGGGTGCGAATGAAAATAGGTATAAATGATTATGACAAATATTAAAGTTAATCCAACTGGTAAACATTCACTAAGATTAATTGATGTAACAGAAAGACCAAGTAAAGTATATCCAAGTGAAATTATTATTACTATGAAATTTGAAACAATGGATACTGATGAACTTACTGAAATTCTTGAACATTTCAAGAAAGATAGAGGTCCAGTTCATAAAATTCATCACATAGTAAATAGATTATCTAAATGGTATGGTGCGCGTTTAAGTAGGTCAATTACTATACTTGATTTAAATAAATTAATGGGTAAAGTTGGACTTTTTGTTTTAGAAGAAATAGAATATAAAAATAAAAAGTATTCGAGGATTAAATTTCCAGAGAAATAAAATGACTGAATTAAATGACAATGATATGGATGCTATATTGGATGAAGTTGAAGAACTAATTCCACAAAATGTAGAATTACCCACTAATCCTAAAGCACCAGACATCATTCTACCACCGAAACAAAATGTAATCATTGATAGTCAGGTATTTACTACACTTCAATCATGTGGTAGATTAACTGATTTTAGGTTCAATCACCATTTCAAGGGATTAGGTGGTAAATCAGTATCTCTAGAGATGGGCTCAATCATGCACGCGATACTTGAATCCTATTATCAGAATATAATCAATGGACTAACGCGGTCCTCTGCTATTCCTACTGCGATAGTAGCGGGTAGAGAATATGTTAGTTCAATTGATGAAGATGGTAAGGCTAACGTAAAGAACAGTAATGAAGACGATGTAGAATTAGTATTCAAGACTGCCGAAGAATACTTCGACTATTACAAGAATGATTTCTGGACTCCTCTTGAAGTTGAAGTAGTTAAGGGTAAAGTTATCTATGAAGATGATGAAGTCCGTATCATGTGGAAAGCGAAGTATGATGAAATAACTGATACTAATTCAGGTATCTTTCCTGTTGACCATAAAACAATGAAACAAAGGAGAGATACAAACTCTCTAAATAATCAATTCAAAGGTCAGTGTATTTTATTAGGGACGCGACAGATTTACATCAATAAAGTAGGTTTTCAGAAAACACTGAAACCTCATGAGAAATTTACACGTCCACCTGTAGTTTATACAGCAGATAGATTACTCGAATGGCAGTCAGTCATTGTGCCATACTGGGTTAAGACTATGCTGATGTATAATGAATCAGGATATTGGCCCCCTAACTATACTCACTGTGAAAATAAATATGGTTTCTGTCAATTCAAAGAAGTATGTGAAGTAGATAGAAACTTAAGAGAACAGACTTTAGGAATGCAATTTTATGTTGGTAAACCTTGGGATATTTCTAATGTTGGAGATGAATCATGACTGTTTACATAGAATTAATAATTGAACTAAAACGAATTTGGCATTGGCTTAAATGTGGTAATTCAGGATACGTTACTAAATATAAAACTGGATATACAGTAATGTATTTAGAATGCATGAAATGTAATTACAGAACTCCTGGTTGGATTCTTACTAATGAATTGAAGGAGAATTTGAATGAACAACAACAAAATTGAAATATTAATTTCAATCTTTATAAAAGAAACAGTGAGTAACAAAGAAGAACCTAGAGTAATTTCAGTTGAATTATCTAATGATAAAGTAAAAATTGAAAATACAGAAATGTTTCCAAGACAATTTAAATTACTGAATGACATTCAATCTATTATGAAGGAATATATAAATAGAAACAAATAGAAAGGAAAAATTTAAATGCCAAATAGTGAATTCACTTTGAATGAATTGTTCATTTTGTTTGCCATTGTTATATTAACAATCAATGAATTTGACCATGTTATTGGTTCAGATAAAGACCTTGAAAGTGTTAAGACAAAAATTTCACAACAGATTACGGAGAAGTTATTGAAAGGATGATTATCATGAATCAATTAGATAAATTCAAGAATGATTTAGCAGTAAATTTATATGGAATGACCACAGGAGAAGCAATAAGTAAAGGAATTTGTATTAACTGCAAACAAATTCCAGTAACTTATTCTGAAGCAGGTCGTAGAGAATATTTCATTTCAGGTTTATGTGAACCATGTTTCGATGAAATTACAAAGGAAAAATAATGCCACCAGTAGATTTTAGTTTAGATAAGGTTGACCCAGCAATAATATATGCTATGTTTAAGGGAGAACCCGGCACGCGAAAGTCAACTCAGGCACTATCATTTCCTCTACCCCAATATTGGTTTAGTTGGGATAGGAAAATGTCAGGTATATTAGTTCCTGCTAGAAAATGGGGAATTGATATGACTAAAGTTAAAGGTGCTGATTATGATAACTGGACTGATGCTAGAATAAAACTAGAACAGCTTCAAATTAACTGTGATTACAACACATTAGTATTTGATTCACTTACATCATGTGCTGACATGACACTACGGCAGACTCTTTCAGCTAAAGCCGGAGTAACAAGAAGTAGTCAAAAAGCAGCAGGTAAATCAGTAGGAGGTATTTCAGTCAATGAAATGGAAGATTACAATGCTGAATCTGCTGCACTACAAGAATTGATTGCTCTGACTAAAGACATTCAATCTTATCAATATTCACGTGGTCACATTGTAAATATCATTCTAATTGCTCACGTAGTTCAAGCTGAATATAGAACCTCACCAGGAGCACAACAAGCTACCCATATCAGTAGAACTATCATCACAGCAGGAAAGAAAGTAGCTCCTAAAATTCCAGCATATTGTAGTGAGGTATATCACTTCAATATTAAGAAAGGATTTGAGGAAGGTGCAGGAGGTGACTATTCATTACTTACTGAACACACAGGAGATGATTTTGCGCGGACTGCATTAGAACTACCACGAGAAATTCCTTTCAAGGACCAACCAATTTATAAGAATTGGATTTTACCAGCAATTGAAAAAATGAAAGCTGATAGAGTTCAAACATCAGCAACAGTAGTCAAACCTAATTTTGGTGCATAAATAGGAAATTAACATGCCAATAAAAATTAAGAAAAATAGAAGATGGGCATTTTTTACAGCATCTTATGATTATGACTATGGGCCAATTGATTGTGATGATAGTTTTGTGTCATTTTTAAGGCAAAATTTATTCTTACCATTAATGTTAATCTTCTTTATTTTATTTGCTATATTTTATGGGATTGAATAAAGATGAATAAAGATAAAGAATGGGCATTGATTTCCATGTTTATGGGAATTGTAGGATTAATTTTGGGTATAGTTTTAGGAGGTGGCCTACATCATTGGTTCCATCACTCAACGTAGACATAGACAACAAGGGAGAGACAGATGCCAGTAATTAGTTTTTCACAAAAAGATATGCTTCGTGGTAAAGTCGTTACTCCGGCCTGGTATCGACTGAAGATTGACAGTGTAGGAGAAGCACCATCGGCTGACAAAAACTCAACTAACTATCCCGTAGAAGCAACTGTTATCAGAAATGCCGATAATGGTTCTGATGAATTCGCTGGAGTTCCCATTGATTGGAATTTCAATAGCAAGGCAATTGGCTTTGCTAAGGGATACCTTGAATCATTGGGAGTTCCTGTTGAAGCTCAGAAGCGTTATGAATTAGCTACATCAGTAGGATTGGAGATTGAGGCATTCGTAGAGAATGATACTTGGCAGGGACGCACTGTGAATCGCGTCAATCACAAGTATCGCCCTGTCGCTGAAAATCGTGGTGTTGAGTCTGTGAGTCAATAATTTAATTGGTTGCTGTTCTACTAGCTAAACCTATAACCTGGTAGGATACTGAGGAGTATCTCTTGAGGCTAGAGAGTAGAGTCTCCGAAATGAAAGTCAGGATAAAGTGGTCCTGTCCGGCAACCGCGTTTTAGATAATGGAAATATGAGCACCGATGATAGATTAACAATGCTTCTTTTCAATCAAGAAGAATGGGATAAACGAAAGAGGGAGAAAATGACAGAACAAGAGAAAGAACAGAAAGAAACTGAAGATGCACTCAATGAGATGAATGACACTCCTGACACTGAATCTGAAGATAACGAGGAAACAGAGGAAGTAGAAGAAGAAACAGATTCCGAACCATCTAATGACACTGATGATTCAGTAAATTAAGAGATGACTAGAGGGTTGGAGTTTATTTCTCCAGCTTAAATTCCAACCCTCACATTTAACAGAAAAGAGAAAAAAATAATGTCACTTCGTCATAAGTTATTCGGTAACATTCCGGATGAACCTGTAACTTCAACAGATTTAAATGAACCTGAAAAAATTACAGGAAAAATTATTCATCTTGAAGAAGACAAAGGATGGGGATTCATTCATTCACATCAAAAGAAGTTTACACGCATTTTCTTTCATTGGACTGCACTGGATAAAGATACACTTAATTTCACTGAACTTGAAAAAGGTATGATTGTTGAATTTATTCTGAAACAAACTGAAGATAGGAAGTGGCGTGCTATCAAGATTAAAGTTCTTGAAAATGCTGTTAGAGATGAAGAAGATGAAGGTGAGTTTGAGGTGGAATAATGAGTTTAAATAGAACTGAATGGGAAGAAATGTGGGAATCAATTAAAAAACTTGAAAATATGATTAAAGGATTATATCCTCACATTGGAATAAAGAAACGAGCACTGGTTGAAATAAGAAAAATTAAACAGCAGATTCAATCAGTTATTGGACAAATGGAGTAATCCATGCCTCTTCCAACTGAATGTTATGCTTGTGGTCAACACTTATATACTATATCTTTTGATGGTGTAAGATGTTTGAATATTAAATGCCCCAGATTTGATATAACTATGAGAATACATGAATGCGAATATGATATTGATGATTTAGGAGATGGATATTGGAATGATTTTGAAGATGGTATAGTGGAGGAAAATAAATAATGGCTGAAATATGGAAACCACAATCACCTGACATCCATAAATATTGGGTATCAACAATTTTAGATGAAGCATCTGATTTACTTAATTCATGGGAGACTACTTTCATTGAATCAATTGATGAACGACTTAGTATGAAACTTCCTCTTACTCAGAGACAAGAAGAAATTTTGGAGAAAATTTATGCGGAAAAAACCAAATGAATCAGAATCAATATAAATGTGCTGTCTGTGGAGAAATTTTTAATCTTATTAGAGATGAAACATGGTCAGAAGAAAAAGCTATAGAAGAATTTTATAAAAATTTTCCTAATTCTTCACTTGAAAATAAAGAAATAGTATGTGATGATTGTTGGAAGAAAGTAAAACCACTTACACCTCAATACGATTATGATTAAGAAAGAATCAAATGAAAATAATAATTCATCTAGAAGATAATGAAGCATATCGAAGTATTGAAGATGAAGAAGAAAATATTCGAGCCGCTTATCGTCAAATAATTAGAGAAATAGAAAATATTCTTTGTAAATGGCAAATTCAATATAAGGAAATTGAAGTATTGTTTAGTGGGGATTAATATGAAAACTATAATTACCATAGTATTTTATCATGATAAACCATTCACAATAGATGTAGTAAAACTACATATTGAAAAATTAATTAGGGCTTGGTTTAATATTAACGAAGTATTCATTGACCATAAAAACAGATGAACCCTAGCTTCTTAGTTCCAGAAAAAGTATATGTTCCTGGTAAGGGACCACTAGGAGCTAAGATAATGTTTGTAGGAGAAGCTCCATCCTATGTAGAAGTAGAACAAGGTGAACCTTTTGTTGGTCCTGCTGGACGCGAACTAAATAAACTCTGTGTGGATATTGGATTCAATCGAGCTAATGCGTGGATAACTAATGCATGTAAATTTCAGATTCCCCCTAATCCTAAAACTGGGAAGAAATTACCATTTCAGGTGCGCGCAAAAAACGTCGGGATTGATATCAATCAGCAATTAGAAGAATTGCAGAATGAAGTTAATTCTATTCAGCCTAATGTCATTGTGGCTTTCGGTGGTTCCGCTTTATGGGCATTGACAGGTAAGAATAACATAACAAACTACAGAGGTTCTATCTTACAAGGAATGGGTAGGAAATGTATACCAACATTTCATCCTGCTCATTTACTTCATACGGAAGTAGGAGATTTCAAGGGCTATTGGAATAGACAGTTAATGTTGTTTGATTTAGCGCGTGCTATTAAACAATCAAATTTTAGTGAAATTGTCCTACCATCACGTAATCTTCAGGTTTGCCGTAATTCAGCACAATTATATGATTTCATTCAGCGTCATAAGGGGAAAACAAAACCAGCAATAGATATTGAAGCAGGCGGAACGTGTATTCCTGTATGTATTGGAATAGCATTTACTCCATATGAAGGATTAACAGTTCCATTGTGGCCTAACGAAGTAGTGAGCATAACACAAGCTGACATGATTACAATGTGGATTATGTTAGCTGAATTTCTAGCAAATCATGATGTAATAGGACAAAATTTCAAATATGACCAAGATAAAATTTTTCGGCTAGGATTCGTTATACGAAATCTAGCCAGTGATACGATGCTCAAGGGTTTTGCAATCAACCCAGAATTACCGAAAAAACTTGCGTTCTTCCAATCAATATACACTGAAGAACCTTTCTATAAAGATGAAGGAATGTATGAGGGCTCATTACACGACCTATTTATAGGTTGTGCAAGAGATGCGTGCGTTACTAAAGAAATAGACCTAGCAATGGATGCGGATTTAGATGAACTAGAACAACGTCCATTCTATGAAAACTTCTTAATGAAATTACACGACCTCTATCTAGATATAGAGAATGAAGGATTCACGATTGATTATAAGGCGCGTGATGCTTTATTTGATAAGTATGTTAGATGGTCTGAAAGATTGAATTATGAATTATTCAATCTAACTGGAGCTAATATCAATGTCAATTCACCTAAGCAAGTTAATATTCTTTTATTCGATACTCTCAAACTACCACGTAGAATAGGAGTTGGAGAAGAAGAATTAACCGCTTTACTAAATAATCAAGGTAAAACAGGAGTTCATAAAGCTGAACATAGAAGAATTATTGAAGCTATACTTGAGAAACGTAGAGTAGATAAAACTATTGGAAATTATTTAATGGCTTTACCTGATTATGATGGTAAGATGAAAACATCCTTTTTCCTTTGCTTAGAAACAGGACGCACTTCAACTAGTCAATTGGACCCTCCTATTCGACCACAACATCAAGTAGAATCATTTGCATCAGGTAAAAAAATATGGAAATCAATAGGAACTGCATTTCAAACCATGACAAAACATGGTGATATTGGAGAGGACGTTAGAAGTCAATATGTTGCGGAACCATATCATATTTTCTTACAAGCAGATAGTGCTCAGGCTGAAGCGCGTGTTGTTTTCCTATTAGCAAACGACGAGCAGGCATTAAAGGATATAGATACTCATGATTATCATGCTCTCACTGCATCTTGGTTCTTCGGAGGCTGTGAAGACGATTATTCCAAAAAGAAACTCGGATATGAAAGCCCTATTAGATTTGCTGGAAAAACTCTTAGACATGCCGGACATCTTGGCGCTGGAAAACGAAAAGCGGCTACAGAACTTAATACTCAAGCACGGAAATATAAAATTCCAATTACAATTACTGAAGGAGACGCAGATAGAGCCTTAAAAATATTTCATGCAAAGCAACCTAAAATTCAACAAGTATTTCAGGCAAGTATTATTGAATGTTTAAATAGAGACAAACGAGTATTAACCGCGACGGTGCCTTATGGAATTGATGCTAAAATCGGTGGACGTAGAACTTTCTATGAACGATGGGGTGAGGAATTATTTCGTCAAGCATTCAGTTATATTCCCCAAAGAGCAGTATCAGATAATACTAAAGCAGCGGCCTTACGAATTCAACATAGGATTCGAGAAATTAGAATTATTATGGAGGCACATGATGGATTGTTATTTCATGTGCCTGAATTACATGTGGAAGAATGGGGGCTGATAATTAAAGAAGAAATGGAACGACCTATTAGATTCGATACTTGTTCAGTTCCTAGACGAAACTTAATCATACCATGTGATTTAGAAACTGGATACAATTATCAAGAATTAAAGAAATTTAAATTTAGTATTCCAATTGAACAATCTAAAATTGAAATTCCTGAAGATTTGATTACTAGACCATTAACTATAGCAGAAAGGTTTTTAGT
>Ga0209320_10000800_pt1 | contig 16216 bp, 17 predicted proteins | sample Rifsed13ft4_FD_184008 | JGI IMG/M metagenome (GOLD analysis project Ga0209320, IMG submission 184008) | Soil microbial communities from Rifle, Colorado, USA - sediment 13ft 4 (version 2) | ecosystem: Environmental > Terrestrial > Deep subsurface > Rock core/Sediment | place: Rifle, Colorado... | reverse complement strand
ATCGCGATGACGGCGCCCGACGTGCCGCCGAAAGCGGTAGCATGCGGCAGCAACAAAACGAGGATCGGCTCGAGAGTCCGCCAGTGGCTACGCAATCGCCTGAATTGAAATCGCTCGTCTTGGTCGTGCTGCTTTCCTTCGGCGCCGCGGGCTGCACGGTGTTCGAGCCCTACGAAAGGCCCGAGCGAGAGTCGCAGTCGCGCGTCGCAGTGCCCGACCGTCCGCCGGAGGCGCCCGAAGCCAAAATCCCGCCGCGCGAGGAGAACGCCGCGAGCGTTGCGTTGCTCGAGCAGGGCCGCGACGCGCGCGCGTCCGGCAGCTACGCCGAGGCTGCCGCTTCGATCGAGCGGGCGCTCCGCATCGACCCGAACAACCCGCTGCTATGGATCGAGCTCGCCGAGGTCAAGGCCGCCGACGGCGACGACGCACAAGCCGAGATGATGGCGCGCAAAGCGCTGACGCTCGCGGGCCCCGACCGCTCGATCGTGGCGCGCGCGGAGCGTCTCGTCAGCCGCTGATCTTGGTGGGAACGACTTTTGGTGGGAGCGAGCTTCGCTCGCGATTCTTTCCCTAGCTCTCCGGCGGATCATTACCCTACACGCTCCTCCCGTCGAAATGCTGCGTCTTGAGCTCCCGCGGGTCGACGCCCTCGAGGCAATTGACGTTGATCGCAGCCACCGGGGAACCGTCCGGCATCGCGCCGTAGGCGAAGCTCTCGATCCCACACGTCTTGCAGAACAAATGGCTGATCTGCTTCTTGTTGAACCGGTACTCCGTCACGGCGTCTTCGCCTTTTTTGAGCTTGAAGCTGTCGCGCGGCGCAAACGCCATCACGGATCCAAGCTTCTGGCAACGCGAGCAGTTGCACGTCATCGCCTGGTCGATGTCGACATCGACTTCATACGAAACCGCGCCGCACTGACAACCGCCTTTGTAATGTTTAGCAGCCATGTCGCCTCCCGGATGACGTTCTTTGCCGACTTTATAACGGCTCGATGTCGCTGCGATACTCGCGGGACAGCCAGAGCGCCGCGGCCAGTCCGTCGAGTGCCGCACTGTGTGCCACAGGAACTCCATATGCTCTTGCTCGTGCGCGAGTTCGACGATCGCATGGGCTGGGCGAAATGGAGCTCTCGCAGTTGCGCCGAATGGCTCGCATGGCGCTGCGGCCTCACGCTCTCGGCCGCGCGCGAGAAGGTGCGCACGGCGCAGGCGCTGCGCGGCTTGCCCGCGATCTCCGCGGCGTTCGCGGATGGGCAGCTCTCGTACTCCAAAGTCCGCGCGCCGACACGCGCCGCGCAAGGGCACGACGAGGATTTGCTGCTCGCGTATGCGCTGCAAGCAACAGCAGCTCAAGTCGAGGAGCGCTGCCGGCAAATCCGCAACGTTGCGCGCGACTCCGTGGACGTGGCACGGCGCGCGTGGGAGCGCCGGTCGCTGTCGGTGTGGCGGAACCCCGCCCGAGGCACATTGACGATCACGGTCGAGGTGCCGGTCGAGGAGGGTGAAGTGATCGTGCGTGCCGTCGATCGCGCGGTCGAAGCGGGCGAGGTCGCGAACGGCGCCGAGTTTGCCGCGAACGGCTGGCACGCGCAGCAGGCCGACGCGCTCGTCGTGGTCGCGAAGTCGTATCTCGCAAGCGGCAGTGGGAGTGCTGAGGACGCGCAGGGCGTGCGTTCGCCCGGGGCCGCGGGTTCGCGCCGGCGGCGGCCGCGGATCACTATCAAGTGGTCGTGCACGTCGACGAGAAAGCCCTCCGCGTGCGCGAGACGGCGGCGGTTTACCGGCTCAGCACCCGGGCTCGCTCCGAACGCGGTAGCATGCGAGCGTGAGGGTCAGGGATAAGCTTCGCTCGCTGGGCCAGCGGCCCGCCGTTCACTACGCGCTGTCGCTGCCCGAACGCTTGGTGCGATCCGCTTCGGCGCTCTCGGCCGGCATCGTTCGCGAGGTCGCCGACGTCGTGCTGCCGATCGGAATTCGGCGCGGGCGCTTGTATCGCAATCTCGTCGACGCGACGTTGCGGTTCATGATCGAGGACGTCGGTCAGGTCGAAGGTGTGTACCCCACGGAGCAAAAGCTCGCCGAGGGCTTCTTGCTGCGGCGGACCGTCGGCAACGGCGTCGATGTGTTGGGCGTCCTCGCCTTTCGCGCGTCGCCGATGTGGGTGTTGGCCGCGCTCGCCGACATCTGCGGCGCGGGTCGCCAGCTCATTCCGGAGATCGCCGAGTCGTTGAAGAAAGAAGGACTGCTCGCCCCCGACGACTCGTTCACGAGCATGGAACAACTGCTGCACGGACTGGAGGGCACTGCCGCGCAGCTCGCCGATACGGTCAACACGCCGCCGTTGGACGTTCAAGGCTTGCGCGAGGAGTGGACGAAATTCGTCACCGAAGCTCGCCGCCTGCCGGCGCCGAAACTCCCTTCCGCGGCAGCGTTGACGGGTATCTGGTCCGATCTGCGCGCAACCGCGGCCGAGCAGAACCGTTCCGTGTTCGAGGTATCGTCGCTGCTCGCGGTGTCCGCGGTCGGCAGCCTGCCGCGACGCGCGCGCGTGCTTTCCCGGTCGGCGACGATCGTCGTGGGAAAAAGCGGCGGCGTTTTGTCTCAAGCACTGCTCGATCACTATCGCGCGACGCTCGGGCAGATCCATGAGATCGGCTTCCTCGCGTACGGAAGCCGGCAGCTCACGCCTTACTTGCGTGCCGCGCTCAAGGTGTTCTCGCCGCAGCAAGAGACGATGACGGGGAAGCTCGTTAAGAAGCTTTGAGCGAGGCTAAGATCGCGAGCGAAGCTAAGATCGCGAGCGAAGCTCGCTCCTACAAGGGCGGCGCGGCGAGGGCTTCGGTATCGTCGGCGGGAGGCTCATCCGCGGGCGGTTCGGGTGGGGCCGGCGCGGGCTCGGCCGGAACCGCCTCGCTGACCGCAGTTCCGCACTGCCAGCCCATACCCTCGAGCCGGGTCACGAAGCTCTCGGCTTGCGATTCGCAGTAGCCGGCCTCGTTCGACGCGGACCACAACACTTGCGGCGCGCCGGGCGTTTCGTCGTCTTTGTAGTAACGCACCTCGCACGGGACGGGTGCGCCCGTTTCATGAGCGACCTCGACGCGCCGCGTGAGGCCGCCCATCGTGCATTGATAGGTGTCGCTCGATTGCGCGAGCGCCGTGAGCGGCAATACGGCCGCGAGCGAAAGAACGAGCAGTGGGCGATGCATGTCGAACCTCCCGATTATTCTTCGTACGCGCAAGTATAACGCCGGTCGTCGCGCTACGCGCGGCCCACGTGCTCGACGAACGCGGCCATGTAGTTGCGCAGGCGCTCGCGCAGCTCGGCGTCGCTCAAGCCCGAGGCGTCGAACAGCTTGCCGGCTCCCGAGACATAAAACGGGCCCTTCTCGACCCAAACGCGCATGCGGAGCGTCCGAAGGATCTGCAGCCAGCCCGTCTGCGACAGCGTCGTGCCGAGCCCGCCGGGCGTGGCGCCCATGAGCGCGACGGGCTTGCCGTGGAAGACACGCGGGATATCGTCGGGCGGCCGCGACATCCAGTCGATCGCGTTCTTGAGCACCCCCGGGATGCCGCCGTTGTACTCGGGCGTCGCAAGCACGAGCCCCGCGGCTCGCTCGACGCCCGTTTTGAGTGCGGCGACCGCTTCCGGGACGCCTTCAGCGCGTTCCACGTCGCCGTTATAGAGCGGCACGTCGTCGATCGGCAGGATGCTGAGCTTCGCACCGTCGGGCATGACCGCGCTTGCGGCGCGCAGCAACGCGCGGTTGAACGAGCCCTGCCTCAAGCTGCCCGCGATGCCGACGATCTCAACCATACGATCCATCGTACCTCAGGCGCCTGGTTTTACTTAAGGGCACCCCGAAGTACCTAGAACTCGCTTGGCGCCTCCATGGCAGGGCCGTCGTCCATGCGCTAGAGTTGTCGGTCATGGTCAAGACCTTGAATCGCCGCCGATTCCTGCATTCCGCGCTTGCCGGTTCCGCCGCCGCGGCGATGCCGCCGCCGGCGTTGAGCCAGGCCTACGGTGCCGCTCCACTCACGGCGCACACGCTCACCGACAAGCTCACGCTGATCATGGGCGCGGGCACGAACATCGTTGCATTGACGGACGGTGACGGCGTCGCGCTCGTCGACGGCGGCCTACGGCGTCACGCGACGGAGCTCTCCGACTTCGTCGACGCGCTCGGGAGCTCGCCGCGCGTCGAGCTGCTCTTCAACAGCAATTGGCGCGCCGAGCACACGGGCTTGAACGGCGCCGTCATCGCTTCGGGCGGCAGCGTCATCGCGCACGAGAATACGCGGCTCTGGATGGGCAACGATTTCACCGTCGAGTGGGAGAGCTTGGTCCACGAGCCGCAACCCAAGGAGGAGCTGCCGACGCGCACTTTCTATACGGAGGAAAAGCTCGACTTCGGCGGCGAGCCCGTTCACTGCGGCTATCTTGCGCAGGCGCATACCGACGGCGACATCTACGTGTTCTTCCCGAATTCGAACGTGCTCGTCGCGAGCGACTTGCTCGCCGTCGACACCTACCCCGTCGTCGACTACGTCACGGGCGGATGGATCGGCGGGCTCGAACGCGCGAGCCGTGCGCTGCTCGATCTCTGCGACGCGAATACGCTCGTGATTCCCGCGGCCGGCCCCCCGCAGAAGCGTGCGGCGCTTAAGAAGCAGCTCGAGTTCGCGACGGCCATGAAGGATACCGTCGGCGGAATGATCAAGAACGGCCGTAGCCTCGAGGAGGTCATCGCGGCCGAGCCGACGCGCGCGTTCGACGAAGGCTGGACCGGCGACGCCGAACTTTTCCTCGAGCTCGCTTACCAAGGCTTGTGGGGCCACATTAGAGAGCTCGGCGGAGTGCTGTAGCCGTGTTGCCGAAAACGTCATCCAAGGCGGCGCGTAATGCGCGCATAGGCCTTGCAGTCGGCGCCGTTGCCGCGCTCGCGGCCGGCGCCTATTTCCTGCTCGCACGCTCCCCGGAGCGAAACGCCCACGAGCAGTGGGCGATGCTCGACCGTTATTGCGTCGATTGCCATAACGACGAGGAGTGGACGGCCGACCTCGCCTTCAATCTCTTGACGCCGGATTCGATACGCGAGGATCCGGCGCTGTTCGAGGAAGTCGTGCAGAAGCTCCGCGGCCGGCAGATGCCGCCGCCCGGCGGTCCCGATCCGGACCTTGAGACCGTCGACGAGTTCGTCGAGTGGCTCGAAGTGGCGCTCGACGAGCGCGCGGCCGGCGATCCCAACCCGGGTCGCGTCGCGCTGCACCGCCTGAACCGCACGGAATACGCGAACGCCGTCCAGGATTTGCTTGCCATCCGTGTCGACGCGAGCGCGCTCCTGCCCAAGGACGACGAAAGCGACGGCTTCGACAACGTCGCCAACGTGCTCAAGGTGTCGCCGTCGTTTCTCGAGCAGTACATCTCCGCGGCGCGCGTCGTCGCCAACATGGCCGTCGGCGATCCGAATGCTAAGTTCGACAATCGCGTCTATTACGGCCAGCCCGGCACGATTCAGAACAAGCACATCGAAGGCATGCCGCTCGGCACGCGCGGCGGCATGGTCGTCGAGCATTACTTTCCCGTCGACGGCGAGTACGCTTTCGGCATCGGCGATCTCGTCACGGCGGGCTACGTGCCGGCCCTGCAATACCGGCACAAGGTCATCCTGCTCATCGACGGCCAGCGCGTGTTCGAAGGCATGATCGGCGGCCCCGACGATCTCAAGAACGTCGATCAAAACCAGGCGACGGCCGTCGCCGAGATTCGCGCGCGCTTTGAGGACATCCGCGTCGCCGTCACCGCGGGCCAACACGAAGTCGCCGTCACATTCGAGGCGCGCACTTTCGCCGAGTCCGATTATCTGCTCGAGCCGTTCGAGCCGAGCGGCGGCGAGACGAGCGTCATCGTCGCGAATCGGCTCGAGATCGAAGGGCCGTTCAACGCGACGGGCCTGACCGATACGCCGAGTCGCGAGCGCATTTTCGCCTGCCGGCCGGAAACCGAAGCCGATGAAGAGCCGTGCGCGCGCGAAATTCTCTCGGCCATCGCGCGGCACGCATTTCGCCGCGCCGTCAACGAAGCCGACCTTAGAGCGCCGCTGCAATTCTTCGCCGCGGGACGTGCGGCCGGCAACTTCGACGACGGCATCCGGAACGCTTTGCTCACGATCCTCGCGAGCCCGAAATTCCTATACCGCGCGGAGCCGCCTCCCGCGGGCCTTGCGCCGGGATCGATCTACCGCATCAACGATTTCGAGCTCGCATCGAGGCTTGCTTTCTTCCTATGGAGCCGCCCACCCGACGACGAGCTCCTCGATCTCGCCGAGGGAAGCACGCTCCGCGATCCCGAAGTCATGCGGACCCAGGTCGACCGCATGCTTGCCGATCCGCGCTCGGAAACGCTCGTCACGAATTTTGCGTTTCAGTGGCTCGATCTACGCGGGCTCTCGACGATCGATCCCGATACCGACATCTTCCCCGAGTTCAGCAAAGCCGTGGGTCTAGCGTTCGAGCGCGAGATGCAGCTTTTCTTGGACAGCATCTTACGTCGCGATCGAAGCGTGCTCGACCTGCTCACGGCCGATCATACTTTCGTCAACGAACAGCTCGCACTGCACTACGGCATCACGGACGTGCGCGGCGATCAGTTCCGCGAAGTCACGCTCGAGGATCCGAACCGATTTGGATTGCTCGGTAAAGGCAGCGTGCTCATGGTGACCTCTTACCCGAATCGGACGGCGCCCGTGTTGCGCGGCGCGTGGATCCTCGATTCGCTGCTCGGGACACCTCCGGTATCGCCGCCGCCCGACGTCGAAGCGCTGCCCGAGACTCAGGAAGGCGCCGAAGCGCTCACCGTGCGCGAACGCCTCGAGGTGCACCGCGACAATCCGGCGTGCTTCGGCTGCCATGGCGTCATGGACGGATTGGGCTTCGCGCTCGAGAATTTCGACGCGATCGGCCAGTGGCGTGAGAAGGATCGAGATGCCGGCGATATCATCGATGCGTCCGGAGAGCTTGCTGACGGCACGCTCGTCGACGGGCCCGTGGAGCTTCGCGAGGCGCTGCTAGAACGTCCCGAGCAGTTCGTGCACGCGATGACCGAGAAGCTCATGCTCTATGCGCTCGGCCGCACCATCGCGTACTACGACATGCCCGCGATTCGCAAGATCGTCCATGATGCGGCGCAAGAAGACTACAAGTTCTCCGCGCTGCTCGTGGGCGTCGTGACGAGCGACCCGTTTCAGATGCGGCGGATTCCGCTGCCTGAGGAACAGGGCATCGTCGAGGCGCGGCTGTGAGCAAGGAATCGCATCGTAGGAGCGAGCTTCGCTCGCGATTCTTGCCGAAGATCGCGAGCGAAGATCGCGAGCGAAGCTCGCTCCTACAAGAGCGGCCACGGATCAGTTAAGCTCGAAGCGGCTGTGATCGAGGGGAAAGCGCAAATGTTCGTCACCAAGAAGCACCTGCCGAGAAGGACGTTCCTCCGCGGAATCGGCGCCACGGTGGCGTTGCCTCTGCTCGATGCGATGATTCCCGCGCGCACGGCAATAGCGCAGACCGCCGCGGCGCCGCAGCCGAAAATGGCGTTCATCTATTTCCCGCACGGCGCCGTCATGGACCAATGGACGCCGGCGACCGAGGGCGGCGACTGGGAGATCACGCCGATTCTTCAGTCGCTCGCGCCTTTCAAGAATCGGCTCACGATCGTGTCGGGCCTCGAGAACCGCCACGCGAACGGCCCCGTTCATGCGATCACGCCGGGAACCTGGCTCTCGGGCGTCGCACCGCGCGTGAGCCACGACCCGTACGGCGGCGTCACGGTCGATCAGTTGGCCGCACAGCACATCGGCCAGGACACGCCGCTGCCGTCGATCGAGGTCGCGACGGAAGAGACCAAGAGCATCGGCGCGGGCGTCTGCGATCGCAATTACGGCTGCAGCTACGGCGCAACGATTTCCTTCCGCACGCCTTCGACGCCGCTGCCGATGGAGTTCAACCCGCGCAACCTATTTCAACGCCTCTTCGGTCAAGGGGATACGCCCGAAGAGCGCAAAGCGCTGGCGAGGCAGTACACGAGCATCCTCGATCTCGTGCAGTCCGAAGCCGCGGATTTGCAGCAGAGCTTGGGCCCGGAGGATCAGCGCATCGTCAGCGACTACCTCGAGAGCGTGCGTGAGATCGAACGGCGCGTGCAGAAGATGGAGGCGCAGGATTTCTCGCACCTGAATCTGCCGAATGCGCCCGTCGGCATCCCGAACTCGTTCGACGAGCATCTCAATCTCATGTTCGACATGACGGCGCTCGCCTTTCAAGCGAGCATCACGCGCATCGCGACATTTATGATGGCGGCCGAGGTCAGCAACATGACCTACAACCATCTCGGCGTCGCCGACGCGTTCCATCCGCTCTCGCACCATCAGAACAACCCCGCGAAGATGGAGCGTCTCGTGCGTATTCAGAAGTACCACACGGACGTGTTCGCGAAGTTCGTCGGTAAGCTCGCGGACTTGCCGGACGGCGACGGGTCGATGCTCGACAACTCGATCATTCTCTACGGCAGCAACATGAGCAACAGCAATGCCCATGATCACTTTCCGCTGCCCTCCGCGATCCTCGGCGGCGGCTGCGGACGCATCAAGGGCAATCAGCACTTGAAGTACCCGGATCGCACGCCGGTCTCGAACCTGCTGCTCACGCTGCTCGATCGCGCCGGCGTTCCGGTCGATACCGTCGGCGACAGCACGGCCGAGCTCGCGGAGGTCTAGATGCTGCGCCGTAGGAGCGGCCTCCGGCCGCGATCCAAAAATCGCGACGGGACGTCGCTCCTACAAAATGTGTGGGAGCGAGCGACGGTGTGGGAGCGAGCTTCCCTCGCGATTCTTTTCCTGCTTTCTGCCGCGCCCGCCTCATCGAACGAAACGCTCGTCGCCGCCGCGAAGTCCCAAGCGACGGCCGCCGCGCTTTCGGCATTGAGCGAAGGCGCCGACGTCGATGCGCGCGAAGCCGACGGCACCACGGCGCTGCACTGGGCCGCGCACTACGACGATCTCGAGCTCGTCCGCGCGCTCATCGCGGCCGGCGCGGACGTGTCGCTCACCAACGACTACGACGCGACGCCGATGTCCGAATCCGCGGTGGTCGGGAACGTCGCGGTTCTCGAAGCGCTGCTCGAAGCCGGCGCCGACGTCGACTCGCCGAATGCCGAGGGCCAGACGGCGCTCATGATCGTCGCGCGCACGAGCAATCTCGCGGCCGCTCGATTGCTGCTCGAGCACGGCGCGAAAGTCGACGCGCGCGAGCAATGGAAGGAGCAAACGGCGCTCATGTGGGCCGCCGCCGAGCAACGTCCGGAAATGGTGGCGCTCTTGCTCGAGCACGGCGCCGACGCGAACGCGCGCTCGAAGATTCACAGCTGGGAACGCCAAGTCACCGCCGAGCCGCGCGCCAAGCACTTGCCGTCGGGCGGGCTCACGCCATTGCTGTTCGCCGCGCGCGAGGGTTGCGCGGCGTGCGCCGAAGTGCTCGTCGCGGGCGGCGCCGATGTCGACTTGCCGGACCCGGACGCCGTAACACCGTTGCTCGCGGCGCTCTTGAACGCGCACTTCGCCACGGCGAAGTTCTTGATCGAGCACGGCGCAAACGTCAACAAATGGGATTGGTGGGGACGCACACCGCTCTATGCGGCCGTCGATTACAACACGATTCCGCACGGCGGCCGGCCGGATCGTCCGTCTCTCGATAGGACGACGAGCTTCGAGATGATCGCCACGCTGCTCGCGGCGGGCGCGAACCCGAATCCGCAAATGAAGCTCTTGCAGCCGTATCGCGATCTCGGGGCCGACCGCGGTGCCGATTCGATTCTCGGCATCGGTGTGACGCCGCTGATCCGCGCCGCGAAGGCCGGCGATACGCCCGTGGTCGAGCTCCTGCTCGAGCATGGAGCGCTGGCGGATTTGCCGAACGCCGACGGCCTCACGCCCCTCATGGCCGCGACGGGATTGCGCTCCTCTGAGATCGACACGCGCGGGCGCTTCAAGACGGAGGCCGAAGCCATGGCAAGCGCGAGCGCGCTGCTCGCGGGTGGCGCCCACATTAACGCGCGCGATCGTTTCGGCCAGACGGCGTTGCACGGCGCGGCGTTTCGCGGCTGGAACGGCCTCGTGAAGCTGCTCGCGGCCAATGGCGCGGATCTCACCGCCGCGGACTTGAACGGCTACACGCCGATCGACGCGGCCATGGGACGCATGCGCAGCGGCGGGCGTGCGGCGAGCGTCGTGAACGTCTACGAAGACACGGTCGCCGTCATTGAGGAGCTGATCGCGGCGCAATCTTTGTAGGAGCGAGCTTTGCTCGCGAATTGAAGAATCGCGAGCGAAGCTCGCTCCTACCAAAACGGGGGGAATCGCCACATGCAATCTTCGAGACGAGTGGTCTTCGGCCTTGTGATCGGCGGCTCGATGCTCGCGGCGCCCGTCTCCGCCGATGAGGCCGGCCTTCTACAAGAGCTTCGCGATCGCGCCGAGATCGAAGCGCTCATCGTGCGCTATGTGACGGCGCTCGATACGCTCGACGCCGATGGTTACGCCGGCGTCTTCGCCGAAGATGCGGACTTCGACGTCGCCGGCACGAAATACCATGGGCGCAGCGAGATCGTGAAAGTCGTGACGGGCTTACAGGCGAGCCGCGCCACGGCCGAGGCCGAAGGCCGTACGCAGGCCCGGCTCTATCACACGATGAGCAACACGCTGATCGAGATCGTCGGCGCCGACGAGGCGCGGCACGAGTCTTATTGGCAAACCGTCCGCGTCGGCCCCGACAACGTGATCACCGTCGGCGCCATGGGCCGCTACGAGGACGTGCTCGTCAAGCGTGACGGGCAATGGTTGATCCAAAGCCGCAAGGTCGTTCCGTTCACGAATTGAGTCACTTCGGCCGGCTGCGTTCAAGAGTCTTCGCGAGACTTTTGGGCGCCTTGCGTTGCCAGGCCGAATGCAGCAGGTCCTTGACGTCCGCGGACTTCGCATTGGCAAGGATGACGCGGAGTCCCGCGACTTGCTTTCCCCACTTGAGCTTCTCGCACGCGCGCGGGTTGACCGCGATCGCGAGCTCACGCTCCTGCTCGTCGACGAAAATGTGCAGATGTTCCTCGTCGGGAGGCACGGTCGCGAAGATTTTGCCCCTGACGCGAAACGACGAGAGATGGAAGTGCGGCTCCTCGGTGACTTCCGGCAGCGTAAGCGCATAACGACGCGCTTCGGCGATTTTCATGGTTTCAAGCTGCGTCCCGCCCGTCATACGCGCGTTTGAGCTTCGCGATATCGAACTTCTTCATTTGCAGCATTGCGCTCGTGGCCCTTTGAGACTTCTCCGAATCGGGTTCACTGATCATGTCGAACAAGACCGTGGGGATGACTTGCCACGACAAGCCGTATTTGTCCTTGAGCCAGCCGCACTGTTGTGCCTTGGGGTCTCCGTCTTTCGACAGCGTCTCCCAGTAATAGTCCACTTCGTCCTGGGCTTCGCATCGGACTTGCAGCGAGATGGCTTCGGTGAATTTGAACTGCGGGCCGCCATTCAACGCGGAAAACGCCTGCCCGTCGAGCTCGAACGATACGGCCATGACCGAGCCCGCCGCTCTCTCGTGGATTTCATGACCTGCCTCTCCATACCGGACGACGCGTTGAATCTTGGAATTCGGGAAGATCCCGGTATAGAACTTCGCGGCCGGCTCGGCTTGGTCGTCGAACCATAGGCATGGGGTGATTCTTGGAATGAGGTCCATTGTTGTATCTCCTATCCTGGTACGTGACTGCATGACTACCAGTTAGTCGTCCGGCGAAGCGTGAAATCGACAAATGACCGCCTCGCCTGGCAGCGACGGATCGCGGCCTTAAGGCCGCTCCTACAGCGGTGCGTCGGGGTTCGCGATCGTGCGCCACATGTGAGCGACGGGGCTGTCGTCGTTGCCGAGACCTGCCTCCGGTTGCTTGAAGTGGCGGCCGACGATGTCCAGGAACGGCTCGATCGAAACCACGGCGTTCGGGTCGAACGCGTAGAGATCGCTGACCGTCACTTCACGCGGCGCGTCGTACCAGCGGTGGTTGCGTAGATATTTGTAGTCGGCCTGAATGTGCGGCGCCGGCTCGTAATCCACGCCGAAAATGCGGCGGTAGAGGTCCGGATACTCGTAGCCCGCCTCGCTATCCGCGTAGAAGCGCAGCGCCTGGTGATACTTGATGGCGAAGCTCGTGCGCTCCGGCACGTAAGGCTCGTACAACTGCGCGCCCCAGTAACCGTGATCGCTGCGCATGATCTCCTGAATGGTGTCGTGCAGCAGACACGCGAGGACGATCTCCTCCTCGGCCCCGCGCTCCATGGCCTTATTGGCGCTCTGGAAGCAGTGATTGCGCGTGCGCGTGAAGCGGCGCTCGAAGAAATCGACGAGCGTCGGCGCGGCCGGCATCGCCGCAAGCCGCTCGACTTTCCCGTCCGGTTGCGTATTTAGAAACGATGCGCCGACGCCGCGGCGGTAGCTCCGCGTTTCGATCTGCGCCTCGAGCTCGCTGACCGTGGGAAAACGCTCGGGCGCCGACCCTGAGGGCGCTTGCGCGAGCTCGATCCGTTCGTTGAGCGCTTCCTCGAGCTTGTCGGCGCGCGCTTCGTGGCTCATGAGGCTGACGGCGGCCATGCCGCCCAAGCTGGCAATGAAATCTCTGCGGTCGAGCTCGATCATGATGCCCTCCGGCGATGGCGTCGCTCTCGTGGAATGCCTTTCATACCGCTATCCCGGCACGGGATCAAGGAGCCGGTGTCGGCCTTAGGACCGTCCTATATACTCGGGCCGAATGGCACCGGGGGGCCCTCCTAGCATGCTCGGAAGATACCGTATACGCGCGCAAGTCGGCGCGCTGTCGGGTGCCTGCGTGCTCTGCGCATTCGCACAGGACCGCGCGATCTCTCCTTCGCCCGCATTCTCCGCCGAAAAGCTCGTCGAGCCACCCACTGACGGCTGGATCACGAACGGCGGCAACATCTACAACCAGCGCTACTCGCCGCTCACGCTCATCAATCGCGACAACATCGCAGAGCTCGGCGCGAAGTGGCGTATCGGCTTGAACGGCTCGGGAAACGCGAGCAAATATTCGGGGCAAGCGCAGCCGCTCGTCTACGCAGGCGTCATCTACATTCCCACCGGCGCCAACGACGTGTTCGCGATCGACGTCGAGACCGGCGCGATCCTGTGGACCTACGAAGCGCATCTCGATGACGGCATCGACGTCATCTGTTGCGGCTGGACGAGTCGAGGCGTCGCGATAGGCGACGGCAAAATCTACGTCGGCCAGCTCGACGGCAAGCTCGTCGCGCTCGACCAAACGAACGGTAGCGTCGTCTGGTCGGTGCAAGCCGAGCGCAACGAGGACGGCTTCAGCATCACGAGCGCGCCGCTCTATTACGACGGCCTCGTGATCACGGGTTTCGCGGGCGGCGACCGCGCATCGCGCGGACGCGTCAAAGCGTATTCCGCCGACGACGGCGCGCACGTTTGGACCTTCTACACCGTTCCCGGGCCCGGCGAATTCGGTCACGACACGTGGCCGCAAGACAACGACGCCTGGCGGTACGGAGGCGCGGCAGTCTGGCAGACCCCGGCCGTCGACCCCGAGCTCGGGCTCGTCTACTTCTCGACCGGGAACCCCGCGCCCGACTTGAACGGCGCCGTGCGCCCCGGCGACAACCTGTTCAGCGTGTCGATCGTGGCCATCGACGCGCGCACGGGCGAATACCGCTGGCACTTCCAGCAAGTGCACCACGACATCTGGGACTACGACTCGCCGAACCCGGTCGTGTTGTTCGACGCGATCTACGGCGGTGAGCGGAGCGCGGGGATTGCCGAGGTCTCGAAAACCGGTTTCACGTACATTCTCGATCGCGGAACCGGCGAGCCGCTCGTCGGCATCGAGGAACAGCCCGTGCCGCAAGAGCCGCGACAAGCGACGGCGGCGACACAACCCTTTCCCGTAGGCGACTCCATCGTGCCCCAGGAAATCGACATCGCGCCGCTCGGTTGGAAGCTCGTGAACCAGGGGCGAATCTTTACGCCTTTCTGGGACGAGCCTGTGCTCGTCAAGCCGCAAGCGACGGGCGGCGCGAATTGGCCGCCGAGCTCGTACGACCCGGAGACGAATCTGCTTTATGTGTGCGCGCACGACGGTGTCACGGCGTTCTCGAGCGACGCGGAACTCGAGTTCATGCCGCCGACGCCTGGCACTCGCTACGCACAAGGCACATTCGGGCGCGCCGGCGTGCGCGTGCGCGGTATCTTCGCGGCTGTCGATCTTCGCACGAACCGCCTGGCATGGCGGCAACAGTGGCCGGAGATGTGCTACAGCGGCTCGATCGTGACGCGCGGCGGGCTAGTCTTCGTCGGGCACAACGACGGCCGGCTCATGGCGCTCGACAAGAGCGACGGCAGGCCGCTCTGGGAATACCAAACCGACGCGGGCTTGAACTCGACCGTCAGCACGTTCGCGCACGACGGCGAGCAGTACGTCGTGGCGCTCGCGGCGGGTACGTTCTTCCCCGGCACGGAACGAGGCGATAGCGTCTGGCTGTTCGCGCTGGGTGGCGGTCTCGATTCGGGAAGCGCGTCAGGCGCCGCCAGCGCGGACACGGCCCTCGAGCACTAGCGCGCGGTAAACCGTTCTACTCGCTGCGTTCCGCGGTTCGAGTCGACGGCCAGTCGAGATCGAAGGGGAACGGCCGGTCCTCGGAAGCGAACACTAAGTAGCGCACGATTTGATAGCTGTAACGCGCGAGCTGCTCACCGAGATGCTTGAGCCGCTCGTTGAGCGATCCCGTGAAAAGTAGACAAAAGAATTGCACGATGACGACGGCGGCGACGACGAGGCGCGTGAGACCCCATATGAGCACGACGACGAACATGAAGAATAACCGCAGCCACGTCGTGCGGGACGTCAAGTGCTGCTCGAAGCGTCGAGGCTCCTCCTCCCCCGCGATTTCGACGTGGTCTTTGGGTGGGCCGTCTTGATCCATGGTTCGTTCCTCTGCAACGGCGCGAGCACGATAGGACGATCATACTGTAACCGGCGCCTTTGCGGCAGCGCTCAATCCGCGGCGGGGGTCGGCGTGACGATGCTGTCGAATATGCCGCCTATGCCCATGCCGTTGGCGACCTGGCCGAGCTTCACGGGATCGATGTCCCCGGCGACGTTGATGAACACGGCCTCATTCGAGCTCCCGTCGACGACCATGACCGTCATGCCGACGGGGCGCATCTCCTCTACCTTGACGTAGATGCGGACCTTCTCGTCGTCCTCTTGGATATATACCATGCGCTCCCAGCCGTCCCTCTCGAGCGCGCCCGACGAGTCCTCGACGAACTCGAGCACGGCCTCGGGATCCTCGATCGTTTCGTACACGAGCACGCGCACGCTTTGGATGCCGGCGATCACCTCGGCCACGTTCGGATCGGTCTCCTGCGCGGCCGCCGTCACGAACCCGAGCATCGCCGGGTTGAGATCGATCTGCACCGTCGGCTCGTCGCCCAAGCCCGGCACTTGCGAGAAGTCGAAATAGCCCTGCGCGTGCACGGCGCCGGTGAAAGCGGCCAATGCGACCGCGACGATTCGACTCGACATGTTGCTAACCTCCATTTTCATCATCGGATTCTTCCTCGAATAGCGAATTGCGGCCGGCGACGAGCGCATCGAGCAACCCGGCGCTCACGGCGTCGGTCACCTCTTCGCCCGTATACGCAGCGCTCTTCTGCAAATAGGTCATGGCCACCGTGAAATCGCGAACCGCGGCGATGCGCGGATCCTCGGACGGCGGCGCGGGCCGCATGACGAGCGCGACCGCGGCAACCGCGACCGCCGCGACGGCGACGGGCACCGCGACCCAAGACCAATGGGTCGACCGCTGCACGCCACCTCCGGCGACGCTCACCAAGCGCGCGGACAAGCCTGCCGGGACGGGCGCTCGACCGAGATCGCGCAGTCCTACGCGCACGGCACGCGCACGCGCCACGGCGGCGCTCAAGCGCTCGTCCGCACGCATCGCTTCGAGCATGCGGCGTCGGTCGTCTCTCGTGAGCGATCCGTCGGCCATCGCCTCGATTCGCTCCCACGCCCATTCGTCGTGCCTATCCATGTTGCTCATTTCGCCTCCTCGAGCTCGAGGCGCAAAC
>Ga0209320_10000793_pt1 | contig 16251 bp, 16 predicted proteins | sample Rifsed13ft4_FD_184008 | JGI IMG/M metagenome (GOLD analysis project Ga0209320, IMG submission 184008) | Soil microbial communities from Rifle, Colorado, USA - sediment 13ft 4 (version 2) | ecosystem: Environmental > Terrestrial > Deep subsurface > Rock core/Sediment | place: Rifle, Colorado... | reverse complement strand
CGTTCGAGCCAGTGTGGCGGCGGGGAAACCGGTCCGCCGACCGTTCCGCCGGGCGTGGTCGCCGCATCCTCGAGCTCGAAGTCGGCATTGTCGAGTTCCTGTTGCCGCGCGGCCTGCGCTTGGCGCTGCACGAATTCCTCGTCGTTGAGGACGCTTCTCGTGCCGAGCTCCGGGTTGCGTTGCATCGGCACGCCGACCATGGCTGTGCCCGGCCATTTGCCCTGGAGATCGGGGTCGCCCCACGGAGTCCGCGGCGGCGAATACGATGCCGGTTGCGCGGCCGCCGAGCCCGCGACCATCGACATGCATGCCGCAAGCGTAGTGAGCGCGCACTGCGCGGCAACGTTCGACGTTCTCATACTCCCGAGCCTCTCGTGAAACGCCAAGAGAAGCATGCCGCCTCGGCGTGCGGTACGCAACGCCAAGGTGAAGGCCGCGTCAGTCGAGGCGCTTGTGAACGCGGGAGACCGCGATGCCGAGCGCCACGACGATGAAGACGCCGAGCGCCGCGAGCGACGGCCAAAGCTCCATGAGGCCCGCCCCGCGCAGCATGATGCCGCGCACGAGACGCAGGAAGTGAGTCAGCGGCAGGATCTCTGCGAGCCACTGCGCCGCGACCGGCATACCGGCGTAAGGGAACATGAAGCCCGACAGGAGAATCTGCGGCAGGAACACGAAAAACGCGAGCTGCATGGCCTGGAACTGGCTGCGTGCGATCGTCGAAAGGAAAATGCCGAGCGCGAGGCTCGCGACGATGAAAACAAGCGCGGCGACGTAGAGATCGCCGAGACCTCCTCGCACGGGCACGTCGAACAAGAGCTTGCCGAGCAACAGCACCACGGTCACTTGCACGAGACCGATGCCGATGAAGGGTAGCACCTTACCGATCGTGAGCTCCCACGGCGAGACGGGCGTCGCGATGAGCATTTCGAGGTTGCCGCGCTCGCGCTCGCGCACGAGGGCGAGCGACGTGTACAGCACCATCGTCATCGTGAGAATCACGCCGATGAGTCCCGGCACCGTGTTGATGGGCGCTCGGCGCTCCGGATTGTAGAGATTGACGATCTCGACGGGCGGCGGGCGTGTCGTCCAGCCGACGTTCCCGCGGACCGCGAACGCGCCGAGCTGGCGCACCGCGGACTGAATCACTTGGTCCGAGCCGTCGACGATGAGCTGCAGCGGCGGCCGCCCGGGGTCTTCCATGCGCCGTTCGAAATCTTGAGGCACGACCAGCGCCGCGCTGATGCTTCCGGAGCGCAACAGCGCTTCGAGCTCGAGCGGAGTCGACGTGTGATAGCGGAACTCGAGCACTTCGGTCGCCCCCATCTGCGCCACGACCTCGCGCGAGCGCGCCGTATCGGCCTGATCGAGCACGGCCGCATCGAGATGACGCACGTCCATATTGATCGCGTAGCCGAACAAGACGAGCTGCATGCTTGGGAGGCCGACGATCATTGCGAACGTGAGCCGGTCACGGCGCAGTTGCCTGAGCTCCTTGATGATGATGGACCCGAGCCTGCGCAGGTTCATGCGGCCTCTCCGCGAGGCATCGGCGGCTTCTGCGTCGCCGCGACGAAGACATCCTCGAGGTTCGGCGCGGCTGCGTGAATCGTTGCTTCGACGTCGGAGCTGCGCAGCGCTTCGAGGAGATCGCTTTCGACGCCGTCTCGGTCCGCTACGAGCACGCGCATCGATGCGCCGATCTGCGCGAACGCGATAACCGTCGGCAAGCCTTGCAATACTTGTCGAGCGCGCGGCAATTCGCGGCTCTCGATCAGCAACGTTCTACCCGGGAGGGATGACATGAGCTCGCCGGGTGCGCCGTCCGCGACGATGCGGCCGTGATCGAGAATGGCGAGGCGCGTGCAGCGCTCGGCTTCGTCCATGTAGTGCGTCGACACGAGCAGGGTCGTACCCTCGTCCGCGAGCTCGAACAGCGAATCCCAGAACTCGCGCCGCGACTGCGGATCGACGGCGCTCGTCGGCTCGTCGAGGAACAAAAGATCCGGTGCGTGAAGCACCGTGCCCGCGAGGGCAAGCCGTTGCTTTTGGCCGCCGCTCAACGTGCTTGCGAGACGCGTCTTGAGATCGGCGATGCGGTAGCGCTCGAGCGTTTGAATGATGCGGGCTTTCGATTCCGCCCGCGGCAATCCGTGCACGGCCGCGAGGAAGCGCAAGTTCTCGGTGACCGTCAGGTCTTCATAGAGGGAGAACTTTTGCGTCATGTAGCCGATGCGCCGCTTCAGCGCCTCGGCGTCCTTCGGGATCTTGAAGCCGAGGACGTCGATGTCTCCGCCGCTCGGTCTGAGCAGGCCGCAGAGCATGCGGATCGTCGTCGACTTGCCCGAGCCGTTCGGACCGAGGAAGCCGTAGACCTCGCCGCGGCGCACGGTGAGATCGAGCCCGTCGACCGCGACGACGGGACCGAAGTGTTTGCTCAAGGATCGCGCCCGGATTGCGGGCGATGTGTCAATTGCGTCCATCGTCGCGCAGCGTTGCGGTCAACGGCAAGCCCGCGGGGAGGGCGGCCGCCCCCGGGTCTTTCAGCACGAGCTCGGCGCGATAGACGAGCCGGCTCGCATCGTTGCCCGCGAGCGCATAGTAGGGCGTAAAGCTCGGCTCGCTGCGGATGCTGCGGAGCTCGGCGGCGAACGATGCAGCGATTCCTTCGATGCGGATCTCGAACTCGTCGCCGCGTTTGATTTGCGCGCGCAACGGCTCCGGTACGAAGACGCGGGCGTAAGGCGCGTCGCCGACGAGCAGGCTCACGACCTCCGCACCCGCGGGCGGTTGGTGGCCGGGATCAAACGGCAACGCGTCGACGATTCCGTCGCGTGGTGCACGCACGATGAGCCGCTCGCGCGTGAGGTGGAGCTCGTGCAGCACCGCCTTGACCGTATCGACGGCGGCAGCCGCTTGCTCGATTTGCTCGGGACGCGTGCCGGCCGTGAGCTCTTGCAACTGCGCTTCAGCGGACGCCGTTTCCGCGCGCCGTTGGTCACGTGCCGCGAGCGCTTGGTCGAGCGCGGCCGCAGCCACGAGCTCGCGGCTTCTGAGCTCGACGACGCGCTCGTATTCGGTTTCCGCGTCCGTTTGGGCGGCTCGTGCACGCGCGAGCGCCGCTCGCGCGGCGTCGATCGTCTCGATGCGCGCGCCGTGCGCGAGCTCGGCGAGCCGCGCTTCGGCCTCGGCGAGACTTGCCGTCGCTTGCGCAATGCGCGCGTCTTGTCGGCGCGTATCGAGCTCGAGCAAGACGTCCCCGGCCGCGACGCGGTCGCCTTCGGCCACGGCGAAACGCAAGATGGGCTCCGAAGACTCGGCGACGAGCGCGATTCGATCCCATTCGAGCGTGCCTAAGATCGTCGGCGGCGTGTCGCGGGCGCACGCGCCAACGAGGGCCGCAAACAACGCGGCGAACGGGCCCCACGAGTATCTAGTGCGCATTCAGCCCTCCCATGCCGTGGTCGAGCAACGCGAGCGTGTGGCGCAAGAGCGCGTCGTTATCGACATCGGCGGCCGCGAAAATGCGTCGCCAAATCGGCGCCGCCGCGAACGGAAACAAAGTGAGCCCGATCAACGACACGACGAGCAATCGCGGATCGAGGTCGGCATTGAAGTCCCCTTGTTTCTGCGCGGCGGCGAGCCGTTTCGCCAAAAGTTGCGGTACTTGAGGCGAGATCCGTGTGACCAATAGATCGCGCAGTGCGCCCGTCTCGCTCAAGACTTCGCGAACCCACAGCGAAGGCAGCCACGGATTGTCGGCGACGGCGGCGTGCACGCCGCGAACAAAGCTCGTCACGAGCGCGCGGGGATCATTGCCTGCCGCGTCGAGCCGCTCGCGGAGAACGGCGATGACGGGCATGACGCGTTCCTCGACGACCGCCGCGCGGAGCTGCTCCTTGCTGCCGAAGTAGTAGTGGACCATCGCGGGCGTCACGCCGGCGTCGCTCGCGATGCGACGCAGGCTCGCCGCCGCGATGCCGGTTTTGGCGTAAGAACGCAGTGCCGCATCGAGGAGGCGCTCGCGCTGATCGGCGACACCCCCGGCCGGACGGCCGGGGCCACGACGCGCGCTTGCGCGAGGTTTCGACACTGGGACTTGCATGCCGACCAATTTAAACGTGCGTTTAATTAATTGCAAGCCGCCTACGATGGCGGTGCGTTGACATTGAATTTCCGGACTGTAAGAGTCCCCCGTTAGAAGGAGTCGAGACCATGAGTAGAAAGATCCTCGCGTCGGCTGCCGTTGCGTTGGCGGCTTGCGGCGGCACGGATGACGCGCTGCTCGCCCAGAACACGGCGTTCACGGCGACCGCGATGGCGGAATTCAACGAGCCTTGGGCCATGACCTTTTTGCCCGACGGGCATCTGCTCGTGAGCGAGAAGCCGGGCACGCTCAAGCTCTATGCGACAGACGGCACCGTCAGCGAGATTCGTGGCGTGCCGGAAGTGAGCTACGGCGGTCAAGGCGGGCTCGGCGACGTCGTCGCGCATCCCGGTTTCGCCGAGAACGGTCTCGTCTACTTAAGCTATGCCGAAGCCGGCGGCAACGGCACCAGCGGCGCGGCCGTAGGGCGCGCAAGGCTCGTGCTCGGCGTTACCGGCGGCGAGCTTGCCGATCTCGAAGTGATCTGGCGTCAAGTGCCGAAGGTCGAGGGCCGCGGCCATTTCGGTCACCGCATCGCTTTCAGCGAGGACGGCCACCTCTTTATCAGCTCGGGCGAGCGCCAGAAGTTCGATCCCGCGCAAGACATGCAAGCGAACTTGGGCAAGATTGTGCGTCTCAACGACGACGGCACGCTGCCGTCGGACAATCCTTTCGCCGATCGCGGCGGCGTCACGGCGGAGATCTGGTCGCTCGGTCATCGCAATCCGTTGGGGCTCGCCTTCGATGGGCAAGGTAAGCTCTGGAATGTCGAGATGGGACCGCGCGGCGGCGACGAGCTCAATCTCGTCGAGCGCGGCGCGAACTACGGCTATCCGATCGTCTCCAACGGCGACCACTACGACGGCAGGCCGATTCCCGATCACGACACGCGGCCCGAGCTCCATGCGCCGGCGGCATTTTGGAATCCCGTGATCTCGCCATCGAGCTTGATGTTCTACAACGGCGGCGAGTTTCCGGAGTGGCAGGGCGATGCGTTCATCGGCGGCTTATCCTCGCAATCGCTCGTGCGCATCGAATTCGACGGCGAGCGCGCGCGTGAAGCCGAGCGCTTCGCGATGGGGCGACGAATCCGGGCCGTCGAGCAGGGGCCGGACGGCGCGATTTGGCTTCTCGAGGACGAGCGCGACGGCGTCGGCGGCAGATTGTTGAGGCTCACGAAACCGAACTGAAGGGCGCTAGCGCCTGCGATCGACCCATTCGTCGCGGGGTTGGCGCCACAGGTCGACGACGGCGTTCTCGTACGGTGGCGGCAGTCGGCCGCGACCGCTGTTCTGTGACCCGAGCTTGCGCGCAACGGCCGCGGACGCGACGTTGTCGACGTCAATGATGTGAATGACCTCGGTCCACCCGAGGTTCGCGAACGCCCAATCGATCGCAGCAGCGGCCGCTTCCGCCGCGTAGCCGCGCCGCCATTGGCTGCGGGCGATGCCCCAACCGACTTCCGTGCCGGGCCAGCCGTCGGGCATCCACGGACCGACGCGCCCGATCCATTGTCCCGATGACTTGGCGATCACCGAGAACATCGAGATGCCTTGGAGATGCCACGCGCCGGCCTGGGCCATGAAGCTTCGCCACGCCGTATTTCGCGGCTGCACGCCGCCGATGAATCGCGCGGCTTCGGCGTCGGCGGCAAACGCCGCATACGCTTCGAAGTCCTCGAGGCGCGGGGGCCTCAAAATCAGCCGCGGCGTTTCGATGCGCAGCGAGTCGGTGCTCACGCGTGGAGTGCTCAGGCTACGGCCGTCGCCTCGATCTCGATGAGCGCATCGGGATGGAAGAGGCCGGTGATGCCGAGCAACGTGCCCGACGGTTTTACCGTGAGCGCCGCGAGACGGTTGCCGACGACCGGGGCGGCCTCGAAGAATGCGCGCATGTCGGTCACGTAATAGTTGAGACGCACGACGTTTGCGAGCGTAAGACCCGCCTTGGCGAGCACGGTCTCGAGGTTATCGAAGGCCTGCTCGAGCTGCGCGGCCATGTCGCCGGCATGCAGGACGTTGCCGCCGGCATCGACGGAAGTCTGACCCGCGCAAAAGAGCACGCGCTCCGCGCCACGCGCCTCGACGCCTTGCGCAAAGGACAGCGCATCCTGCCATTGCCACGGGTTGACTGCGTTGATGGTGACCATGGCGTTGCGTTTGCGTTACCGCGCTTCTGCCGCGCGCTCGGCGGCGCGGTGCCCGGAAAGTATGAAACGCAGGCCGTAGTTGCCTTCGTGACAAGCGACCTCGAACAAGGGGCCGGCGCTCCGCGTCATGGGAATCTCGACGGTCCACGGCCGAGTGAAGACGGTCGCGTCCTCGATGGTTGCCCGATACATGAGCGTGTTCTCGTCCGTGAGCGTGAAGCGCTCGACGACGCTCAAGTTCTCGTCGCTCAAGCCGTTCAAGTAGCCGACGCCGAAGCGGCTTTGCTCGTTGAACTTCAAGTTTCTCGTCTCTACGACGAGCGTATCGCCTTCCCAGTGCGCGCGCGAATCGCCTTTCCATTGTTGCAGCTCGCCGGGCAGGTGCGGGCGCCCGTCGAGCGGAATGACGCGCGCGTCGTGATTCATCTCGACGAGGATCGTCACGTGATCCCCAGTCTGCACGATCTTGTAGTTGTTGTTATAGGGCTCCGGGAACATCGGCACGGTCGCGCCGAACAGGATGCAGCGCTCCGTGAGCCAGCGGTCGGCGGGGGTATCGGCCGGATGCAGCGCCGCGTAAGCTGCGCGCGCTTCGACTTTGCGCTGCGCTTCCGGCGTCAACGCGGGGATTCGTCCATCCGGCGGGTCGATGACGAGCGACGTGCGCCGCGTACCTACTATCTCGGAGCCGCGCTCGAAGAAGACGTCGTTGTACGATCCGACCTCGCCCGGCGGCAGCTCGCGGTCGGCGTTCGTCTCAGCCCGGCGTTCTCGCTCCACCGTTGCGACTTCCTCGGCGGTGTAGAACTCTTTCGCGCCGAGCTCCACCGGGCGCTGCATGGGCGTCAGCGTCGCATTGTTCCAAATCCCTTCGAGGTCGGGGTGGCCCCATGGCGTGCGCGGGGCCGACCATTCCTGGGCAACGGCGGTCGCGGGTGCAAGGGCAAACACCATGAGCAATGCCGCGACGGCCCGCGTTTGCGAGATCATGCTCGCCAGCGTGCCACGGACCCTGGGTCGCGACAAGCGCCCCGGAAGATCGCGAGCGAAGCTCGCTCCTACCTTAGAACGGGTTGTTCCGGACGGGCGTTGCGATCCTCGCGGAACATCGCTTTGATGCCGCGCACGGCTTGGCGCAGGCGGTTCTCGTTTTCGATCAACGCAAAACGCACGTGCTCGTCGCCGTATTCCCCGAAACCGATTCCCGGCGACACGGATACCTTGGCCCGCGCCAACAGGTGCTTCGCGAACTCCAACGAGCCGAGCGAACGGTACTGCTCCGGTATGTGGGCCCATACGTACATCGATGCCTTGGGAAGGTCGACAGGCCACCCGGCTTCCCGCAAGCCTTTCACGAGGACGTTGCGACGACGCTGATACGTGGCGGCGATGTCCTTCACGCACTGCTGATCGCCTTCGAGCGCGGCGATCGCGGCCACTTGCAGCGGCGTGAAAGTGCCGTAGTCGTAGTAACTCTTGATGCGCGCGAGCGCGCTCACGAGCTCCGCGTTGCCGACCATGAAGCCGATGCGCCACCCGGCCATGTTGTAGCTCTTGGAGAGCGTGAAAAACTCCACGGCCACGTCCTTCGCGCCCGGCACCTGCATGATCGAGGGCGCCCGCCAGCGGTCGAACACGATATCGGCATAGGCCAGATCGTGCACGATCAAAATGTCGTGCTTGCGCGCGAGCGCGATGACGTTCTCGAAGAAATCGAGCTCGACGCACTGCGCCGTGGGGTTCGAAGGAAAACCCAACACGATCATTTTCGGCTTGGGGAAGCTCTCGCGAATCGTGCGCTCGAGCTCCGCAATGAAGTCCGTCTCCGGCGACAGACGCACGGAACGAATGTCGGCGCCGGCGATGACGGCACCGTAGATGTGAATGGGATAGCTCGGGTTCGGAACGATCACGGTGTCGCCGCGGTTGAGCGTCGCGAGCATGAGATGCGCCAAGCCTTCCTTCGAGCCGATCGTCACGACCGCTTCGCTATCGGGGTCTATCCCGATGCCATAGCGATCCCGGTACCAATGCGCGATGGCGCGGCGCAGCCGCGGAATGCCTTTGGAAGACGAGTAGCCGTGCGTGTCCGGGCGCTGCGCGACTTCGATGAGCTTGGCGACGATGTGCGGCGGCGTCGGCCCATCGGGATTGCCCATGCTCATGTCGATGATGTCCTCACCCCGCCTTCGCGCGGTGAGCTTGAGCTCGGCGGTGATGTTGAAGACGTAGGGCGGTAGGCGGTCGATGCGCGCAAAGCGGCGCTTGTCCGGCAGAGGTGACGACATTTCTCTACTCACGTAAGCGCCCGGAACCGTCCGAGCGACGTCGGCCGCGAGCTTTGCGCGGCCATAGACAGTGTAGCACCATGTCTTCATGTCGAGCATCATGAGACTCTCGGCGTTGACGGTGGGCATGGCGTTCGCGACGGGCGTCGCGTCCCAACAGGCCATCTATACGGAGGTCACGGCGACGCATCTGCCTACGGGGCTCGCCGGTCCGTGCATGGATGCAGCGGCCGGAGACGCCGACGGCGACGGCGATCTCGACCTGGCGTTGGCGATGGAGTTTCAGCCGAACATCCTGCTCTTGAACGACGGCGCGGGCGTATTCACCAATGCCTCCGCAGAGCTGCCGCGGGCCGCCCACGACAGCGAGGACGTCGCGTTTGCCGACTTCGACGGGGACGGCGATCTCGATCTCGTGCTCGTGAGCGAGGATGACCGCACCGACGAGCTCTATTTGAACGACGGCAGCGGCCGGTTCACGGATGCGAGCGATCGACTTGCGACCGACGACGTTTCGAACGCTCTCGTCGTGCTCGACTTGAACGACGACGGCGCACCGGATCTCCTGACGGGGAATATCGGCCCGGATCGGGTGCTCATCAATGACGGGCAGGGCAACTTCCGCGACGAGACGGCGAGCCGCTGGCCGCAAGGTGGCGAGTCGCGCACGCAAGACCTCGAGCTCGCCGACGTCGACGGAGACGGCGACGCCGACGTCGTCGTCGGCAACGAGGGCCAGAATGAATTGTTTCTCAATGACGGCGGACGGCTCGTCGACGCGACCGCCGGCCGCCTGCCTGTCCGCGAGGACGAAACCCGTGAGATCAAGGCAGCGGACGTCGACGACGACGGCGATCTCGATCTCGTCGTGGCGAACGTGCGTTTCGTGCTCGAGCACTCGCCGCAAGACTACTTACTGTTGAACGACGGCACGGGCGTGTTCACGCATGCGGTGCCCGAGGCTCTGCCTGAGAGCGGCCGGAACAACTTCACGATTCAGGTCGCCGATCTCGATCGCGACGGCGACGTGGACGTCCTCGCTCCCTCGACGGTGTTTCGCGGGAGCCGCGGCGACTACCTCGTATTGCTCAACGACGGCTCGGGGCAATTCGCGCGCGCCTCCGCGGGCGCGATCTTGCCTGCCGGCGCCGACGGGAACGGCTTCGACGTCGAGGTCGCGGACTTCGACGCCGACGGCTACGACGATCTCTTCTTCTGTAATCGCGCGTCGAACCCCGCGCCGCGCGCTGCCGAGAGCTCGGGAGGCCGGCAACGACTACTGCTCCGAGGTGGAGGGCCCCGGGAGTAGGGCGGGCATTACTGTGACGCCGGTCGGCCCGCCGGCCACTTGTACAGCCTAAACTTCCATCCGAAGGGAGACCCGTGGCTGTCTGGAATCCGCTCTCGGGCGGGGAGGCCAAGCATATGCCCGGCAAAATCGCTCGCCCGTTCGCTGCGACCAAGCCGGCGTTGGCGTCCCTGATTCTCGCCTGTCTCGCGTCGCGAGCATACGGCGACGAGCTGACCCCAGATCAGTTGCTCGATTTCTCGCTCGAAGAGCTGATGCAACTCGAAGTCAGCGTTGCGTCGCGCATACCTACCGATACACTCAATGCGGCCTCCTCGGTGGAAGTGATCCCGGAAGCGATTTGGCAGCGCCGCGGGGCGCGCAGCATCTCCGAGGTTTTGGTGACAGTGCCGGGCGTCACGGTCGTGCCCGGTCTTGCGGGCGCGGACGCCTACGCCATTCGCGGGTACACACGCAGCACGTCGCTGCTCGGAGTGTTGCTGAGCTGGGACGGTGTGCCCCTCAATGATCTGTTCCGCGGCGCACCCACGGTGCTTCTGCCTGGACTCAATCTCGACGCGATCGATGAGGTTCAGCTCATCGAAGGACCGGGCTCCGCTTTGTACGGCAGCGATGCGTTTCACGGTGTCGTGGCGCTTAGTGCATACGAAGCCGATAGCGACAGGCGGGAGGTGCACGCCGATGTCAGGGACAACGGTTTCTATTCGGCCGGTGCGCGCCTCGGCACGGCACTCGGCGAGCGAGCGCGCGTGAGCATGGCAATAGCCGCCGACGGTCAACCCGGCCAAGAGATGGCCTTCCGCTATGCGGACCCGCTCACCGGGGCGGCACGCTCGGGGGAGCGCGCGAATCGTTATGGAGCCCAATCGGTGAGCGTCAAGCTGCGCGGTGCTGCGAGTACCGGTACGAGCTGGTACGGCGGAGTCTTGCTCCATCACTACGACGGCGAAGACTTTCAGGGATTCGGGACGCGTCTCGCGGCCACCCGCGATGTCGGGGGTATCGACACCGATCTCTACTTGGCAAACGGCGGCATCAGGAAGGACCTAGCGCGAGACGACACCGCCGTCGGGCTCTCCGCTTACGCCTGGCATGCGAACAGCGTCTTGATCGCGGGCAGGGAGACGTTCGATTTCGAGTCCGCCAACACGCAAGAGCGATACGGCGTCCATGCCACGTATGAAAGCACACCGATGGCTCGGAATACGCAGTGGGCATTCGTGCTCGGCATCGAAGAGATGGTCGTGGAGGAGGCGAGAACGCGCAACTTCGACCTGACCGGTGCGCCCTTGCTCGAAGCAGTCAACCCGGCCGAGGATGCACGCCGGCGAATCTACAGCGCCACGTTCGAGGGCACTACGCATTGGTCGGCCGAACGCTGGCGCCTGGTGTACGGGGCCCGTTTCGACCGCTACTCCGACTTCGGCAGTCAAGTCTCTCCGCGCGTCGGGCTGATCTGGCACCCGCAGGAGAAGAACGCCGTCAAGATCCTTTACGGCAACGCGTTTCGGGCTCCGACAGCCAACGATATGAGGGGAACGGTCGGCCTCATCGAAGCCAACGAAAACCTCGAGCCGGAAGACATCGATACTCTCGAGCTCGTGTTGATGCATCAAGAGGAGCAATGGTTCACGGAGCTCACGCTGTTCCACTCGCGCTGGCGCGACGGCATCGTTTCAGTGGCCAATAGCGGAGGAGCGGCGCCGTTCGTCTTCACGAACCTGGAAGAGAACAAAGCGCACGGCGTGACCTGGAAATTCGACTGGCAGGGAGATCCGTGGTTGCTGAACGTCGGCGCTTCTTGGGTGCGCAGCGAGAATGAAACGCTCGACGAGCGATACGGCGCGTTTCCGCGCTACACTTTGGACGCGGAAATCGCCTACTTCCACGCTCCGTGGAAAACGAATTTCTATTTGACGCAGCACTGGCAAATCGACACCGACGACGTCTATCCGCCGAGCGCGGGCTTCGGCGCTGCGCGCCTACCGGACTACTCACGCACCGATGTCGGCGCTGAGCGTCCGCTGAGCTCGCGGTGCAAGCTCATGTTCTCCGCGCGCAATCTGTTCGACCGTGAGAATTACTTCCCGTCCGGCGCCGGCTCGCGCGGCGGCATTCCGGACGAATCCCGCACGTTGAGCGCCGAGGTTCGTTTCGTTTTCTAGCCAGTTCGCGGGCGCGATATGTCCCCGGTTCGCTGCGTCGTCGGGCGAGCGCGCCTGCAACGAAACCCAGGCACCGCGCCGCAATTATCGGATGGATAATCTGTAATCAGAATTGCAACAGCATGCCGGTGCGGCGCGGGCGGAGCGCCGCCGCCTCGATGCTCCCCGTCGTCGCACCAAGTGGCATCAATCTTGCTTATCAGGTGTTGTCGACCGCCATACGGTCGTTGCTTGGAGACACACATGCTTTACTGGGCACTGATTTTCTTGGTGATTGCGCTGATCGCGGGCGCCCTAGGGTTTTCCGGCATCGCCGGCACTGCCACTAGCATGGCTTGGATACTTTTCGTGGTCGGCCTCGTCGTCGCGCTTGTGTTCTTCCTCAGAGGTCGAAGGCCTCCTCTTGCCTGACACGCGAGAAGGCTGCACCGGGGGCCGCCCATGAGCGCCGAAGTCGTCGGCGTTCTCGGCACGATTGCGGGAATCGTCGTTGCGGTGGGCATCTTCTTACTCGCGGCACGGTTCGTCGCCAGGGCGCGCGCGGGCACGCGCCGCTTGCGTCAGGCGCGGCACGATCCGCACGCGCCAACGGCTCGGCAACGACGGGCGAATGTCGGGCGCGACATCGACCAATAAAAGGACGCGCGCCACGATGCACGGTGGCCGGCGCGCGGGGCCCCGTTTGTTAGGTGGCGGGCTCGATCCTGAGCACGGCGCCTTCGTCCTCGTCGGTGAGCACGTAGATGAGCCCGTCGGGTCCTTGCGCGACGTCGCGCATCCGCTGGCGCAAATCCGCAAGCAGCACCTCGCGGCGTAGCTCTTCCATGTTCTCGTTGACGAGAATGCGCTGCAGCTGACCCGTGCCCGGAATCTCGCCGTAGCGTAACCCCCCGACGAAGATGTCGCCCTTCCACTTCGGTAGCGCGTCGCCCGTGTAGAACTCGAGCCCGGCGACGGCGATCGCGGGCACCCAATAGACGATGGGCGCTTCGTAGTTTTCGTGCGTCGGGATCTTGGCTTGCCACGGTCCCGGATAAGTGCGCCCGAAGCTCACGAGTGGCCAGCCGTAGTTCAAGCCGGCGCGGATGACATTGAGCTCGTCGCCGCCGTTCGGGCCGTTCTCGCTCTGCCAAACGGCGCCCGTGGCCGGGTGGACTGCGAGCCCCAAGGAGCTACGATGCCCGAGCGTGTAGATCTCGGGCAGGTAACCTTCGCGTCCCACGAACGGGTTGTCGCTCGGCACGCTGCCGTCATCGTTGAGGCGCAGCGTCTTGCCGCTATGCGACATCGGGTCTTGCGGGGCTTGCGCCTCGCCGCCGCTCGTCGCGGCATAGAGCTTGCCGTCGCGGCCGAAAATGATCGGCGTCGCGCCGCCCGTGCGCGGCTGCATGACGAAAACGTCGCTGAAGTCGTTGAGCTTACGGCCGTCCCAACGGCCGCGGCCGATTGCGACCGTGGTGATGTTGTTGCCGAGCGGTTTCGTGTAGCTCAAATAGATGAGGCTGTTCGTGGCGAATTGAGGATGCAATGCGATGTTCATGTAGCCGTGGACGGCGCCCGGAAGACCCGATTCGCCGGCCGAGAAGGCCGTTGGTCCCCCCGCGACGGGATTCGGATCGAGAGTGCCGTCGCGAATGACGCGCAGGCGGCCGGCGCGCTCGGTCACGAGCAGCGTGCCGTCGGGCAGAAACTCGAGGCTGTATGGAAACTCAAGTGCCTTCGTGACGACGACGACGCGGATGTCCTGCCCTTCAGCCGTCGCATACTCGAACGGGCCGTCTCCGAGCGGCTTGTTGGCGACGCCTTGCGGCGCGACAGGAATGCCGAACTGAAACGGGACGGACTGTTGAGCGGAGGCGAGCTCCGCGCCCGCTGCAGATACAAGAAGGATAACGGCCGCGAATCGGATCCGCCGGCGGCCTTGAGCAATACTCATCGACACGAGAACCTCCCCCAATCGAGTTTTTCAAGCCGGCGGTCTACGCCAGCACTTCTCCCAAGAAATTCTTCATGGCCGCCCACGAGCGCCGGTCGGCCGCGGCGTTGTACAAAAGCCCATGCTCAGGTGAGTTCGCCTCGGGATTCGTGAACGCGTGGGACGTGCGTCCGTACGCGTGCAATTGCCAATCCGCCTGGGCGTCCGTGAGCTCGCGCGCGATCGCCATCACGTGCTCCGGTGTCGCCATGGGGTCGTCGTAGCCGTGCAGCATGAGCACTTTGGCCTTGATTGGGGCCTGCGCGCCGAGCTTCGGCGGATGGAAGAGCCCGTGGAAGCTCACGACGCCCTTGAGGCCCGCCGGCACACTGCGCGCCAAGTCGAGCACGCAAAGACCGCCGAAACAGAAGCCGATCGCGGCCGTGCGCTCCGCGTCGACGGCCGGATGTTTCTTGAGCGCGTCGAGCGCCGCCGTCATGCGCCCGCGGAGCATGGCGCGATCGTCGAGAAAGGGCTGCATGAGCTTCGCATTCTGCTCCATGGTGCCGCCGCGCTTGCCTTTGCCGTATAGATCGAGCGCGAAGCCGACATAGCCCAGGCTCGCGAGCTTATCTGCCTTGTCGCGCTCGAAGTGGTTTTGACCGCCCCAGGCGTGGCTCACGAGGACGCCGGGCCGTCTACCTTTCTTGGCGTCGTCGTACGCGGCGTAGCCTTCGCAGGTGACGGAACCGTCGGCGTAGTCGACGTAGTCGGTCTTCATGGCGACGAGCTTAACCGCTTGAAAGAGCCGCTTCCAGCCAGCAGGGTAGGAGCAGCCTCCGGCGCGCGCCCGGTGTGGGAGCGATCTTCGTTGTAGGAGCGAGCTTCGCTCGCGATCTTGTCTTAATCGCGAGCGAAGCTCGCTCCTACAAGAACTACCAGCTGATGCGAAAGCCCGTGGTCCAGGACCAGCCGCTGAAGGCGCCGCCGTCGCCGGCTCGGTCGTCCATGTCCACGTATTGCAACCCGGACTGGAGCTTGAGCTTGTGGCCGTACCAATAGTGATTCACGCCGAAATAGACCTCGCGATAGTCGTCGCCGCGGCCGCTCTCGAGCTCGCGCTCGTACCGCCCGAAGCGCACGCCGTTCGGCTCGTCGCTGTCGACATACGTATAGCGCCACACGAGCTGATTCGAATTGCGGAGATTCCAGTACGGCATGACCATGACGGCAGTGAGATCGCTCTGGCCGAGATAGCCGTGGGCCGTCGAGATGTCGGTCCGCAATCCAAAGCGGTCTTTCGCAAAGTCGAAATTGACCGAAACGACCTGCTCGAGCGGCCGTGTGAAGCCGTTGTTCGGGTCTGGGTCGTTGTCGACGTAGTTGACGTTGAGCTGCGCCTTCTCGGCGCCGAATCGCGATGCGAAATCGTAGCCGACGGTGCCGAGGAAGAACTCGCCGCCGTTCGAGTCGCCGAAGCCGCGGTCGATGTCGCCGGAAGAGAAGATGCCCGCGTTGTACGAGAACTTGGCGATCTCGCCGGCGACACTCACACCCGGCACGTATTCCTCGGTAAACCAGATATTGTTCGCGAGGTTGCTGCGATCGATCGTGATGAGGTTTTTCGACGACGTCATGCCGTCCATGGTGAACGGCGCGCCGTGCTTGCCGACTGTAATCTCCACCGCGTCGTTCGGGCTCCACGCGACATAGGTATCGGTGAGGCGCTGATAAACGGGCTCGCCGTCCTGCGGATCGTATTCGGCTTCGGCGTGCAGCAAGAAGTGCTCGAGGAAGGCAACCTTGACCCCGAGACGCATGCGCCTCAAGTTCGTTTCCGAGTGTTCCTCGTCGCCGGAATCGACGTAGGCTTGGTCGACCTGAAAGCGGCCGCTCAATTGCACGCTCTTGATGAACGAATCGGCATCGCCCGTATAGAGCCGGGCCCGCGACCAGAGCGCGTCGAAGCGCTCGGTGGTCGACTGCGCATTCGCGGTTGCACCGATCATCGTAAGCACAATGAGCGCCGCAATCCGACTCTTGATCGCCGATGCACGCTCCGACCGGAAGCCATTTCGCATGGCACGGGTTCCTTGCGTTGCGGTCATGTTACGAAACCGTTGCGCAAGTATTACGGCGTTCTATGACGGAAATATGACAGCGCCGCGGAGCAAGCGCTGCGGCGAATGTGGGTTGGGGGATTTCGAATCGACCGAATTCCCGAGTGCGGTATGAAGCCGGCGCCTGCTAAAGGCCGTACATGATCGGCAGGACGATC
>Ga0209320_10000792_pt1 | contig 16253 bp, 10 predicted proteins | sample Rifsed13ft4_FD_184008 | JGI IMG/M metagenome (GOLD analysis project Ga0209320, IMG submission 184008) | Soil microbial communities from Rifle, Colorado, USA - sediment 13ft 4 (version 2) | ecosystem: Environmental > Terrestrial > Deep subsurface > Rock core/Sediment | place: Rifle, Colorado... | reverse complement strand
GTAATTCCAGTCAGTGATCTAAATAGTGTTTGTCTCTTTTTTATTGTTGCCAGTGGATTAGTTTTCATAAAATTCAATCTTTTTTTGTTAAATCTCTTTTACATATTTACTACTTCTCTAAGTTTTAAACAAGAACTATTTTGCAGAAACTCTAATGTTTGATTCAAAAATTGCCTAATGGTTTCGAGAATTTTTAGTTTAAATAAATACTATTAATAAAGTTAAGAGTTATTTCTTTCTCCGATTTCTAAACCATTTGCTTCGACAATATCCTTCTCCCCAATCTGCTGACGCCACATTGCATAGTAGAGTCCTTTTTGATCAACAAGCTCATCATGTTTGCCTGATTCCACGATCTTGCCGCGTTCTAATACATAAATTTTATCAGCATGCATAACCGTTGACAACCGGTGAGCAATCATAATTGTTATTAAATCTTTGCTGCTGGATACTTTTCTAATCGTTCTGCCTATTTCTTCTTCAGTCAAGGAATCGAGTGCAGAAGTTGCTTCATCAAAAACTAAAAGATCGGGTTTACGCAATAATGCCCGTGCAATTGATAACCGCTGTTTTTCACCTCCGGATACTTTAACTCCGCCTTCTCCTATTACCGTGTCCAGTCCTTTATTAGCTCTTAAAAGCAAGCTGTTTGCTGCGGCTTCATTTAGAACATCTATGCAATCCTGTTCTGAAGCGTTTAGGTTTACAAACAGTAAATTCTCTCTTATCGTGCCGGAAAAAAGCTGAGTGTCTTGAGTTACAAAACCAATTCGTTCTCTAAGGTTATCAAAATTAATTTCGTCTCCGGGAAAACCGTTATATAAAATTTTCCCGGTTTTGGGTGTGTATAATCCCACCAATAATTTTACAAGTGTGGTTTTACCAGAACCTGATGGTCCGACAAATGCAATAGTCTCACCTTTACCAACTTTAAAAGAAATGTTTTCTAAAGCATGTTGATTTGACGACTGATGCTTGAAACCGACATTACTAAATTCAAGCGTTTCGATTCTATTTATTCGAGCAGGAATTTGCGGTTTGACTTCAGGTGAAAGTTTCATAATATTTTCAAAATTGTTCAGCGAGACTTCCGTCTCGCGGTAAATATTGATTATATCTCCTAAACTTTGCAACGGTCCGAAAATGAAAAATGAATAAATGAACAAAGAGAAAAATTCTCCAACCGTGATTGCCTGGGCGAAAATCAAATAGAGCATGAGGAATAAAATACAGGTTCGTATAAAGTTGACTGTTGTTCCCTGAATAAAGCTAAGTTTGCGAATATACCGCACTTTTCTAAGTTCAAGTGCTAGAATTTTATTTGTTGTGTTGTTCAACCTGTTAATTTCCTGCTTACCTAGTCCTAAACTTTTTACAAGCTCAATGTTACGCAAGGATTCTGTTGTAGTGCCGGCTAATGCTGTTGTTTCTCCTACAATAGTTTTTTGCAGTGTTTTTATTTTTTTACTAAGTACGGAACTAATTATTCCTAAAATCGGAATGGTTGCAAAATATACCGGTGCAATCAGCCAATGAACATTTACCGCATAAATAGTTACGAAGATTATTCCCACAAGAGTTGTAAATAAAATATTTATCGAAGCAGAAATTAATCTTTCAACATCCGATCTTACCTTTTGCAATACCCCAAGTGTTTGCCCGCTTCGCTGATCTTCGAATTGATAATACGGCAGCTCAAGTGAGTGCTTAATTCCATCCGAATAAATTTGAGCACCGAGTTTTTGAGTTATCACATTTACATAGTAGTCTTGAAAATTCTTTGCAACCCTTGAGACGAAAGCAACTCCAACCGCCGCAAGCAGGAGAACTCCAACACCGCGGAAGAATTCCCCGGTTGAGTACTGCTGAAATTTGGTTGCGTATTTATCAATCACAATTCTGAAAATCCACGGATCAAGCAGAGAAAAGACTTGATTTATTGTTGCAAGAAATAAGGCGAGGAATATTAGATTTTTATATTGCTTGGTGTATGAGAATAAAAGTTTCATTGGTGCGAAAGATATGAATTGCTAAGCAAAGTAAAAAAGATGTACTGAGTTTGATAGTAGCGATATCACAGCAATAATCGGCAGTATTTTGGGGAAGAAAAGAGAGTTTTTCCTCTTGGTGTTTTATCATTTTAATTTTCGAATAATAATGTAATAAGGTTAGATTTACTAGAGTCTAAGTGGTTACTAAGGTTTTTAAAACAAGTCCCGTTTATTTGTTAAATTTTTTGAATTTAAAACCTTAGTAACAGAACAAAATAAATGCTTTCAACCTTATTAGCTTATTCCTCTTGAAAATAACATGAACATCATTCAATAACTCGAAGAATTTTTTCGCATATTCCGACCTTAATATAATCCAAGTCCAAAATTGGTTTTATTATTTCAGATTTAATCATAATTTATTGACCAAATTTTAGGTTACTTGGTAATTCCCAAAATCAAATAATCCTCCTTAAAAATTTTTGGATATTAAACTAAATTGATTTTGAATGCAAGACAAAGATAAAATTTTAAGCAAAACGGAATGCTATCATTGCGGACTTGAATGCCGCGATGGCAGCATAGTTGAAGATGGGAAAGCATTCTGCTGTATGGGCTGTAAGACGGTTTATGAAATTTTAGAAAAGAATAACCTCTGCAAATACTATCAGATAGATGAAGCTCCGGGTGTCACTCCGCAAAATCTTGTTCACAAAAATTTTGATTACCTCGACGATCCTGAAATCATAACCAAATTAGCAGAGTTTAGAGACGATAAGCTTTTCATTGTAACATTTTACATTCCACAGATGCATTGCAGCTCATGTATTTGGCTTCTGGAAAATCTATTTAAGATAAATCCCGGAATCATTCATTCTGAAGTCAATTTCCTCAAGAAAAATGTCACTGTCAAGCTCAATCCTAATAAGATCAGTCTCAAAGGAACTGTTGTACTACTCACATCGATTGGTTACGAACCCCAAATAAATTTAGAGGATATTGAAGGAAAAAATCTTAAGACCACAAATAAAAAATTACTTTACAAAATCGGTATAACTGGCTTTTGCTTCGGGAACATCATGCTGTTCAGCTTTCCAGAGTACTTGAACATAAACATGAGCGATAGCTTCTTTATTAAGTTTTTTGGCTGGCTGAATTTGATTTTAGCATTACCTGTTTTTTTATATTCAAGTTCAGATTATTTCATCTCTGCTTTCAAGGGATTAAGAAAAAAGATATTGAACATTGATGTTCCAATTTCACTTGGAATACTTGTATTATTTCTAAGAAGCGCTTTTGAAGTTGTTACGCACACTGGTGCCGGTTACTTCGATTCGATGACAGGACTTGTATTTTTTCTTCTCCTAGGAAAGCTATTTCAAAATAAAACTTATGAGACTCTCAACTTCGAGAGAAATTATAAATCGTACTTTCCTCTTTCGGTTATACTAAAAAAAGATGATTCGGAAGTTTCTATTCCAATTTCAAAATTGAATGTTGGAGATAGAATTGTTATCCGGAATAATGAAATTGTTCCTGCTGATTCTGTATTATTCGGCGGAGAAGGAAATATTGATTACAGCTTTGTAACAGGCGAATCAAAATTAGCCCCTAAAGTTTTGGGAGAATTAGTTTACGCCGGCGGAAAACAAATCGGTTCTGCAATTGAGCTTGAAGTAATTAAAGAAGTATCTCAAAGCTATCTTACGCAGCTTTGGAATAACGAAGCATTTAAGAACCGAACCGAATCAAGCTTTACAACAATTTCGAACAAGGTCGCGAAATATTTCACTTTAGTAATTCTGTTCATTGCTCTAATTGCATTTTTAATTTGGTTGCCAATCAATATTCATACTGCTTTAAATGTGATCACAGCAGTGTTAATAATTGCTTGTCCATGTGCACTCGCTCTCTCAATTCCATTCACGTTAGGAAATACAATTAGAATTTTCGGAAAGAACAAATTCTATCTGAAGAACGTAAACGTGATTGAGGGGCTTGCTAAAGTAAATCAAGTTGTGTTTGATAAAACAGGAACAATCACTCAAACGACAGAATCGAAAATAAAATATTCGGGCAGAGAATTGACCGAGCTTGATTCTATCTTGATAAAATCTCTTGTTAAAAATTCGACTCATCCGTTAAGCAAAAAGATTTGTGATTCTCTTGACTGCCAGGCGAATTTAAGTGTTGCTTCATTCAGGGAAATGCAGGGAAAGGGAATTGAAGGAGAAATTCTTGGAAAACATATTAAGCTCGGTTCAAAGGCATTCGTATGGGCTAATGATTTTCTATCAGATAATGATCATGAAAAAAGAATATTTGATTTTGATACAAGCGTCTTTGTTTCGATTGATGATGAAGTGTTGGGAAACTTTAGTATTTCAAATGTCTATCGTAGTGGGATTGAAAACACAATAAAAGAATTATCAAAACATTATGAACTATCCGTTTTGTCCGGAGATGATGAGGGCGAAAAGGAAAATCTTGAAAGAATATTCAGCAATGAGTCGAGAATTTGGTTTAGACAATCTCCATCAGAAAAATTAGATTTTATTAAGTTGGTTCAGTCATTCGGCAAAAAAGTTTTAATGGTTGGCGATGGCTTGAACGATGCCGGTTCATTAGCTCAAAGCAACGTTGGAGTTGCCGTTACTGAAGATATAAGTAATTTTTCTCCTGCGTGCGACGCAATCCTTGATGCATCAGAACTAAATAAAATTCCTCTGTTTTTAAAATTTTCAAAACAAAGCATTAAGATTATAATTCTAAGTTTTATAATTTCATTTGTTTATAATTTTGTTGGATTGAGCTTTGCAATTCAGGGCGCATTAACTCCAATTGTTGCGGCAATATTAATGCCGATAAGTTCAATTTCAGTCGTTATATTTGCAACATTTACTACTAATTTTTTAGCGAAAAGGGAGGGTCTGCTATAAGCGTTATAGTTATTCTCATCGGAATAAGCCTGCTTGTCGCTTCCGGATTTCTTGCTGCATTTATCTGGGCAGTTAAAAACGGACAGTTTAAGGATACTTACACACCTTCAGTAAGAATTATTTTAGATGATGAACCTAAATCAAAAAAAGAAGATTAACCTAATTTAAATCATCAAGGAGGAAGCTCTATGGAGCTTGAAAAATTCAGTTATGATAATAAGATTGTAAAAAACTTTGCCATTGCAACATTGCTGTGGGGAGTTGTCGGAATGCTTGTCGGACTGATAATTGCCACACAGCTTTTCTACCCGGCACTTAATCTCAACACTCCATTTTTAACATTCGGAAGAATTAGACCTCTTCACACAAACGCTGTGATATTTGCGTTTGTAGGAAATGCAATTTTTATGGGAATTTATTATTCCCTCCAAAGATTGTGCAAAGCAAGAATGTTCAGCGACTTGCTGAGTAATATTCACTTCTGGGGATGGCAGCTAATAATTGTTGCTGCAGCTATTACATTGCCGATGGGATTTACAACAAGTAAAGAATATGCTGAACTCGAATGGCCAATAGATATAGCGATAACTTTAGTGTGGGTTGCTTTCGGAATAAACATGATCGGCACGATAATAAAACGAAGAGAAAGCCACATGTATGTTGCTATTTGGTTTTACTTAGCAACGTGGGTTACAGTTGCAGTTCTTCATATCGTAAACTCTATCGAGCTTCCGGTTTCATTTCTTAAAAGCTATCCTGTTTATGCAGGCGTTCAGGATGCATTGGTTCAGTGGTGGTATGGGCATAATGCCGTGGCTTTTTTCCTAACCACTCCTTTTTTGGGAATGATGTACTACTACTTACCAAAAGCTGCAAATAGACCGATTTATTCTTATCGGTTGTCTATATTTCATTTCTGGACATTGATTTTTATTTACATCTGGGCTGGTCCTCATCATTTACTTTACTCGGCTTTACCGGATTGGGCACAATCATTAGGAACAGTTTTTTCGATTATGCTGATTGCTCCATCGTGGGGCGGAATGATCAATGGACTATTAACTTTAAGAGGTGCGTGGGATAAGGTTCGTACCGATCCTATTTTAAAATTTATGGTTGTTGCCGTTACAGCTTATGGAATGGCAACTTTTGAAGGACCAATGCTAGCACTTAAAAACGTAAATGCAATTGCTCACTTTACAGATTGGATAATTGCTCACGTTCATGTGGGTGCATTAGCTTGGAATGGATTCTTATCTTTCGGAATTCTTTACTGGCTTATTCCCAGATTGTACAAAACAAATCTTTATTCTAAAAAAATTGCAAACGTACATTTCTGGCTTGGAACACTGGGAATAGTTTTTTATGCTTTATCAATGTGGTGGTCGGGAATAACTCAATCGTTAATGTGGAAAGAGTTTACTCCGCTTGGAACTTTGCAATATCCCAACTTTCTTGAAACCACGTTACAAATTATTCCAATGTATATGATTCGAGCGACGGGCGGCTTGCTTTATTTTACCGGCGTAATTTTAGGTGTTTACAATATTATTAAAACTGCAAAGCAAGGAAACTTTTCTGCAAATGAAGATGCTGAAGCTCCAGCGTTGGCAAAATCATCTTTAAATGCAGATGAAAAGTTCAGACATCGCTGGCTTGAAAAGAAGCCGATTCAATTTGCAATATTATCTTTAGTCGTAATTTCAATTGGCGGTATAGTTGAATTTATTCCGACATTTCTTGTTAAATCCAATATACCTACAATTGCAAGCGTTAGACCGTATACGCCTTTAGAACTTGAAGGCAGAGATCTTTACATAAGGGAAGCTTGCAATAGCTGTCACTCCCAATTAGTTCGTCCTTTCAGATCTGAAACCGAGAGATACGGTGAATACTCGAAGGCAGGTGAATATGTCTATGAACATCCTTTCCTCTGGGGATCAAAAAGAACAGGACCCGATTTATGGAGAGAGGGTAAGAAATATCCTAACTCATGGCATTATTATCATATGGAAAATCCACGTTCAATGTCTCCCAATTCTATAATGCCCAATTATTCCTGGTTAATTGAGAATAAGCTGGATTATTCAACTTTAGAGAGTAAGATAACCGTTTTAAGAAAACTTGGCGTTCCGTATCCAACTAATTATGAAAATGTTGCAAAGAATGAATTAGAAAATCAAGCAAAAGAGATTGCACTTGATTTACAGAAAAATGGTATTGCCGTTGATGGTACAGAAGAAATTATTGCTCTCATCGCTTACTTGCAAAGATTAGGAACAGATATAAAACTTAATGAATTAACAGATACTAAATGAGAGTTGATCAACATGTATAAAGAAGTGCTTCAATCAATAAAGGATGTTGATGTTTATGCGATTATATCTTTAATCATCTTCATCACTTCCTTTATAATTATTACTATTAAAATACTTAGAATGGATAAAAGTTATTTAAATAAAATGAAACAGTTACCGCTTGACCCGGAAAATAATTCACAAAATTTTAAGGGTGAATAAAATGATAATCAATAGCAAGAACCTAAGGGCAATCCCCGAACCATCTTCCTCTACAAGTAGAAGAAAATTATATTCCAACTTCCTGTCCGCCGAAGTGAAACACGAAGGCGGATTCAAAACTAAATTTTTATCATTATCAAAAAAAATATTTTTCATACTTCTTTTTTCTCTGATGCAAAGTGTTTCTGCGCAGCCAACTGGCGGAGAAATGACTAAATCCTACTACGACATTGTTGCAGTTGCACTATTAGCTATTGTATTGCTGATCATATTTGGATTTCTTTACTTCGGAATGGGTGAAGAAATTAAACGTGAAAAAAAGTATTTTTTCGGCTTTCAAAAAATTAGGGATTACATTGTAGGACTAAAGCCGATTGAACAAGAAAAAGATATAATGCTCGATCATGACTATGATAATATTCGTGAACTTGATAATAAAATTCCGCCATGGTTCAATTATCTTTTTTATGGTTCTGTAATTTTCGGCATTTTCTACATGATAAATTATCATATTCTTTCTTCGGGTGATGTTCAAGCAATTGAATACAAAGAGGAAGTGAAGTTTGCCGAAATGCAAAAGCTTGAGCTTATAAAATCCGGAACTTTATTAGACGAGAACACTTTGACATCTCTAAAAGATGTGGCGGCGCTTAACTCTGGAAAAGAAATTTTTGTAAAAAACTGCACAGTCTGTCATACTGAAAAAGGCGGAGGTTTAGTCGGTCCAAATCTTACCGATGATTACTGGATTCACGGCGGAGGAATTAAAAATGTTTTTTCAGTAATAAAGGAGGGTGTTCCAGCTAAAGGAATGATAAGCTGGAAACAGCAGCTTAATCCAAGACAAATTCAAGAAGTTGCCAGCTATGTTCTTTCACTTAGAGGAACGAATCCTCCGAATTCAAAAGCTCCGGAGGGCGTTCTTTATGTTGAACAGGATTCTTTGAAGCAATAAAAGTTCTAAATTCGATATTCTTTATTCAATATTCATTATTCAATGAAATATCGAATATTGAACATTTATCCGCCTTTGATGGAAGGAATTATGAATGTTGAATGATTTAACAGAATTGTACATAGCTGAAATGATTAAGGCTATAGATTTATTATTAAGAAGAAATAATGACTGAAGTTAAAACCGAAGATTCTTTTCGCGACCATCTTGCTACTGTTACTAAAGAAGGAAAGCGCAAGTGGATTTATCCTAAACAACCTTCGGGGAGGTTTTACAATGCACGAACTATTGTAAGCCTTTTTTTAATAATATTTTTAGTAACAGCGCCATTCATAAAAATTAATGGGCATCCTTTTCTGCTCTTAGATTTTCTTAATAGAAATTTTGTTTTATTCTCCATCCCTTTTGATCCGCATGATTTCCATTTATTTGCTCTGGCAATTATTGCAATAGTAGTATTCGTCATACTTTTTACCGTGGTATTCGGGAGAGTATTTTGCGGATGGGCTTGTCCTCAAACGATTTTTATGGAAATGGTCTTCAGAAAAATTGAATATTTGATCGAAGGTGATTTTAAAGATCAAATAAAACTAAAACAAGTACCATGGACTTCTATCAAAATTTTTAAGAAGACGCTAAAACACATAATCTTTTTTCTGATAGCATTTTTCATCTCAAATATTTTTCTCTCCTATATCATAGGAATGGATGCGCTAACAAAAATAGTTACAGCTCCGCCATCTAAGCATTTAGCCGGGTTCATTTCTATGCTGGTGTTTTCGGGAGTATTTTACTGGGTTTTTTCATACTTCCGTGAGCAGGTTTGCACTTTGGTCTGTCCCTACGGCAGACTTCAAGGTGTTCTGCTTGATCAGGACTCAATTGTAATTGCATACGATAATGTTCGCGGTGAACCACGAGGAAAACTTAAGAAGAACGAACCAAAAAATAATTTGGGCGATTGTATTGATTGTAATCTGTGTGTTGATGTTTGTCCTACCGGAATTGACATAAGAAACGGAATTCAGCTTGAATGTGTCAACTGCACTGCTTGCATTGATGCATGTGATGTTGTGATGGATAAAATAGATCGTCCAAGAGGATTAATAAGATATGACTCGCTTCGCGGCATTGAGAAGAAGGAGAAATTCCGCTTCACACCAAGAATGGCGGGTTATACAACCGTACTAGTTTTGATTCTTTCTATTCTAAGTTATCTGCTCATAACCAGAAGTGATTTTTCAATAAATGTTTTGCGAACACCTGGTTTGCTTTTTCAGGAACAGCCTGATAATAAATACAGCAACATTTATGATTTGAATATTATTAACAAAACGTTTAATCCCGCACCAATCGAGTTAAAACTTAAGAATGTTAAAGGTGAACTGAAACTTCTCGGCGATGAACTTAATCTCAAACCGCAGGAAAAACACGATTCAAAATTTCTTTTGATATTACCAAAATCGTCTATCACAAAAATGAATACTCCTATTACAATTTCTGTTTATTCCAATAATAAATTACTGAAGGAAGTTCAAACTTCATTTTTAGGACCAGTAGCTGAGAAAGGAAAAAGCTAATATGAAATTTAATTGGGGTACCGGAATAGTAATTTCGATTATTATTTTTCTCATAATTTCTTTTGTAATAATTTTTTACTTTATGAATCAGAGGGTAGATCTTGTAACCGATAATTATTACGAAAAAACACTCGTTTATCAAAATCAAATTGATGAAGCCGAGAGAACAAAAGAGATAAATAAAAATATTAAGCTTGAATATCTTGACAGCCAGTTAAAATTGACTTTCCCGGATTCAGTAGCTAAACTTATGAGCGACGGGGAGTTTTATTTTTATCGTCCATCTGATTCGAAAAAAGATTTTAAAGCTCAACTTCAAATTGATATGAACGGTGAGCAGTTGTTCGATGTATCTAAAATTGAAAAGGGTTACTGGAAGATTCAAATGAAATGGCTGATGAATAGTGAAAGCTACTCGGTTGAACGAGCAGTGATGATAAATTAGTTTAGCGATAGAACGCTGATCATCATAACCAGTCAGCGTTCCATTGTTTTTAATTCAGAGAAAAAATTATGGAAGTTTTATCAGGGCTTGCGCTTGGATTTTTAGGAAGCATGCACTGCATTGGTATGTGCGGACCAATTGCTTTAGCATTGCCTTCACAAAGTAAATCAAAGTTCAGCTTTTACTCGGGCAGAATATTATACAACTTCGGCAGAGTAATTACCTACTCGTTGATGGGCTTAATCTTAGGTTTGGTAGGACAAAAAATAAATCTTGCGGGTTATCAGCAATTATTCTCAATTTCTCTTGGTGCTGTAATTTTAATAATTGTTTTACTACCATCACGATACAAAAATATTTTTGGCTCATTAAGTGTCGTTAAGGCGCTGACAAAAACAGTACAATCATCTATCGGTGTACTTTTCAGGATAGGCAGTCAAACTTCCCTATTTGCAATTGGAATACTAAACGGATTCCTTCCATGCGGTTTTGTATATGTTGCCTTAGCTGGCGCAGTTTCACTCGGCAATGTTGAAAGCAGTATTATATTTATGGCATTATTTGGATTAGGTACAATTCCCGCAATGTTCTCTGCTTCAATAGTTACAAATCTTTTTGGTCAAAATTTCAGGAAAAAAGTTTACAAAGCTGTTCCTGTCTTTGCCGCTATACTTGCAGTTATCTTTATTTTACGAGGATTAAATCTCGGAATTCCATATCTAAGTCCAAAGCTGAAAACTGCAACCCAAGTTAATCCAGATCACGATTGCTGTGAATAAATTCATTTTGAAATTTCCCACAAATAGGAGATTAAACGAGTGATTTTTAAGAAGTCAAATTATTTTCATTAATTTTTTTATTCTAAGATCAATTATTTAATACTTATCGGCAAACTGTTATTCCACATCACATTATTTCTTTCCTTATTGAAATACTGGCTCGTATGATTAAGATTAAGGCACAAATATTTAAAATGAAAATAGCTATTTGATTGTCGTTACAGAGTCAGAAAGAAATAGAATAGCATTTCATTCACAAAAGTAAAGTGTAACTTATAAATTTTATTTGAGTCTAATCTATCGTCAATCGGACTTTATAATTATCAATTCAATGAGTAAATTTAATTTAGTAAGTGCAGCTATTATTTTGCTTCTATCGTCAATAATAATTCCATGACAAAAATTCTAGAAAAAGAAATTGTAAATCGAGATTGTCCTCACTGCAAGACACATGTTTCCACTGCGTGGGTGTGCAAATTGGAGGCGGATGGAATTATTCGTTACATTTATTTCTGTCCGAACTGCCAAAAACCTCTTCACATTTCCAGCAAAAAAAATAATTTAATTCGGACCAGCTAAGATACTAAAACTTTCCAAGTATAGTTTCCTTTCAACCACTCCCCCTGTTTATTAATTCTTTATTTATTAAGTTTGAATTGCTCCTCAACAAAGGGTGATACATTTCCTTCTCAATTATTAGGAAATGAACTGTTTGAAATAACATCTTAAATTTTATAAGGGATTTATTATGAAACCGCAAATTAAACTTTTTGATGTCCATCATATTGATTCAATCCAGGATATGCTTATCAAATCGGCAGAGCTTTATAAAGATAAGCTTGCATTGGAAGATTTAACTACATACCCAATTTCAAAACTATCATATAAAGAATTGCTTGATTATGTTTTACGATTTGGAAAGGGTTTAGAAAATCTCGGCATAAAACCAAGAACTCACATTTCGCTTATTGGCGAGAATAGAGTTCAATGGGGACTTGCCTATTTAACTGCAATGGCATTTAATCATGTTATTGTCCCTATTGATAAAAACTTAAGCACTAATGAAATTTTAAATATTATACACGAGTCTGACTCCGAGGTTATAATCTTTTCAGAAACATTCGTATCAATGTTAAAAGAGAGCAAGAACGTGTTTAAAAACCTACATCATTTTATCTCGATGGATTCATTAAGTGAAAACGAATGGGTTTATTCAATGCCGCAGTTGATTAAAGAATCTTTGCCTGCACATATTTCCGAACTTCCTAAAATTGATGCGGATGAAGTGGGAGAAATAATATTCACTTCGGGTTCTTTGGGAAGAGCAAAAGGAGTGATGCTATCTCAAAAAAATATTGCTTCCAATCTAATGAGCATGACTAAGATGATTCAAATCAAAAAGGAAGATAGATTTCTTTCTGTACTTCCAGCCCATCATACTTATGAATGTACATGCGGATTTTTATGTCCTTTATTTATGGGATCATCAGTCCATTATGCCCGCTCGTTGAAAACAGTGGCAGAGGACATGCAGAAAGCAAAACCCACCATATTTTTAGGAGTGCCTTTGCTTTATGACAAGCTATTTAAGCGCGTTATGAAAAATATCCAAGAAGATAAAATAAAATCTAAAGTTGTGCCGCCCCTTATCAAAATAAGCTCTTTTGCTGAAAAGTTTGGATGGAAAAGCTTACCCAAAAAAATATTTAAAGAGCTTCATGAAAAATTCGGTGGAGCGGTTAGATTATTCATCGTGGGTGGTGCAGCGCCCGATCCTAAAATTGCAAAAGGGTTAAGAGAATTCGGATTTAATTTTGTGCAGGGATATGGGCTAACAGAAACTTCACCAATTCTTACATTAAACCAAATTGATAATTTCAAAGATGATGCTGCTGGCATTCCGCTCTCCGGTATTGAAATAAAAATCAATCAGTCGGATTCCGAAGGAGTGGGAGAAATTTTTGCAAAAGGTTCCAGTATTATGCTTGGATATTATAAAAATGAGATGTTGACTAATGAAGTAATTGAAAATGGCTGGATCAAAACCGGCGATCTTGGTTATGTAGACCCAGACGGATTTTTGCATATCTCCGGACGAAAGAAAAATGTTATCATTGCTAAGGATGGTCACAATGTTTTTCCTGAAGAAATTGAAGACATTCTAAATAGAAGTCCTTACATACTTGAGGTTTTGGTTATGCATGAACGGGATTCCAAACACGATGAAATAATTGTCGCAAAAATTGTAACAGATGCAGAAGCATTTATCGAATACTCTAACAAGAACAGCGTCCAGATTACAAAAGAGCTTATTCACGAAATCATTAGCAAAGAAATTAAGAGAGCAAATAAAGAACTTCCCATTTACAAGCAAATTAGAAAATTCCAAATTCGCGAAAAGGAATTTGAGAAAACCACAACTCAAAAAATTAAAAGATATCTAATCAGCAAAGGAACTGAGGTTGGGGAAGAACTGTGAAAATCAATAGCACCACTGCGTATAGATAGGAGCCACAACCAAACTTAATTTTGGAGACTAGTATCTATTTAATAAGGGAATAAGGTTAAGCTAATCCGTCAGTTGACGGATTATATTATTACTAAGGTTAAAGAAAATGTTGATAAGGTTTTACGATTGTCTCAATAAAATCGGGATCATTCACTTACAAAAAAATACTTTGGATATTAAGAGACAAAAAATTATGAAACATTATCAAAGCCCTAAACCTTAGTAACTTTAGCAAGCACCTAATTTCCCAACCTTATTACCTCATCATCAATCAATAAATTGCTCAATTTAAAAGTACGCTTTAAAGACAAAATTTTTGTAATTAGTGGTATAAGGTGGAAGGCCTTTGTGACACTGATCCGTCAGATTTATCGGCCACTGACTGCATGGGACGGCTGCAACTGATCTACACAGATTAAAAAAAAATCCGTGCAGCCCATAACGAACTGCACGGATTGTAATTACAATTAGCTATTTCCTAGAAACCGAGTGAAATTGCAAATACATGGTTTCCATCAAAATATTTGACCGGTAGATATGCATAATCAACAGATAAATCAATATTACTAAACTCCTTTAAATTTACGCCAACTCCCAGAGCATAATTTTGGAAAATGTTTGGAGTGTCGTCTGTTGATTGCGGTGAAAAGAGATATCCACCTCTTACATAAAAAATATCTTTAAAGGTGTATTCTAAACCTATTTTGTAATCATCATATGTATAATTGTTGTTTTGAAATGTAGTAGAAAGTATTAATGAATTTTCCTCATCTATTTTTTTCTGATAGGATAGACCCACTCCTATTTCTGAAGGTAATTCTGCTGAGGCAGCATCAACTTTTAAAAACGTTGGTCCTCTATCTCCAACTGTGCTTTGTGCTTCCACATATAATCCATTCCCATCATATTTTATCGGAGAGCCAAAATTCTTTACCACTACACCCAAAGCAAAACCGGGTACTTCAAACAGATTTTTATACTGAACTCCAAAATCAAAACTAAATCCAGTTGCCTCGGCTCTATCAATACTTTCATTTATTAAATTGAAACTAGCTCCAATAGATACTCTCTCGGTAAGTTGTTTTGAATAAGTTAAACCAAGAATAAAATAGTTTGGGTTAATTATCTGACCAGTGCCATCAGGTTGATCCATCGTTGTAACATTAATCTCTCCAATGTTCAGAGATCTGAAAGATAAACCAACAGAACCTAAGTCGCCCAATCTACCGCTGACTGCAACAAAATTAACATTCATGTCTGCTATATAAGAACGGTATGAGAATAGGGCATTTGCAGAGGTTGGTGCGAAATCAACTCCAGCGGGATTCCAATATATTGCTTCTAGACCAGAAACTGACGCAATCGGTGAGCCAACCATCGCTAAATATCTTGCACCAACAGGAATTCTCAATTCCGGAGCGCCTGAAGTACCAGCACGATTTTGACCACCACCGAATGTTTCAATGGCTAAGAAGCTTAATATTAGAAGTGCAAATATTACTCGTTTCAAATGAAACATAATTTCCTCCGAATAATTTTAAAAATTTAACAAGGTGCAAGCGCGTATTCGCTTGTACCTATTTTGAAATATCAATAAACTTTTAATATCTGCTGTTCTTGTATAACAGCTAATTTTAGTACTTTGGTTGTTCCTAAATCTGGCATATCTACATAAACTATATATATACCACTGGCTATAGGCAAATTGCTATCATTCTGCAAATTCCAAGTATCAAATTGGCCGCTAGTAGAAACATGATTAATCGTCCTTACCAATACACCACTAATATCAAAGATTCGGATAATTGCATTATCCGGTAAATGACTAAAAGTAACATATTTATTGTTGGGCGCTGTTTCCCTATATTGAAATCCATAATATGGGTTTGGGAACACATTAACTTTACCAACATCTTCCTTTGCTAGAGCTTCACTGCTGGAATTTTGAGGTGTTGTGAAAGTAAATTTATCATTCGATGTATTTACCTTTGGAGCTACAAAGTCCATCGTAAAGTCCGCTGCAAATTGCTCTCTGGTACCACGGGGTAACCACCAGAAACTCCAAAGAACCGGACCTCCATTCAGAATTATTTCATCCATAAAATCACGTCCACCGGCAGTGGGATTCCAGTTATTCCCAGTTGGATCATAATCAGAATCTAAGACAAAGACATAGTTAAATGGGGCTGTAGAACCATCATCAGGATCCCACTGCCCATTGTTATCTCTATCCCTTACAATAACTGACAACTGACGAGGTGGATTACTTGTAACATCGTAAAACTTGAAAGGCATTAATGTGCTGCTCTTCCAATTTCCGGGTCCCCATGTTTGATATAGGTTAACTATCTGTCCATTGGCAGGATTAACAGTATAAATTTCGCCAACATCGTACTTACCATTACTATTAGCATCAATATAACTTTCAACCTTAAATACATCAATATGTAAATCCTTCAAATCACCTGGTGCAACTGTCGTTTCACCCCAGAAATTAGGACCGACAAAAGCAGCGCCAAACATTAACTCTCCACCA
>Ga0209320_10000791_pt1 | contig 16254 bp, 14 predicted proteins | sample Rifsed13ft4_FD_184008 | JGI IMG/M metagenome (GOLD analysis project Ga0209320, IMG submission 184008) | Soil microbial communities from Rifle, Colorado, USA - sediment 13ft 4 (version 2) | ecosystem: Environmental > Terrestrial > Deep subsurface > Rock core/Sediment | place: Rifle, Colorado... | reverse complement strand
TACTGCAGCGCCATCGTCTTGCTGTCCACGGTCTGCGCCACCGCGAAGATCGTGTTCAGCGCCAGGGCGAAGCCTTCGGCCCGCAGGATGGCGGCCTGGCGGTCGCCCTCGGCGCGGAGGATCGCCGACTGTTTGTCGCCCTCGGCGACGGTGATGGTGGCCTGGCGCTTCCCGTCGGCCTCTGTGACCACCGCCCGGCGGCTGCGCTCGGCGGACATCTGCCGGGTCATCGCCTCCTGCACTTCCCGCGGCGGCAGAATCTCCCGGATCTCGACGGTGGTGACCTTGACGCCCCAGCGTTCCGTGACCTCGTCCAGTTTCGTCCGCAGCACATTGTTGATCTGCTCGCGGCGGGCCAGGACGTCGTCCAGGGAGATGTCGCCGATGACGGCGCGCAGCGTGGTCGTGGCGATGCCCCGCGCCGCGCCAGCGAAGTCCTGCACCTGGACCACCGTCATCTCCGGCTCAAAGACCTTCCAGTAAATCAGGAAGTCGATGTTGATCGGGGCGTTGTCTTTGGTGATGCAGGTCTGGCTGGGGATCTCCAGGAAGGCTTCACGCAGGTCGACCCACACCGGGCGGTCGATGAGCGGAATCAGGAATACCAGGCCGGGGCCCTTGCGGCCGATTGACCGGCCGAAGCGGAAGACGACCAGGCGCTGGTACTCCCGCACGACTTTCACGGCCAGCGGGATCACAATGAGCGCCACGATCGCGACGACGATCGGCCAGAAGAGCAGCCCAAACAGACCCAGCATTGGCACACCTCCGCGGGATACTAGGCGTAGACTTCGAATAATCTTCTGTGGCTCCTCTTCAACGAGGGACCGGAAAGGCAGCCGGAGGTGAGAGATGGAACGCCGCGCCGTGGTGGGGATCGACATCGGCGGGACAAAGACGCTGAGCGCGGTAGTGGACGCGCAGGGACGGGTGCTGGCCCGCCGCCGCATTGAGACGCCGCAGCGTGGGCCGGCCGACTTCGTGCAGGTCCTGGCCCGCGAACTCTCCACGCTCCTGGGATTGGCCGGCCTGCAGAAGGAGGACCTGTTGGGTCTGGGCGTGGGCGCGCCGGGCCCGCTGGCCCCGGAGACCGGCGTCGTCTTCGAGCCACCGAACCTGGCCGGCTGGCGCGATGTCCCGCTCGGCACGATGCTCTTCGACGCCACCGGCGTCCCCACGTTTGTGGAGAACGACGCCAACGCCGCCGCCCTCGGCGAGGCCTGGGTCGGCGCGGGGGTGGGGGTGCGCGATCAGATTTACATCACGGTCAGCACCGGCATCGGCGGTGGTCTCATCTTCAACGGCGAACTGTATCACGGCGTCTCCGGCACGGCGGGCGAGATCGGGCACATGACGGTGGAACCGGACGGGCCCGTCTGCACCTGCGGCCGGCGCGGACATCTGGAGGGCCTGGCGTCGGGGCAGGCGATCGCCCGCATGGCGGAGGAGGCGGTGCGGGCCGGGCGCCAGACGCGATTGGCCGCGCTTCCCTCCGGCGCCCTGGACGCCGCGGTCGTGGCGCAGGCCGCTCTGGATGGCGATGCCGTCGCCCGGGAGATCTACGCGCGCGCCGGCCAGCACATCGGCATTGCCGTCGCTTCGCTGGTCAACGTCCTGAACCCGGCGATGGTCGTCTTCGGCGGCGGCGTGAGCAAGGTGGGGGATCTCCTCTTCGACACGGTGCGGCGGGTCGTGCGCGAGCGGGCGTTTGAACGCCCGGCGGAGGCGGCCAAGATTGTGCCCGCCGCCCTGGGGGATGACGTCGGCGTGATCGGCGCCGCGGCGGTCGTGTACCGGAGGGCGGCGTCGTGAAAGGATCTTAGAGCGCGCTGAGATCGATGCGGCGCTGCACGAAGTTCGTATAGACTTCGCCCTTGCGGAAGAAACCGTTGTCCAGCACGTGCAGGTGGAAGGGGATCGTCGTGGGCACGCCGCCGATCTCGAACTCGGCGAGCGCGCGGCGCATGCGCCCGATCGCCTCCTCCCGCGTCTGCCCCCACGCCACCACCTTCGCGATCAGCGAGTCGTAATGCGGCGGGATGGTGTAGCCGGCGTAGGCGTGGGTGTCCACCCGGATGCCCGGGCCGCCGGGGGAGAAGAAGGTGGTGATCACGCCCGGCGCGGGGCGGAAGTCGTGGCGCGGGTCCTCCGCGTTGACGCGGCACTCGATGGCGTGGCCGTGGAAGGTCACGTCCCGCTGGGAGACGGGCAGGCGCTCGCCGGCGGCGATGCGGATCTGCTCCTTCACCAGATCCAGGCCCGTGACCATCTCCGTGACGGGGTGCTCCACCTGGATCCGCGTGTTCATCTCCATGAAGTAGACATTCTCCTGCTTGTCCACGAGGAATTCGATCGTGCCGGCGTTGGTGTAGTGGATCGCCTGGGCCGCCCGCAGCGCCGCCCGCGCCAGCCGCTCCAGCGTCTTCTCCCGCAGCCGCGGCGGCGGTGATTCTTCGATCAGTTTCTGGTGCCGCCGCTGCACAGAACAGTCCCGCGCGCCGAGGTGGAGGACGTTCCCGTGCCCGTCCGCCAGGATCTGCACCTCGACGTGGCGCGGCTCCTCCACATACTTCTCGATGTAGAGTTCCCCGTCGCCGAAGGCCGCCTCCGCCTCCCGCTGCGCCACCTGCAGCGCCGCGCGCAGGTCCTCCCGCGTGTGCACGACGCGCATGCCGCGGCCGCCGCCTCCGGCCGAGGCCTTGAGCATCAGGGGGAAGCCGATCGTCTGGGCGATCTCCAGCACCTGGCGCTCCCCGTTCACCGGACCCTCGCTGCCGGGCACGACCGGGACGCCCGCCTTCAGCATCAACTGCCGGGCCTGCGCCTTGTCCCCCATCTTGCGAATGGCGTCGCTGCTGGGCCCGATGAAGGCGATCTTCAGGTCGGCGCAGATCTCGGCAAACTGCGCGTTCTCCGCCAGAAATCCGTAGCCGGGGTGGATGGCATCCACGCCCAGGATCTCCGCCGTGCTCAGGATGTTGGGGATGTGCAGATAGGATTCCCCGGCTGGCGGCGGGCCGATGCAGAAGGCCTCGTCGGCGAGTTTGACGTGCAGGGAGTTGCGGTCCGCCTCCGAGTACACCGCCACCGTGCGGACACCCAACTCGTGGCAGGCGCGGATGATGCGTACGGCGATCTCGCCGCGGTTCGCGATGAGGACCTTCTGGAACATGCGGTTAGGAGAGGGGCTCAACCAGAATAAGCGGCTGGCCGTACTCCACCGGGTTGCCGTTCTCTGAGAGGACGCGCACCACCCGGCCGCTCACGTCGCTCTGGATTTCGTTGAAGAGCTTCATCGCCTCGATGATGCACACGGTCTGCCCCGCCTCCACCACGTCGCCCTCGCGGACGAAGGGCGGAGCATCCGGTGAGGAGGCGCGGTAGAAGGTGCCCACCATCGGCGCGCTGATGGTCTCGAGGTGATCGGGGACGGTCTCGCCCGCGGCGGCGATCTCTTCCGGTGTCACGGCGGCCAGCGCCCCCGGCGCCGCCGGGCTTGCGCCCGCTCCCGCGGGCCCCGGACGCGCCGCGGCTGCGGGATTCGAGGCGTGCACCTCCAGGCGGCCGGCCGCCTTCTTGATCGTCACCTTCAGCCGGGGCGACTCCACGGTCAGTTCCGTGATGTCCGCCTCGCTGGCGATTTTCAGCAACGCCCGGATCTCGTCCAGATCGAATTTCTGCTCCATCGGCATCGAGCCCGCCTTTCAGGGTCCGCGTGAGGCGGTCGCCTCAGCCGCGGGCCAGGCTCTCCATCTGCCGCCCCATCCGGCGGTACTTCTCGTACCGCAGGTCGAGCAGCCGGTCGATGGGCACATCTTTGACCGCCTGGAGGTGCCGTCCCAGGGCCTCGCGCACCGCCGCCGTGGCGGCGTCGGGATCCTGATGCGCGCCGCCCTCCGGTTCGGGGATGATCTCGTCGATGATGCCCAATCCCGTCAAATCCCAGGCCGTCAGGCGCAGCGCCTCGGCCGCCTCCTTGGCGCGGGAGACATCGCGCCAGAGGATGGCGGCGCACCCTTCCGGCGGGATCACGGTGTAAATGGCGTACTGCAGCATCAGCACCGCGTCCCCCACGCCCATGGCCAACGCGCCGCCGCTGCCGCCCTCCCCGGTGATCACCACCAGGATCGGCGTGCGCAGCGTGCTCATCTCCATGATGTTCTGGGCGATGGCCTGGGCCTGTCCCCGCTCTTCCGCTTCGTCGCCGGGGAAGGCCGCGGGGGTATCGATGAAGGACAGGACGGGGTAGCCGTACTTCTCCGCCAGCTTCATCACCCGCAGCGCTTTGCGGTAGCCCTCGGGGTTGGGCATGCCGAAGTTGTGCGCTAGATTCTCCTTGGTGTCGCGCCCCTTGTACGGCCCGATCACAGCCACCGGTTGATCCTCGAACCAGCCGATGCCGGCCAGCAGCGCGGGATCGTCGCGAAAGAGCCGGTCGCCGTGCAGTTCGGTGAAGTCGCGCACGAGGTGAAAGATAAAGTCGGGCGCCTTGGGCCGCTGCGGGTGCCGGGCCAACTGGACGATCTCCCAGGGGGACAGGCGCGGCGCGGCCGGGCGGGGCGGCGGCACGCCGGAGTCAGGCGTGGGCAGTGGGTTGGCGGCCATCGCTCAGGCCGGTTCTTCCAGCGCCACACGCGCGCCGAAGAAGCGGAGCAGCCGCGACAGTTGCGGTCGCAGCTGATCGCGCGGCACGATCATATCGATCAGCCCGTGCTCCCGGCAGAACTCCGCGGTCTGGAAGTCTTCCGGCAGCCGGCGCCCGATCGTCTGCTCGATCACGCGCCGCCCGGCGAAGCCGATCAGCGCGCCGGGTTCCGCGAGGATCACGTCCCCGAGGAAGGCGAAGGAGGCGGTCACGCCGCCCGTGGTCGGGTCGCACATCACCGAAATGTAGGGGAGCCGCTCCGCGTGCAGCCGGGCCACGGCGGCACTGGTTTTCGCCAGTTGCATCAGCGACAGCGCTCCTTCCTGCATGCGTGCTCCGCCGGAGGCGGAGAAGATGATCAGCGGCAGGCGCTGCTCCAGCGCGCGCTCGGCCGCGCGGGCCACCTTTTCGCCGACCACCGAGCCCATCGATCCGCCCATAAAGAAGAAGTCGAGGGCGGCCACGATGGTGCGAAATCCGTCCAGCGCACCCATCCCCGTGAAGGCGGCCTCGGCACGCCCGGTCCGCCGACGCGCCTCCTCCAGCTTCTCCGGGTAGTCGGTGAATCCCAAGGGATCAACCGAGGTCAGCCCGGCGTCAAACTCCACGAAGCTCCCCGGATCCAGCGTGACGGCAATGCGGTCCGTGGCGGAGAGGCGGTGGTGATACCCGCACTTCGGGCAGACCTGGAGGTTCCGCTCCAGCTCTTTCTGGTAGATCAGGTTCTTGCAGCGGGGACACTTCGCCCACAGCCCGCCGGGCATCTCCCGGCGCTGCAGCGCGGCATATTTTGGCTTGCGCAGCCATGGAGACATGATGCTGTCGGAGTATTATACCACCGCCGCCGGGACGTCGGCGCTCCGCGCCCGGCGGGACCGTTTATAATGTAGGCGCGTTTTGATCCGCCAGTGAGGAGGCCACTGTGAGCGTTGTCACTCCCCGGCGCACGCCGCCGGGGTTCTCCACGATTGTGTTCATCGTGCTGCTGGCCCTGATCCTGGGCGCAGCGCTCGGCGGCACCTACCTGCCGCGCTACTTCCCGCGCATCGCCGCGCCACCGGCCGCGCCCGCGACACCCGCACCCGGTTCACCCTCCACACCGGGTTCGATCCAGGGACCGGCGCTGACGATTCCCCGCGGCATCGAGACCGAAGAGTCGGCGATCATCAAGGCCGTGGAGAAGGTGCGGCCCGCCGTCGTGAACATCACCACGCAGGGGCGGGTGCAGACCTTTTTCGGGGTCTTCCCGCAGGAGGGCGCCGGATCGGGCGTCATTGTGCGCCGCGACGGGCTGATCCTCACCAACTTCCACGTGATCCAGGGAGCGCAGGAAATCACCGTCACGCTGCTCACCGGGAAGAAACTCCCCGGGCGCGTCGTCGGGTCCGACCGCTTCACCGACATGGCCGTGATCAAAGTGGAGAGCGACCGGCCCCTCCCGGTGGCGGAGTTGGGCACCAGCAACAACCTGAAGGTGGGGCAACTGGCGATCGCCATCGGCAACCCCTTCGGGTTGGGCAGCAGCGTGACGGTTGGCGTGCTCAGTGCGCTGAACCGGAGTATCCAGATCGGCCCCGACTTCGTCGTGGACAACCTGATCCAGACCGACGCGGCGATCAACCCGGGGAACAGCGGCGGCGCGCTGGTGGACAGCGCGGGGCGGCTGATCGGCATCAACACCGCCATCGTGCGCGAGGCCCAGGGGATCGGATTCGCCATTCCCGTGGACATCGCCGTGACGATCATGAACCAGCTGATCAACACCGGGCGCGTGGTGCGGCCGGCGCTGGGCATCGTGCTGGGCGGCGAGATCGACCCGCAGATCCAGCAGTCCTACGGCCTGCCCGTAGACCACGGCGTCATCGTGCAGGACGTCCCGGCGGGCAGCCCGGCGGCCACCGCCGGCATGGAAGCCAACGACGTCATCGTCGGCATCAATGGGCAGACGATTAAGGGCATCAACGACCTGCGGCGCACGCTCTTCGAGAAGCAGCCGGGGGACCGCGTGCAGGTGGAGGTCGTCCGCGGCAGCCGGCGGCTCACGGTTACGGTTGTCCTGACGGAACTCCGTCAGTAGGCCCGCGATCCGGCGGTCCGTGTCCCCTCTGACCGCGGAGGTGCTCATCGGGCAGCTGCTGATGGCCGACTTCTCGGGCTTCTCGCCGTCACCCGAGATCACGCGCCTGATCACCGAGCAGCACCTCGGCGGCGTCCTCCTCTTCCAGAAGAACATCGAAAGCCCCGCGCAGGTGGCCCGCCTCTGCCGCGACCTGCAGGACCTGGCGCGTCAGGCGGGATCGCCGCCGCTGCTGATTGCCGTCGACCAGGAGGGCGGCCCAGTGGAGCGGCTGCCGCTGGGGCTGCCCGGGGCGATGGCGCTGGGGGCGACGCGCTCCGCCGCGTTCGCCGAGGAAGCCGGGCGCATCACCGGACGGGCGCTGCGCGCGGTCGGCTGCAACGTCGACTTCGCCCCGGTGCTGGACGTGAATTCCAATCCCGCCAATCCCATCATCGGCGTCCGCTCCTTCGGCGAGGAGCCGGGTCTGGTGGCCCAGTTGGGCAGCGCCTTCGCCGCCGGTCTGCAACGCGAAGGGGTGGCGGCCACCGGCAAGCACTTCCCGGGGCACGGCGACGCGGATCTCGATTCTCACCTCGATCTTCCGGTGGTGGCCCACGGGATGGAGCGGTTGGAGGCGGTGGAGTTTCTCCCGTTCCGGCACGCCATCCGGGAGGGGCTCGGTGCCCTGATGACCGCCCACATCGCCTTCACCGCGTTCGGGTCGATCCCGGCCACGCTCTCCCCGCCCGTCCTGGAGGGCATGCTCCGGCGGGCGTGGGGCTTCGACGGGGTCGTCTTCACCGATTCGTTCGCCATGGCACCGATTAAGGAGCACGTCGGCGCCGGACCGGCGGCGGTCCTCGCGCTGCTCGCCGGGGCCGATGTCCTGCTGGCGCTCGGTGGTTCGGACTTGCAGCAGGAGGTCTTTGCCTCCGTGCGGCGCGCGGCGGAGCAGGGCGTGCTGAGCGTGGAGCGCCTCCGGCAGTCCTTCGAGCGGGTGCAGCGCCTCCGGCCGAGGATGACTCCGCCGGGCCCGCCCGCGGAGGCCGAGGCGGTGGTCGCGTCTGCGGAGATGCGGCAGCGCGCCGCGGAGATTGCCGGGCACGCGGTGACGCTCGTGCGCAACGAGGCGGGCATGATCCCGCTGCCGGACGGGCCGGCGGATGTTCTCTCTCTGGTTCCTCAGGCGCGGATCCCCGAGGACGCCGCGGGCCAACCTACTCTGAGCGCGATGCTGCGCACCCTGCAGCGCCCGGCCCGCGACGTTCTGCTGTCGGCGGGTGATTCGTGGGATGGAGCAACCGGCGGCGGCGTCGTGATCGTGGTGCCGCACAGCCAGGGCCGCCCGTCGCCATGGCAGGTGGACGTGGTGCGGCGGGCGCACGAGGCCCACGGTGACCGCCTGGTCGTCGTGGCCACCGGTACGCCCTACGATCTAGCCGACCTGCCCCCGGTTTCCACTTATGTGGCCACATACGGTCGTGAGCCGGGGCTGCTGATGGCGGCGGCCCGGATGCTTCTGGGCGCCGCACCGCCACGCGGCCGCCTGCCGGTAACCATTCCCGGCCGCTACCCCGTCGGACACGGCATCGTGTGGTAGACTTCCGACATGTTCCGGGCCGCACTGCGGCAGTATCTTGAAGAGGCGGCGAAGCGAGCGGTCACCGACGGCGCTCTGCCCGACGTGCCGCTCCCGTCCGTGGAGGTAGATGTCCCCCGCGGCCGGCGGCACGCCGACTACGCCAGCAACCTGCCGCTGGCACTGGCCCGCCCCGCCGGGCGCCCGCCGCGGGAGATCGCGCAGGCTATCGTCGATGCCCTGGAGATCCCGCCACAGCAGGTGGCGCGGGTGGAGATCGCCGGCGCCGGTTTCATCAACTTCTTCCTGGCACCCGCGTGGCTCCACGATCTGCTGCGGCACATTTACTCGGCCGGAGACACTTACGGTAATCGCGACCTGGGGCGGAGGCGGCGGGTCAATGTAGAGTACGTCAGCGCCAACCCCACCGGGCCGCTGCACATCGGCAGCGGGCGCAACGGGGTGATCGGCGACGTCCTCGCCAACCTGCTGGCGGCGCTCGGCTACGACGTTGTCCGCGAATACTACATCAACGACGCCGGGCTGCTGGTGCACGCCCTGGCGCAGAGCGTGGAGCACCACTACTTCGCGCACTTCGGGCAGGAGAAACCCTTCCCCGAGGACGGGTACCGCGGGGAGTACGTGCGCGATCTGGCCATGCAGATCGTGCAGCGGGACGGCAATGCCTGGCTGGCCCGACCCGAAGAGGAGCGCCTTACCGCGTTCCGGGAGTTCGCCCTGGGTGAAATCCTGGCGGAGATGCGGCGGACGCTAGAGGAGTTCGGCATCCGCTTCGACGTTTGGTTCAGCGAGCGCGCCCTCTACGAGCAGGGCGCGGTGGATCGGGCGCTGACAGCCCTGCGGGAGAGGGGGCTGCTCTACGAACAGGACGGCGCGGTGTGGTTCCGCTCCACCTCCTTCGGCGATGATAAGGACCGCGTGATCATCCGCAGCAACGGCAGGCCGATGTACTATGCGGCCGACATTCCCTATCACCTGAACAAACTGGAGCGGGGCTTCGAACTGCTCATCGACGTCTGGGGCGTCGACCACTTCGGTGACGTCGCCCGGGTGAAGGGGGGGCTGGCGGCGCTGGGCGTGGACACGAGCCGGCTGGAGATCCTCCTGTACCAGCACGTGCGGCTGCGCAACGAAGGCGAGTTGCTGCGCATGTCCCGCCGGCGCGGGGAGTTCGTCACCCTGGCGGACCTGCTGGATGCGGTGGGCCGGGACGCGGCGCGCTACTTCTTCTGCATGTACACCCCGTCCGTGCCCATGGACTTTGACTGGCAGCTGGCGCGGGAGACGTCCCAGGACAACCCCGTGTACTACGTGCAGTACGCGCACGCCCGGATCAGCAGCATCCTGCGCGAGACGTTGAATCACCCCGTCGGCCGTGCACTCGTGGCACCCGCAGTCCTGGCTGGAGGGCAGCCATTGGACCTTGCCGCCATCCGCGACGCCGACCTCTCCGTCCTGACCGACGAGACGGAGATCGCCCTGCTGCACGTCCTGGCCGAACTGCCGGAGGTCATCGAGATCGCCGGCCGGCGCCGCGAGCCGCAGCGGTTGTGCACGTACGCCCGCGAACTGGCGGAGGCATTTCACGTTTTCTACACGCAGTGCCGCGTGCTGTCCGATGACCGGCGATTGACCATGGCCCGTCTAATTCTCACTGCCGCCGTCCGCCTTGTGCTGCGTCGGACGCTGGGTCTCATCGGCGTGTCTGCGCCAGATCGCATGTAGCCCGCTGCGCCGCTTTCGCGGTGAAGAGGAACAGCTCCCCTGGGCGGGACGGGCCAGCATAGGGTATAGTGAGGGAGCAGGAGGTCGATAGCCCGAAGGCGAACTGCACAGCGACCACTCGACGGAACGGCCGTTCCGAGCCTGCATCCCGTTCGACAAGAATCAATTGAGCACGCCCGGGACACGCCGGCCGTTCCCCAAACCTCGAGGTCCGATTCACACACACCCGATATCTCGATGGTAGCTACCCAGAGGAGACAAGTTATGCGCATGTTCGTCGCCGTGCTCCTGGTGCTGGTGCTCGTCGCGCCCGCGTGGGCGGACATCTTCACGGACATCGCCGGCATCCCCGCGCAGCGGGCCATCGAGCGCCTCGCCGCCAAGGGGATCGTCCGCGGGACCGCCGACGGCAAGTTCCTGCCGAACGACGTCGTCACCCGCCTGGAGATGGTGCTCTTCCTGGTGCGCCTGCTGGGCGTCTCCGGCCAGGGGATAAAGCCGCCGGCCTTCAAGGATCTGGACAAGATCCCTGAGAGCGCCCGCTCCGCGGTGACCGCCGCGGTGAGCATGGGCACGATGTCGGCGCAGAGCGTCGAACTGAAGAAGGGCAATATCGTCTACACGCTGACCACCGACAAGCTGGCCTATGGTCCGGAGGACGAGGTCCTGCTCACGTTCATCATCTCCAACACCGGCAAGGAAGACGTCACCTTCGAATACAGCAACTCCCAGTTCCACGACTTCATCGTCAAGGCGGCCGACGGCAGCGAGGTCGCCCGCTGGTCCCTGGGGCGGGCGTTCCTGCCGGTGGAGAAACCCGTGCCGCTGGTGGCGGGCAAATCCCTGAGCTTTAACACGAAATGGCGGCAGCTGGATCAAAACGACCGGCCCGTCGGCCCGGGGCGCTACGAGATCATCGCCGTGCACACCACGAAGGCGAACCCCACTGCGTTCTCCCTCTTCTTCCAGAAGGGTCTGGTCGTGGGGTACCCGGACAACACCTTCCGGCCCGACCAGACGGTGAGCCGGGCGGAACTGGCGGCGCTGGCCGTGCGCGCCGGCGGCCTGGACGCGGAGGCCTTCGCCCGGGCGAAGGCGACCCTGCCGGTCTCGGACAACGCCGCGGTGCTGGACTGGGCGCGGGGCAGCGTGGCCGTGGCCGTCGAGCGGAAGATGATTCCGCTGATCGACGGCGCGTTCAAACCGACGCAGGGGGCCACCCGCGCCGACGCCGCCGTCGCCCTCGACGTGCTGATGACCCTCCTGAAGAAGTATGACTTCCAGAAGGGCATCTTCCGCGGGGCGCAGGAGAGCCGCCCGCCGACGATCACGATCGAGGACGAGAAGAAAGCGGTGCGCACGTTCCGTGTCGCCGCGGCCCATGCGGTCTACCGCAACGACCGCTTCGTGCCGCTCAGCGCCCTGCGTCCGGGGGACACCATTCAGTTCCTGAAGGAGAGCGACGTCGGGGACGTGGTCTACATCGAAGCCACGGGACCGTGACACTCACGCGGGGGGACGGGCGATGAAATTCTTCCTGGACACGGCCAACCTGGAGGAGATCCGCCAGGCGGTCGCCTGGGGGCTCTGCGACGGGGTGACGACCAACCCCACGCTGGTGGTCAAAGAGGGCCGCGAGCACAAAGCGCAGATCCTGGAGATCGCCAAGATGGTCAAAGGACCGATCTCCGTGGAGACCATTACCAACGACCCCGACGAGATGGTCCGCCAGGGGGTCGAGTACGCCACCTGGGCCCCCAACGTCGTGATCAAAGTGCCGATGACTCCCCATGGCCTGCAGGCCTGCCGCCGGCTACGGGAGCGGGGGATTCCCGTCAACGTCACCCTGACCTTCTCCGCCAATCAGGCGCTGCTGGCGGGCAAGGCGGGAGCCACCTTCGTCAGCCCCTTCGTCGGGCGGCTGGACGACATCGGGCACGACGGCATGCAGGTCGTGCGGGACGCGGTGCAGATCGTGCGTAACTACGGCTTCGAGACCCAGGTGCTGGCTTCCAGCCTGCGTCACCCGCTGCACGTCACCGCCGCGGCACTGGCCGGAGCGCACGTCGCTACGATGCCCTTCAAGGTCTTAGAACAGCTCTTCAAGCACACGCTCACCGACGTCGGCCAGGAGCGCTTCCTGGCGGATGCCGCGAAGCTGCAGGCGGAGCTCGAAAAACACAAAGCCAGGGTGTGATGACACGTGCTCGCCATCGCTGATCTGCAAGAGAAGACCCTCTCCGAACTCCAGGACCTCGGCAAAGAACTGAACATCGCCAACCTGCGGCGCTACCGCAAGCAGGAGCTGATCATGCGCATCCTGCAGGCCCAGACGGAACGGGAAGGGCTGATGTTCCGCTCGGGCATTCTGGAGATCATGGCCGAGGGATACGGCTTCCTGCGCACGAGCGGTTACCTGCCCGGGCCGGAGGACATCTACGTCTCGCCCTCGCAGATCAAGCGCTTCGGCCTGCGCGTGGGCGACGAGGTGCTGGGCCAGGTCCGTCCGCCGAAGGACAACGAGAAGTATTTCGCCCTGCTGCGGGTCGAGGTCGTCAACGGGCTCGATCCGGAGCAGGCGCGCAACCGGCCGGACTTCGAGAAACTGACGCCGGTCTTCCCCCACGAGCGCATCAAGTTGGAGATGCCGGACGGGGACCTGACCGTGCGCGTGGTCGATCTCTTCGCGCCCATCGGCAAAGGGCAGCGGGCGATGATCGTCTCCTCGCCGAAGGCCGGCAAGACGACGCTGCTGAAGAAGATCGGCCAGGCTACCGTGCAGAATCACTCCGAGATCTACCTGATGGTCCTCCTTCTGGACGAGCGGCCGGAGGAGGTCACGGATATGCGCCGCTCGGTGGAGGCGGAGGTGATTGCCAGCACCTTCGACCGGCCGCCGGAGGAGCACATCCAGGTGGCCGACCTGGTGCTGGATCGGGCGAAGCGCCTGGTGGAGGGTGGCCGCGACGTCGTCGTCCTGCTGGACAGCCTCACGCGCTTCTCCCGCGCCAACAACCTGGTTATCCCGCCGTCCGGGCGGACGCTCTCCGGCGGTCTGGACCCGGCGGCGCTGCACCGGCCCAAGCGCTTCTTCGGCGCGGCGCGCAAGATCGAAGAGGGCGGCAGCCTGACTATCACCGCCACCGCCCTGATCGACACGGGCAGCCGGATGGACGACGTGATCTACGAAGAGTTCAAGGGCACCGGCAACATGGAGCTGCACCTGAACCGTAAGCTGCAGGAGCGCCGCACGTTCCCGGCCATCGACATCAAGGCCTCTGGGACGCGGCGTGAGGAACTGCTGCTCACCGACGAGGAGTTGCGTAAGGTCTGGGTGCTGCGCAAGAGCCTGGAGCAGTTGGACACGGTGGCCATGACCGAACTCATCCTGGACCGGCTGCGCCGGACGCCCAACAACGCCGGCTTCCTCCGCTCGATCGTCAAGAGCGCCGAAGAGAACGCGGTCGGCACGTAAGGGCGCGAAATCACGAGCGCGGGCGAGAAAATCGGCGAAACTTCGCGTCAATTTCATCCCGCGAACTCCAGTTCGCGGGATCTTCCTTTGGATAGAGAAAGCGGCGCACTTTTGAAGGATTCAAGGCGGGAGTGTCGAATCGAATCGCGAGAAGAGGCACTTTCGCAGGCGGTCGGAGTTCTCAGCAGTTTCGCGTTCAATTCCAGATGCCCTTTCCTGGACGGAGGAGATGGGCAATCGCGTAGTCCCGGCGTTCCTTCTCATCGCGCTGCTGGTCCCGCTGCCTAAGGCCATTTCCGCTCCATTCCAAGCGGCGTCCAGTCCGTTTGTCGACGTGCCGGCGGCCGGCACCGTGCAGGCCGCAGTCGGGGCGCGCCGCTTCGCCCTCTTCCGTGGGCTGGACGCGTTCTCGCAGCAGCCACCGAGCAGCGCTCCCGTCAGCGCCTCCGCCCTGTTCCCACCTGCGCCGACGCGGCCACGTCCGGCGGCGCTGGAGGCCGCGGCGCGCTCGCGGACGGTTCTCCGTGCCACCGTGTCCGTGCTGCCGGCGGCCGGACCCGACGAGGCTCTCGCCGCGCGCCGGACCTACGCCGCGCACATCACCGCGCAGATTCGCCACAAGGTCGCCGAGGGCGACACGCTCTTCGCCCTAGCCCTCCGCTACAACACCACGGTCGAGGCCATCGTGGCGGTCAACGCCCTCCCGTCGGCGCACGTGCTGCGGATCGGACAGGAGTTGATCATGCCGGTGGGCGCCAGCGCCACCGCGCGCGCCGTGGCGAGCCCGGCCCCGCGGCGGGCCACCGCAGCGGCGCCTGCGGCCGGCCGGCCGGCCGCGGCCATTACCTATGAGGTCCAGACCGGCGACACGCTCTTCGCCCTGGCCCTCCGCTACAACACCACGGTCGACGCCATCGTAGCCGCCAACGGGTTACCGTCGGCGCACCGGCTGCGCCTGGGCCAGCGGCTCGCGGTGCCGGTGGGGAAGAGGACCGCGCCGCGCGCGCTGACCGCGCAGGCCGTCTCCCGCCCGACGCCCACGGTGCGCGCGACCTTGAGCTGGCCTGCCCGCGGCGTGATCACCTCCCGCTACGGGTGGCGGTACCGGCGACACCACGACGGGATCGATCTCGCTTCCCCCCGGGGGACGCCGATCTACGCGGCGCGCGCGGGGCGGGTGGCTTTTGCCGGGTGGTACTATGGCTACGGCCGCGCCGTGATCGTCGACCATGGCGGCGGGTTGACGACGCTGTATGGCCACGCCTCCAAGCTGCTCGCCCGCACCGGCCAGGTCGTGGAGCAGGGTCAGTTGATCGCCCTGGTGGGGTGCACGGGCCGGTGCACGGGATCGCATCTGCACTTCGAGGTGAGGATCAACCGGCGGGCGGTCAACCCGCTCCCGTACCTCCGCTGACGGTCCCCTCGCCCTTCCGGGAATCTGTGGTATAATGCGACGGATTTTGTGCTGCCCGGCCCCACACTTTGCGGGCAGTGGCGGAGAGGCCTCATCGTGAAGAAGGACGTTCATCCGACCTACTACCAGGCCACGGTGACTTGCGCCTGCGGCGAGACCTTCGTCACGGGGTCGACCAAACAGTCGATCCGCGTGGAGATCTGCTCCCGCTGCCATCCCTTCTACACCGGGACGCGCAAGTTTGTGGACGCCGAGGGGCGCGTGCAGAAGTTTGCCAAGAAGTACGGCCTCAAGGTGGAGGCGGGCGGCCCCGCGTGACGTGACCGGGCAGGTCTTCCGGTCGGCCAGAGGAAGGACGTGGACGGCAGAGCGGGTTCTCTGCCGTTCTGCCTTTCTCGACACGGCGGGAGGCCCCTGCAGATGACCGTCCGCCCCGGCACGCTGGAGATCATCGCCGGCCCGATGTTTTCCGGCAAGAGCGAGGAGTTGATTCGCCGCGTGCGACGGGCCCAGATCGCCCGTCAGGCGGTGCAGGTGTTCGCCCACGCGCTGGACACCCGTTATGGGGAGAACCAGGTGCGCTCGCACGACGGCGGGGCGCTGGCGGCGGTCCCCATCAGCAGCAGCGCCGAGCTGGAGGCGCGCCTCGATCCGCCGGCCGAAGTCGTTGCCGTGGACGAAGTGCAGTTCATGGACGAGGGGATCGCCCGCGTGGCGGAGCGGATGGTGGCGCGGGGCGTGCGGGTCATTCTGGCCGGTCTCGATACCGATTTCCGCGGCGAACCCTTCGGCCCGATCCCGCGCCTGCTGGCCCAGGCGGATCGAATCACTAAACTCGAGGCGGTGTGCGTCGTCTGCGGCAGCCCCGCCCATCGGACGCAGCGGTTGGTGGAAGGTCGCCCCGCGCCCTACGACGCCCCGGTGATCCTGGTCGGCGCAAAGGAGGCCTACGAGGCGCGCTGCCGCCTGCACCACGAGGTCCCGGGCAGGCCCTAGCCGCGCGGCGTCTGCACCCCCGATTGCTATAATCGAGCCGGAATGCTTGAACAGCCTGTCCTGGACAAACTGGATGCGCTCGAGGCGCGCTACGAGGAGCTGACCCGGATGCTCGCCGACGCGGCGACGTTCGGCGATCGCGAGAGGTACCAGCATGTCGCCAAGGAGCACGCCGACCTGGCCGAGACGGTGGCCCTCTACCGCGACCTGCAGCGGGTGCGCCGGGAAGCGGAGGAGGCCGAGGCGATGTCACGCGCGGAGGCCGACCCGGAGATGCGGGGGATGGCCACTGCGGAGGTGGCCCAGCTGCGCGCGGCGGCGGCCTCGCTCGAGACGCGCC